>ENA-ORXT01004611-ORXT01004611.1-marine-metagenome-genome-assembly--contig:-NODE-4611-length-14101-cov-4.552268_pt1 | contig 14101 bp, 9 predicted proteins | sample MGYA00237868_ERZ511482 | MGnify/ENA metagenome assembly ERZ511482 | reverse complement strand
GTATGCACCGCAGTGGTACTTCTGCTTTAGCTGGGTCTCTACATTTATTGGACGTTAATTTCGGAAAGTCTATTGTTCCGCCTTCTTTTGATAATCCAAGAGGATTTTACGAAAATGATAGCATTCAAACATTGAATAACCAACTATTAGATGAGTTAGGGTTTAGTTGGAATTACCCAGGGTTCTTGCCTGATGATTGGTTAAATGAACCCTGTGTTAGAAAATATGAACAACAGGCAATCAATATTATCCAATCAGAATTTGGAGGGGATACTATTTTTGCGATTAAAGACCCTCGTATCTGTTTATTATTTCCCTTTTGGGAAAAAATATTAAAGCAAGTAAAAGTAAGGATTCATTGTTTGATAATAACTAGAGATCCTTCTGAGATTGCTGCTTCTTTGAAAAGAAGAAATAATCTTAGAGAAAATCAAGCGCATTTATTGTTTGCTTCTCATTTATTAAATGCTGAGTATTATAGTAGAGCCTATCCACGACACTTTATAAGTTATGATCGGTTGTTAGAACAACCAGCTCAATCTTTTCAAACTATCTTTAAAGATTTGAATATAACGCTAGGTGATGTTGAATTGGTAGATAATAAATTTGAAACATTTTTACAACCAAGTTTACGACACAATAAAGCAAAAAATAATACGAAACAAATAGCTTTATCCTATATAGAGGAAATAGATAAAATATTTAAAAAGGCAAGTGAGGAGGGTATAAGTGAAGAGCATTTAAAAGAACTGGATGAGCACAAAAGGGAACATCAGCAATTTACAAGTGTTTTCTACGAAGGCATTTTAGGAAAGCCCAATTATTTTTCAAAACTTTGGATAGATACAGGAAATGGATTTAATGAAAAAGAAGCAATTGCTCAGACGATAACTACTAGAAAACATGCTTGGGATCTAGATTTAGCAGAAACTTACCCTTTTATAAAATGCTTGCGTTTTTTACCTGCTAATGCACCCTGTGTAGTCAATATTAATCATTTGGATATAGAATTTGTTGAGGCTGGTACTTTTAGATTGACTTCTAATGCAATATATGAAGAAGGTACAAGATATTATTTTGATACGCCGTTTCCAGAGATAAATATACTTTTTGAGAAAGCACAAACAATAGGTAAAATAATTATTGCTATTGATTATATTGAATTGGGTGAAAAAGTGAATTTAGAGATTTTAAAATATGAGAAAGACCGCTTAGTAAATGTGCGAAATTTAGAACTTACTAGTAAAGATCTTATCATAAAAGAGCGGGAAAACCATTTGATAGTTTGCAAAACAACTATAGAAGAGCTAGAGGCAGAAAGAGTAGAAAAAATAAAACAAGTAGCTGAACTTAGAAATTTAGTTTATAATGAATTAAAGGAAAAAGAGCAACAAACAAATGCACTTAGAGAAGCCGTTTTGCATGAAATAAATGATAAGCAAATAATAGTTCGAAGCTTAGAAAGAGCTTATTACCATGAACAAAAAGAAAAAGAAAGAGAAACGAGGGAAATTAGAGATTCTTTAAGTTTTAGAATTGGGTGGATTTTAACTGCACCAATGCGTTGGTTATACAATATTACTCTGGCTAGAGATAAAAACTCAAAAGCAAAAGTGGTAGCGGATTTAGCAATAAATGGCGTAAAAAATCCAACTCAAATGGTTAAGAGCCTAAATAAAGATAATTTTAAAACACTTAGTAAGGCCCTAAAAACGGAAGACCCTAATCAAATTCTTAAAAACTATAATAATAAGCTCAATAATGAAGCAACTATAGATATTGATATAGAACAAATAAAGGTTTTTCCAAATAGAAAGAATATCCTATTCATTTCTCCAAATTTACCAGAATTTGATGAATCGGCAGGAGGTAAAAGAGCTTTATGGATGCTCAAATTAATGCAAGAAGACTATCAAGTATATGCATATACAAAAGGACATAAAACAGCACATCATCGTAAAAAAATAGAAGAAGAAGGAATTATAGTAATTGATACACATGATTTTGAACAACTAAAGAATCGTATTCCTTCCTTTGAAGCAATTATCTATGCTTGGTATTACACGATGTTTGATTCCGGAGATTTAATTAAATATTATCCTGAAGCTAAAATTATTGTAGATACGGTAGATGTACATTGGGTCAGAGAAGAGCGTTCTATTGGTAATTGGGAAGGAGTAAATGCAACATCTTGGAAAGAAAATAAAGCAAAAGAAATAAGTGTTTATGAGCGAGCGGAAATTATATGGGCTGTTTCTGAAGCGGATAAAGGAGCTATATTAAAAGAAGTTCCAACTGCTGATATTCGAATAGTATCTATTATTGAGGAAATTAATCAACCCAATTACATAGATCCAAAAACAAATAATATACTTTTCTTAGGAGGTTATCGACATTATCCAAATATTTCAGCAGTTAAAATAATAGCAGAAGAAATGTTTCCTGCTATTAGGTCTGTTATTCCTGGTGCTAAACTAATAATTGCTGGAGCAAATGCGCCAGACGAAGTAAAGGCATTAGGCACACAGGAAGGAATAGAATTTTTAGGATTTATCGAAGATGAAGATATTGATGCTCTATATGAACAAACCTTTATCACTATTGTGCCATTAATTGCTGGTGCAGGGGTTAAAGGTAAAATTTGCCAAGCAATTTCTTATAGTATTCCTGTAGTAACCAATGATATAGGAAATGAAGGTATTAATCTTGAGAATTTGAAAGATGGTTTTATTACTAACGATAATAAAGAGATGGTTGATTATACTATCAAAGCAATGAAGAGGGAGTATGATTTAAAACAAATAGCGAAAAATGCCCAAGAAAAATTGTTAAAGCTAGTTGGTCCACAGATAAATAAAGCTCGGATGGTGAATTCAATACATACACAAGTTTCTATTTGTATTGTTACCTACAATAGATTGGGCTTACTAAAGAAATGCCTTGATTCTATATTTATCAATACGAATTATCCTAATTATAAGGTATTGATTTGGTCCAACGGATGTGAAGATGGCACTCGAGAATATTTAAATGCTTTAGCAACGATTAATGACAAAGTAATTCCAATTCTATCAGAAACAAATGAGGTATTTGTATTGCCAAATAACAAGATGATGAAAATGTTTCCTGATAATGACATCTTACTATTAAATAATGATGTCGAAGTAACAAAAAATTGGCTTACTGCTTTACATGAAGAAGCCTATAGTTCTGACAAAATAGGAATAGTAGGTTCTAAACTTTTATTTCCAGATGGCCAACTACAAGAGTTTGGAGGAGAATTATATTTAGACGGTACTGGACGAAATATAGGAAAATGGGAAGACCCAGATCAAGCAGCATATAAGAAACCCAAACATGCCGCTTTTGTGTCAGGGTGCAGTTTTTATATTAAAAAATCAACAATAGAACAGATAGGTATGTTTGATGAACAATTTCATCCATGTTATTGCGAAGATGCGGATTATTGTTACACTGCATGGGAACATGGAATTGAAACAAAAGTAACCCCACATAGTATAATATTCCACTATGAGGGGGGAACAGCAGGTACAAATACTTCTTCAGGTTTTAAGAAATATCAGACTATTAATATGAAAAAATTTCTTAATAAGCATAGGGATAATTTAGAGCTAATAAATGAAAAAGTTAGAGAAAAGAATGGAGCGTTAGAAATCGTATAAATTCACTCCAATTCATTAATTTAAAGCAGTAAAATAAATGTCAAAAACAGCAGTTGTAACAGGTATAGGAGGTCAAGATGGAGCTTATTTAGCACAATTATTATTAGAAAAAGGATATAGAGTTATAGGTACAGATAGAAGAAGAGTAGATCAAGATTATTGGAGGCTAAACAAATTAGGTATACAGAAGGAAGTAGAACACGCTTATATGGATCTACTAGAGTTTGGAAATATTATTAGAACTATCGAAAAATATCAACCTGATGAAGTCTATAATTTAGCTGCTCAAAGTTTTGTAAGTGCTTCTTTCGATATGCCTTTAATGACAACCGATGTCGATGCTGTTGGCGTATTACGTATTCTGGAAGCAATTCGTACTATAAAAATGGATACGAAGCTTTATCAAGCATCTACGAGTGAAATGTTTGGAGAAGTATTAGAGACACCTCAAACTGAAAAGACACCATTCAATCCTAGAAGTCCTTATGGAGTGGCAAAACTATTTGGACATCATATAATAAAGAATTATCGCGAATCTTATGATATGTTTTGTTGTTCAGGTATTCTTTTTAATCACGAGTCTCCTTTAAGAGGTTTGGAATTTGTTACAAGAAAGATAACTCATGCAGTTGCAAAAATAAAATATGGCATTCAAGATAAATTAGTTCTAGGGAATTTAAGTGCTAAAAGAGATTGGGGATATGCAAAAGATTATGTAGAAGGTATGTGGCGTATGCTTCAGGCAGATAAGGCGGATGATTTTGTCTTATCAACGGGGGAGACCCATTCTGTGCGAGAGTTTGTAGAAATAGCTTTTGCTGTTTCAGGTTATGAAATTGAATGGAGAGGGGAAGGAGTAGCGGAAAAAGGCTACGATAAGGCAACAGGTAATTGTTTGATTGAAGTTAGTGAGGCTTTTTTCCGTCCAGCAGAGGTAGATTTACTTTTAGGGGATTGTACAAAAGCCAAAACACAACTTGGTTGGAAACCAAAAATGATGTTCAAAGAATTAGCAGCGTTAATGGTAGAAAACGATATGGAGATGGTAGCCTCTACCTTAGTAGCAAATAAATCAATAGTTTAAAATTAATTCAATCATCATCCATTATTTACTAATTAATGATCTTCAACGAAAAGTTTCTCTTTCTACATTATCCTAAAACAGGAGGGATGATGTTGACGGAACAATTTTTAAAAAAATTAAAAGGGCAAATTTACTATACTTTACCTACTGGTCACGAAGATCCAAACTTGATACTCACTCGAAAAGTACGAGGCATAAAGATTTTAGAAGGAACTAGGCATGAAAATTATGCAGAGGCTAAGGCTTTTTTTCTCCAATCTGGATTACCGCATAGAATGGAGACATTTGAACGTATTCTAGTAATTATTCGGAATCCGTATGATTATTTAGTTTCTCGCTTTCATTACCTAAAAAAGAATCGTCAACATAATAATGGGCCTGCAGCTAGAATTGCAAGCGAAGGAGATTTTAGAAAATATGCGCTAGAAGCACCAAGATTTTTTAAAGTTGACGGTTATTTACTCGATGAAGAGGGGCGTATTCCTGATAATTTATTTATAGTACGTTACGAGGATTTTAAGACTCAAATAAATCCTCTTATTGAAGATTATATGGAAGGATTTATTGATTTCGAGAAAAAAGTGAATGCTTCGGAAAGAAAAAACTATATAGAATACATCAACGACGCTGAGGTAGAAGAAGCAATCTATCAAAAATTCAGATTACTTTTTGATAAGGGATTTTATAGCCGATGTTTTTTTCCTAACTATGAAATGATTAATGCTAGGTGAGTTCATTTGCTTAGATAAAGTTTGAATATAAATAGATAAACTTCTGCAAAATCCAAGGTTTATTAGATTGTATCAGAATTGGTGTGTTGTAATGAAAAAATTCCGAATAAGACAGACTATACTGAATTGAGAAGGTAGCTTGCTAAATCAGTAAACCATAAGTTATTAATGTAATGAAAGAAAAATTAAACTTGACGCTTTTTGGAAATTGCCAAATCCTTAGTCTAGAAAAAATTCTCAATACAATTTGCGCAAATGCTGTAATAGAGACGGTTCGAGTGGATGAACTTATCATTAGCGAAAAACCCTCTCATAAAAAAATGAGGGAGAAAGTTCACCATAGAATTAAAAGTGCAGATATTTTTTTAATACAGAATTCATCTCATGCACACAAAGTAATAGATTTAGCAGATAAATATAATAAAGAATATGTATTATATCCTAATATTATATTTAAAGGATTTCATCCCGATTGCATATATATAAATGATGGTCAATTAAAGTCTCCCATAGGGCAATATCACTCAAGAATCATTGCTTCTTCTTTTATGGTAGGTCTTGATATGGATCAATGTCATAGACTCTTTGCTGCACCATTTTATAACTCATTGGGTTACAACAGAATTATGAATTCTTCAAAGGTATACATGGATATAAAATTTGAAGAAGCTAACATATCCACTCATCTTTTAGAAAAATGGATGACCTATCCTAATTTTATGCACAGTCCTAATCATCCAAAACTTCATATTCTGGAAGAATTGATTAGGGAAGTGCTCAAGAACCTTCCTTTATCATTCAGAAATTTAGATACTACTAAATATATACAAGACCCATTAATCTCTGCGGGTATTTTTCCTGAATATCTAGATACACAAGAAGAAGTTTTAACAGTAGCTGAACGTTTATTTTTTAAAAGTAAAGACAGAGTATTAGATTTAAAAGAATTTATTAAAGAGAGCTATAACACTTATTTAGTATCAGAAGCTAAAGGCTTTAAAGCACCAGAACTAGAGCCATCTCAAATCACTTTTTTCGATAAAAAAGCAAAGACGTTTTTAGCTAAAAAGCAAGAAATTATAAGCTCTCGGCCTAAAAACCCGTATAGAGCAAAACCTGATTACTGTTTTTGGAAAAAATCCATATCTACTATTGACTATTCAGAGGTAGATCCAGTAGTCCAGTCGGATATAAATATAAACCTAAGTGATAAAATAGCTACTGCGGGAAGTTGTTTTGCTCAGCATCTTTCGAAAAGACTTGCTAAATCTGGTTATAATTATTACGTGGTAGAACAAAAACCTGAATTGATGAAAGAGGCAGAGGGATTGAAAAATAATTATGGAGTTTATTCAGCGAGATATGGTAATGTGTATACAACGAATCAACTACTACAATTATATCAAAGAGCTTTTAAAATCAAAGAATTCGATGTAGAAGATTGGAAGTTTAAAGGACAATTTGTAGATCCTTTTAGACCCGCTATTAATCCCAATGGCTATAAAACGAAACAAGAGATGCTTGAAGCCCGAAATGAACATCTAACAAATGTAGCGGAGATGTTTAGGAAGCTTGATGTATTTGTTTTTACGCTGGGATTGACTGAAGCATGGCTTCATAAAGACTCTGGAGCAGTGCTGCCTATCGCACCTGGCGTTTCAGGAGGATACTTTGATAAGGAAAAATATGAATTTAAAAATTTCAGGTATGACGATGTTAAGGAAAGTCTTGAGGAATTTATTACATTATTAAGAACTGTAAATACTTCTTGCAAGATTATTTTAACTGTTTCTCCAGTAGCATTACTAGCTACTTATGAAGATAGGCACGTTCTAGTTTCAACAATTGCTAGTAAATCTATTTTAAGGAGCGTGGTAGATGAAGTTTGTGGATCTTTAGAAAATGTTGTTTATTTCCCTTCCTACGAAATCATAACAGGAAGCTTTAATCAAGGAAAGTACTTTAAAGAAGATAGACGTTCTGTAACAGAGGAAGGAGTATCACATGTTATGAGATTATTTATGAAACATTGCACAACGGGTAATGTCTCTATTCAAGAAAATACTGACTTAAAAGACTTAGAGGAATTAGATAATATTATTTGTGATTTGGATGCCATTGAATCTAATTCATAGCAAATACTAAATTATTAGGAGAGTAGCTTTATGGCGAAATTTTTTGTTACTTTCATCAGGTTTATCTGAACAATTAAGGCAAAAAAGATTTTTTGTAACCAACTTGTTATTTGAGAACAGGTTTGATACACATTATTATAACATATGTCAAGTTTAATTTAAAAATAAAAAAAATGAATAAGTACTATCTTTTATTCTTTTTAGCAATTTTTTTCCTTCCACTTAGTTGTTTAGAAAAAAAAGCAGAAAATTCGAATTTAGATGCAGTTTCTAATGCCGTACCAGCAAGTAATGCAGTGTCCGTAAGTAATGGTAAAATATTTGGGGAATTCGGAAACTTATCAGAAAAGCAAGGCTCTCCTTCTTTGACTATTTGGAATGTAAGTCAGAATAAGGCAGAGAATGGCATATTTTCGCTTCGCAAAGGTCAGCAACATGCTCAAATAATGGGAATAGTTGTTTTAGGAAATAGAGCACCAATTATAGGGGTTTTTGCTGAGGTTAATGGTTTATTATTTGAAGGAGAAGCTGGGATTGAAACACCAACAATACCTAATAATCCAAAAGGTGGATATAGGGTAGTAATTCCAAGTAGTAAATTAAATGAGAATATTAATGAGGTGAAGTTCTATATTATTCCTAAAGATAAAAGTGGCTACTATGTTGCAGGTGATATTGCGAAAATTAGAATATAATTTAGTAACCTAGGTTTGCCAGGTTTTTGAAATCTGGCAAATCTTAATGTCTATTTTTGCACTCAGGAATAAAGAGGTTCTTTGAACTTTTTCAGCGAACTTGCGTCAAGTTAAATTTTTAGAAAAAGAATTTAAAACCACCTTGAAATAGATTCAGGGGCAAAATCGCTAAACAATTGAAGTTCTTTGAAAATTTGGAAAGAACAAAATTTGTTTTAGGCTAAAGTTATAGCTAATCCTTTACAATATAACAAACTTCCCTAAGCGCTAGATCATAATTAAGTACTTAATTATTAAAAAGGCCGTTTCGCCAAATAATGGCAATTAGGGTCTATCTGAATAAAAATTCATTTTTATGAAGAAAATTATCCTAAAAGGAGGAATATTTCTAGTAATAATACTTATCATTTTATGGTTATTAAATGAAATGTTACCATTTTCTTGGGGCAACAGAATGCTGCATACAAAAGTAGAGTATTTAAATAAAGATAATAATAAGCAAAAGTTTAATTCTTTCTTTTTAGGTTCTAGTACGACCTATAGACATATAATCCCAAGCTTATTCGATAGTTTATTACAAGAACAAAGACTTGTATCATTCAATCTAGGAACGGACGGCTGTTATCCAACACATATATATAATATACTTGAAAATGTATTAAAAGAATCAAATGAGGATATAAAATATATTTTTGTCACAATTAGTACCTTTGACCCTTTACCCGAGACTAGATTTCACTCAACAAAAACTAAATATTTCACTAAGCTAAAATGGTATTATCAAGAATTAAAATATCTCTTTTATTTAGAGGCAGATAATAAAAAAAAAGCAGACTTACTGAGAAAATACTCGATTACCTATTGGGAGAATATATTTAAAATAAATATGAGAAGAGATGTAATTAATTATATAGTAGGGAAGGGGAAATTTGGAGAAAGTGTTCTTGGAAAAAATAAAGATGGGTATCGTAAATTGCCAGGGAAAATAACCGAAATTGAGTGGATGGCTAAGACTATTCCAAAATTTGTGGGTAAAACCAAACGGTCTTGGAGTACAGTTAAAAAAGATCAATCAAATTATAATAAAGGTCATTTAGATTTAATTGAGAACTTAATTACCAAGTCAAAAGAAAATGGTACACATCTAGTTTTTATTCTTCCACCTGCTCGTTATGCTCATCATGCTACAGAAAATTATGACCAGATCTATAGTTTATATGGAGCTATTGATGAAAAACATAAAATTGAATTATGCGATCCTGCTAAATACCCTACATTATACAATTCAGAATACTACTGGGATGCATCGCATTTTAATAGTAAAGGAGCAAGGATTTATACAAGATTACTAGGAGAAGAGGTCAGACGTTTATTAGAAGATCATTGATATGTTGGTGATTAAGTAATGTACCTAGAAACCTAAATTTATTTAGTATTAAATTCTGGTATAGTTTTTTTCATGTCAGTTTTCTGTCAGATACTATTTATTTTTATTAATGATATTTAATTCTTACCTGTATTTATTTTTTTTTATAATAGTTGTTATTGTCTACTTTTCAATACCTAAGAATAGTTGGAGGATAATATTCTTGTTGTTGGCTAGTTATTTTTTTTATATGTGCTGGAATCCAGTATATATACTTTTAATTTTAGCTTCCACCCTTTTAGATTTTTTTGTCGCAAAAAGAATTGATACTTCAGAATCCGAACAACAAAGAAAATTATTACTGGGGCTTAGTTTGTTAGGGAATCTAGGCGTGCTATTTTATTTCAAGTATTATAACTTCTTAGCATCAAACGTTCAAATACTACTGGATTTCATCAATCCAGAATTACAATTTGTTCAGCATGAATTTTTATTACCTGTCGGTATTTCTTTTTATACTTTCCAAACGTTGAGCTATACCTTAGATGTTTATAAAAGAAAGATGAATTCCGAGCGTAATTTTTTCAAGTTTGCCCTATATGTTTCTTTTTTTCCTCAATTGGTAGCAGGTCCAATAGAGCGAGCTACCAATTTATTACCTCAATTTTCAATTAAATATGATTTTGATTATCAAAGGGTTAGTGATGGTTTGAAATTAGTCTTGTGGGGGTTATTTAAAAAAATAGTAGTTGCAGATAGATTTGCTATTTATGTAGATGAGGTTTATAATAATCCCGATGCTTATCAAGGAATGCCAATAGTTATGGCAACTGTTTTTTTTGTATTTCAATTATACTGTGATTTTTCAGGTTACTCGGATATTGCAGTAGGTTCTGCCAAGATTCTGGGGTATGATCTAATGGAGAATTTTAGAGGTCCTTTATTGAGTAGAAATATTACGGAGCTATGGAGAAGATGGCATATCTCTCTTTCAACATGGATAAGAGATTATATGTACAAGCCCTTAATGTTTAAATTTAGATATTGGGGAAATAATGGCATGACGACTATTGTATTGTTCACCTTTGTAGTTATTGGTATATGGCATGGAGCAAATTGGCCTTGTATAATATTTGGCTTTCTTCATGGGATAGCTCTTGCTTATGAAGTAAGTACAAAAAAAATTAGAAGAAACTTAAAAAAACGAATTCCTGGAAATCTCTATACTTCGATTAGTATTCTGTTAACTTTTATTTATTGGTCTTTTACCTGTCTGGTATTTAGATCTAATTCTTTACACGATGCTGGTTTGTTATTAAAAAACATTTTTAATAATAATGGTGATTTTTTAAATATATTTATATATAGTTCAGCTAATCAATTATTTGAATTAAATATTTCTTTATGTATTTTGACCTTTATGATCTTAACTCATTTCATAGAGTTTAATAAAAATATTATTGAGTTTCTTGAGACCAAAAGTATTTTTTATAGGTGGTTAATATATATATGTTTATTTCTTTCTATCCCTTTATTGGGAGAGTATGGAACATATAAACAGTTTATTTACTTTCAATTTTGATTTCTTCTGAAAGAGGAATTATTATATTATCGTTATTTAACAGGATTATTCTGCAACGGATTTTTTTCAAGAAAATTAAATAACAATGATTGAGTTTACCATAAATGAGTTAATTAAAAATAGTAAAAGACAACTGGAGCAACCGCATAGTGTGAGCAAAGTTGCTATTTTAGGCGATTCTTCCACCCAATTATTTTCAAAAGCTTTAAAAGGCTATGCTTTTGAACAAAATATTGAATTCGACATTTATGAAGCTGATTATGCCTCAGTAGAATTGAATGTTTTTGATGCTTCATCAAGACTTTATTCTTTTGAACCAGACTTCATTATTCTATATCAATCAACTTTATCGCTACATAAGAAATTTTTAACGACTGAATTTAATGAAAAAACAAAATTTGGTGAGAAAGTAATTAAAAACATTGAACAGTATCTAGCGTTTATTAATTCACAAATAGAGACTAAAATTATTGTTTTTAATTATGGAGAATTAAGTGATATTACTTTTGGTAATTTTGGCAATAAGACTAAAATTTCGTGGATCTATCAATTACGATATATTAATTTCCAGATAATGGAAATAAGTCAAAAATCACCAAATGTTTTCGTAAATGATATGACTGTTCTGCAAAGTTATTTAGGCTTTTCGAAGACTTACGACATGAGAACCTATATTAGGACAGACGTTGCTACTAATATAGACAGTATTCCTTTTATCGTTAAGAACTGTGTGGATATTATAAAGGCAGTGATCGGACAATTTAATAAATGTCTAATCCTAGATTTGGACAACACTACTTGGGGAGGAATAATTGGAGACGATGGTCTAGAGAAAATTCAAATTGGAGCATTAGGGATAGGTAAGGCTTTTACTGAACTACAGTTGTGGGCAAAGAATTTAAAGGAGCGAGGAATTATTTTAGCTGTTTGTAGCAAAAATACAGAAAATATAGCTAAAGAACCTTTTGAGAAGCATCCTGATATGGTATTGAAACTTAGTGATATTGCAGTATTTGTCGCTAATTGGGAAAATAAAGCGGATAATATTAGGCATATACAATCAATACTAAATATAGGCTTTGATTCGATGGTGTTTTTGGATGATAACCCTTTTGAAAGAAATTTAGTTCGTTCAGAATTACCCGAAGTAACTGTTCCTGAATTGCCTAAAGATCCAAGTGATTATATATCTTATCTACGAATGTTGAATTTGTTTGAAACAGTTTCTTTTAGTGTAATGGATAGTAGCAGGACGCAGAAGTATCAAGAAGAAGCTAGTAGAACTACCTTAAAATCTTCCTTTAAAACAATTGAAGAATATTTAATAAGTTTAGAAATGAAAGCAGATATAAAGCCCTTCGATGAATTTAATTTGCCTCGAATTGCTCAATTGACGCTACGTTCTAATCAATTTAACTTGAGGACTATTCGATATACTGATAAGGAGGTTTTTAGTCTTATGAACTCAAAAAAGCATATAACAAGGTATATCTCATTATCGGATAAATTTGGTGATTATGGATTGATTAGTTTAGTCGTAATGGAAAAAATTGATAAGAGAAGTTTATTTATAGATACGTGGCTGATGAGTTGTAGGGTATTAAAAAGAGGGATAGAAAAATTTTTACTAAACGAATTAGTAATTATTGCTCTAAAAAGTGGTTTCAAAGAATTAATTGGAGAAAGAATTCCTACATTAAAGAATGTATTAGTCAAAGATCATTATAAAGACTTAGGATTTATTGAAAAAAATGAAAAGTGGTTATTAAATTTAGATACGTTTAAACCTTTTGAAACACATATTTCGAAGAAAATAGCAATCAAATTAGTTTGAATTATTATTTAATACAAACTAGATTGCGTTCATAAATATAATATTTTATATATTTGGCTTCACTGAAAAAAGGGTATTCAGAGCAAAGGTGTCGGACACTTACGATATATTAAAGATTCACAGCCAAATATTAAAGTATCTATATTTATTTAAAGTGAAGTGTCCGACACCTTTTGCACACCTTTTTGCAGTAGAGCCATATTTAAATAAGTAAAAATGACATTAACAGAAACAATTCAACAATTCAATACGATATTTATAGACATTTTAGATAATGATGATATCCATTTGGAGGAAGACACCATTGCTGAAGATGTAGAAGAATGGGATTCTCTGACTAATATTCAATTAATAGTAGCTATTGAGAAACATTTTAATATTCGATTCACTGCTGATGAAATTGACTCCTATAAAAATGTGGGAGAGATGTGTCAAGGAGTTATAAGTAAACTGTAAACTAATGGAAAAGGGAGCAGCTTTTAGTAAAGAGTTTAATATTACTGCTAAACTTCATTCTGAATTTTTAGCCCTATTTGAGGATAATAACCCAATGCACACAGATACTGCTTATGCTAGAAAGCACGGTTTTGAGGAAAAAATCATGCATGGAAATATTCTCTGTGGGTTCTTATCTTACTTTGTTGGAGAATGTTTACCCACGAAAAATGTAATTATACTTTCTCAAAAGATAAATTTTTGCAAACCTTTTTTTATTGATGATATTATTGATTTAAGGGTGATAGTGAACGATATTTATGAGTCTGTCAACTTGGTAGAATTGAAGTTTAAATTTATAAAAAAATCTAATCTATTATTGATAGCTCATGGAAAATTGGAAATTCAGATTTTGAAGTGAATGATAGGTCTCGAAAATTTTATATACTCAATTCTTATTGACAAATAAGTCTCTTAGTATTGATTAAAAAATATTTGGTCTTTTTGTTTTTGAATTGACCTTTTTTCTCATAGGTTTTCAACCCATTAGAAAAAA
>ENA-ORXT01004607-ORXT01004607.1-marine-metagenome-genome-assembly--contig:-NODE-4607-length-14112-cov-3.684076_pt1 | contig 14112 bp, 6 predicted proteins | sample MGYA00237868_ERZ511482 | MGnify/ENA metagenome assembly ERZ511482 | reverse complement strand
TTCAATCAGGAGTATCTGACTAAATTTTTAACTGAAGGCAGCTTATCTAATAAAGACTTAATGGATTTCTATATGGCGGAGGATGTCAAGGATAAATATAAGTTAATAGAAAAAGAGATAATGAAATAGAAATGGAAAGAAGAAAGCAGTAAAAACAAAATCAGTCGCTACAAAATAGCGCAGTTTTCTGAGCTAGATAAGGCTACTATAGTATCATCTCCAGGAATAAGAAATGTTGATATTAAGTCTGGGTTTAAAAACATTTTAATTGGATCTTTTATGGACGAGCACAATTTGGAAGGATGGTCTAATGAAATTCGAGGATATTCACCTTTCAAAATATTTGAAAGCCCTAATAATCTTGAGGAGTATCTGAATAATTCTAAAATAGAGAAAATTGAAATTATTTACTACGATTCTCTTCTGGCTTCTATACGATTAACTAGCACAAATAATCTAGGTTATCGTGGGAATTGGCGCAAAGCACTTACTACTACCTATGGAGAACCTTCTTCTACAGGAATTTGTGTCCAAGTTCCGATCGTTGGAAACCGATCTATGGCAACTGTAAATAAAATGTCTCCAATATTTGATTTAATCTCTAACTCTAAGAATGCACATTCAACGCATGCTATTACTAATTGGAATGATGCTAGGTACGAAGAACTAAGAAAACCCTTCAGGACATGTTCTGTATGGGAAGGTGATAAAGTAGAAATTTGTTATTGTAAGACTAGCAAGCTAGGTAAATTAAAGCCAGGAAAACCAGGTGGTGTTCCTTACAGTTACGAACTAGAAACGATGGAAGAAATCTATTTCAGCACAACTGATTTCAGATCTCTTGTAGCCAACTACAACTCCCTTATACAGGAAAAAATAGTCAAGGATGATAAAAAGAATAGTCAAAGAAGTTTAAATGATTTATAGCATACCGCCAGATAGAAGCTACACCTGCTTACATTAATTTACGTAGACAAACATAACCGCCGCCCCACTCTCCAGCAGGACGACGGCTCCAAATAAATTTACGGGTTCTTACTATTGCTTACGCTTCCGACGGCGGACCCCGGCCACCTTAGGCGCGGGCTTATACTTCAGAACTTCGGTAACCTCACCGCACCACCGTTTACCGGTGCCCTGGTCGGTGAAGCATACCGTTTAGCCATTGGTGCCACCTTGTCATTCGGCGCGCTCGGCCTCTTTTGAAGTGGAGGCTGGTGATGATTTGGTGGCGACGGTTTCACTAAGCCGACGAGCAAAGGGCACGAAATAGACTGTCGATCTAAAACCCACCTTCTTCCGGTACAACAACGGGTACATAATTACCTCCCTTACCATAATCTCAAGCCTCCCCCCCCCAACAAAAAAGCCCCTCCACCAAGGTGAAGGAGCTGTTTCTGTAGATCCACAAGGACTCGAACCTTGAACGACAGTACCAAAAACTGTTGTGTTGCCAATTACACCATGGATCTAACTGCGAAAAGAGAAACGGGTTCCTCCTTAAGCGGTCGCAAATATACTGCTGTCAGACTGTTTTGTCCAACTCTTTGTGAAAATAAAACGAGTAAGGAGAGAAAAAAGTTCCCGGGCGGTTGCCCTTGCTCTTTAACCTTCCTTTGCACCTGCGGCCGCGCCGAATGCGCTGAAGCGTTTTTGCCCTAAAATTCTGACAGTTCAAGCGCCCCCTCCACCACATCCATCACCTGCGGCTTACTGGAGTAGTTGCCGATGTCTCCGTAGGGCGGGCGGTGATCGGAGGCCGTGATGGTCTTGACGGCGGCGTCCAGGTGAGCGTAGCCGCCCTGCACCTCCAGGATCTGCTGGCGAATGTAGGCCGAGGTGCCGCCGGGTGCATCTTCGTCTACGATCAGCAGGCGGTTGGTGTGCTGCAGGTGATTGGCGATGCGGTGTTCCAGATCGAAGGGGAGCAGCGTCTGCACGTCGATGATTTCTGCCTCGATGCCGCGTTGGGTGAGCAGCTCGGCGGCTTCCTGGCAAATCGTTACGCAGGCACCGTAAGTGACGATGGTGAGCGAGTGCCCCGCGCGGACACATTCCGGTACCCCGAGGGGGACGGTAAAATTCGTCAGGTTGTCCGGCATCCGCTCGTGCAGCCGGTAAGCGTTGAGTACTTCCACGACGATGGCCGGATCGTCCCCCGCCAGCAGCGTATTGTACATACCGATGGCCTGGGTCGTGTTGCGCGGCACGCAGAGGTGGATGCCCCGGAAGGCACCGATGAGCGGCGACAAATAACTGCCGCTGTGCCAGATGCCCTCCAGCCGGTGGCCGCGGGTTCTGACGATGATGGGGCAGGCCTGCTGGCCGGCGGACCGCCAGCGGAGCGTCGCCACGTCGTCCGTCAGTACACTCATGGCGTAGAAGACGTAATCGAGATACTGAATCTCGACGATGGGCCGCAGCCCGCGCATCGCCATGCCCATGGCACCGCCGACGATCGTCCATTCCCGGATGCCGGTATCGAAGACCCGGAGCTTACCGAATTCTTCCTGCAGGCCGGCGAATCCCTGGTTGACGTCGCCGATCTTGCCCACGTCTTCCCCGAAGGCAAAAATTTCCGGGCGCTCGTGCAGTTTGGCGGTAAAATATTTCTGTAGCAGCTCGTAAGCGGGCATGCTGGCGGCACCCTCGGGGAAGTTTGCCTTCACCTCCGGTACGCGGATGGGCGAGCGGGCGGTTTCGCTGTAGAGGTCGCTGCCCATGTCCTGCCGGATTTTCTGCCGCTTTTCCTTCAGCCAACTTCGCAGCGGAGCGGGGAGCTCCTGCACGCCGGGCGTAAGCCGGAACCGACGGGTTGCGTCTACCAGCTCGGAGATGATGGGGAGATCAATTTTATTAACTTCCTGGCGAAATGCCGCATAGGTGGCGTCCTCCGGCAGGAGAGCCAGCAGCTCGTTACGCTCCTCGTTCAGGCGGCTGGTGTAGGCCTCCCAGGCGTTCTTGCGGGCGGCCATCACTTCTTTTTTCGCCTGTTTTTCGATGGCGTCGAGGGCGTCCGCTTCGGCGGCGCCGACGGCAATGAGCCAGTGGCGGAATTGCAGCAGGCAATCCCATTCTTTTTCCCAGTCAAGGCGTTCTTTGCCTTTATAGCGTTCGTGACTTCCGCTGGTGCTGTGGCCGTTGGGTTGGGTAAGCTCCCGCACATGGATGAGGGCCGCGCGGTGGGTTTTACGGACCCGGTCGGCTACGCTGGGGTAGAGCGCGATGAGAGCGGGGTAGTCCCAGCCCTTCACCCCGTAGATGTCGATGCCACTGCCGTCGCCGGTTTCGTCGTCTCCCGCCTGCAGGCCAGCGAGGGCACTGCTGATGCTGCTCTTGGTCGTCTGCCGGGTTACGGGTACGGAGATGCCGTAGCCATCGTCAACAACGGTGGTAATCATCGGTGCCTGAACGACGCCGGCGGAGTTCATCACTTCCCAGAAGATGCCCTCTGAAGTGGAGGCATCACCGATTTCGGTCCAGCAGATTTCCTGTCCGTTATTGCTAAAGCCTTCCGGCAGGTTCTTCCCCTGACGGTAAATGGTGGAGGCGAAGGCCAGGCCCATGCCCCGGGCCATCTGCCCGGCGGTGGGGGAGGTGGCGCTGCTGACGTTGAAGCTTTTGGTTTGGTCCAGCCAGCTGCCGTCTTTATTAAGGGCTGCCGTGGCGTGGTGGCCCACCATTTGCCGGCCGGCGCTGAAGGGGTCTTTGTCGCCGTCAGCGTATAGCTGGGCGAGAATGTCTTCTACGGTGAAAAGATCGAGGGCCAGCAGCAGCGTTTGGCCGCGGTAATAGTCCGCCCGCCAGTCGCCGTCCTTTACGGCACGGGCCATGGCTACCTGATAGAGTTCTTTGCCGTCATCACTAACGCCGAATTTGGCGCGGCCCGTCAGTACGTCCCGACGGATAACGTTACTCAATTCCCTGCTTACACGACAGACGTAATAGTCCTTCAGTGCTTGCTCGAAATCAGGCGCCGTGGCGTCCTGGTTTTCTACGATGGGTAATTTCGTTTTTTGCAGTGACAATGCAGTGGAATTTGTGTGGCGTGGGAAACACCAAAAATGAGTGGCGGGTGCTCTTAAAGGAGTGTGGTAGCAGTAGTCAGTCAGCTCAGGAAGTCAATCAAATCAACGGGCCGTAAGCCCGTCAGACAGAACGAAAGTACGTATATTTCCCGTAACTATCTGTAAGTCTAACACTTACGAAGTTGGTTGGAATGAACGCAAAATTGGAATTTGGAATAAAAACCTAACCTTCTTTTGATGAAAGCGAATAACGGCAACAAAAGTTCTGATGTGAACAAATTAAGCCGATCAAACGAAAGGCGCAAAAAAAAAGGAGCTTTTTATGGACTGCTTACTTCCAGTAGGCAAGGGATATCCCTTCGTTTCTTTCCAGCCGGGCGTAGGAGTTGTAGTGCAGCCACTCCCCGAGGTTGAGGTATCGGCTGCGGCCATTATGTAGTTCGTAGTCGATGGGCAGGTGTCGGTGACCGAAGACACAGAAGTCCAGATCCGGCTGCTGGCTGAGCTTGCGTTCGGAGTAGGCAACGAGCCATTCTTTCTCCGGCCCGAGAAACTCCGTTTCCGCGGGTTGGCTGCTGCGGCTTTTGCCGCTAAAAAAGAAAGCCAGCGCCATGGCGAGGTTGGGGTGGAGGCGCGCGTAGCACCAGCGGGCCCAGCGGGCTTCGAACAATTTTTTCAGGCGCTTGTAGCCGTAGTCTCCGGGGCCGAGGCCATCCCCGTGGCCGATGAGCAGCTGGTAGCCCAGGAGGGAGGTTTGCAGTGGCTGCCGGTGCATCACTACGCCGATTTCCTTTTCCATATAATCCTCCAGCCACATGTCATGGTTGCCGGTGAAGACGTGGATCGGGATGCCGGCGTCGGCAATTTCGGCCAGTTTGCCAAAGAAGCGGACGTAGCCACGGGGGACCACCTCCCGCCATTCAAACCAGAACTCAAAGAGATCACCGACGAGGTAAAAAGCCTCGGCGTCCTTTTTCCAGCAGTGGTCCAGCCAGCTAACGATCTGCTCTTCGCGCTCCCGGCTGGAAACGCGGGCGGATACCCCAAGGTGGAAGTCAGATGCGAAGTAGATGGCCATATGCTGCCACAAAGAAAGGTTATTGGGGGGAATTATGGGGCGCGGACGCGGGTGCAGGGGGAGGTTGAAGGGCGATGTTCCCGGCTAAATCCGCTGATGTGCTACGAAGCTCGTCGAGTTGTATTTGACCATGAGAGCTCGCAGAGCTTCGTAACACAGCCCCGGCTTCAGCCGGAAAAATATTTGCGTAATGTGCTGATCATATGGGTGCGGACGCAGGTACTTCGACTCCGCTCAGCAGAACTGCAGGGGGAGGTTGGGGGCAAGGTTGGGAACCAGCGTTTTGACCATGAGAGCTCGCAGAGCTTCGTAACACAGCCCCGGCTTCAGCCGGAGAAATGTTAAGAATGGCGATGTTTGGTAATTAGCGGAGACGCTCGGAGCGGACTCGCAGCAGACGGCCCCACCCCCACCTGACGCAACCGACCGTCACCACCCCTCCACGCCCGACAAAAAGTCAGTCCCCCCTCTACTGGAACATCATTTGCCCTTAGCTAAACCGATTAAAACTCATACAACAATGCAAAAAGGAAACATCTCCGTACAAACGGAAAACATCTTCCCCATCATTAAGAAGTTCCTCTACTCTGATCAGGAAATCTTCCTGCGGGAACTTGTCTCCAACGCCGTTGACGCCACCAGCAAACTAAAAACGCTCGCCCGCAAAGGCGAAGTAAAGGGAGAGATCGGAGAAACAACCATCGATATCCTCATCGATGCAGAGGCTAAAACCCTCACCATCCGCGACCGCGGCATCGGGATGACCGAAGAGGAGGTAAAAAAATACCTCAACCAGGTGGCGCTGTCCTCCGCTCAGGATTTTGTCGATAAGTACAAAGACGAAGCCAGCATTATCGGCCACTTCGGCCTTGGTTTTTATTCCGCTTTTATGGTGGCGGATAAGGTCGAAGTCGTCACCCGCTCTTTCAAAGAAGGCAGCGAGCCCGTTCGCTGGATCTGTGAGGGCGACCCCAGCTACGAGATCGGTACCGCCGAACGTGATTTCCACGGCACCGACGTCATCCTTCACATTTCGGAAGACAGTGTTCAGTACCTCGAAGACAGTGAAATCGAAGGCCTGCTGAGCAAGTACGCCCGCTTCCTGCCCGTCCCCATTCGTTTTGGCACCAAGACGGAAACGGAGTACAAAGAATTTGAAGGCGAAGTAGCCGAGGGCGAAGAAAAGCCCGATCCGGAAAAAATCGAAACGGAAGTTGACAACATCATCAACAACACCGAGCCGCTCTGGAAAAAGAACCCCGCTGAGCTGACGGACGAAGACTACGTCAACTTCTACCGAGAGCTCTACCCCATGGGCCAACCGCCCATGTTCTGGATTCACCTCAACATTGATTTCCCCTTCAACCTGACGGGCATTCTTTACTTCCCGAAAGTCTCCGGCGGGCTTGAGCTGCAACGCAACAAGATCCAGCTCTACAGCAACCAGGTGTACGTCACTGACGACGTGAAGGAAATCGTACCCGAGTTCCTCACCCTCCTGCACGGTGTGATCGACTCTCCGGATATTCCCCTTAACGTTTCCCGCTCTTACCTGCAGGCGGATACGAACGTCAAGAAAATCACCGGCTACATCACCAAGAAAGTAGCCGAAAAACTCGCCTCTCTCTTCAAGGAAGACCGGGCGGACTTCGAAGACAAGTGGCCCGATCTCGGCGTATTCGTCAAGTACGGCATGATCTCCGACGACAAGTTCTACGACCGGGGTAAGAAGTTCGTATTGCTGGAAAATACGGAGGGTAAGCACTCCACCGTCGAGGAATACCGTGAGCGGATCAGCGCCAACCAGACGGACAAATACGACCGCCTCGTGGGCATCTATACTGCCGATGAGAACCGCCAGCATACCCTCATCACGGCCGTTCAGGAGCGTGGCTACGACGTGCTTGTTTTTGAGCACGCCATTGATGCGCCCTTCCTTCAGGCTCTGGAGCAGAAGGAGGACAAGATGACCTTCGTGCGGGTAGACTCCGCTACGCCGGATCAACTGGTGCAAAAGGACGAAGAAAAAGAAAACCTCCTCAGCGAAGAGGAGCAGAACACGGTCAGCAGCGTATTTACCAGCATCGTCGGCACCGCCGGTACGGTGGAAGTCAAGCCGCTGGACACTACGGATGCCCCCGTACAGATCGTTCGCCCCGAGTTCATGCGCCGTATGAAGGAAATGCAGCAGCTGCAGGGCATGGACACCAGCATGTTCCCGGACAGCGTCCAGGTGATCGTCAATGCCAACAACCCCACCGTGAAGGAGCACGTCCTCGCTAAGGAAGACGAAGCAGAGCGTAACGAGAACGCCACTCACCTCTACCAGCTCGCACTACTGAGCCAACAGATGCTGTCGGGCCCCGACCTGAAAGCCTTCGTGGACCGGAGTATGAAGATGTTGGGGTAGGGATTCTCAATAAACCGACTCAGCAATCGCCCGAATCGTACTCGAATCCCCCATCGTATAATAGTGAAGGCAGGGCGCACCGCGTTCTTCTAGCTCCTGGCTTTGGGCAATACACCACTCGATGCCTACCTGCCGGCGGGCTTCGCCGTCCTTTGCGGCGTTGATGGCATTTACCAGGTCATCGGGCAAATCAATGTGGAACAGGCGGGGGATGGAGTTGAGCTGGTAGAGCTTCGTCAGTGGCTTCAGGCCGGGGACGATGGGCACGTTGATGCCGGCTTTGCGGCAGGCATCGACGTAGGCGAAGTACTTATCGTTGTCGAAGAACATCTGGGTGACGATGTAATTAGCGCCCGCCTCGATCTTCTTCTTCACGTAGCGGAGGTCAATCTCCATATTCGGTGCTTCGAAGTGCTTCTCAGGGTAACCCGCTACACCGACGCAAAAGTTGGTTTTGCTGGCCTCGTCGGTGGCCGTCAGGTCATCCAGGTATATCCCTTTATTCATGTTGGATATCTGCTCCACCAGGTCCGAGGCGTAGTCATGCCCCTCTTTTTCGGGAATGAATTTACCCTCAAACTTGCGGGCATCTCCCCGCAAGGCCAGCACGTTCTGCACGTCGAGGAAGCCAAGGTCGATCAGCGCATTCTCGGTGTCCTGCCGGGTAAAACCTCCGCAAAGCAGGTGGGGCACAGCATCTACACCATAACGGTGCATTATGGCCGCACAAATACCGACAGTGCCCGGGCGCTTCCGGATAGAGGCTTTTTCGTAGTAGCCACTTGGCCGCCGCTTGTAAACGTATTCTTCCCGGTGGTAGGTGACATCAATAAAGGGCGGCTTGAACTCCATCAGTGGGTCAAGCGTGTCAAATATGGCTTGCATGCTTCCTCCTTTCAGGGGAGGGAGCACTTCAAAACTGATGAGGGTTTTGCCTTTGGCCTGGTCGAAATATTCAGTAACGCGCATACGGAAATCCTAAAGGGATTTTTTGGGGAAGGCCAAAGATAACGCTATGAATGCGCTAAGCGCAGGATCGCTGTCACCTACCCGTCACTTGTTCGTTATCTTTCTACGATTCAGGAAGTTTTTGCTTGTTTTGTACATTGAGCGTCCGGGGCGGAGTATTTTTTACGCTGCGCTCAACCCCCCGCTTTACTTCAAATGCTACATCGTGTATTGCTCTTGCTGGCTTTTATCGGTACGCCATTCTACCTTTCAGGACAGTGCGGAGTCACCGTTGATGCCGGACCAGACCTGACGGTTTGCTCCGGAGGCGGCAGTGTAAGACTTATGGGAGGTTCCCTAGATGGTACCATCGTTGAAGCAGTATGGACGCCCGCCACCGGGCTTTCCGACCCCAACGACCTGGAGCCAACCGCCACAATCAGCGGCCCCGTTACTTACACCCTGACCGCCCAGGTGTTCGACCCCACCGCAAACCTCATCATCAACGGTGATTTTGAAGCAGGAGACACTGGCTTTTTTACCAGTTACGACCTCGGTTCTGTTGGCAACTTCGGCCTCTTGTCTGACGAAGGGGAGTACGTCATCTCCACCAACAGCAATCTTACCCACGATAATTTTTCTGATTGCCCGGACCACACCGGTGGCGGAAACATGATGGTCATCAACGGCTCGTCCTTTCCGGCGGCAAGAATCTGGTGCCAAACGGTCACCGTAAGCCCCAATACGGATTATGTGTTCAACGCCTGGCTGCAGTCTGTTCACCCCTCTAACCCGGCCCGGCTGCGGTTCTCCGTCAACGGGCAGGCGCTTGGGGATAGCTTTCGAGCTTCCGGTACTACCTGCGACTGGCGGCGGTTCGATGAAGTCTGGTCATCGGGCTCTGGTAATTCCGCCACGATATGCATCACGAACAGAAATTTCTTTGGAAACGGCAATGACTTCGCCATCGACGATATCTTTTTCGGACCCGTCTGCGAACGGCAGGATGAAGTGGATATTCTGGAAGTGGCGACCATCGCCGATGCGCCCGCTACGCTTTCCCTGCCCTGTGATATTCCTCCTCAGGGTATTCTCATCGACGGGTCGGCTTCGAGCAGCGGAGCGAATTACTTCTATCGCTGGACGACGGCGGACGGTAACCTACTCTCAGGAACCAGCAGCCCCATCCCGCGCATCAACGCTCCGGGCATCTACGAGCTTGAGGTGTCTTTCGATGACGGTATCAACGTCTGTACCGATCAAACCACCGTGGTGGTTACCGGGGGTGCCGGCGTGCCTGATGCCGCTGCCGGGAGCCTGAACGACATCAATTGTACTACCGAAACGGCGATGCTTACGGTAGCGGGTTCGGCCACCGGAGATGATGTCCGATATGAATGGACGACCAACGACGGCAACATCCAATCCGGGGCCAACGGTCCTTCCCCGGTGGTGGATGAAGCGGGAACCTATACCCTCACGGTCATTCACATCCCCAGCGGCTGCAACGCCAAAGACACCGTGGAGGTGATCTCTACCGTGGAGACCCCGGACATTGCTGTTCAGGAAGCACCACCTTTCACCTGCGGCCGCGCCCAAATGCTGCTGAGCGGTAGCGGAAACTCCTCCTTTGGCCCGATTCGCTTTTCCTGGACTGCAAGCAACGGAGGAACGCTCTTGAGCGGCGAAAATACGGACAGCCCTACCGTGGCCGGCTCCGGGAATTATGTGCTCACCGTCATCAATCCGCTAAACGGATGCTCGGCGGACAGCACGATTTTTATCGGCGAAAATATCCTCCCTCCACTGGCAAATGCAGGCCCCGGGTTTACGCTCACCTGCGCCAGCAGACAGGACACCCTCCGTGGCATTGGCCCGGAAATCAACGTGGCATACCGCTGGACGACCGACGACGGGAACTTCCTGGCGGACAGCCTGACCCATCAGCCCGTAATCGATGCCGTGGGCACTTATTTTCTCCTGGCAACCGATACGACCAATGCCTGTGTTGGCAGGGATACGGTGGTCATCGACGGAGACGCCGATGCACCACAAATCCGCATCGCCGATGCAGGCCGTCTGGACTGCCGGACGAGGGAGCTGACCCTGAACGCCAATGACTCCGACAGCGGCCCGGAAATTCAGACGCGCTGGACAACGGACGACGGCAATATCGTCAGTGGAGAAGACGGCCTGCAAGCCATGATCGACGCAGCGGGTACTTACCAAATCAGGCTGAAAAACCCGGTAAGCGGCTGCGCGGATTCCGCCTCCGTGCGGGTAGCGATGGATACCATTGCCCCATTGGCAATGATTTTGCCCCCGACTCCGCTCGACTGCCGCAGTACCCGGCAGGAACTCCTGGCGGGTGATTCCAGTCAGGGAGACGCCTTTCGCTACGCCTGGAACAGCGCGGAAGGCAACATCATCTCCGGCGCTGCGAGCCTGATGCCGGTAGTGGACGAAGCCGGAACGTACGTCCTGGCAGTTCAAAACGTAAACAACGGCTGTGTAACGACGGACTCCGTCAGCGTCAGGCAAGACGCCGCACCTCCTGAATTATCGATCCTTCCGCCGGAATTACTAACCTGTACACGCAGCGAAGTGACCCTGGCCGGTAACATTGATGACCCGGATATTGCTGGTTTTCTCATTTTCTGGACGGATGCTGACGGCAACTTCCTCTCCGGTGAGAGCCCTCTTTCGCCAAGGGTGACGGCTCCGGGGCGCTACCGCCTTACGGCATCCAACCGTAGCAATGGCTGCCGGTCGGTATTGTCCGTTACCGTTGGCCAAAACACAAATCCTCCGGAGGTGAATATTGGTCCGGACATCGACCTGAGCTGCGACCGTGATCCCCGGGAACTCTCCGTAGCCGCTACGGGCATTGGCCCCTTTATCTACGGATGGAGCACGACCGATGGCCGCATTCTTAGCGATGCAGATCGCTCCCGGCCGCTGTCCGCTGGACCGGGCACTTACACCGTGACGGTTACCGATCAAGGCAACGGCTGCGTCGCTATTGAAGAAGTAATGACGGTGCAGGATTTACCCGGGTCCTTTGCGTTCCGGCAGGTGGCTCCCGATTGCCGGGTACCGACGGGCTCCGTCGTTTTTGAATCCGTCAGCGGCGGTTTTTCTCCTTTCCTGTATTCCGTCGACGGTGGCGCTACTTTCCAGCCGGATAGCCTGGTGGGCGGACTGGAAGCCGGGGCCTACGGCCTCGTAGTGCAAGACGCTAAGGGCTGCGAAATCCAGCAGCAAACAAATATTCCCTTCCCACCGGAGCTGAACATTTTCCTGGATGAACGGGCGCTTATCTCCCTCGGAGACAGCTTCCGGCTCAATACCCGCTCCAACTTTCCCGACTCCACCTTCACGACCATCAGCTGGACACCTGCTGCTGACCTGAGCTGCGATACTTGTTTGCGGCCCACGGCGGCTCCCCACGAAACGACGACCTACACCCTCGACGTAGAAACAGCCGATGGCTGCCGCGCTACCGATCAACTGGAACTTCTGGTAGACCGCAGCATTGGCCTCTACTTTCCCACCGCCTTCTCCCCCGGCGGAGACGGTGTGAATGACCGCTGGATTCCCTTCGCCAAATCCACGCTGGTGCGGAGCATCCCTTCTATTCGTATCTACGATCGCTGGGGCAACGCCGTCTTCTCCGCCGAAAACCTGAGCCCGAACGACGCCGCCGCTGGCTGGGACGGCACCCTGCGCGGAAGACTCATGAATCCGGCAGTCTTCATCTTTAGCGCACAAGTGGAATTTGCGGACGGAAGGGTGGAAGCTTTTAAAGGGGAGATTGTGTTGGTGCGGTAGTGGAGAGAATAGATGCTTCTCAATTTTCCAGTCTGTTAGGATTGATACTGTTTTCAGCATTCATGCACCAACGCCGCTTGTAAGTGATTAACCTATCCTCTTTATTTTTAATTTCGCCATTTAACAACACCACTAGGCTCATCCCATGACTGCTACGTGGCAGGATTGCCAGTACTACGTCATAAAAGATCCCCATCTCTATTCTAAACCTCCAGCGGCCCCCCGCAACCCAAACCCTGCACCTGCGGTAAGCGCCCCTAAAACCCCCCACTCAACAAAAACCGGAACCGCACGTCATTCGCTTCCCCCGAAAATAAATCCCGGTCCAGCCGGTATGCGAGCTCAAAGCCTACGGTGATGTCCTGCGCGTTCAGCCAAACGTTGTCGAAGAGGAATTGCCCGCCGACGGAGCTGGCCGAGATGTTCTGGAGCGCCGTCCCCTCCAGGCTATAGCTGTGGTAATCGTAAAAAGCATTCAGCCGTACGCGCTGGAAGTAGGTGACGCCCGCGATGCCGAAATCAGGGTACAGAACCGGTAGCTGATAATTCACCCCCAGGCGGTATACCCGGTCAGCGGGCGGCGCGACGTAGCCGCGCGCATACCGGAACCCGTCCGGAAACTGATAAGCATTACGGATGGGCTCCCGCTGGTAGTCGAAGTCGAGCTTCAGGCCATGCGTAGGGAACAGGCCCGGAAGGTTGATGGCCGAGCGCAGCAAAAACCGATCCCCCAGGTCATCCGCCCCAAAGCCCTGGTCGTAGCGCAGGAACAGGGAGGCGCCGAGCCGCGACTGCACCTGCTGATAGGCCAGCCGCTGAAAGCTGGAAAAGGCGAGCTGAAAACCCAGCCCTCCGAAGTTATCCGGCAGCTCCCCGCCCTCATTGTTGCTCAGCGAGTAGTAGGTGTATTCTGCGGCGGGCGTCATGCTGGTCACGAAGTTGCCCGCCACCCAGGTCAGTGGCACGCGGACGCCACCGGTAACCGTCACCTGGTTCAGGTTTACCCGGTTAAAGACTGTATCTATCCCCGCCCGGAAGGTGCTGTAATTGCGGTCCCGCAACTCCACGGCCGCGCGTAAAACCGGGAAGAGCCCCCCGTAATTTACCGAAGCGCTGGCGGCTGACCGCTTCTCGTTCAGGTTGTACTGCCCGTCTACGTCAATGGCGATGGTGTTCAGCGCATTCGTCGCCGCAATGATCGCTCCCGGACTCACGTAGCTGCCGTTATACGACCAGCTGTGCAGCTTGATGCCGCCTAGGTTGTCGGAGAAATCGCTCACCTCATAGTCCCTGGCTTCTACCGTACTGGAGAGATCCACGGCCTCCTCCACGAAGCCCGCCGCCCGCTCGTAGTAGCTGGGGCCGGCGGGCAGCAGCCCGCCCGGGATCCCCGCGTACAGCCCGCCCGATTTCTCCCCGCCCGTAAGCGCCAGCTGCCGTAGCAACTGCCCCCGGGGCGTCGGGGTCGTGTAAATGAGCTGATCGTCTTTAGTCAGCAGTGGCATCGTTGCGCCCACCGCTACGTTGGTCAGCTGGGCAATGTCGCCGTTGGCGGGGTCAAGCTGGTAGATGTTGTCCACTCCGTCCCGACCACTCACGTACACCAGCGTCCCGCCCGGGGATACCCGCAGCAGGTCAATCGCTTCCGGCGACCGCTCCCTGATGGTCATCGTTTGCCCCGAAGCCAGGTCCAGCGCCATGATGGCGATTCCGCTGTACTGCTGGTCGAAGAAGTAGACCGTCTTGCCGTCCGGCGAGAAGCGCGGGAAACTCACCGAGGTGGCGTCGCGGCGGAAGCGGCTCTCCACTTCGCCGGT
>ENA-ORXT01004606-ORXT01004606.1-marine-metagenome-genome-assembly--contig:-NODE-4606-length-14115-cov-7.483046_pt1 | contig 14115 bp, 7 predicted proteins | sample MGYA00237868_ERZ511482 | MGnify/ENA metagenome assembly ERZ511482 | reverse complement strand
CGAAGTGTTCATTTCCACCCGTATGATCGCCATGCCAGTGGGTATTCAGCAAGTATTTAACTGGATGATCAGAAATTTTAGCAATAGCTGCTTCAATTTTTTCACTTAAAGGGGCGTATTGGTCATCTATCATGATTACGCCATCTTCGCCTACACAAATTCCAATATTACCACCACTACCAAAAAGTACATAAATATTATCAGATAGCTTTTCTGTTTTGATTTCTACTTTTGAAAAATCTCGCTGTGCTGCGAGTTGAAAACTTAAAGAAAAGCTAAGTAGGATAAAAAAAAGTCTTTTAGTCAATTTTAAAGTCATATATTCGTTTTTATTGGAAGGAATTAAGGATGGAAAGATTAAATGTATTCTGTTATTTCCAACCTTTATAACCAAATCTGGTAAATACTCACTAAGCTTCATTTTCTAATCTACTCATTGAGTATTTTATCTGCAAGATAAATATTAAATTCAGAAATCATGTTTAGAAATATTCTTTTTTGCTTATTGCTTACTTGCACTAGTCTGTCTGCGCAAAAAGATTTTTATACCCATTATCATTTTACAGAAGCGGATAGTATTAGAGGTGCATTGAACCCCATGCGCACCTGTTACGATGTTTATTTCTATGATTTAAATATCCAAATTGACCCAAGTACACAATCAATAGCTGGATATAATGATATTTATTTTACGGCAAAAAAGGATTTTACTATTTTGCAGTTAGATTTATTCAATAATTTTTTTGTAAAGAAAATTTTAAATGAGGAAAATGAATTAACATTTGAAAGAAAACACAATGCCATTTATATTACCATGCCGCTTCAGAAAAAAGGCACAAAAGGAAAGATAAGAATCTACTATGAAGGGCAGCCAATAGTCGCCAAGCGTGCGCCATGGGATGGTGGTTTTGTTTGGACAGAAGATCAAAATGGAAAAAGTTGGATAGGCGTTGCTTGTGAAGGAGACGGAGCAAGCTTATGGTGGCCTAATAAAGACCACCTTTCTGAAGAACCTGATAGTATGTCCATCAAAATAAGTGTACCTAGTGATTTGATGTGTGTATCTAATGGAAATCTAAGAAACACCCAAGTATTAGATAATGGTTTTACTCGTTATGATTGGTTTGTCTCCTACCCTATCAATAATTATAATGTTACGGTAAATATTGCTGATTATGCACATTTTGAAGATACTTATATAGCAGATGATGGTAGTCCTTTGGCAATGGATTTTTATGTACTAAAGGAGAACTTAAGCAAGGCAAAAAAACACTTTCAACAAGTTCATAAAACACTAGCTTGTTTTGAAAGATATTTTGGTAAGTATCCATTTTGGGACGATGGATATGCGCTCGTAGAAACGCCTTATTTAGGGATGGAGCATCAAGGTGCGATTGCTTATGGAAATAGATATATGCGAGGCTATCTAGGTTCTATGCTACCTGATAATATGAATTGGGATTATATAATCGTACATGAAACAGGTCACGAGTATTGGGGAAATAGCATTAGTGCAAACGACCATGCGGAAATGTGGATACATGAATCTTTCACCACTTATATGGAGGCTTTATTTTGCGAATGTGCTTATAGCTATGAAGATGCCTTAACCTATTTGGCTACTCAAAAACCTTATATCGTCAATAAAGAACCAGTGCTAGGTCCATTAGATGTGAATTTTAAAGAATGGCAAAGTAGTGACCACTACTATAAAGGTGCCTGGATTTTACATACCCTACGTCATGCTATCAACAACGATGCTATTTGGTTTGATTTATTACGTTCTTTTCACGATAAAAATAAAATATCTCAAGTTACTACTCAGGATATAATTTCCTATGTAAATCAATGTACTCAAAGAGATTACAGTGCTTTCTTTGATCAATATCTCCGCTACCCTACTATTCCGACCTTTGAATACCGCATTCAGGAAAAGCGCAAAAAACTAACCCTTGAATATAGATGGAATGAAGAGTTCGACATGCCTTTATTGGTTGGTAAGGAGGGACAAATGAAGACTATTTATCCAACTACTCAGTGGCAATCTATGACTTTAAAGAAAACTAAAGCGAAGGAGTTTTTGATTCCGACAGATTTATTTTTGATTAATACTAAATTGGTAGATTAGGTAATTTGGGTTTAAAAATGTATAGTAGAAAGTTGTAAAATAAAAATTCCATTGATACTCAATGGAATTTTTATTTTATCTTACATTGTAAATAAATTTACGAATGAGTAAAATTATTTTAAGAATTATTTTTTAATTTTACATAAAAACATGAATAAAGTCTGGTTTGTTATCAAAATACTCCTAGCCCTTTTTATCATTTACGCTGGTGTACAACACTTTCTAAATCCTGATTTTTTCTTAAAGGTCATTCCCCCTTTTTTAATGGACATTGGTTATCCCATCGTCTATGTTTCGGGAGTGGTTGAAATCGCAATAGGCTTACTGATGCTGACCAACAAATACCAACGGGAAGGAGCATTCGCATTTATGCTATTGATGTTATTTTTTCTACCCCTTCATATTTGGGATGTCTTTGCAGAAAACCCATTTACTGGTAGTCAACAAAATGCTCTTATTCGTTTAGGGATGCAATTTGTGTTGATTGGTTTGCCTTGGGCATTGAAGAATCGGTATGACAAAAAAATATAATTGTGCTTTATTTAGTCTTTGGTAGCAAATGATGGACAAGTTTAGTGAACGAGTTATAATAAATTGACAGTTTCGTTTTTCTATTACCCAGTCGTTTTCCACGACCTTGTAATAGGAAAACGAAACTGTCATATTGCCAACGCTTTATGAGCATTCAAAATTCTTCATTCAGAATTAACGCTATTAAAGAATCTATTTTTTACATCATTCCTTAATTTCGACTTCCTTTACGAATTGTAAAAGTAACAGGTAAACAAACTTTCGATTGGGCCGTTACTGACCCGAATGCAGTGGTGGTACAGCCATTATCATCCGTAACCGTCACAGAGTAAGTGCCTGGAATGGAAGTGAAAAAGTTATCCACATTTACTGGACTAGGTATAAAAGGCCCCGACCAATTGTAACTGTAAGGGGCAGCTCCCCCAGTTGGGCTGACCGAGATATTTACTGCATCACTATTGCATTTGAGTACATCCGCTACCGTAGCTGTAGGAGAGTCCCGTGTATTTAAAGTCACCACCACGTCTGTAAAGCAATCACTCGCCCCACTAAACACTCGAATAGTATAATCTCCAGCATCTGCATTGCTCAATCCTGTATTAAATTGAAATGGTAATGCCCCAATCGTTAAATTAGTGCCATCACTATAATCCGTTGGTCCTGTATAGGTATTTCCTGTGGAAAAGTTGAGTTTATCGCCACTGGTAACAGCAGATATTTGTAAATAACCATCATCTTGCGAAGCACTATTATCACAAGAAGGCTGAATGGCAAAAGCACTGACAACAGGGCTGTTGCAAGTAGAGAATCCAAAATCATAGGTATGATCAACACTACCTGCCCCACCAGTAGTAATTTCCAGATAAGGTAATCCGTTAAAATCAGGATCAATACCACTGGCAATAGTTCCATCGCTATCAATTGCATAACGATTGATACCGCTATTAGTGCTATCTTGGGTCAATGCATATTGTTCTGAATTATAGGTTAGGTTTTCATTCGCATATTGTCCGCCTCCACCTGCCACTATGTAATAAGTCATATTATAATCCAGACTATCTCCTGTGGTTAACCAAACTTGGCTTCCATCTCCATCGACACTGAAATAATATTGCCCATTTATATCCGTCGTATCAAAAGCAACTAGATTTCCAGTAGCGTCATATAGTTCTATCCGAATCCCTTCCATACCTACTTCCCCTGGGTCTTGAATACCATCAGAGTCTGCATCCAACCAAACATAATTGCCGATTTCAAGCGGCTGTATTTTTGTAAAAAAAACATCTACATCCCCTCCATTTCCTTTGGGATCACCCGTTGATTCGATAGGGTCGAATAAAAATTGTATGTATTCTGTGGCATTTTCTTGCGTAAAATTATTGTCTAGTTGCGCTTCATTGTACCCGATAATTCCCCAATTACTATCCTCATCGTCGAAATCTCCACCAGACATCCACAATACTTCATCTCCTCCCTGATTATCAGGATCTAAATCCCAAGCAAGACCTCCAGTAGAAGTACCATTGGGTGATGCAGATCCAAATGTTTCTTGCCCTACGGTGGTTACAGCAGTTCTAGTCCAAGTGCCACTTGACAATTCGAAAATATGGTTGCCTGCCACATGGTTGTATAAGGTTTTAGTAGAACCGAAGGCATAATAACTCGCTTCTACTCTGCCAGACGGTGAAAATCCGTCTTCCCAAGTAGAACCAGTTGAGAAAGTACCCACTGCCATTTTTCCAGTTCTGCTAAAATCTATATCCGCAACCATAGGATCTGCCTGATAGGTATTGTTAACATCAATGGGGTTGGGAAGTACGAAATTTATTTCCTCTTGGTCGGTAGCGACTACCATATCTCCATTGCTATCCAAAGCAACGGATCTAACTACTAAAGAACCAGCTCCAGTAGCATCAATTACAGTATAATATAGTCTGCCATTAAAAATGTCTAAACCAAAAGGTCTTGCCTGAAAATTGGTTATGGCATCTCCACTAGAGGTAGTGGCAGTAGCCGTTCCTAATACGACTGGATCGGGATAATAAACACTATCTATAGCGCCAGTAGTACCATTTAGTTTATAAATTTTGTTATCAAACATATTGACCACATACATACTATTGGTTTTCGGGTCATAGCTAATACCACCTAGCCCTGAGTCATCATTTACATCTGTGTTTCCTTCTTGTGGTAGGGTTGCCCATACAGAAGGAGCACCTGTAATTGCATCAAACTGATAAACAGTACCAGAGCCACCAAGTGAACCAAATTGCTGTACCGTGAACTCCCCTAATGCTCCCTTGCTCGTAAATTTGGAAGCAGTACCATAGATATTTCCCACCATATCAAATTCTGTATAATAAATATTCCCTATGGTCTGAACGGTCCAATTGGAGTGCATAAACATAGCGGGCGAATAGGTAGAGGTGCTATAATTTAAATCAAGGACATTATCCAAGCCCATTACATGATCACTTACATCATCGGCACCACAGGTCGCTACGAGTCCATACGTGTTGACCAGTGCATTAGAGGCGGGTGGTACTAAAGCCTGTGCTAGCCCTAAATTGGAACAGTTGCTCGCTTGCAAAAATTGAACGGTCGTACCATTATCTCCTCCAAAGGTGGTCGGAGTAGCCCAAGATGGAAGATTGGTAAATTCAATACGGTAAGTCCTGCCTGCTAACAGTCCCGTAAAGCTATAAGTACCATTTGTATCTGTATTTGTGGTAAAGGTATTTCCTAAGGAATCCGTAGCCGTAACCAATACAGAAGAAATTCCTACTACATCATAAGTGCTTTTGAGACCATCATAATCGCAATCTTCAAATACAGTCCCATTAATTTCAGTTGCCCCCGCAGTGCAAGTAATAGATCCTGTTGGATTTCCACCATTACAACTAGCACTCACTTCGACATTATCAATATAAAAAAATTCATCTGGACCAGTAGTGTTGGCAGATATGCCAAATCGAATACAAGTGGTTGCCGTTAAATAACTCGAAATATTAATAGATTTAGTACCTAATTGTGTTCCTGTATAAGTAGTTAAATTAGTCCACGAACTTCCTCCATTAGTAGATATTTCTACCTCAAGTTCATCTGCACTTTCCAATAAAGCCCCTAATAATTCAAAGTCTAGCGTTGCCGATGAGGCATTGGATAAGTCCACACACCTATAAATGTACGGGTTCGTTCCAGCAGTACCATCAAATTCTAAATAGTTGGGAGAGCCATCACTTTCAATCAAGCCAGTAGCAGCACTATTGTCATCATTTACCTCTATCCAATTACCCGACCAATCTGTACCTCCTGAATAGCCAGCGGAATCAAAATCATCTACTGCTCCACATTGCAGGTTATGGGAATAGGCAGGGATAGTAAGTACGTTCTGTGGAGTCCCTATTTCTAATTCCCAATCGCCGTCCACTCCTGTAATATTATCTGATGCTGCTATAGATATACCCAAATTTGCTTGGAGATATTCAACAGCGGCCCGTCCTTTCTTCCCCTTTGCGAAGTGGCAACCATAAATATTAAGGTGGGTTTTACCTTCTATGTAGCCCTTTTCTTGCAGCCAATCCGCAATCTGAGGGGCGGTTTTCCAATGCCCGTCTAATAATAATGATCCTGCTTTGCCATGAGAGAATAGATGGAATACGGTCGGGGTAAGTATTTTATTAGCAGGATATAAAAGGTGTCCATCCTTCACACTAGATGCTGTATATATATTGTTTGCTTCCTCCTTAACTAAGGGGGTAAGCGTTCCCTCCATCTGCTCAATAGTTGCCAAGGTTTGGGTAGCAGCCCTTGTCCAATTCTGTATTAGGTAGGCAGGTATTAGACCTAACAAACAGGGAAGTAACTGTGTTACTAATATTTTTTTCATAAATGTTGATTGGGGTTTAAAAATAGCTATAGGAAAAATGAGTAAAGAAGGGAGGGATTTGGCTTTTAGTAAAAGAAATTGTACAAATAAGGTGTTATTTGACCTTTAATGAAAAAAAATACAAGTAGTTATGATATAACTAATATTTGGTAATTTGTTTTAGAGAATAAAACATTTTCTTATGGTAATTTGGATCAAAAAGTATTCCTATTCTTTTTTATTCTGTGTTAGGTTGTAAGATAGTAGCGTTAATTAGCATCCGTTAACTTTGTACTATGGTAATTCAAAGTTATATAGACAAGTTTTAACACATATTTTTTGACGTTTATCATTTTGTACGATTATTTTCAAAATTCTTTAATGCCAATGGACCTTATAATGAAAAATATTGATTTTTGCGCATAGGACAATACATTTACGTACAATTTTAGGTACTTAACTCTACTTTGTCAGATTAAATTTTGATTCCGAAAAATCTAAAAACACCAATTTAATTTTGGTTTGGAAGCCGCAGATGTGCCAGATTTTAAAAATCTGGCACATCTAAACCGAACTATATTTTAATCTGAAAAAGTAGAGTTAAGTTGAACTCTAGGTAATAGTAGCTGTCATTGGCAATTTAGAGTTGAGCTTGGATAAAGTTGCGGCATTAAAAAATATAAACGTAACAAACAGATTTTACCAAAATGAAAGCCTCTTTTTCCAACAACGAGGTTTTTTATTCTGACTCTTTAAAGAAAATTACAAATTAGTAAAATAAATTATCGTTATTTATCAGCAAATTTGGATATTGCATTTCTGAAACTATTGCTTTTCCTTTTTCCGCTCCAAAACAAAAGTAAAATCCAAACCTCTCAATTTAGAAGTCAATTTTAGATGCTGCTCTGTTAATTCCTCTATATTATAATCAATGGTCATATCATTGATAATCGTTTGGGAAATAACCTTATCTTTTCTGGTATAAGCACTATTAATAGCTCCTTTGATGGGTAGATTGGTACTCATGGTATTTTCTGAGAAATCAAAATAAGTACCTGCTAGAGATTCCGTTTTCTTACCGCTTCTATATCCTTCTACCAATTCCCAACGCCCGTCTAAAACGGCAGATTTAGCAGCAGTTTGTTCACTTGCTTTATCAGAAGTACAGCTAGTATAAAACAATAGCGCAACTAAGAAAGACAGCAATTTGATATTATTCATATTTATTTCGATCTATTTATGGAAAAAGCATACAATAATAAGGCTTTATCCATTTATTTATTCCTTGAGCCATATCTTTGAGCAATACAGTTAATTTTGTGCTTAGTTCAACAAAATTAAAAATAAAATTCAATCTGTTAAGAATTAATCAAACAATCACTCTATCCTCCCCTATTAGTAAGGACTCAAAAATTAGGAATTAAAGTGTAAAAAAAAAGTTAAAATATTTAGTTAACTAGACCTAATGAGTCGTTTTTTCGTCTATTACAAGAACAACAATTTCATTTTTTCATTAACCAACAGCGAACAGTTGCTTGTTTGCTGTCTTAAAAACGTTAGTATTATGATAATACGTATTGTTAGTACTTTTCTGTTTTGTATACTCCTCAGTTCTGCTGGCATGAGCCAGAAAAAAGAACGAATGGTTGCAATAGATACTGAGTTTGGGACTATGGTAATAAAACTGTACAATGATACACCTATTCACCGGGACAATTTTATTAAATTGGCCAAAGAAGGCTTTTTTGATGGTACGCTTTTCCATAGATCCTTACCGTACTTTATGGCACAAGGAGGAGACCCATTTTCCAAAAATGCAGGTCCAAACCAAGGTTTGGGGGTAGATAATTGCGCAGAAATTCCTGCAGAAATTTTACCACATCACTACCACAAAAAAGGAGCACTAGCAGCCGCTCGACTCCCTGATTCTAGTAATCCAACAAGGAAATCTAGTGCTTGCCAATTTTTCGTTGTTGCAGGGTATAAGCACAACGACCAACAACTAGATGCTTTGGAGAATGAAAATAGAAAATTTACGCCTTTTCAACGAGCTTGGTACAAAGTTAGAGGCGGGTATCCGTTTTTAGATGGGGATTACACGGTATTTGGAGAAATTGTGGAAGGGTTCGATATTATAGATCTAATCACACAAATACCTACTAGCCAAGAAGGCGCAACCAAAGATAGACCTTTACAGGATGTCAAAATGACGGTAAGGGTGTTGAATTAAAATGATGAATGTTAAATGATGAATGATGAATTACGAGACATTAACAATCTCATGTTACGATTAACAAATTCATCATTCATCATTTCTCATTCATCATTTAACTAATTTTCGCTTTCGCATTTGCATTATTAATCGCTTTCGTCACACCAAATGCAGCAATTGTCACGCCTAAGAAAGCAATCCAAAACATTACTTTATAAAGACCTACAATACATAGGATAAAAGCCATAAAAGCGGAAACATCCTGCTTCTCAATACCTCTAAATCTTCTAACTATAGAATACAAAAAGCTTTTGTTTTCCTTTGCGGTTTCATCTACTTGTTTCGTTACTTCCAAATTGGTTAACGGTCCTCCATTTTTCCATACATAGCGCCCCATAATAAAAGCAGTATAACAAGCAGAAAGTGCTAAACTAATGGTTGCATAAAAATATATTTCATTTCCAGAAGAATTATAAGCTCCTACGCCTAAAGCAGATAGAAAGACGATATAGCGAATATTATCCGTAATCGTGTCGTACCAAGCCCCAAACTGCGAGCCTCTATAGGTAAGTCTCGCCAATTCTCCATCACAACCATCTAATATAGAACATATTTGGAAGATTAACCCTCCTAAGGCAATCCACATATACTGCCCAGTGGATACTAAGTAAGCCCCCCAAAGTGTAAATAAGAACACAAAGGTAGTAACGGTATTAGGTGCAGTGCTTAGCTTAGCTAAAAAGAGGCTTATACGAGTAGAAAAGAAGCGATTGATATTTTTACTCACCCAACCATCTGTATCTTTTACTAGCGTTCTAACCAATCTCCGCTCTGCCTCTTTTTTCATACTCGGATTATCTACATCTTGCCAGATTGCCTTTTTAAGAGAAATGGCTCTGACACCTTCCGCACCAATAAACTGCTTCATGATGTCACTTACACCATGCGCCCCATTCGTAGCTTTCTCCGCAACTTTTTTCCCATAACCAGCAGGAAAGTAAAATAAACCTGTATCTACTAAATCGTACTTCTTCAATTCTTTTCCAATTCTGTAGATATGATTATTTTTAGATTCTACTTTAGTCGCATCATCCATATCGAAAATATCATCCAATTTAGGATCACAAGCAAGCGCAGGTAAATCTGGCTCCTCTGTAGCTAATTCAACAAATTCTTTAATCGTTTTAATACCAAAGATGTGATCGGACATAGTCAATAAAAAAGGGCCTTTTATCTCTGCCGCTCCTTTACCGAAAGAAACACCATTACCTAGATTGTAGTCTTCACATTCAATATATTCGATATTTAAGGTTTTCAGGCGATAATTCTTGTTCATCACCTCAATTATCTGATCTTTATACGCTCCGACTACGATATGGAAATGCTTAATTCCAGCTTGGTTTAAAGCTAAAATAGCTCGTTCTAATAGTCGAAGACCGCCAACTTTTAATAAAACTTTAGGTAGTTCCACCCCTTTTTCTCTAAATCGTTGGCCATTACCAGCAGCTAAGATGACGGCATGTTCTACACTTTTTTTCTTAATGGAAGAAGTATTCCCTTGAAGATTTTCGGATCTATTACTTTGTAAAACATTGATATTTTTACTCATATTGTGTTTAAGTTACTTTTAAGCCTTTTTAAAGGTATATTTTTAAGGATGCAAACATAGTAAACTATACCTTTATAGTTGAGCGTTTTTGCTGATTAATGAAAAAATTTTCTTATTATGTCCTATAAATGATGCTTTATGTTAAAATTTAACGTACTTAGTCCTAGCTTAAAAATTTAAGAACTAATTTATTCCTTGTAGGGTATAGATTATTTTGTAAAGGTTCTGTATTTTTGAGGATATTTAATAAAAAACTCCATTAAGAAGGCTGATAAAATGTTTAATTGTCAGAACTAGCCTTTTTTAAATTCCAATTAATATGGATGTCGGGATGGATAATACCTAGGCCGTAGGCGATAAATTTCTGAGGACATACAAATTTATTGATTCATTCCGACATCCCTACCCTTTTTGGTCTTTAGCTATTAGTCTTTAGTCTTTAGTTAACTTTTACAACTAAACTATTGCGTACCAAAGACTAAAGATCATAAGCTAAAGACGAACTAATCAGGATTAATAAAATTTCTTACCCACTATCTTTTTGCATTTCAAGAATTAGGTTTTACATTTATGCCAAACAAGCATTCATGAAAAACTTATACTTCGTTTTCTTTCTTTTTTTCCTTATTAGTTGCCAATCTAAACCGCCCACTCCCAACTCCACCATAGATACTACTGAATTCATATTGAAAGATGGTTTTAATATAGAATTAGTTGCCTCTGAGCCTTTGTTAGATTCCCCCGTTGCCTTTACATTTGATGATAATGGTAGAATTTGGGCAGTAGAATTGCCAGGTTATATGAGAGATATAGAAGGAACAGCCGAAGAGATAGCTGATGGTAAAATCGTTATTTTAGAAGATACGGATAAGAATGGTCAAATGGACAAACGGACCCTATTCATAGATAGTCTAAAAATGCCTCGTGCCATTGCCCTCGCTTATGGGGGCTTGCTTTATACCGAAACCCCCCATTTATGGTGGGTGCCTATCAAGAATGATAAACCTGGTCAAAGAGTCTTAGTGGATTCCTTATATGTAGTGGGTGGGAATATTGAGCATCAACCAAACGGGCTACTCTACAATCTAGATAATTGGTGGTATAGTGCGAAGTCGAATGCACGTTACTGTTATAAGGACGGAAAATGGTTAAAAGAAGCCACCAGTTTCAGAGGACAATGGGGTATTACCAGCGATGAAGAAGGCCGATTATTTTATAATAATAATAGTAATGCTTTGTTTGGCGACTATGTTAGACCCAATCAATTTATTAATAACCCCTACCATAAAGTAAAATATTCAACGCATCAAACGATTGCAAAAGACCGTCGTTTATTCCCTATTCAAGCCACAGCGGTTAATCGGGGATATATCGACGGCGTATTAGATAGTTTGGATAGAGTAACCACTTTTACTTCCGCTTGTGGCCCTCATATATACTTAGGCGATAATTTCCCTTCCGCCTTTAAAGGAAATGCTTTTGTTTGCGGACCAGAGGCAAATCTCGTTAAACGCTATATACTTGAAGAAAAGGATGGCCTAATAAGCGCACAACCTGCTTATAAAGATTCTGAATTTCTTATTTCCAAAGATGAGACTTTTCGACCTATTAATATTTATACTGGTTTGGACGGCGCTTTATATATTTTGGATTTACGAAAGGGCATCATCCAACATAGAGCCTATATGACGGGTTATTTAAGAGAAAAAATCTTAGAAAAAGGTTTAGAGAAAGTTAATGGTTTAGGTAGGATTTATAAAATAAGTGATAAAGCGACAGCTTCCGAGCGAATAGACCTCAGTACGTATTCGTCTGTTGAGTATGCTGATTTGTTACAACATCCAAATGGTACATTGAGAATCAAAGCACAACAAGCTTTAATATTTGGCAATCATAAGGAGCTCAAGAAAAAAATAGAAGCAATTGCACTTGATGCCTCCAAACCAATAGGTCAAATACATGCTTTATGGACTTTAGAAGGCTTAGGTATCTTAGAGTTGCCCTTGTTGAAGTCAGTTGGCGAAAAAACCTATCACCCTAAAGTATGGACTAACTTATTACAACTAAGTCAAAATTTTGTTAATTCACAAGCAGAATTAACTACATTTTATCAAGTCGCCAGAGCATTAAATAATACAAGTGTAGATTTACAATTGGCGCATACTATTGGAAAGTTAAATACTCCTGATGCTCAGAATTTATGGAAGGGACTAGCCAGCGCTTATACAAACAATCCGCTATTTAGTGAAGCCTTAGTAAGTAGTGTTGCTAATAGAGAGGCGGATTTTTTAAAACTAATAAGTAATAACACTGCTAAGGATAGCTTGCAAAATATGTTATTAAGGGCTAGTACTAATCGTGAAAATAATGCTAATAAAGCACCCCAACTATTTACAGCAGAATTCGACGATAGTCGTACGAAAGGTTTTAAACTATATAACACCTACTGTGCGGCTTGTCATGGACCAGATGGAGATGGGCTTGAAAATCTCGCTCCGCCCTTAAACCAATCTGAATACATTACAGAAGGCTCTCAGAAATTAGCTTTACTGTTATTACATGGCTTACAAGGGCCTATAACCGTTAGAGGTAAACGATATACGATGAATGCTGTAATGCCAGGAATTAAAGACAATCCGGCTTTGACAGATGAAGATATTAGCGCATTACTGACTTTCGTAGGCAATTCTTTTAGTGATTTTCCAAAATACCTATCTCCTGAAAAGATCAAGGAATTAAGACAAAAAACGGCAGACAAAAAAGAAATGTGGACAGAAGAAAGTTTAAATGAATATGTAGAGAAATTTATAACTGAGGAAAATAAAAATCTATTTTAGTAAAAATTAATAAATAAACTCATCAAAAATATCCCCACTAAGTACACTGTCTATTAAATAACTTCGTATTTTTCTCCCGAAACAAACAGGAACTTATTAAATGCACACTGTACTAAGTACACTGTGCATTAAATAAGTTAACATTTAATTTCTCCTTTTCTAGGGAGAATTGGGCAAATGAAACAGTAACTTACTTAATGCACACTGTACTAAGTACTGACAAAAAATAACTAGTGCATTTAAGTTTTTCAATTGATTTTTTTTCTAATATGTTTTCAACCCATTGAAAAAGGAAATCATTTGAAAAACGCACTAGTTATTTTTTTGTCGTTACTAAAATAGATATTCAACGTTTTTTAGTCATACCTGAAATTCCTGAACTAATAGCCTTTTTGTTTGTTGAATATCGAATAGAATAATACTTCAAATAAAGCGGAAGATTTAAAAGATTAAAATCAAAATGAGTCAAAAAATTCTCGCCTTTGGCGCAAGCAATAGCAAAAAGTCCATCAATAAGCAATTCGCAACCTTTGCAGCTAAGCAATTGGACCATACAACAACTACCCTATTGGATTTAAACGATTTTGAAATGCCTATTTACAGTATAGACCGAGAAAAAGAATCGGGCGTTCCTGACTTAGCTATGCAATTTAAGAAGTACATTAAAGAGGCGGATGGTATCATTATCTCTTTTGCAGAACATAATGGAGCTTATACTGCTGCTTTTAAAAATATAATGGATTGGGTGTCGAGAATAGAGGGAAGTACTTGGGAAGGTAAGCCTATGCTTTTATTAGGTACTTCTCCGGGTAAGGGAGGAGCTAAATCGGTGTTGAATTTGGCGACTACCTCTTTTAAAAATTGGGATAAGAACAGTATCACTTCTTTTTCTTTACCCACTTTTGAGAAAAACTTTACAGCAGAGAAGGG
>ENA-ORXT01004604-ORXT01004604.1-marine-metagenome-genome-assembly--contig:-NODE-4604-length-14120-cov-9.772912_pt1 | contig 14120 bp, 13 predicted proteins | sample MGYA00237868_ERZ511482 | MGnify/ENA metagenome assembly ERZ511482 | reverse complement strand
CTGATGGACTTCGACATCGTCATCGACGGCGTGCTGGTCACCAACCAGCGGGCCGACGGGCTGATCGTGGCCACCCCGTCCGGATCGACCGCCTACTCGCTGTCCAACGGCGGCCCGATCGTCGGTCCGACCATCGATGCGCTGGTGCTGCAACCGATCTGCCCGCACATGTTGTCCAGCCGCCCGTTGCTGGTGGACGGCGGCAGCCGGATCGAGGTCCGGCTGAAGAACGATGATCGCGCCAGCGCGCAGCTGGTGTGCGACGGACAGGTGTATATCGATGCAGTACTGGGCGACACGATCGTGGTGGAGCGCCTGGAACGCACGCTGCGAATGCTGCACCCCGCCGACTACGACTACCATCGCATCCTGCGCGAGAAGCTCAACTGGGGCTGAGGTCTGGCGTACCGTACGTACCGTCCGCCCCGCGCAACCGGCAGGTCCGCATGTTGACCCACCTGCACATCCGCGATTTCGCGATCATCGACGACTCGGAAGTCGAGCCCGGTGCCGGCATGACCGCCCTGACCGGCGAGACCGGAGCGGGCAAGTCCATCCTGCTGGACGCGCTCGGACTGGTGCTCGGCGAGCGCGCCTCCTCCAGCGGCGTGCGCGAGGGGGCCGCACGGGCCGAGGTCACCGCCAGTTTCGACCCGCCGGCGGACTCGGACGTGGTGCGCTGGCTGGCCGACAACGATCTGGATGCCGACGGCGACTGCGTGCTGCGCCGGGTGGTCAGCAGCGCAGGCAAGTCGCGGGCGACCATCAACGGTCGTCCCGTGCCGCTGGCGGCCCTGCGCGAGCTGGGCGGGCAACTGGTCACCATTCATGGTCAGAACGCGCACCAGGCGCTGGCCGACGGCGCCGCACAGCGCCGGATGCTCGATGCCTGGAGACCGAGCGCCCACGCAGCCCGCGTCGCGGCATCGTGGCAGGACTGGCACGACGCGCAACGGCGCCTGGACGCCACGCTCGACCAGAGCGAGGCCCGCCAGCAGCGCATCGACATGCTGTCGTTCCAGCTGCAGGAGTTCGACGAGGCCGAGCTCGGCGGACTGGATGCGGCCAGCATCGAGAACGAGCACCGCTGGCTGGCGAATGCGGAGAACACCCGCGCGCTCGGTCACGAGGCGATCGCGGCACTGGAACAGGACGCGACGAGCGCCCTCGCCCGCGCACGTCGCCCCCTCGAGGCGCTGGCGAAACGCGACGACAGCCTGCGCGAGGCGTTCGATCTGGTCGAGTCGGCCGCCATCCAGATCGACGAGGCGACCCACCTGCTCGCCTCGCGCACCCGTGCGCTGGAGAGCGACGAGGCGCGTCTGGCGTGGCTGGACGGTCGGCTGGCGGTGCTGCACCGGCTGGCGAAGAAGCACCGCACCGGGCCTGCGGACCTGATGCGCCTGGAGCAGGCGCTGCGCGATGAACTGGACACCCTGACGGGCCCCGAGGAAGGACCGGAGGCGCTGCGCACCGCACGCGACGCGTGCCTGGTCGCCTACCTCGAGCACGCGAAGAAGCTGTCCCGCCACCGCAGCCGTGCCGCCCGTGCGCTGGCCGACACGGTGAGCGCGAGCATGCAGGAGCTGGCGATGGAGGGCGGCGTGTTCCGCATCCGCATCGATGGCGATCCGGCCCGCGTCGAGCGTCACGGCATCGACCGGGTCGGCTTCGAGGTCAGCCCCAACCCGGGCGTCTCGCTGGCACCGCTGTCACGCGTCGCCTCCGGAGGCGAGCTGTCACGGATCAGCCTGTCGTTGCAGCTGGCCACGGTCGCCACGCGGCCGGTGCCCACGCTGATCTTCGACGAGGTGGATGCCGGTATCGGTGGCGCCGTGGCCGAGACCGTCGGACGGTTGCTGCGCTCGGTCGGCGAACACGCCCAGGTGCTGTGCGTGACCCACCTGCCGCAGGTCGCGGCACGGGCCCACGCCCACCTGAAGGTCAGCAAGCGGGTGGACGAGGGCGTCACCACCACCCGGCTGGAGCCGCTGAGCGGCAAGGCCACCCGCGACGAGATCGCCCGCATGCTCGGCGGAGCGAAGGTGACCAGGAAGAGCCTGCAGCACGCGCAGGAGATGCTCGACGACGTCGGCTGATCGCCCGGCACGGGCCGGCGTGTCCGGGCACGGCTCCGCGCACGGCGCAAACGCGCTCCGGCGCGACGATGGTCCGACGCTTTGCCGATCCGCTGCCATACTTGCCGCATGAACCTTTCCGACACCCCGTCCGGCCCCCGCGGCCTGACGACGCGAGCACGCCGCGACCGGCTTCCCGGCCGTTCGCCGGCCCGCCCGCCGGTCCGCCTGCTGGTCCGCTCACTGACACTGGCCCTGGCGATCGGCGTGCTCGCCGGCTGCAGCGGCAAGCCGTTCTGGCTGCCGCAGGCCCACCAGATCACCATCCAGCAGGGCAATCTGGTCAATCGCGACGGATTGTCGAAGGTGGCGACCGGCATGCCGCGCGACCAGGTCCGCGACCTGATCGGTTCACCGGTTCTCGATTCGGCCTTCCACGCCGACCGGTGGGACTATCTCTACACCCGTGGCCCGGCCGGCTCGGCGATCGAGGCCCGGCGGGTCTCGGTGCTGTTCGAGGACGGACTGGTCGCCAGCATCGAGGACAACGGCGACAGCGTGTCCGGCGAACTGCCCGCACAGCGACGCTGGTGGGAGGCCTTCTCGCCGGCACCCGAGGATCCCTGAGACCTACCCGGGGTCCTGCCTCGGGCCGGGGTCCTGCCTCGGAGCCGCACTCCGGACGGCGCTCCGGGCCTCGTCGGGTCGCCGCGCTTCCCGGCGGCGGCGTGCCATCGGGTCTTGGTGCAGCGGCCGGTACAGCTCCAGCCGATCATCGGCTTGCAGCGGCGTATCGTCGGCCACCCGTCGTCCGAACACGCCCAGCGCGACGTCCTCGACCTCCAGCTCCGAGCCCGCCAGCGACAGGCCGGCCGCGATCGCCCGGCGCAACCCGGCTCGCGCACCGGTGCCGACCGGCACCCGCAGCGCGATCTCGCGGGCCCGATCGGGCAGCGCCAGCACCACGCGCACCGGAATCGTTCCCACGGCCGCGCCGTCGTCGTCGTTCAAGCGGGCGGCGGCCGGTGCCGCATTTCCCCCGACCCTCAGGACGACGACCCGCCGGGTCCGAGCACCTCGTGGGCGCGGCTGGTGAACGCTCCCACCAGCGAATCGCACACGCGCCGGAACGCCGGTCCCATCATCACGCTGAACATCCGGCTGGCGAACTCGAACGACACCTCCAGCTCGCAGCGACAGGCCTTCTCGCCGATCGGCACGAATCGCCACTGCCCCTCCAGCCGCTTGAACGGCCCGTCGATCAACCGGACGTCGATGCGCTCGGGGCGCACCAGGCGATTGCGGGTGGTGAATTCCGTCTGCTTGAGGGACTTGGACACCGACACCATGGCGATCTGGTGCTCCTCGCTGCTCTCGATCACCCGTGCACCGCCGCACCACGGCAGGAAGCTCGGATAGGCATCGATGTCGGACACGAGGTCGAACATGGCGGAGGCCGGGTACGGAAGGAGCGCCGAGCGCTGAATCACAGGCATCTCCCTATAATGACGGCATGGCGAAGAAGAACAAGCACGGACTGTCCTCATCGGCAAAGGGGGGAGCATCGATCGCGCGCAACAAGCGGGCGAGCTACGATTTCAAGATCGACGACAAGTACGAGGCCGGCCTGATGCTGCAGGGCTGGGAGGTGAAGAGCCTGCGCGAGGGGCGGGTGCAGCTGGTCGATGCCTTCGTGCAGATCTATCGCATGGAGGCCTACCTGTACGGCTGCACCATCACCCCGCTGATCACCGCCTCCTCGCACAGCGTGACCGAGTCGCTGCGCCCGAGGAAGCTGCTGCTGCACCGCAGCGAGCTTGCGCGCCTGATCGGTGCGGTGGAGCGCAAGGGCTACACCATCGTGGCGATGTCGATGTACTGGAAGAACGGTCGGGTGAAGATCGAGATCGGCATCGGCAAGGGCAAGAAGGAGTTCGACAAGCGCGCCACCATCAAGGATCGGGACTGGCAGCGCGACAAGGCGCGGGTGGTGCGCACCCACTGAGCCGCGCTCAATCGCCGTGGCGGCGCCAGGCGTTGCCGTCGGCAGCCTTGTCCAGCCGCTCCAGCCACGCGTCGTGGGCACCGATGCTGTCCGCATCGGCGGCCACGAAGCGCAACGCCGACAGGTCCAGGTTCAGCCGGGCCAGCGCGCCCTCGCCACCGCTCGCGCCCTGCATCTCCAGCCCCAGCGCGGTCTGCCCGCCGGTCATCATCAGGTAGACGTCGGCCAGGATCTCGGCGTCCAGCAGGGCGCCGTGCAGCTCGCGGCGGCTGTTGTTGACCTCCAGCCGCTTGCACAGCGCGTCCAGGTTGTTGCGCTGGCCCGGAAACTGGCGCCGCGCCATGACCAGCGAGTCGGTCACCACGCTGATGTCGGACAGCGTCACCGGTCGTCCGGCGAGCGTGAACTCGTGCTCGAGGTAGCCGACGTCGAACGGGGCGTTGTGGATGATCAGCTCGGCCCCGTCCAGCCACCCCAGCAGCTCGTCCATGATCTCGGGAAAGCGCGGCTTGCCCTCCAGCATCTCGCTGGAGATGCCGTGCACCTCGAAGGCGCCGTGATCCACCGCCCGGTCCGGCTGCAGGTAGTGGTGGAAGGTGCGCCCGGTCAGCCGGCGGTCGCGCAGCTCCACGCAGCCGATCTCGATCATGCGGTGGCCGTCGGCGATCTCCAGGCCGGTGGTCTCGGTATCCAGCACGATCTGTCGATCGGGCATCATCGCGCGGTACCGCCGCGCAGCTCCTCGATGCCACGATTGGCGAGCTCGTCCACCCGCTCGTTCTCGGCGTGCCCGCTGTGCCCCTTGACCCAGCGCCACTCGATCGTGTGGCGCCCGGCCAGCGCGTCGATCTCGCGCCACAGCTCGGCGTTCTTGACCGGCGCCTTCGAGGCGGTCCTCCAGCCACGCTGCTTCCAGCCGGCGATCCATTCGGTGATGCCCTTCCTCACGTACTGCGAGTCGGTGGTCAGCACCACGGTGCTCGGTCGCTTGAGCGCGGACAGCGCCCGGATCACCGCGGTCATCTCCATGCGGTTGTTGGTGGTGTGCGCCTCTCCGCCCCACAGCTCGCGCTCGTGCGCCCCGGCCCGCATCAGGGCCCCCCAGCCACCGATGCCCGGGTTGCCCTTGCAGGCACCGTCGGTGTAGATCTGCACGGGTTGCCCACCCGCACGGTTCGCCTCGCCCACCGGTCAGCGCTCCCGACGCACGCTGTCCAGATCGACCACCCCGGCCCGTCGCGGCCGGTGCCCGGTGGCGGCGTAGCCCGCGGAGCGCACCCCGACCATGGCGCCACCCCGCTTCGCCAGCCACGGGCGGCGTACGGTGGTCATCGGCAGGGTCTGCTTGCGCGCCTGGATCACGTACAGCCCGCCGAGCGTGTTGACCAGCGGGCCCAGGCGCTCGAGCCTGCCGAGCCGGCGCAGCAATCGATCGCTGTTGATCGGCGGGCGCAGGAACAGGGGCTGACTGCTCAGCACCCGGTAGTCGAGCACCGACAACCAGTCCGCCACCCGCCGGCGCGACCAGAAGTGCCCGTCCCACGGCGTGCGGCCACCCAGCGGGGCCAGGCGCTGGCGCAGCCCGAAGCTGCTGAACGGGTTGAAGCCGATGATCAGCAGCTGGCCGTCGTCCACCAGCACCCGGTCGGCCTCGCGCAACGCCTGGTGAGGGTGTTCGCAGAAATCCAGCGTGTGGAAGAACAGGATCGCCTTGATGCTGTCGGAGGCGATCGGCAGCGAGCTCACGTCGGCGGCGATGTGCGCGCGCGGCGACGCCCCCGCCACCGCATCGGCGAACAGCCGCTCGGGGGCGTCCAGCTTCAACCGACGCTGCAGCCCGGCACCGGCGAGCAGATCGCGCTGCGGGGCGGGATCGCCGATCTGCAGGCCCTGGTAACCGAACACGTCGCCGAGCCGTCTGGTCAGCACGCCCTCGAGATCATCGAGGATGGACTGCCCGAGACCGCTTGAGTACCATTCCGCCAGCGGCGCCTGAGCGTCCAGCCAGACCGGAGTTCGTCGCGCCATAGTGATCTCCCGAGTGATCTCCCGCCCCACGCCAGCAGTGTGCCGTGCCGCGCGCCGTGCAGCACCGTCGTTGCTGTCCAGTATAGCGGCGTTGCCGGGGCGCACCTTGCTCCGCCTGCTCGCGGTGGCGTTGCTCACGCCGCCCGCCGCACGCGCGGACGACGGGGCCGCGCACGACGCTCGGCATGCGCTGGTCCTGCCGCTGCTGGGCAACACCGCGATCGGCGATCGACCCCTGATGCGCGAGATCGGTGACGATCACGTGTACGACCCGTCGGCCACGCCGGCCGATCGGGCACCACCCCTCACGCAGGTCCGACCGTCAGGCGGCGAGCACGGGCGCGCCCCGCTGGCCGACGAGCGGCGCGGTACCGGACACGCCGATCCGGTCGGGCGGCTCACCGATCCGCGGCCCGGCACCGGGTCCGGCGAGCCGACACGGCGAATGGCGGACGGCGCGACGGGCGATCCCTTCGCGCCCGCGCACGATCCTGCGCCCGACCCCTCGACCGACCCCTCGACCGACCCCTCGACCGACCCTTGGGCACGCATCCGCGACTCGACCCGCTGGGCGGCCAGCGAGCGGGCCGAGGTGCTCGCGTTCCGGGAGCGGTACGTGGACGAGGCGTTCTACGTGAATCGTCTGCTGGTGCGCGCCGACGTGTTCATCGACCACCTCGTGCAGCGGCTGGACGCGCGCTACCTGCCGGTCGAGCTGGCGTTGCTGCCCGCGATCGAGTCCGGGTTCAGGCCCGACGTGGTCAGTCGGGGCGAGGCGGCCGGGTTGTGGCAGATCGTGCCGGTCACCGCTCGCGAGATCGGCCTGCGGCGCGATGCCTGGTTCGACGGTCGTGCCGACATCGTCAGCTCGACACGTGCCGCGATCGACTACCTGAGCTATCTCAATGCCGAGTTCCACGGCGACTGGGAACTCACCCTGGCCGCCTACAACGCGGGACCCGGCCGGGTGCGTCGCGCGATCGGCAGCAACCGCGACCGGGGCGAGCCTACCGATTTCTGGTCGTTGCGACTGCCCGCCGAGACGCGCGACTACGTGCCCAAGCTGCTCGCCCTGGTCGATCTGATAAAGAGCGGGGACGGCGGGCTGGTCCTGCCGGGCCGTACGAGGACGTCGGGCTTCGTGGAGGTCGATGTGGGCACTCGCGTCGGCGTGACGCGGGCGGCGGACCTGGCCGGCGTGCCGGCCGCGGAGATGCGCAGGCTGAACGCCGGCCTGCTGCACGGCGTCACCGCACCGGACGGTCCGCATCGCCTGTACCTGCCGGCGGGCTCCGAGACCCGGTTCCGCCGGCGGCTCGCCGGTACCGGCGGTGCCGACCTGTTCTCGCTGCCGGCGCAGCACGACGTCGTGCCCGGCGACACGCTGAGCGGCATCGCGGAGCGCTACGGCATCCGCGTCCGGCAGTTGATGGAGCTCAACGTGCTGGACGACAGCCGCATCCGTGTCGGCCAGACCCTGAACGTGATCGGTGGCGCGGCCCGTGAAGCGGCCGAGATCGAGTACGCGGTCTCCATCGGCGACACGCTGTCGACGATCGCGCAGCGGCATGCGGTGGAGCTTGCGGCCATTCGCGATGCCGACGGCGAGCCGCTGCAGCACGATCTGATCCACCCGGGGGACATCCTCGTGATCCGGATCGCCGCGGATGGCGGCTGCCAACGGTTCGACTGCACTTAAAATGTTTGACGCATCTCACTGAATCTTTGAGACAATCGATCCATCGAACAGCAAGGCGCGGACGGTCGGACACGACGTCGCGCCAAGCAATGCAAGAGGGCAGCTACATGACCACGATCATCGTGATGCACGACGACCAGGAGATCGACACGCTCGATTTCCCGCGCGAGATGACCACCATCTCGCTGGGCCGGCGCCCGACCAACGACGTGCACCTCGCCGATCGATCGGTCAGTGGCAACCATGCCCGACTGGACATCACCGCCGACGCGATAACGCTCGAGGACCTGTCCAGCACCAACGGCACCTACCTCAACGGGCGGCCGGTACAGCGCTCCGTGATCGGCCCGGACGACGAGGTGCTGGTCGGCAAGGTGCAGCTGCAGATCATCCCTGCCAAACAGGATGCGGCCGGCGTGGCGACCGGGGCGGGCCCCGTCGTGGCGCACGCGGACGACGACGGTGTCGCGGCATCGGCTGACGAGTCGATGCTGCCCGGCGATCCGGATGCGGAGGACGACGAACTCGACGAATCGATGCGGGCGGCGCTCGCGATGTACGGCGATGACGAGCCGCCGGCGGCGGCCGCCTCCACCCCGTCGGACAGGCAGGACCGGGACGACGAGGACGACATCGATTTTTCCGAGGATGCCCGCCTGTTCGCGCAGGGCACCGGAGCGACGTCGGGGGGCGAGGACGCGAGTGCCTCGTTCGCCGGTGCCGAGGCGGCGAGCATGGCGGCGGCCGGCGGCGACACGGCCGTGGACACGCATTCGTTGTCGGCACGTGCCAAGGTGGCGCTCGGGCGCGAGCCGGCGGCTCGCTCGCACCTGCATGCCGTACCGCATGCCGACGGCTGCGCCGACACCGCCCTCGCCACCCCGGCCCGCCGGTCGGAGTCGTCCGATGCGCAGCGCGGCAGGGGCCACCCGCTCGACGAACCGCCGATCGTGCCCACCCACGAGCTGGACGGTCCCCGGCCACGATCGCGCGGCGCGGTGATCGAGATCAAGAACGGTGCGAAGTCCGGCCAGATCCTGCCGATCGACAAGCCGGTCACCACGCTCGGGCGCCCCGGCATCCAGATCGCCGCCATCATGCGCAAGCCGGATGGCTACTTCCTGATGCACATCGAGAGCGACGACAGCGTCGACCGTCCGACGCTGAATGCCGACCTGATCGGTGACGAGCCGGTGCTGCTGCACAGCGGCGACGAACTGAACGTGGCCGGCATCGATGTGGAGTTCATGCTGTCCTGAACCGTCGTGCCGGGTCCGAGCCCGGCAGGCCCGGCGTCGGGCTCAGACCGGGAACAGCCCGCTGGACAGGTACCGGTCGCCCCGGTCGCACACGATGGTGACGATCGTCGCACCGTTCAGTTCCGCCTGCAGACGCAACGCCACCACCAGTGCACCACCCGAGCTGACCCCGCTGAGAATGCCTTCCTCGCGGGCCAGCCGGCGTGCCATGTCTTCCGCATCCGCGGCACTGACGTCGAGGATGCGATCCACCCGCGCCGGCTCGTAGATCTTCGGCAGGTAGGCCTCGGGCCAGCGGCGGATGCCCGGAATGCTGGAACCGTCCTCGGGCTGCACGCCGATGATGCGGATGTGCGGATTGCGCTCCTTCAGGTAGCGCGACACGCCCATGATGGTGCCGGTGGTGCCCATCGAGCTGACGAAGTGGGTGATGCGGCCACCGGTCTGGTCCCACAGCTCCGGGCCGGTCGAGGCGTAGTGCGCGCCCCAGTTGTCCGGATTGGCGAACTGATCCAGCACCAGGCCCTCTCCGGCCGCGCCCATCTGGGCGGCGCGGTCCCGGGCGAACTCCATGCCCTCCTCCTCGCTGACGAGCACCAGCTCGGCGCCGTAGGCCAGCATCGTCGCCTTGCGCTCGTCGGTCATGTTGTCCGGCATCAGCAGCCGCATGCGATAGCCCATCGAAGCCGCCACCATCGCCAGCGCGATGCCGGTGTTGCCGCTGGTCGCCTCGATCAGCAGGTCCCCGGGCCGGATGTCGCCGCGCGACTCGGCCGCGCGGATCATGTTGGCGGCCGGCCGATCCTTGACCGAGCCGGCCGGGTTGTCCCCCTCGAGCTTGCCGAGGATGCGGTTGCCTCGCGCGTTCGCACCGATCCGGTCGATGGGCACCAGACGGGTGCCGCCGACCTGGTGGGCGAGCGGCGGCTGCACGGCGGTCGCGGTGGAATCGTGCATGGAATCGTCGGTCATCGGAGGGCAACGGGTGATCGGGTGGTGTCGAACAGGCGGGTGTGCGGTGCAGCGCCGGCCTGTACGACGTCCAGCGCCCGACGGTGCAGCCCGGGGGGGTCGAGGGTATCGCAGGGGATCGCCACCGGTGTCGGCAGGCCGCGCAGCCAGGTCAACTGGCGCTTGGCGAGCTGTCGGGTGGCGGCGATCGCACGTTCGGGCCAGCGTGGCGGGCCACCGCCGGTCTCGTGGTGGAACCGGTCCGAACGCAACGCCTCCAGCGCCTGGCGGTAGCCGACGCTGCGCAACGCCGGCAGCTCGGGCGACAGCCCGCGCCGGTGCAGCGCCTGCACCTCCCGGTCGAAGCCTGCGTGCCGCATCGTCTCGAGGCGCCGCGCGATGCGCGCGTGCAGCCAGGCCCTATCACCCGGCAGCAACGCCAGCGCCACGACCGGCTCGTCGATCACCGGTCGCGTCGCCCCGTGCAGCTCGCTGATCGTGCACCCGCTCAACTCGACGACCTCGAGCGCACGCACGATGCGCTGCGCATCGTTGCCATGGATCCGTGACGCTGCGCGCGGGTCCACGATCGCCAGCCGCGCGTGCAGCGCCTGCCAGCCACACCGTGCCCCTTCGGCGGCCAGCCGCTCGCGCACCCGCGCATCCCCGGCAGGCATGTCGGCCAGTCCCGCCAGCAGCGCCTTGAAGTACAGCATCGTCCCGCCGACGAGAATCGGCCGCCGGCCCCGGCTGCGGATGCCGTGGATCGCGCTGGCCGCATCCGCCACGAAGCGTGCGGCCGAGTACGGATCGTCGGGCTCGACCAGATCGATCAGATGGTGCGGCACCCGCGCCCGCTCCTCGAGGGTCGGCTTGGCGCTGCCGATGTCCAGCCCGCGATAGACCAGCGCGCTGTCCACGCTGACGATCTCGCCGTCGAGGGTCTGCGCCAGGGACAGGGCGAGCCCCGTCTTGCCGCTGGCGGTGGGCCCCAGCACGCAGACCAGCGGCGACACGTCCGGCACCGGCCCGCTAGCGCCCGCGCAGGAAGAGCGCATCCAGCTCGCGCATCGACAGGGTGGACCAGGTCGGACGGCCGTGATTGCACTGCCCGCTGTTGGGCGTGGCCTCCATGTCGCGCAGCAGCGCATTCATCTCGCTGACCGACAGCGTCCGGTTGGCGCGCACCGAACCGTGACAGGCCATCGTCGACAGCACCCGGTCGGTCGCCTCGAGCAGCCGTTCGCTGTGCCCGTGCGCGATCAGGTCCGCGAGCACGTCGCGCACCAGTGCCGCAGCGTCGGCCCGCACCAGCAGGGTGGGTACCGATCGCACCGTCAGCCGCTCCGGGCCGCTGCGCGTGAGGGCGAGGCCCAGCGCCTCCAGAGCCTCGCCGGCCGCCTCGGCTGCATCCGCCTCGCTGCTGCCCACATCCAGCCCGAGGGGTACCAGCAGGGCCTGCGACGGCACGCCGCCCTGCCTGAACTCGCCCTTCAGGCGCTCGTAGGTGATGCGCTCGTGCGCCGCGTGCGCATCGACCACGATCAGCCCGGTCGCGTTCTGCGCCAGCACGTACACCCCGTGCAGGTGGGCCAGCGCGTAGCCGAGCGGCGGCGGCGAGCCGTCCGCGATGCCCGGCGTACCGTGGCGCGTCGCGTCGGCGCGCGCACCGATCACCTCGTCGATGGACGGCCTGGTCGCGTACGGATCGAGAGGCGCGTGACGCGAGCCACCCGTCGATCGCGACGCGCCCAGCCGCGACAGCGCGTCGAACTGGCGGGCGTGCGTCGCCGGCGCCGCACGCGGCTCGTCTAGCGGTAGCCGACCGGTGGTGCCGCCGCCGGTTCCGCCCCCGTTGCCGCTGGCGGACGCCGCAGGCCCGAACACACCGTGTGACGCGGGCGCAGCGGTTCGCTCGCGCGCACCGCCATCCCCGCTCTCCGGCACCTCCCCCCGGACGCCCCCCGGCACGATCGCCGCCAGGAACTCCTTCAGCGAGCGCCGCACGAAGGTGTGCACCGACGAGGCGTCCCGGAACCGCACCTCTTCCTTGCCCGGGTGCACGTTGACATCGACCGCCTCCGGATCGATGCCCAGGAACAGCACGAAGGCCGGATGGCGCTGGTGGTACATCAGGTCGCCGAACGCCTGGCGCACCGCGTTCGACACGACGCGATCGCGTACCGAACGCCGGTTGACGTAGAACCGCTGCATGTCGGCCTGCGAGCGCGAGAACGCGGGGTCGGCCACCCAGCCCTCCAGCGACAGGCCGAGCGCCTCGATCGACACGCGTCGCGCCGCCTCGGCGAACGGCTTGCCGAGCAGGCGCGCCAGCCGCGCATCCTCGCCGGCATCGTCGGCAGCGGCATTCAGGTCCAGCGTGGTGCGCCCGTTGTGCACCAGCTGGACCGCGCACCCGGGGTGAGCCAGCGCCAGCGTGCGCACCACCGCCTCGCAGCGCTGGAACTCGGTACGGGCGGTGCGCAGGAACTTGCGCCGCGCCGGCACGTTGTGGAACAGGCTCCTGACGTCCACCGTGGTGCCGACCGGGTGCGGCGCCGGCGTCTGGCGCGCATCCGCATCGGGCCGGTACGCCAGGCGCGCACCGTGCTCCTGGGCAGCGGTACGCGATACCAGCTCCAGGTGCGACACCGACGCGACGCTGGGCAGCGCCTCGCCACGAAACCCCATGCTGGCCACCGCCTGCAGGTCCTCCAGGGCGGTGATCTTGCTGGTGGCGTGCCGGGTCAGCGCGAGCGACAACTGTCCGGCGGGGATGCCGGACCCGTCGTCGCGCACCCGTACCCGTTCCAGTCCGCCCTGCTCCAGCTCCACCCGGATGGCGCGGGCACCGGCGTCCAGGCTGTTCTCGATCAGTTCCTTGACGATGGACGCCGGCCGCTCGACCACCTCGCCGGCGGCGATCTGGTTGACGAGGTGGTCTGGCAGGCGCTGGATCGACATGGTGCCCGGATGATGCCACGCCGACCGGCCGCGAACGCCGAGCCGGCCGAACGGCCCGGACGCCCGGATCGCCTCACCCGGCCGCCTGACGCTCGGCGTACAGCCACGTGCCGGCCGGCGGGCGCCGTGTCAGGTAACGTCCGATGCCGTCACCGATCGCGGTCGCCAGATCGTCCTGGAAGCTCGGGTCGTTGAGCTTGCGTTCCTCCTGCAGGTTGGAGATGAAGGCGGTCTCGACCAGCACCGACGGGATGTCCGGCGACTTGAGCACCGCGAAGTTCGCCTGCTCCACCCGGGGCTTGTGCACCGCACCGATCTGCTGCAGCTCGCCCAGCACCTCGGCCCCCATGGCGATGCTGGCCTCGGCGGTGCCGTTCTGGGCCAGGTCCAGCAGCACCTGCCCGAGCATCCGGTCCAGGCCGTCCAGGCTGATGTCGCCGAACAGCGCCGCGCTCTCGTTCTCGCTCTTCGCCAGCCACGCCGCCGCCTCGGAACTCGCCCCGTCATGGCTGAGGGTGTACACCGAGCTGCCGTGCGCGGAGCGGCGCTTGAAGGCATCGGCGTGGATGGACACGAACAGGTCGGCATGCGCGCCGCGGGCACGTGCCAGCCGGTCGCGCAGGCCGACGTAATCGTCCGTGTCGCGGATCATCACCGGTGCCACGCCGGGCATGGCGATCAGGCGGCGCTGCAGCCGCTGCGCCACCTTCAGCACCACGTCCTTCTCGCGCGTGGAGCGCTGGCCGACCGCCCCCGGATCCTTGCCGCCGTGCCCGGCATCGATCGCCACGATCGCATCGCGCAGCGGCGCCTGCTCCACCACCCGCCGACGCGTCATGGCAAGCGTCGGGTCGCCCTTCACGCCCAGGTCCACCAGCAGGCGCTGACCGCTGCCGCGCGGCACGAACCGGTAGCTCGGACTGACCGCGCGGCGCAGGTCGACCACCACCCGCAGCGTGCCGTCGTCGCGCATCCCGAAGCGGACACCGGACACCACCCCGCCATCGCTGCCGATCACCGGTGGCGCACCGGCCAGCCGCGTGCCCGGCAGGTCGATCACCAGCCGGGCCGGGTCGTCCAGCGTGAACAGCGTGGGCGAGCCCACCACGGCATCCAGATCGATGTGCAGCACGACG
>ENA-ORXT01004603-ORXT01004603.1-marine-metagenome-genome-assembly--contig:-NODE-4603-length-14123-cov-9.406521_pt1 | contig 14123 bp, 14 predicted proteins | sample MGYA00237868_ERZ511482 | MGnify/ENA metagenome assembly ERZ511482 | reverse complement strand
GGCCGCAGCGGCGGTGACCCGCGCCGTCGCGGCGGCGGCCGTTGACACGGCGGCGGCGGCAGGACGGCGTGCCCACGCTGCGCGCCCCCCCCCCCTCCCGCCCGTGTGTAGCGCATCTGCCATTTGGCCGACGCGGCCGCCGCGGCACGCAGCAGCGGCGGCGGTCGTCGTCGCGCACTCCTCCCGACCCCATTGGAGAGCGCGAGCGCCCCCCCTCCATATCTACTCCGCCACATTGGCAGCGACAGCAGAGGCCACGTTGCGCCACGCCCCGGCGGCCGCGAGCAGGGCGACCGCGGGCGAGGCGTCTGCGGTCGCCGCCGACGCGTCGGGCTCCAACAGTGGGGGGGGCCCTACAAGAAAAATATACGGGATGTCCCGGGTTTCCGCCCCGGAATCCCGGGAATCCTGGGATCCCGAGCCATATCGGTATCCCGGGAGCGATTTACCCGGGATTCCAAGACAGCGGAAATCGCCTCGTGCGGATCAACACGGGGGTTGTGGCCATTCGATCGGTGCACGGGGGTCAACCCGGGATCTTCCGGAAATGGGGTTTCGGGCCGGGCCTGCCTCTTCCACACCTCGCTGTGGCAGCGCACTCACTGGCGCCCAACCCCTGGCAGTGGCCTCAGACACAGGTTGGTCGCTACTCGCCTTCATTCGTTTCCGCAACTTACAGTCCTTCCACGGCCTTTCCACCGCCCCCACCCCCAACAGGTACAGTACGTGTTGCAGAGAGCGAGCGCCACACACTAGCGGACACAGCAATGCATCTTGCATCTGGTGGAAGGTTCCAGACACAAATTGCTCTGGTGTGCTCTCACAGAAAACCTGCCGCTTATGGAGGGCGATCAGCTTCCACCACGAAGAGCCACAGGTGACACATGGAATGCCATCGAAGCTTCCAGCACCATCCACTGTCAGCCAAAATTTCTGTACTCTGATTGGGCGACAGAGGCTTCGAACGATTATAAAATAGTATCCCTTGGGACTTCTGGTTGCCACATCAACCGCCCCATCAACACAGACGCATGCGGGACCACCTTCATCCGTCCCTTTCGCCGTCCCCCCGCCCTCCCCTCCCCCCCCGCACCTGGCGATGGCCCCCGGCGGGGCGTTCGACTGCGACTGCTTCACGTGTACGGACGGAGGCCGCGCAGGCCCTAAACGCGTATCCAGGTCCACCCTCTACAACCACCGCAAACACGAGAAGCGTCGCCGCCTGGACCCGCCCAGTGTCGGAAGCGCGCCAGATGAAGACGGGGGAGGGTCTTCGACGAGCGCCAGGGTGGGCGCCGGTGACGGGGCGGGCGCGGGCGCTGCGGAGGGCGCGGGCGCCGGGGCTGGCGCGGGCGCTGGGGCGGGCGCGGGCGCGGGCGCGAGCCCAAGCGACAGTGCGGGGGCGGCGGCGGGCGCGGGCTCGCGCTGGTCGGACTCGGGACCCGCTGGAAACGGCCGCAGATGCGATGCCGATGAAACCCCCGAGTCGAGCGAAGCCAGCGAGGCAAGTGATCCGGATGACGTTCCGACCCCCGGTATCGAAACCGAAATCGTACCGGAAAGCGAAGTCGGGCATGCACCAACACCTATCTACCAACCATCTGTAAGCACGAACGAATTGCGGCTTCCCATCGGCCAGTTCAAGGATCATATCGCTGATCTGGCGCTCCATGCTTGTACAGTTCGGCACGACTTGACGCAAGCTTCGATTGCAGATCTACTTAAGCTCAGCTCGACCGCAGTCAAGTACCGAACACCCTTTCTCATGGAGCGCTTTATCGACGCAAGCGTCAATTTGGAGACGCGCGCCGTCGATTGCTGCATCAACGGCTGCGTGGTCTTCACTCACTTACGCACGCAGCAGTCAGTGTGCGACGCGTGCGGCGCAGCGAGGTACGCAGCCAGCGGAAAACCAGCCAAACAAGTCATCTATTGGTCGCTAATTGCCTGGCTGGCACACCTCCTTGGCGACCCCGTCATTGGAAAAGCTATGCTGAAAAACATGGCGGCCGCCCGCACGGCTGCAGAAGAAGGGGCAGACGGCGTGCACGACTACCCTCATTCAGAGAACTTTCGTCACTATCTCGACAGGAAGCTGCTGGACGGCGGTCCCTTCATTCCCGTCAACGTTGGAACCGATGGCTTCCAATTCTTTCGACAGAACGGGTTTGAAGGCTGGCCAGTTACAGCTACTCCACTAAGTTTGAGCCCGGACCAACGCGCCCGCAACAGGCACCAACTACTTCTCGTCGTAACTCCCGGGCCAAAGCAACCTATCGACCTTGAGTCGTTTTTGCATCCTATCGCAGAGGAGCTAAATGAGCTGGCCAAGGGTGTCCCTGGCCTTATCATCCCGAACTCCACGACGCCAGTTACGCTAAGGGCGGGAGTGTTGAACTTCACAACAGACCAGCCCGGAGGCGATAAGCTGTGCCAGTCAACGGGCGTCAGCAGCTACGTTTACAACCGCCTCAGACTTTTTAAGGGGGTCTACGTGCCCGCAAGCAGCCATATCTACTTCCCGCCGACAGATCCTTCAAACGGTGACGTCCTTTTTAAGGTACTTGATTGTACAGCACCCCGTCGTACGGCGGCAAGTATTGCCGCAAGTGCGGCTGAAATCGAGAATGCTCGGGCGGAGGGCAAGTCTGTCGCGTGCCAAACAAGGATGCAACAGATAAGCGGTGTCAAGGGGTACTCGCTATTCTTCGCACCCAGTCCAGCTGCTCGTGACGCCTACCCGCACCTGAAAGACCTTTGGGACATGGGCCCCACCGCGGCGCCCTATGACACCATGCACTTGGTGCTGCTGAACGTCGTTCCGCACTTGTGGAGGCTGTTCGCGGGGCTCAAGCTGGTCAACAAGAAAAAGGATGAAGACTACATTATGCCAAAAGTCACAGTGGCCCGTATTGGCAGGGAGCTCCGCGGGGCTCGGCGGACAGTGCCCATGGCTCAGGCAAGGTCTCTGCGGAACATCGAAGTGCACCATAAGAGTTTCAAGGCCATTGACTGGATGCACTTTATCCTGTGCAGCGGAGAAGTCCTGCTGGCTGGACGGATTCCAAGCGACTATTTTGACATTTTCATGGAATTAAGTCGAGCGTGCCGGCTTCTGTTTCGCCCAAGAGGCGTACTTAAGACGGAGATTGAGGCGATTGACAAGGATCTCAAATACTTTGTGTCGAACTACTACGCCAAAATCTACCGTGGCACTACCGAGCGGCTGCCGCTCTGCCTGTCCACCATTGCCACTTTGTTGGACATCGTTCCCCTGCTATGGGCGTGCGGACCAGCCTGGGTTACATGGCAGTTTCCCATGGAAAGAAAGATTGGGACGCTTGGCAAGCTCATCCGATCGGCATCGAATCCTCATGCAAGTCTGACGGCGAATGTAACTCGCCATTGCAAGGCTGACCTCGTTTCTTCTTTCGGCGAACTGTACGTCCCGAAGGAGTGGGCCGCTACGACAGGCAAGCAACCCAAGGCAACGGGGATTCCTGTCGGAAGCTTGGTGATTCCTGAGGACGTCGGCCCCGACTGCGCGTTGCTCCCACCAAAGAAACCAAGCCTGCATTTGAGCGGGATGGAGTTGGAAAGCATGCGGGCGGCGCTCATGCTCGAGTCGGCGGCCGAAGTGCCTTCGGCTATCGAGGCAAAGAAGTACTATCGGGCTAAGCTGGCATCCGGAAGTGTGGCGGGATCCACACTAGTCGGTTCGGATTCTGACAAGCATCGGCGTCGCAACTACTTAGTGCGGATCAACTCTACGGAAGAATTCTTCCTCCCCGACAAAACGGTCGGGAAGCGCCTCGTTTCAACATTTGGGGCTGTTTTACACTACGCCGCCGTCTTCATCGATGGCCGACCAATGTCCTTCGCCTACGTCGAGCGAGTCAAGTCCGCCAAAGACCGTTCGGGACGGTATGGGTACTCGGCGATGAATTACGGAATCGATACCTTTCTCGGATTGGGGGGCTCTATGTACTACCTTCCTGTTGCTGCCTTATCCGAAGTCGTGGCGACTATCGAGAGAGAGGGGGTGCATTATATTTTGCATACTCGGGAGCCGTTTTCTGTGAGCGAGTAGGGCCGGGGGCCTTTTTTTGGTGCTCTGCGAAGAATGGTGGCCAACCGACTTGATTCAGACACCGAAGCACTTGGAAGAGCGGTGGAAAGATTAGGGTATTTTCTCAAGTCGTTGCATGTCTTGCAAGTCGAGTTTTGGAATGGCTTTATCTGAACAAGTATTTTTTTCCGCCTTCCAGACACGCTCGTCGGACGGAGCACGTCCCTCCGATCTCGTTTGGACCCGCGTCCGAGGCGCTTTCTCCGCCGCAGAATCTGGGAAACGCGGTCCTGAGCGTTGCGTGCACGTGTCCACGGGCCACGGGCCAGGAGAGAGCGGCCCCTTGCCACATGCGCGTAGAGCGTCCTGAGGCAGGGGGGGCTGCACAGCGTGAGCCAACGAGGGGGTGCCCCAGCAGGCGTTCCGACGACGCTGTGACACAGACGCCCAGGCAGCCGGACGCACGCCGTCGCTGCTCCGTAGCCCAGATCACCGGCCGACCCTCGTTGTCAGGCCCATGGACGTACAGAGTAGCGCTCTCCCACTCCGCCCTGCTTGCTCCGTGCGCGCGGTTCTTCTCTCCCCCGCTCCCCCCCTCCCCCCCACCACCCTCGTCTCTGCCGCCTGCCCCTTCTTTTCTCGGCTGTTTCATCACCCCTTGGACGTTTTTGCTGCACTACGGTCGGACGATGAGCAACCGTCGGAAGCGTACGCGCGCCGAGGCGCGGGCTGATGGTATGTTATCCATTGCTACGCTGTTATACTCGTCATGACGTTCCCAGCAACCGCCGCTCTCCCAACATGACCCTGCCACGTTTCATCATCTTCGCTTGTGCACGGTCCCATCGTGGTCACGCCGTCTTGTTCCCCAGTTTGGATTTCGGTGACCGTTATTTTCCATGATATCTGACTGTCGTGGGTTACCGTCTTACCTTAGCTCCTGTTCCTCGGTTTTCCTGGCAATCATTTGGCTTGCCGATTGTCGTTTATTACAGATGACCTAGCTGCGGCGGCGTCGGCAGCCGCAACTCTGTCGGCCACGTTTGGGGTCGTCGGCGGTGCCGCTCCACCGGCAAGCCGCCCGCCTGCGCGGCCACTCACAAGATCTGGCCGTGGCCGCGGCGTGGTGTCACCACCGGCACCTTCTCCGTCCACCGCACCCCCCCCTCCGCCCCGTCGGTCTAATCGTGGGACCCCACCGCCGCCGCCAGCTACCCCGCGGCGTCCATTTCGCGACCGCTCGATGGCTGCTCCCTGGGTGCCTCCCAGCCAGTCCGCATCTCTACCACTGCGGCAACCGCCTAGGGTGGGCGCCGCGCAAGCGACCCTAACGACGCCCTCTACGCGTAATGTCGGCAGCGCCGCCGGTGGCTCGGCCAATCAGCTGTCGCCGTCGTCGTTTCCGCTTCCAACGCCTACCACGCGTAATGTCGGTAGCTCCGCCGGCGGATCGGCCAATCGGCTGTCGCCGTCGCCGGTTTTACTTCCAACGCCTTCGAACTCCCCAAGGGGGCGTCGGCGGATTCGGTCTAACGGGCGGATGGGTTTCCAGCTGGATCCCGACCCACATGCAGGTCGGCGGACAGTGGCGATTCCGGTGGCGCGATCAATCAACCGGATGAAGGTCGTCGGTGCGTCGCCGCTCGGCATAGCGCCGACGGACGCCAACCGCTTGCGGGCCCTGGCGCGCCGGGCCGCCGCCGACTTTGCCCGCGGCGAGGGCGAGCGCCGCACGTTCTGCTCCCAGACTCGGGCGGCGATGGAGAAGGCGATAACTTACTTAGAGGACAACGAACCCCGCCTCGCCGTCTGCGAGCGGTCCTGGGGGGCGTGCGCCCTTCTTTCGAGGGCTACTACCAACGCGATTGACTATGCCAGCGAGGTGGCTGGGAGGGTCAGCCCTGTCGAGCCACCACCAGCGGCGTCTACATCCGTGACGGTGCCGCTGTCGGGCACTCGGGGACCGGAACCGTCCGCTTCTCCGGACGGGTCGAGTGGTAGCGCTGGCGGTGCCGCGGTGCAACCGCGGACCGCCGCGGACTTTTTTGCATCCATTTCTTAGTCATAGTTTTTGTCATGTAAACCATACACGAACCATTTATAAATCAAAATCTGAACAACAGAATTACCATCTCCTCATGGTTCAGAATTAGGTAACTGTCGTCCAGGCTAAATAGCTACGTGCAAAAAAACTAAGAAGACGCTTCTGTTGTTCTGTTGGCTCGTGGCTACATATGAGGAACGACTCAATATTACGAAGATTTTGATTATCGCCACCGGAATGTTTTCTTTTTCCATGTATGAGATTCCTGTGCCCATTCCTGTTAGTTTCGTCACTGCTTGACAGTGTTGCGAGGACCACTGGTTGCCCAGCAGTAAGCAACGTGGCCGGCTGTGAGCGAATCGCAGTCCAGAGTATCCCGGGTTTCCATGGCTCCGCTGGAGGTCTGTGGAGCACTTGGATTGCACGCGTATCCCGGGAAAGCCGGTATTTTTAGTGTGCCTGGTGGCCGTGTGGGAGCGGTTTCTGTTCCTCCAACCCGGGATGTTGGGACGCTTAACCCGGGATCTTGAGACTCAAAACCTGGGATTCTGAGACGGATTTTTCTTGTAGGGGGGGCGCCCCGCCCGCAGCCGCCGTCGCCGTCGACACCCGCATTGGCGGCGGCGTCGATCCCCCCATCCCCGTCGCTGCCGTCACTGTCGGCCGTGGGAACGACGGCTGTGGCGCCGCTGCGTCCGTCGCCGCCGTCGCCCCTTTCTTCCCCCTCCTCTTTCCTCTCTTCCCGCAGACGCCACGACGCTGCCGTTGAAAAAAGGGCCGTGGGCCAGATGTGCAATTACCTTGAGTATTGCAATCTTGATCGACTTCAACGTAACTTACATGCTGCGATCAAACATACGGTACATGGTACTTTTATCAGCAATGGCCAGCGCTCAGAGACAGCTTGTCCGACTTGGCGAGGTACCCAAAGTGACATCTTTTCGTGTGTCTTTCGGAATCCTCAATTACCCGTTGATCTGCTGAACATCGGGACGATCAACACGGCCGATTCTGCGATCGAGTCGTCGACCGTGGGGGCGGTCGGCGGGTCTATCGCCCTGACGCGCGTCGATTTCCACCCCGCTCGCGCCCACCGCCGCCGTCGCTGCTGCCATCCCCCTCCCCCCGTCACGCACCTCCCTCCCCCCCACCCCCCCACCGCACGGCCCCCCGGACCCCTTCACCATGGTGGCCAAGGCGCCCACTGCGGTCCCCGAGTCGGTGCTGAAGAAGCGCCGCACGTCTGAGAAAATTGCGGCGGAGCGCGCGGCCGCGGCCGTCAAGGCCAAGGCCGCCCGCAAGATTACCAAGAAGGAGTACGTGAAGCGGGCTGAGACCTACGCTGCCGAGTACCGTGCGGCCGCGCGCAACACGGTCGAGGCCAAGCGCGCCGCCCGCGCGGAGGGCAAGTTTTACGTCCCCGCCGGCGCCAAGGTCGTCTTTGTCGTCCGCATCCGCGGTATCAAAGAGCTCGCGCCCAAGGACGTGTGACCTCTGGCAAGCCCCCCAGTGGGGAACCAGCCAGATTGGCGGATGGGCCGGTTCCACGGAGTGGGGGGCGAGAAAGAGCGATGGAGGGCTCATTGCTGTCGTTTGCTGCCTCGTGTGTCAGAGCTGTTAAGATTCGAAAATCGTATCACTCAGCTACAGCCACAATACCGGCGTGAATGGTCCTCAGGAGTTCAAACTTATAGTGCAACACTCCTTTCAACTTCACAGGACCACGAGCAGAAAGGTCTTATTCACGAAGCCAATCACAAGGCCTCTGCAATTTCAAGTCGCCCACAGGTGAGATTTGAATTTGCGACCTCCTGCAAAGTCAACCAGCTTTAGCTGGAATTTTCTGGGCCCATACCCTGTTGGGATTCGAAGATTGTACCACTCAGCTACAGCCACAATACCGGTGTTGCGGCGGTCGGGGGTCCCCCAGTTGGAAGGGGCGTGGCCCCTCAGCTGTGTACAGCACACCCCCGGGGCCCGTCCCAAAATATCCCGATCCGGGCCAGCAAGGGAATGAACTGTCCAGATCTCGGGGAGATCGGATTCGGTCGGGGGCGGGGCTTTTCCCCAGTGGTTCTGACAACCCCCCTACTACTTGTTTGAACTTTTCGCTTTGGAGGGATTCATCGGTTTGGCGCATTTAGGGCGGCTACTTTGGCCGCCAGCGTTCGGGTTTGGGAGGGGTTCATTGACAGCGCGGACGCCATCCCCGTCGCCTTTTGATAAAACCAACTGTGCTTTGGACTACGATTCCCCCCTGGGCTTTGCCGTGATCCTCTCCTCCCGTTGGGGGAAGGCTCGGCTGTGGATCGATTTCCGGGGCAGTTCCTTCAACGGACCGAGCTGATCAAGAGGTCACTTCGGCCGGAAGACAAACCAACGTGGTGGTGCCTAGAACCGCTACAAGTGGGAAGGGGGTGGGGGCGAATGTGAGGATGCGGAGGAAGGAGAGGCGAGGACGGTCGGTGGTGGGGTGGTGGTGGTCACGACGCTTGGGCGGGGGGCGGGACGACGGTGGTGGTGGATGACAAAACCCGTGCACTTTTTCTTGTGTGGCACAACAGAGCTGTTTGGAGGGGTCGAAATTGCGCGCTTTTTGCACCCGCCAATCTCATTCACCTGGAGGTGGGTGGTACTTCCATAGGTTCGATGGAAGTAAGGCTGTAAAAGTGTCCGGCAAAGAATAATACGTGAAAACAGCGTTACTCACTCAGTCTATGTGTTACTTACTTCCTTGAAGCCATGTAACCCCCTGACCAATCCTTACTGCCATGGTGTTGTACTCCCAGCAGGCATGATCGCGCACGTTCGATGATCCAAGCGATCGAGCTCACCGAAAGCGCTTCAATTCCACGCGCGCGCAACGTCTTGGCGCACCCATTCCGGTTCGTTGGCGCGCGCGCGCTTTCTTTTCTTGCCTCCTGGTGTCCTCGTGGAATGCTCCTCCCTGGCGACGTCCGCCCCCATCGCCACCGTCGCCGCCTCCCGCACCCCTGCCGGCGGGCGGGGTCCTGTCCGCGCCCGGCGTAGTCACTTACAGCGGCGCCGCCCGCCTCCCTCTCCCCCTTGCTCCCCACACCGCCCTCGCCCCCCGCTGTTCTCATCGGCGGCGATGAGGCTACATGGCGACGCGGCCGGCCGACGACGACCCCCCCCCCTCCCCAGTTTGCCGACCATGCCGTCGACGACAACCACCGGCGGCGGCGGCTGCTGCGGACAGGCGACGAAGGGGTTGCGGGGGCAACTCGCTCGGGCACCCGATCGAAGCGGGCGGCGGCGGCGGGGCTGGCGTGGGAGCATCGGCAGGGCGGCAGCGAGACGTCCCCCCGCTCCATAGAGTGGGCGGGGGGGGAACCCCCGCTTTCGGCAGGGGTGATGCCGCTCGCCGTCACGCCCGCTGATGCAGAGTACTTGTGTACGGCGGTTGGGTTGGGAGGGAGGGGCAACTAGGACGCGGAGCTGTGCCGCTGGGGGCTCCCACCGTCCGGCAGTCTGCGATGCCGACCGTTCCGGGGCTGCCACGGCGATCGGAACGTCGGCGGCCGCCGCCGCCGCCGGGTCGTCGGCCGTCGTAAGCGACAAAGGCGGCTCGGCCAGCGCTTCTACTTGGTAGGCAGGAGCCCCTCCTTGGGCGCGTTAGGGTGTCACGTAGGCGGCATGCGCGGCTCGGCACTACGGGGGTGGAGGGGCGCTGAACGACGTGGGGGGCGGGGGGGATGGGGAGCGAACTGGGTCGGTGGACCGCGGACCTCACCGCCACCGGCGAGCCTATTCGAGCGTCTGACTGCGGTGTACACTTTGCGTGCAGGCTGGGGGCGCCGTGGCCTTTGCGCCCGTGCCGCCCACGACGTTCCGCCCAAGCCGCGGCAGTATGACCATGAACGTGTCCGTGCACGCGACGTCTAGGCAGAGAAAAAGAAAAGTCAAAAAACATGACTCAAACTTTGACGCAGTGCCGACCATCCCCTTCCCGGCCCGTGTCACTCCCCCCAACACAACAAAGAGCCGTCTCGGTCGGTGCCGACGCCCTCTGCGGTGGCATCAAGGTGAGGGCGCACCCACCCCCCCCCCCACTGTCTTCGGCCCACACCACTTTGCGCTTGACCCACCCCCTATTTCCGCGCTGCACCCGCCCCGCTGCCTGATCGACCGCCCCACCGCCGATAGCCTGAAGCCGCCGCCGCCCCCCGCGCGTCGTCCGACCGACCCCATCTCCAATGTCTGCGTACAGGGGGTGCGTCGAATGATGTGTCATTTGTGTTTTCAAAAATACGAACAGCTATGATTGTGACGCGCCCATACCTGACGCGGCACATGGAAAAAACGAACAACACCTTTTCTATTTGTTTTCTCCATGATAGTGACACAACGATGCACACCCCGCTCTGATGATTTTCTTCTTTTTTTCCGATGCATTTTCTCTTGAAATCCTTCCGAACGCGTGCAATCGTGATCACTGTAATCGCCTCTGTTAGGGCTTAGCGCTGCCCTAATCGGCAGCCGCCGCGACCGACTTCACGCCATCTTCCCGTTCCTGGGCAGCCAGCTGGGCGGCTGGGCGGCATGCGCAGCAGTGGGTGAAGATGGCGGGGGTCTGTTTAACGCAGACTGAAGAAGAACAAGGTGCCGGCAGCCGGGAGACTCGAGCTGTGTAGAGGATGCTGCAGTGGGGGTATGGCAAGCAGCCCTGTGGCTACGGGATATCTTCGCGAGGCTCTGGGAGGGGAGCGGCATCGCCAGGCTTGCTTCTTTCCTGTGAGGCTCATTCTGTGGGCGCGCAGGATAACGGACGAGCCTATCATGACTTGCCGCATATGAAGAGGAGACCTTTCTGTTCGGGGAGAGGGACGGCGGCGTCGCACCACAGGCGATCGGATGCAGCTGATACAACTCCTCAGGCTACAGAAAGCACATGATCAGAACCGCCAGCTCATGCGCTTCGTGATGATGCATTTTCTTTCGTGCGCACGCGCCGCGATCGTTATGTTTCAGACAGTACAGAGCTGGATAGGGCCGAGTTGTTTTTCTTGCAGGTGCCTGGAAAATCTCTCTGGAGGCCTTGATAGTCAAATTGATGCCTCTGAGGGGGTGCACAAAATTGCACGTTGTGACTATCTTTAGGAACCCCCCCGGTACCTTGTAAACACAGCGCATCCCCGCCCGTTTGGCTCGCCGCAGCCCCAACCCCTCCCACTCTGCCGCAAACGTCGGCTGCGGCCGCGTCGCCAGCCACGAGAGGCGGCGGTGTCGCCATTCGCCCCATCGCCTGGGGCCGTCCACCCCCCCAGCGACACCCCCCTCCTCCCCCAGACGCACAGGCCGCCCGCATGGCAACGGGAAATGACGGCGGGCGGCGGAGCGGGCGACGCGTGGGCCCCCCACCGCCCACCGCTCGCTCGGCAAAGACAGTGCATGGTCTACTCATTTACTTGGCCTGGATGGCATGGACGGTGGCCATCTTGACAGTCTCGGCCACGATGGTGGTGGCCGTCCTGCATAGTCACGCGACATTCGTCTCGTCTTCTTCATCGAAGCTCGATGTGGCGGCGCGGGCCGCCATCAACGCGGAAGTCCGCGCGCGCAGCGCACTGCGCACATGGTGCGGCGCCACAGGTGAGCGGCGACCGCTGGTAGTGACGCGGCCGCGTCGAGTACGGCCGCCCAAGTCCTCCTCATGCGCTCTAGGGTCCGCGACGCAGGCGCCGTCCACGTCGGCTCCGTCCGCGTCGGTGCCGTTAGAGTGCAGGGCCGCAGATGCAGTAACTATGCGACCCAGGGAACCAAGGGCGCGGCCGCCTCTAGCACGGCCAGCACTGCCGTCGTCCTCCTCCTTCAGGTCCTTTTCCGTCCGCGCACGTGCGTCGCCTCCCAAGCCCTCATCGCTGCCGTCAGATTGCCAAGTGGCCGCTGCGGCCGCGATCATGGTGGCCGCGTCGGTCGCGGCCTCTTCAAAGATAATGCTTGGCGGCAGGTGGCGGGGCATAGGGGCTTGGCAGGGGGCAGCAAGCGCTGGCAGCGGCACCTGTAGATGGTAATCAGCCATCGTGTAAATCTCATCATTGTAGTCGTCGTCGTGGGGCGACGTCTGTGGCCACGTCTTGTCCAGCGCTTGGTTGTGAGAAGCACGCGGCAGAGAGGATGTAAAGTAAGAAGACGATGAATAGCTCCCGCTCGCCGCAGGAGCAGTCCGCGTACGCTTGCAGCGCGCAAGTCCTACAAGAACGGCACTGCGGCCACGACCGCGCCCACGGCTTCGACCGCGCACGCCCCGCCTGCAGCCATCACCGCGGCGGCGCTCGCCACGAGCCCCGGATAGGAGCTCGTCGAAGCTCTCGTCTTCGGCAATAGCGAGCTCCACATCGTCCCGTTCGCGGCGGCCCGTGCCGCCGCCACCGCGGCTCAGGCCGCAAGATGCGGCCTCGGCATCGCCGTCGTCACCTATCCCTTCTTCCCCGCCACCCCTTGTGCGATTGCTCGCCTCGTTCTTCTCTGCCTCCTCTTGGCGCCGGCGCACTTGCAGGGCCCATCACTTGCGGCACTCCTCAGAGTTGGCGGCCTCTGGTGTCGTTCAGAAAATCAACGCATTGCGCTGCTCAGCGAACTTGGCCAACGACTCCAGCGAGGCCGTGTTGGCGGCCTCTTTGCGGTGTAGGAGAAGCTCCGAGCGCGACGTGGACTTGGAGGCATTGCAGCCGAGTGGCCGCTTTTGAATCAAGCTCTGACTGCGAGCGTTTCTGCCCCGTGCGAAAGTAGAAGAAACCGGGGCACTCCCATTGCCGTCTTCTTGGAACTCATCGTCATCAACTTCGTCGTCGACGCTGCCGAGCAGCGCTAGTGGATAATGCCGTACCGGAGCTCCTTCATGATGGCCGGCGTCGACCGGGCCCGCCGGCGCGCCACGTGGGACATTTCGCTGGGTAGGCGACGGCGGAAGCGATCGGCCACGTCCTCATCAAAAGTCTGCAGGGTCTGGTCCACCCCCACCTCGGCGTTGAGCGTCGCTTGCTGGTAGACTGCCGATAGCACGTTCCGCTATGCGTCGGTCCACAACGCAACACGTGCTTCCCGCCCCGTGGTGGCGTGCCCGCTGGCCTGAGCGATAGCCCGTCGCTGGCTCTGCTCGTAGCGCCCACGCGCCGCCGCGACCTCGGCACGGAGCTCTAAGATGTCTCCTCGCAACCGCTCCTCCTTCTTCGGCAGCAGCGGGCGCTCCATCTGGTGCGCCCGCTGCAGCGCGAGTACACCGGCGTCTGCTCCCGTCTGCTGCTGCGCATCGTCAAGGGCAGAGGCCGGAGTCGCTGGCGCTGCGTGCGCAGCCTCAGACGCTGCAACCGCACTGCCGTTCAGGTTATTGAGGTTGGTGCCGTTGGTGGAGGCGAAGCTGCCTTGAGCGTCGCCTTTGGCCATACTCTGGCCAACCGAGAATGATATGGCAACGAGAAACACAGGTGCTACGGCCAGGACAGCCGAGGCCGCTCAGGTTGGCAGAAATGCATAGTGCCGCCGTGGAAGAGGCAGGCGGCCCGAAGCCTTGAACTCTCACCACACAGGCGGTGCGGGAAGATTGGCATTGACCCAATGCACCTCGTGCCTGCCCTTGCTGTCGGGAAGAGAGAGGCGGCGCACTCAGCGCGGCGGCTACTGCCGCGTCCGCTCCTCGTTCGCAGCGTGGCTTTCTGCCAGCATCCACTCGAGGCTCTCCCAGGAAGCCGACAGCTCAAAGCCGCTCTCGTCCGGGGGCAGCTTGACCATGGGGGAAGACGCCCAGCGGCAGGGGCACCACGACACGCACGTAAGGTGCTCGTCTCAAACCGTGAGTGCGCATCGACAAACAAAACACATGCGCTGGAGCGCCCGCCGCTCCATCGTGCGGCTAAAAAATGCGGAGTCACCCTGCCAGACCCACTTGTGACAACACGCTCAGCCCACCCCGCCCAGTTGGGGGGAGGGCGAGCCAAACCGTGTCGCCGGGTAGTCCTGTCGGGGAATACCCGCCCCGGAAGGAAACCC
>ENA-ORXT01004600-ORXT01004600.1-marine-metagenome-genome-assembly--contig:-NODE-4600-length-14130-cov-6.320287_pt1 | contig 14130 bp, 13 predicted proteins | sample MGYA00237868_ERZ511482 | MGnify/ENA metagenome assembly ERZ511482 | reverse complement strand
AGCACCGTCGAGTAGATGCGGCCCGAGGAGACCGAATCGGTCTTGCGCGCCGCGACGCCGGTGAAGCGTTCGTAATGGCCCAAGTCCAGATCGGTCTCGGCCCCGTCATCCGTGACGAAGACCTCGCCGTGCTCGTAAGGACTCATGGTGCCCGGATCGACGTTGAGATAGGGGTCGAGCTTGCGCAGGCGGACGGAGTGCCCCCGCGCCTGAAGCAGCGCCCCGAGCGCCGCCGATGCCAGACCCTTGCCGAGCGAGGAGACGACCCCGCCGGTGATGAAAACGAACCGTGCCATATGCGATTTTCCCCGTGGTTTGCGCTGTCTGGGGGTCGCTCTCGGCGATGCCCACGGGAGTGCAGCCGTAACGGATTCGGGCGGGCGCGTCCACCGGTTGCGACAGGAAAACGGAGGTGCGTGCGAGCATCAAGACCGTAACGGTCGACGATGCGCAGTCGAGCAGGATCACTCGTTGACTAGGCTGAGTTCCTGCCTCGACGTGGCGATCCTGTCACCCATTCTATGGCGGTACCAAGCGGATTTGTCCGGTGCAACCTGATCGAACCGTGCCCAGATATCGTCTACGCGGTTCAGCCAGGTCGTATCGAAAACAGGTTCGAAATGCGCAATACGGTTTCTGAGATCCCGAATCTTAAGAAGATCTTTATGAACGCGCTTCAGATTTTCGCCCTTTGGCCAAATCTTGTTCAGATGAGGTGTCCATATGGTATCACGATACTTCTTTTCGTGCATGGCCACCCAGAAGTGAAAAGTAAGACCTGCAACGATGCGGCCTGTTTTCTCGGATCGATTCTGAATGGCAAGACGCTTGCGAACTTCTCGAATATTCGTCCTGCGATCATCCGTCAGTATTCGAGTGAAACATCGGGCACGATACCAATCATTGCGCTGGTGATGTTCGGCGATGGAAGCCGATACGGCATTGCGTAGAGCTACTTCAAAGCCACCAATCAGTTCGAACACATGCTTCGAGATACCGGCATTAAGTGCGTAGAGATCAAGAGCCTCTCGACGAGTTTGCGTATGGTGGAAAAATGTGGATAGACGATCTTCGCCGATTGATGCGTATATGTTTTCCATATCCGCTTCCGAAAGGTCATCGATGTATTGATCCGTCAAGGGCAAAATGCTATGTTCCTCGTGAACACCCCGGAGCGTCCCTGTCGGTTTTTCCGACATATGCCCGGGGTGAAGCCTTCTTTACCCTTATAAGCAGTAACCGCGAAGTTCGCTCTTTGCGGATCATCTTCGTTCACGCCCGCGCCTGCGCCTCCCGGTCCTCGGCCACCACTGTCGCGCCGCGATGCTTTTCCAGTGCGATGCGGGTCGTGTCGCCGCGTGCTTCCAGCAGGTCGGCCAGCCTGGCGGAGTGGGTGACGACGACCAGTTGCGTGCGCGCGCTGGCGTGCAGGATCATCGCGGCCAGCGGCTCGATCAGGTCGTCGTGCAGGCTGGATTCCGGCTCGTTCAGGGCGATGAAGGGCGGGTGCCGGTGCGAGCACAGCGCGGCGATCAGGCACAGGTAGCGCAGGGTGCCGTCCGACATCTCGTGCGCCGAGAAGGCCCGCGCGAAGCCGGGCATCGACATCGCGACGGCGTGGCGACCGGCGGCTTCGGTGAAGGTCAGCGTCGAGCCGGGGAAGGCGGCATGGACCGCCGCCTCGATCGTGCGGCGCGCGGCATCGTCGCCCAGATGCAGCGCGGTGGCCAGCGTGGCGGCGAGGTTGCGGCCGTCGCTGTCCAGCATCGGCGCGCAGACGGCGACCTGCGGCCAGCGCAGGGGCGAGCCTTCGTCGGTGCGGAACCCGTGGTGAAAGCGCCAGGCGGCGAAACGGCGCTGCAATGCGTCGAGTTCCGGAAACCGCACGGGGTCGCGCAGGCGGGCCAGCGCCGTCTCGGCCATCAGCAGCATGTTCGGATAGGGCTGCCACTTGCCGTCCGGGGCGCGGGCGGTGATGTTCGGACCCTTGCGCTGCATCATCAGCGGCGCGCGGTCGCCGAGGCGGGCGGCCACCGATTCCTCGCGCACCATCGGGTCGAGGGCGAGGGCGGGGTCCTTCGGGCCGGGGATGCCGAGGCGGAGCGCATAGCGCAACCCGTCGAGATCGGCCTCCAGCACGATGCTCTCCGACGGTCCGGCCCCGTCGGCCCCGGCCCACAGCACGGAGCGCATGCCCCCCTCGTCCGCGATGGCCTGGGCCAGCGTGCCGCAGGCGGCAGCGTGGACGAGGGCGAGGGAGCGGTAGAAGTTGGTCTTCCCCGCGCCGTTCCCCCCCGTCACGACCGTCAGATTCCCCAGCGGCACCGCGAGCGAACGGATCGAGCGATAGCCCTCGACCCGCACGTAGCGCAGGCGGCTGGCGCGCTGGTGGGCGGTGCTCAGGTCGCTTCGCCCGGGGAGGCGGAGGCGCTGGCCGAGGCCCCGTCCCCCGAGGCGCTGGCGGAGGCTTCGGCAGCCGGGCCGCCCTTGGACACACCGACCATGGCCGCGCGCACGAGGCGGTCGTGGCACATGAAGCCCGTCGCGACCACCTCGATGATCGAGCCGCTGGCGGTGCCGGGCACGGGGGCCTCGTACATCGCCTGGTGCTTCTTCACGTCGAACTTGTCGCCCAGTTCCGGTTCGATCGCGACGATATCGCGCTTGTTGAAGGCATTGAGGAATTCGCGCTCGACCAGTTCCAGCCCGGCGACCAGATCGGCGGCGGCGGCGCGCTGCTCCTCGCTCATCGACCTGATGGCCCGGTTCAGGTTGTCGTAGACCGGCAACAGGTCGCGGGCGAGGGGAATGGCGGCGTATTTCTGGCCGTCCTCGCGGTCGCGCTGGGCGCGGCGGCGGGTGTTCTCGGCCTCGGCCAGCGCGCGCAGGTGGCGGTCCTTGGCCTGCTCCAGTTCCTTTTCGAGATCGGCGACCCGAATCTCGCTCATGACGGAGGGATCGACATAGGCCTTAGGCCCGTCCGTCTGCTCCGCGCCTTCCACGGCGGGGGCATCGGTTTCGGTGTCGGTTGCGTTCAGCGGGGGAGCGCCCCCCATTTCTTCCGGTTTCGGCCCTGACATGAAGCGTGCCTCATCCTCTCAGCTTGTGTTTCGCCGGCGAGCCGCTGACCAGCTTGCTCACCATGCGCGCGGTAAAGTCCACGATGGGCATGATCCGGGCGTAGTTGAGTCGAGTCGGCCCGATGACGCCCAGCGCCCCGACAATCTGTCGGCTTTCGTTCATATAAGGTGAAATGACAAGGGCGGAACCCGAGTGCGAGAACAATTTGCTCTCCGCACCGATGAAGACACGCACCCCCTCGCCCCCCTCGGCCAGATCCAGCACCTGGGCGAGGTCGCGCTTGCGCTCCAGATCGTCGAACAGCATGCGCACGCTCTCGACCTCGCCGGCGGCGGCGGTTTCGGCGATCAGGTTCGACAGGCCGCGCACGATCAGGGTGCCGCCGTCGGATGCGGAGGCCCCGGCCAGTTCGGCCACGCCGCTCTCGACCAGTGCCTGCGCCGCCGTGTCGAGTTCGGAGCGCGCCCCCTCGATCCGGGCGGCGATGGCCGAGCGCGCCTCGCCCAGCGTCAGGCCCCGCAGATGGGCATTGAGGAAGTTGGTGGCGGAGGTCATGGCCGACGGGGTCAGGCCGGGGGGCAGGCGGAACAGCCGGTTCTCGACATCGCCGCCCTCGGTCACGATGATGGCCATGGCGCGGCCGTCGTTGAGGGGGGCGACCTCGATATGCTCGATGGGGGCATCGCGGGTGGGGGCGATGACGAGGCTGGCGCAGCGGGACAGGCCGGACAGCGCGGTCGTCGCCTCGGTCAGCACGTCGTCGATGCTGCGGTCGTCGTCGGTCAGGGCGTTCTCGATGGCGCGGCGCTCGTCCTGCCCGATATCGCCGACCTGGAGAAAGCCGTCGAGAAACATCCGCAGCCCCCGCTCGGTCGGGATGCGCCCCGCGCTGGTATGGGGGGCCGCGATCAGGCCCATCAGTTCGAGATCCTGCATCACGTTGCGGATCGACGCGGGCGAGAGCGGATCGAGCAACTGCCGGGACAGGGTGCGCGAGCCGACGGGGTCGCCATGCTCGATGAACGTCTCCACCAGTCGGCGGAAGATCTCGCGGCTGCGGCTGTCGAGGGTATCGGGCGGTGGTGTCATGGCTGCGCGCGTCGCCCTGTTGGGGAAGGTCCGGCCGGTCGTTCGTCGAAAGTGGCCTGCCGGGACGGGTTTTTCAATGCCTGTCGCGGGCGTCGGGGCAAATCTCCGCCGTGGTGCAGGTCGAGAATGGGGGAAGCGATGCCTCGTCAATACCTGCCTCGGACAACGATCCGGGGCCTCGACGGTCAACGCGCTACTCTGCGAGGTTCCGGGTCCGCGCCCGGGGCAGGGCGGGAGAATCCCCCCTACCGGTCCCGATCCACCACGTAATCCACCAACCTCCGCAGATCCTCCCGCAGCGGCGAATCGGCGAAGACATCGAGCGCGGCCTGCGCCTGCGCGCCGTAGCGCCGTGCATCCTCCAGCGTGCGCTCGACGGCCCGGTCGCGCTGCATCAGGGAGACCGCGCGCTCCAGATCGCCGTCCTGCTGGTCGTTCGCCTCGATCACGCGCTTCCAGAACGCGCGCTCCTCGTCGTCCCGGGCCGAGGCGTAGGCGTTGAGGACGGGGGCCGTGACCTTGCCCTCGCGGAAATCGTCGCCCGCATCCTTGCCCGTCGCCCCGGCATTGCCCGCATAGTCCAGCGCGTCGTCGGCAAGCTGGAACGCGATGCCGAGGCAGTCGCCGTAGACGCGCAGCCCTTCGACCTTCTCGGGCGACACCCCGGCCAGCGCGCCGCTGACTTCGGTGGCGGCGGCAAAGAGCGCGGCGGTCTTGGCGCGGATCACGGCGAGGTGATCGGCTTCGGTGGTGGCCAGATTGTTGGCGGTGGCGAGCTGCATAACCTCGCCCTCCGCGATGATGGCGGAGGCGGTGGACAGGATGCGCAGCACCTCGACCGATCCCGTCTCGACCATCAACTGGAAGGCGCGGCTGAACAGGAAGTCGCCCACCAGGATCGTCGGCTTGTTGCCCCACAGCCGGTTCGCGGCGGGCCGCCCGCGCCGGGTCGCGCTGCCGTCGACCACGTCGTCGTGCAGCAGGGTCGCGGTGTGGATGAACTCCACCGCCGCCGCCAGCCGCACCGCATCCGGCCCCTCGTACTCGCACAGCCGGGCGGCGGCCAGCGTCAGCAAGGGGCGCACCCGCTTGCCCCCGGCGGCGATGAGATGGGCGGCGACCTTGGGGATCAGATCGGTCGAGGAGTTGAGCTGATCCGACAGGATCGCATCGACCCGCAGCATGTCCCCCCGCACCAGATCGGTGATCCGGTCGAGCGGCTTGTCCTTCGGCCTGTCCCGCATCATCACGTCATCCATCGCCGTCCCCTTTGACAAGTCCCGCCTGCCGGTCGAAGCTGCACGCCGAAACCAGCGCCGGACCCGACCATGCACGTATTGCTCAAGACCACCGACCCCATAACCGTCAGTGCCGCCACGGCATATCTCAAGGCCGAAGGTATAGAGGCCTTCGTTTTCGACGTCCATATGAGCGTGATGGAGGGGGGGATCGGCGCGTTCCCCCGCCGCGTGATGGTGCACGAGGAGGATCTGCACCGGGCGCGGGCGGTCATGCGCCTCGTCGAGATCGATACCGTCGAGGACGAGTGACGCGCGAGGCCCTCTTTGCGGAGGAAGAGCTTGATCGCCATGGGTTTCTGGACGGGCGCGTGACGGTATGGCAACCCCGGGCCGGATACCGCTCCGGGGCCGATGCGGTGCTGCTGGCGGCGGCGTGTCCGGCGAAGCCCGGGCAGCGGGTGCTGGATCTGGGATGCGGAGCCGGGGTCGCGGCATTCTGTCTCGCCGCGCGGGTGGGGGGGCTGGCGCTGCACGGTCTGGAGGTGCAGCCCGCCTATGCGGATCTGGCCCGGCGCAACGGGGCGGCGCTGGGGGTGGCGATTGCGGTGCACGAGGGGGATGTGGGCGCGATTCCGGCATCGCTGCGGGGGGTCGAGGTCGATCACGTCATCGCGAACCCCCCCTATTTCGAGCAAGCCGCGAGCAGCGCCCCGGACGATCCCGGCAAGGACCGCGCCTTTCGCACCGATGCGCCGGTATCGGTCTGGATCGACACCGCGCTGCGGCGGATCAGGCCCGGGGGCTGGCTGACGGTGATCCACCGCACCGCCTGCCTGCCCGCCCTGCTCGCCGCGCTGGAGGGGCGGGCCGGGGCCATCGCCGTCCTGCCCCTCGCCGCGCGGGCCGACCGCCCCGCCGACCGCCCCGCCGACCGCATCGTCCTGCGCGCGCGCAAGGGAGCGGCGGCCCCGCTGACGCTGCACTCCCCCTTCGCGATGCATGACGGCGACGGATTCTCGGCCCGGGCCGATCGGGTGCTGAGGGAGGGTGAGGCGCTGGAATTCTGACGGGGCGCTATACCGTCCGCACGCTCGCATGCCCCTCCCAGAACGCCACCGCGCGGGCATAGGCCGCCGGGTCGACCGCGACGCCGGAGCCGCCCTGCGCCGGGCCGAGGGCGTTGCGCAGTTGGGTGATGGGGGGCATGGGCGGTTCCTCTGCCGACAACGTGCCGAGGATGCTGACGATGCCCCAGTCGCAATCCGGCACCAGATCGTCGAAATCCTCCGCCTCGCGCAGCATTTGGGCATGGCTGTAGAGAATGACGTCGAGATGGGCGGCGACGGGGGCCTCGATCCCCTCGAACCAGCGGGTCAGCACGGCCAGCTCCCCCTCGCGCCGTGCTTCGTAGCCGGAGCGGAGCATCGTGCGATTATCGTCCGTGATCGGCGCGAACCCGCAGCGGGTGGGGGAGGTGTTGGGCAGAAACAGATGCTTGCAGAAGGGGGCATAGCCGCCCACCAGCGCCGCGCCCCCGGCTATCGCGGCATTGCAGGCATCGACCAGTTCCTCCGGCGTGATCCCGGTAATCCGGGTGCCGCTCGCCCCCGGTTCCCAATTGCGGCGGGCGAAGGGGGTGAGGGCGATGGGGGGCATGGCAGAATCCTCTGGTCAGCATGGCGTGCGCGCTGTTTCATGAGGTCATAGCTTATCGCACCCCGAGGATGCCATGCCCGTCGCCAATTCCATCGCCGAAGCCGCCGATCAACTCCGCGCGTGGCGGCAGGATTTCCACCGCCACCCCGAACTCGGCTATCGGGAGCATCGCACGGCGAAGGTCATCGCGGAGCGGCTGCACGAGATGGGCTTCGACGCGGTCGAGACGGGGATCGGCGGCACGGGGGTCGTGGGCGTGCTGCACGGGCGGAACGGCCCCGGGGGCGAGGAGCGCGCGGTGATGCTGCGCGCGGATATGGATGCGCTGCCGATCCTCGAACTGACCGATCATCCGCACAAGTCCCTGACGGACGGCACGATGCACGCCTGCGGCCATGACGGTCACGTCACCATGCTGCTGGGCGGGGCGCAGCATCTGGCGCGCACGCGGGCCTTCGACGGCACCGCCTATTTCTGCTTCCAGCCCGCCGAGGAGGGGGGCGCGGGGGCCAGGGCGATGATCAAGGACGGGTTGTTCGACCGCTTCCCCTGCCGCGCCGTCTACGGCATGCACAACTGGCCCGGTCAGCCGGTGGGCAGCTTCCACTGCCGCAGCGGGCCGCTGATGGCGGCCTCCGACGAATTCACGATCCGGCTGAAGGGGCGCGGGGGCCACGCGGCCAAGCCCGATAGCTGTCTCGACCCCGTACCCTGCGGCGCGGCCATCGTGCAGGCATTGCAGACCGTGGTGGCGCGGCGGACCAATCCGCTGTCCCCGGCGGTGGTGACGGTCACGACCTTTCAGGCGGGGGATGCGTTCAACGTGATCCCCGAGACGGCGCTGCTGGGCGGCACGGTGCGCAGTTTCGACAGCGCCCTGCACGCGGAACTCTACGGCCATATCGAGCGGATCGTGCGGCAGGTCGCCGCCGCGCACGAGATCGAGGCGATATTCGAGCGATCCGAGAAGTTCTACCCCGAGACGGTCAACGAGGCCGGGGCGACCGGGTTCTGCCTCGATGTCGCGCGGGCGGTCGCAGGCCCGGACAACGTGCATGACGATGCCGAGCCGACGATGGGCAGCGAGGATTTCTCGTTCTACGCGCTGGAAAAGCCCGCCTGCTTCATGCTGATCGGCAACGGCGATTCGGCGGGCCTGCACCACCCCCGCTACGATTTCGACGACGGGGGGACGGTGTGGGGGGCCAGCTACTGGTCGGCCCTGGTCGAGCGGGCGTTGCCGGTGGGTTAGAGCATCCTGAACGATATAAGGATCGTTCAGGATGCTCTATCTTTTTGTTTTGGCGCGTTTTCCGAGTCGGGCAATGAACCCATCGCCCTTGAAAACGCTCTAGGGCATCCTGAACGATAAAGGGATCATTCAGGATGCTCTATCTTCTTGTCTTGTCGTAATTTCCGAGTCGGGCAATGAACCCGTTGCCTTTGAAATTGCTCTGGGGGGACGCTCTTTGCGCCGTCCGGCTCAGCTCGCCAGGCTGGCATTGGCGCGCCGGGAAACGTAGAACGCACCAGAGCACTTCGCGCTTTCCGGAAAGACCTGACAATGACCGACCTCACCGATGATGGCCGCCGCATGATTGCGCAGCTCGCCACGCGCCACTCCCTTTCGACCGACACCGTGGAAGCGATGGCCCGTGCAATGGCGCGGGGGGGTGGTACGATGGCGCAGTTCAATATCCCCGAACTGGGCGGAGGCGGGCAATGGATGATGGGCGGCATGACCATGGTCGGCGATATGTTCGACATCGGCCTGAAAAACACCGTCGTCAACCTGTGCGGTGACTTGTCCAGCGCGATGAAGGATACGCCGTTCTTTCACGCTGCCAAGACCTCTGGCGGTGGATGGCCCCCCGAATTGGGCAACCCGGCGGTCACGGGTGGGCAGAACGCGATGCGCTACGCCTATTTTCCGCAGGCCCGGCGGGTCGTGATCGACCCCGGTAACGGTCGGCCCATGCGGGTCCTTGATTCCGGTGAGCATGCCATCGGCGGCTTCAGCCAGCAGCAATCGAACGGATCGGACCCGGTGTCGGGCCTGAGTTTCACGAGCCAGTTCGGTCGGTTTTCGCTGATGTCGCTGCCCGAAGCCGGAGCGGCATCCACGGACGCGATCGGTCACGGCGAGGCGAGCGGTGAACCGACCGTGTCATCGTCTTCATCGTCCTCCATGTCGCGGCAGGGTCAGGGAGACAGCCCGAATCAAGGGTCCGGCCAAGCGCACCGGGCCGACCCGTCACGGCCTGAAACCCGACCGCAGCCGACTTCGGCAGCCGAGGCTCGCGCATCGCAGCCGTCAAAGGCCATCGGGGCCGATATCGACACGATCCTGTCGACGATCGAACGCCTCGCGAAGCTGCACGAGGCGGGCGTGTTGAGCGATGAGGAATTTGCCGCCAAGAAGACCGAGTTGCTGGCGCGCCTGTAGCGTAGGGTCGCTCCCCACGAGGCCCCAGAGTGAGTCAGGGTGAAATCCGGTCGAACCGAGCCGGGCGTTGCGCGTACCCGGCAGCGCGTCGCTACCCCGACCCGATCACCACCCCGACCAACAGCACCAGCGCGCCGCCGACCACGACCTGAAGGGCGGCGCGGATAAAGGGGGTCTTCATGTACTTGTTCTGAATCCATGCAATCGCCCATAACTCGATGAACACGACGGCGAAGGCGATGATCGTGGCGGTCCAGAAATCGGGGATCAGGTAGGGCAGGGCATGGCCCAGCCCGCCCACGGTGGTCATGACGCCGGAGGCGACGCCGCGCTTGATCGGACTGCCCCGGCCCGAGATCACCCCGTCGTCGCTGGCCGCCTCGGTAAAGCCCATCGAGATGCCCGCCCCCAGACTGGCGGCGAGGCCGACCAGAAACGTCGTCCAGGTATCCTGCGTCGCGAAGGCCACGGCGAAGATCGGCGCGAGGGTCGAGACCGAACCGTCCATCAGCCCCGCCAGACCCGGCTGCACCCAGGTCAGCACGAACCGGCGGTGCTCCTCCTCCTCGGGGGTCCCGGCTTCGGGCGTCTGCGCGTCGCTCACGGGGTCACCCCGCCTTCTCGCGCGCAATGGCCTCCAGGATCAGCTCGCGCGCCTTGTCCGCCCCGTCCCACCTGATGATCTTGACCCATTTGCCGGGTTCGAGATCCTTGTACCGTTCGAAGAAGTGCTGGATCTGGTGCAGGGTGATCTCCGGCAGGTCGGTATAGGTCTGCACGTCCTCGTAGCGCCGGGTCAGGCGGGTGGAGGGAACGGCGATGATCTTCTCGTCGCCGCCGCCCTCGTCATCCATCATCAGCACGCCGATGGGGCGGCAGTTCATGACCGCCCCGGGCACGATGGGCCTCTGGTTGGGAATCAGCACGTCGATCGGGTCGCCGTCGTCGGACAGGGTGTGCGGCACGAAGCCGTAGTTTCCCGGATAGCGCATGGGGGTGTAGAGGAACCGGTCGACGATCAGCGTTCCGGCATCCTTGTCCATCTCGTATTTCACCGGCTCGCCGCCGACCGGCACCTCGACGATGACGTTGATGTCCTCGGGGGGATTCTCGCCGACGCTGATCGCTTCGATTCTCATGGCTCGCTCCGTTCCGTGAAAGGGATGGGCATCAGATAGTCCCCGCCGCCCGCAGCGTCATGCTATTTCTCGCGCAGCTTCGCGCGCAGCGTGCGCCCGGGAGCGGGGCCGGACGGTGCGGCGATGGATCGCGCCTTGACCCCGAAGCGTAAATGATTTGTAAAGCCGCCGCTTGACTTCGCGTGCTGCGGGTCTATCGCGGTTGCGACGCTGCGGCATATCGTTCCGGTGCGGGACTCGAACCCGGCGGAAAATTTTAAGGGAGGGGTGAGGAATGCTGTTCCTCGTTATCTTGTGCGGGCTGTTGTCCGTCGTCTACGGCGTCTGGGCCACCAAATCGGTGCTGGCCGCCGACGCGGGCAATGCCCGGATGCAGGAAATCGCCGAAGCCATTCAGGAAGGCGCGCAAGCGTACCTGACACGCCAGTACACGACCATCGCGGTCGCAGGCGCGGTGATCTTCGCCCTCGTCGCGATCTTCCTGTCGTTTCCGGCGGCCATCGGCTTCCTGATCGGTGCCGTGCTGTCGGGCGCTGCGGGCTTCATCGGCATGCTGATCTCGGTCCGCGCCAACGTGCGCACGGCCCAGGCGTCGAGCGTCAGCCTCGGCGCGGGTCTCGACATCGCATTCAAGTCGGGCGCGGTCACGGGCATGCTCGTCGCGGGCCTCGCGCTGCTGGGCGTCGCGGTCTATTTCGGCATCCTGGTCGGCATCGCGGGCTATGACCCCGCCGACCGCACGGTGATCGACGCGCTCGTCGCGCTGGGCTTCGGCGCCTCCCTCATCTCGATCTTCGCCCGTCTCGGCGGCGGCATCTTCACCAAGGGTGCGGATGTCGGCGGCGACCTCGTCGGCAAGGTCGAGGCCGGCATCCCCGAGGACGACCCCCGCAACCCCGCCACCATCGCCGACAACGTCGGGGATAACGTCGGCGACTGCGCCGGGATGGCCGCCGACCTGTTCGAGACCTATGCGGTGACGCTGGTGGCGACCATGGTGCTCGGCTCGATCTACTTCGCGGGCAGTGACCTGCTGTACAACGTCATGCTCTACCCGATGGTCATCGGCGCGGCCTGCGTGCTGACCTCGATCGCGGGCACGTTCTTCGTCAAGTTGCCCGAGAACAACTCGATCATGGGCGCGCTGTATCGCGGCTTCATCGCCTGCGCGGTTCTCTCGCTGATCGTCATGCTGCCGGTCACGGCCATCATGGTCGGTCTGAGTACCGACATGACGACCAGTACCGGCGTCACCTTCACGGGCTGGAACCTCTACTTCTGCGGCGTGATCGGGATCATCATTACCGGCATCATCATCTGGGTGACCGAGTATTACACGGGCGTCGACTACCGCCCCGTGCGCTCGATCGCGCAGGCATCGGTGTCGGGCCACGGCACCAACGTGATCCAGGGCCTCGCCGTCTCGCTCGAAGCGACCGCGCTGCCCGCCATCACCATCATCATCGGCATCATCGCCACCTACTCCCTCGCGGGCCTCTTCGGCATCGCCATCGCCGTGACCGCCATGCTGGCCGTCGCGGGCTTCGTCGTCGCGCTCGACGCCTTCGGCCCCGTCACCGACAACGCGGGCGGCATCGCCGAGATGGCCGGTCTGCCCGAGGATGTGCGCAACACGACCGACGCGCTCGACGCGGTGGGCAACACGACCAAGGCCGTCACCAAGGGCTATGCGATCGGCTCGGCGGGCCTCGGCGCGCTGGTGCTGTTCGCGGCGTATACCGAGGATCTGAAGTTCTTCTCGTCCACGGCGGTCGAGGGATCGGTGTTCTACGGCATCAACGCCGACGTCCTGTTCAACCTGTCGAACCCCTATGTCGTCGCGGGTCTGCTGTTCGGCGGCCTGCTCCCCTACGTCTTCGGCGGCATGTCGATGACCGCCGTGGGCCGCGCCGCCGGGTCGGTGGTCGAGGAAGTCCGGCGTCAGTTCAAGGCCGATCCGGGCATCATGGCCGGTACCTCCAAGCCAGACTATGCCCGCGCGGTCGACATGCTGACCAAGGCGGCGATCAAGGAGATGATCCTGCCGTCGCTGCTGCCGGTCCTGTCGCCCCTCGTGGTGTTCTTCGGCGTATCGGCGGTGTCGAGCTATGCCAACGGCTTTGCGGCGCTGGGCGCGATGCTGATGGGCGTGATCGTCACCGGGTTCTTCGTCGCCGTCTCCATGACCGCCGGGGGCGGGGCGTGGGACAACGCGAAGAAGAGCTTCGAGGACGGCTTCGTCGACAAGGACGGCGTGAAACACGAAAAGGGCAGCGAGGCGCACAAGGCGTCCGTCACGGGCGATACCGTCGGCGATCCCTACAAGGATACCGCCGGTCCCGCCGTGAACCCGATGATCAAGATCACGAACATCGTGGCGCTGCTGCTGCTGGCGGTGATGGCGCACTAATTAGCGTCAAAACCCCCTAAAATTGTAGACAAGGCCCCGGCGGTGCATCCGCCGGGGCTTTTTCGTGCGGTGTGCGGTAATATCGGGTTCGGATGCGGGGGCGGTTTTACATGGAATACGGCGTATGAGTACATGTGCGAGCGGGTTTGAATAAAAGTGTCTGCTTTATACGGCGTCCCTCTACGGGCGTTAACCCCGTTCTACAGGGTTATATTTACCGCCGACGGGCATTGTGTCTTCAACGGCCGGGGGGCCACAGAGAAGACATCCTTCAGGGGGACCACACCATGATCCGCATCGCATCGGCCACCACCGCCTTCGCAATCGCCCTGGGCGCCACGCAGGCAACGGCAGGCACCCTCGCCGACATCAACGCCGTGTCCTGCGGCACCGACCCGGCCTCGATCCGCCGCGTGGGCAAGCCGACCGGGGCGGTCCACGACATCGGCAACCCGGCGCATATCGGGGTCGGTCTGGACCGGGACTTCCCGGCGATGGTCAAGCTGAAGATGGTCTACCAGCATGACGGCTATGCCGAGATCGAGCATTGCGGCGGCACCGTGATCGACAGCCGCCACATCGTGACGGCGGCGCATTGCGTCAAGGCCAAGGACGGGATGCAGTGGGACCGTATCGAGGTCGTGGCAGGGGACTACAGCCTGGAGAGCACCTCGGTCGTCACCCGCACCGCGCATCAGGCGGTGTGCCATGCCGGGGCGGACAGCTACCTGTCCAACGACATCGCCATCGTGAAGCTGGACCAGCCGCTGCCGAAGGAGATCACGCCGGCGAAGATCGACGATTTCCGTCGCCCGACCGTGCGCCCGGGGGGCATCGCGGTCGGGGCGGGGTGGCCGGTGACGGGGGCGAAGGCGGGCCAGATGACCTTGCAGAAGGTGGCGCTGTCGGTGACGGATGTGGAATGGCCCGGCTTCATCACGGTGACCAGCCCCACGGGCCGCATCGAGGGGGTCTGCCAGGGCGAGAGCGGGGGACCGCTGATGAGCCGGGTGGGTGGCGTTCAGTCCATCGCGGGCGTCCTGTCGGGGATCGAGCCGGGCACCAACG
>ENA-ORXT01004599-ORXT01004599.1-marine-metagenome-genome-assembly--contig:-NODE-4599-length-14137-cov-9.861664_pt1 | contig 14137 bp, 4 predicted proteins | sample MGYA00237868_ERZ511482 | MGnify/ENA metagenome assembly ERZ511482 | reverse complement strand
GGCAAAACAGACCGTCTACTCCACGTCGTCGTCAGAGAACGCCCACACGGGTCCGAGCATGTGGCGTGCGGCAAGCATTAGTAACCAACGGTGACGTCAGTACCTCATCCGAGGGGCGAAGCGAGATCTATATGGGAGACCTTTGCGAACGTGGCCCTCGTCCAGACCGTGATTGTCGCACGGTTGTCGCACAGTTGTAATGTGCCCTCACGGAGACGTGCCGCCATGGTGATCGAGCGCTCCGTTGAATCCAAAGATCGTCGAGGCGCGCAGCGCGGGCGCTGGACTTCGCCGCATGCTCGCACAAATAAACATGTGAAGAGCTTCGGAGCGATTTTCTTTGGGGGCTACATCCATCGATGATAGGTGCAGCATGCCTGAACACGGCAATGTCAGGCTTCCAGGGGTGTCACGTCTCGAATGGGCGCAGTTGACAGTCATTATTGTATTTCTGTTGGACACACTTTTACCGGATCTTTTGCCAATGGTAGTTGATTCCGACAGCTGTCCGGAGGGGAGCGGCTCGATCTGTGCGATCAATCGAACTTGCGATCACGGATCATGGAAGCGCCGCCGCCGCAAATTGGACAATTCAGATTGCTGGGCAGGCTACCCGACCGGGTATCCGATCGGGGTTAAAATCGAACGAGCGACCCGCTGCGGCCGAGCCGTGAGGGAACAACACTCATTCCGGTCTGTGCACACGTCGAAGGCCTGTCTTGCTCGAACGCGTCTCCTTCGCGGGGCCGTCGACACACCGCAACTGCCGTGCGCCGCGCACTGCGACCCGTACCAGAGGTGACGCACGCCCCCGGGCTGTGCTCCCTTAGAGCTCGCGTGTGTCGGGTTTCTGGGTGACTAACGTCGTGCACCCCTTTCGGGAGCACGCCTTTGGTTGTGAGCGCCGCCCCGTGTTCCGGATTTGACGCACCCGTCGGGTTGTGCGCCCCTTTCTTCTTAGTGCCCACTTTCTCGTGTGCGGCGTGTCGGGTTTCTGGGTGAAGCACCCTTTCGGTCGTGCTCCCCTGTCGTGCGCACGCCTTTGGTTGTGCGCCCACTTGTTCTTGTGCGGCGCGTCGGGTTTCTTGGTGAAGCACCGATCTGGGTCGTGCTCCCCTGTCGTGCGCCCGTCTTTGGTTGTGCGCGCCGCCCCGTGTTCCGGGTTTGACGCACCCTTTGGGTTGTGCGCCCTTTTTTTCGTAGTGCCCACTTTCTCTTGTATGTCGTGTCGGGTTGCTGGGTAAAGCACCTTTTCGGTCGTGCTCCCCTGTCATGCGCACGCCTTTGGTTGTGCGCGCCGCCCCGTGTGTCTGGTTCGACGCACCCTTTGGGTTGTGGGCCCCTTTCTTCTGACTGCCCACTTTCTCTTAAGCGGCGTGTCGGGTTTCTGGGTGAAGCGCCCTTTCGGACGTGCTCCCCTATCGGGCGCACGCCTTTGGTTGTGCGCGCCGCCCCGTGTTCCGGGTTTGACGCACCCTTTGGGTTGTGCGCCCCTTTCTTCCTAGTGCCCACTTTCTCGTGTGCGGCGTGTCGGGCTTCTGGGTGAAGCACCTTTTCGGACGTGCTCCCGTATCGGGCGCACGCCTTTTGTTGTGCGCGCCGCCCCATGTTCCGGGTTTGACGCTTCCTTTGGGTTGTGCGCCCCCCGTTCTTCTTAGTGACCGGTTTCTCGTGTGCGGCGTGTCGGGTTTCTGGGTGAAGCACCCTTCTGGGTCGTACTCCCCTGTCGTGCGCACGCCTTTGGTTGTGCGCGCCGCCCCGTGTTTCGGGTTTGACGCACTCGTTGGGTTGTGCGCCCCTTTTTTTTTCGCGCCCGCTTTCTGGATCTCTGTCACCTGTGTGAACGTTCGAGTCTTCATGTGAGGCTACTCTGGCTTTCTGTGCTCCACCGACAACCACAAGACGGCCTGGGATCCCCGCTGCCGACCTCTGAGGATCGTGAAGACGTTGATGGTCTGCGTCGCGATTGGCTTCTTGTGTGACGGTTGCTGCCTGTTCTGCTCATTCATGCTCGTGAGAACGAGCCTGGACGTCTGTTACGTGACCATGGTCTGTTGAGAGCGATCCCGCACATGTGGTACTGGACGACGGCCTGCTTAGCACTTGGTGGCGACCGACGGTGACACCTCTGGGACCTGTGCTGTACTCCACGCGACGGCTCTTTGCCACGATCTTCTCCATGACACGCGCTCGGAGCTCTGCTGACGACACCTGACTACTGCAGAGACTTGAACGGTCTGTGTCACGCCTGGGTCCTCTTGTTTCTGGGCCAAGTCTTGTGCTGCGCGGCGGTACCCACGGTCGAAGACGGTCAACTGCCGCACAGTGACGGTCTGTGCCGGAATTTGTTTGGTTGTGCCAGAGTCCAGACCTGTGACGCCTACCGCTCGACGACTGGTTGCCACGCACTTCACCAAGAAACGTGCAGGGACTTCTGCGGGCGACAAAAGACGACTGCAGAGAGGGTACTTGTCTGTTGCCTACAGGTGCGGTTGACGGTCTGTCGTACCCACGGGGGCTGCTCCGGGAGAGGCTGCGCCTGCGAAGGGGCACGCTGGACAGCTTTTCCCCGCTGCACGTTCGTGACACTTGCTTGCCGCACAGCGGGCGACGACCGACTACTGCAGAGCCTTTGGCTGTTGAGCGAGCTCTGATATAGGCTTGGTCTGCCGGATCCCGATGTCGGGAAGCGAAGTTTCGGGGGGCGGCCCGTCAACACCGGGGTCCACGCCGGAGCGGGCCTTCGCCACAAGGAGGACCTCCTTGGAAATGAACTATGGTCCAACATAGAGTACGTTTATCACGGTTGGGTCTCCTCAGAGAGTAGAGATGCATGCGTGAACTCCTTTCACGTTGTGTCTATGTTGACAGGAAGTGTCTGTCGAGGGTCCCTCAGAAAGGCATCTGACGTCTTCAGCTACTGATTTTCATGTCCTACTTCTTTCTTCAGTCGGCTGTGTGCTCTGAGTTTGCTCGGTACGGACAGAACATGTTGCGTGCTATTTAACAGAACAAGATGGACGCTGGACGTATTGAGAACCACCAAGACGCCCCAACGCATGACTGTCTGACGTGGATCTCCCCGAAAGGCCACTTGGAAGGGCCCAAGAAGGACAGCGCAAGATGCCTTCGTACCGCCATGGAGCGGGCTGTCGACAAGGCCGTGTCCAAGATCGACTTTACGGAAGCCGGTCGCATTGGGAAAAAGAAGGAGTACAAGGTGGCCCTGAAAAGGAAGCTGCGTAACGTTTGTAACCGCAGACGAAACGCTACGCGTCTGATGATCTACCGCAAGATTGGCGTCTACTCGGACGCTGGTGTACCGCAGGCGACGATACAGCCTCTTCAAGTGCTACGCGGTAATGAATACCAGCTCGCCCCAGCCAGTGCGGCTGTCTCGGACCAGGTTACTCGATACCAGCTGGTACTGGACGAGTCTGACGCCAGGGCCACGTGCTTGCTCGACTTGAAGGCGACTGCTGCCTCTATTATTGCTGAGTTTTTATGCGTCGACCCCGGGGACATCACCGCTGGGACTCGGGCTGCGGGAGCACACCACATCAAGAGCTACATTGAGAAGAACGAGATGCCTAAGCTCTTCCGGCCGGACAGCGCGGACGTACGCAATGCAGTTGTCCAGTGCATCTGTGACGAACTCAAGGATATTGCTGCTTCTCAGTTCAACCTGTCTGCTGATGAAGAGGCGGACTAGAACAGCCCGAGTGATCATCATATGCTTGAGGGGTTGCTGTTTCTACTCCTTTTTATTTGTCTTTTATCTCTCTGTGCGTTAATTATTCTCCTTGACTTATTCTTTTTCATTGCCCCAAGGACAGTCTCGTAGAACAACGTAGTAGATGAAGCGAAGCACTGTAACTGATCACGTCTTTGTTTCTTTCTCGAAGACAGTCTCTGAGACTGGTTGCAGGGCAGAAAATCAGCGTGTTTGACTGATGAACAAACAGATGAGCAGCAGAATTATCATGCAGTTTTTCTGGCAGACAGTCCATGAGCAGGTGCAACATATAGAGCAGCCCGATAGGTTCCAGGACAGACATTGATGTATATCATTCAGACGGACTGGGAATCGCGCTGGCACGTTACCCAACGAACAGTGATGAGGATCGTTTTTATGTCTGTCTTACAGACATGGTGGCTCGATGGTCGCCTAATAAATGTCTGGCGAATGAACGTGGGACGAGCTTCCAGTTCGTTCTTCAGTCTGTATCAGCAGATGGTCAATCAGAATGGCTTCTTGGGTTAGTCAGCGTGCCATCCCACGGAATGTGAAAAAAGATAGAGCCGGAGACAAGCGCACTGACAGGCCTCTGGGTGATCCTAAAGTCTATTTGAACGGCCTGTCCTGACGAACTGGTTTAGGGAAAATACTGTTTCCTTTTTCTCCAAACCATCATCAGCAAAACGATTGCGCAACCTGTGTAGTAAAGATGTTGATGGAAAAATGTCGCTGGACTATCGTCGAGGTCAGTCTCTAGAACGCTTCCCGCAACGATCCTGCTGTCTTCTCGCAGTCGTCATGACACGATCCGCGAAATTGCTCCCCGAATGATTCCATGGTCCGCTTCCAGACTGTCTTCGGGATTCTCTCCAAGCAATCCCAGGGCGGTCTGTGCCATCGTCTTCGGAATTGTTTGACCATAAATCCAGGAGATAACCTTTTATAGATCTCAAAGTGATAATCCTGCAGATGTTCTCGAAGATAGTATTCCATCTCACAGTGTGTGGGATCACACCGAATTTGTATTTTGTGTCCAGGATCAACTACCCCAGATTGCATACAGCAGGTTGAGAACAGGGGGGCTTTATTCTCTTGACCTCCATTTCAGCCGCCGGCTATTGAGATGTGCGACTCGTCAGCGCGGTCGTGCAAGTGCGCCGCACCCTTGGCTGGTGGCGTGGCGGCTCGTCAAGATCAACCTCGGGGGTTGGGACTGGAGCTGGGGATCGCCGCGCGGGACCACCACGCGGTAGCTGTGCTTTTCCCCCCCTTTTGCCAACCCTTCCCCCACTTGCTCGACGTGCCCCTCTTGCCCCATTGCCCCTTCACCACCGATCCAGCCATGTCGGGTGTGGTGCAGGTCATCGATGGCGAAGGCCAGATGACCGACGCCCCGACCTGGTTTGACGACGACGCGGAGCGGGGCCCCGATGCGCCGACGGTTGTCGCCATCCTGGGTGCGCAGGGCTCGGGCAAGTCGACGCTCCTCAATGAGCTCTTTGACACCTCCTTTGCTGTTGGCGATGCGGCCACCATTGGCGAAGCGACCACCGCGGGGGTGGCGGCGGCCAAGGCGTCGGCCGACGAGCGGCTGTTGGTGTTGGATGTGGAGGGCGCGGACGCGCGCTCCCGCGGCGCCGCCGGCCGCGCCTTTGCCAGCCGCTGCGCGTCGTTTGCCGCCGCGCTCGCGGACGTGGTGTTGCTCAATTTGTGGTACCACGATGTGGGGCGGGTGGAGGCGTCGAGCTACGCGCTGCTAAAGACGCTCTTTGCAGAGGTGGCCAAGAACGTGGCCAGCGGTGGGGACTTTCGCGTGGCCGTCGTCTTTGTCATCCGGGATGTGGAGCCCGGCGTCGACGCGGACGAGCTGCGGGACCTCCTCGTCGCCGACGCGATGGACCTGTGGGAGGGGCTAAAGATGGACGACGCGGGGCCGATGCAGTTGGAGGACCACGTCGACTTTTCGGTGGTGCCCCTGCCGCACAAGAAGCACGAGGGCGAGGCGTTTGCAGCGGCGACGGCGGCGTTTGGCGATCGCCTCGTCAACCCGGACCACGACGACTTTCTTCCCAAACCCGAGTACAGCAAGAACGTGCCGGCCGACGGTTTTGCGACGTTTAGCCGCTCCCTGTGGGACGCCTCGTACGCCGACTCGCACGGGGCGGATCGGGACGGGGCGGAGGTCGGCGCCGACGGGGAGGGCGGCGCCCTCGAAGCCACCTTTCGCTGCGACGAGATGTTCTCTGAGGTGCTTCAGTCCGCCTCGCGCGAGGTGTCGGAGCTGTCGCGGCAGCTCGACGGTGGGGAGAAGATCCCCTCCCTCGGCGCCAAGCTGGAGGAGCTGATCGCCCACGCGGGGGAGATTTACGAGGCTGGCACGGAGGCGTTTGTCGATGCGCCCGTGCACAGCCGCAAGCGGCGGGAGCTCGACGCAGTCGTCGACACCATGGCCCACACCGTCTTTGTCAAGCAGCTGCAAGCCATCCGGGAGAGCTGCCTGGCGGCCTTCAAGACGACGCTCGCGTCGGATGACATGCCGCCGGACTTTGCGTTCTTCTCCGCGGACAGCCAGTTTGTGCGGGAGGCGGAGGCTGCCAAGTTTGGCACCGCCGGCTGGACGTACGCGGCAGAACGGCAGGACCTGCAGGGCCTCATGCAGGAGATTACGGCGCAGAGGCGACGACTGACGGGCGCCAAGGCGGCGGCGCAGCAGCAGCAGGCGAGCGCCATGCAGTACCTGCAGATGCAGCAGGCGCAAATGCAGGCCCTGCAGCAGCAGCAGTTTGGGGGGGGGATTGGCCAGTGGAATGTCAATGCGGCGTACCGGCCGCCGGACACCAACGTGAATGTGGCGCTCGGCTATGCGGCTGGTAAGACCAACCTGCAGGTCAACATGGTGCCGGACGAGAGCAGCTCGCTGGCGGGGCCCAATGGCTTCACGGCGGGCATCACCCCCGCCAACCTGGGCCTGTCGTTTAACGTGAACATGTAGGGTGTGGGGGCTAGGTCGATGCGTGTCTGCGGTGTGTGCGTGACTAGAGTGCTCTCGTTCTGTTGTTTTTTTTGGAGCGCTGTTCGAGCGTCCTCGCTTGATATGGTCTCTTCGCCCTTGGCGTGGCTACCGATCAGCCACCCCCTGGTTTGCCTGGCCCATGCTGCACCGCGTCACAGTAGTCGTTGCGTGGCCAACGTCGGCTTCCGGTGAGCGCGTAGGATTGACAAGCATCCGCATGGCGGTCAAGGTGACAAGCACACGCTGGCCGTGTGAAGGCGCCCGTGAGGTGGTCTGTTTGCCTCTTGATCAGGCCGTTGGGACAGCTTTATTTGCACACTCCACATACAAGAAAAAAAATGACAAGACGAGCTCTCCACCTAGAAGACGCTGTCGGAACAGTCGCCGACGCGCACAGTCGCAATCAGCACACGGGCTGCGAGAGGCCCGCACCCATGCGAGCACCATCTTACTTGACCGACACGGCCGGCAGCGGCCGGCGGCCCGCCTCCGTCCCGGCCACCGTGGTCGCCGCCGCCGCTGCCAACGACGCCGCAGACCCGTCCGTTGCCTCCACGACTGGCACGTCCTTGCCGGCCACAATCACGGCGGGCACGGCCGGGTCGTTGGCCCGCGTTGGCATCGTCGCGTCCTCCACCACCTCCTTGGCCGATTTGTACGCCGACGCCGACGCGTCGGTCACCTTGTGCACGCCCGTCTTGACCTTGGCCTCGACCCCCGACGTTGACTCGCGCGTCGCGTCGTACGCTTCGTACGCCTTGGATTGGACGGTGTGGGCAGCGGTGGACGCCGAGTCGGCCACCGTGTGGGCGGCCGACAGGACCTTCTCCTCGCCCACCTCCACCAGGTGGGAGGTCGTGTCAACAACGTGGTGCAGCGTCTCCTTGGCCGACTCGTAGTAGCCCACCGCGGCGTCCTTGCCAGCTGCAGCCTTGTGGGCAACGGTGTCGGCGGCGGCAGCAGCTCGTGCCTTGGCGGCCGCCGCCTTGTCCGACGCGGTCTCGGCAGCATCCGCGGCCCGAGCCTTGCCCGCCTCGTACGTTTGCTCGGCCGAGCGCTTGGCCGCCGCCGCCTGGTCCGACACAGTGTCCGCCACGTCTGCTGCGCGCGCCTTGCCCGCCTCGTAGGTCTGCTCGGCCGAGCGCTTGGCGGCCGCCGCCTTATCAGCAACGGTGTCGGCGGCATCCGCCGCGCGCTCCTTGCCCGCCTCGTACGTCTGCTCGGCCGAGCGCTTGGCCGCGGCCGCCTTGTCCGACGCAGTGTCCGCCACGTCTGCCGCGCGCGCCTTGCCCGCCTCGTACGTTTGCTCCGCCGAGTGCTTGGCGGACACCGCCTTCATGTGCGCCGTGTCTGCCGCGTCCGCGGCCGTCTCCTTGGCCGAGTCCACCGCGCCGGCGGCACGGGCCTTGGCCGCTGCTGCCTTGTCGGCAACCGTGTCAGCGGCATCCGCCGCGCGCGCCTTGCCCGCCTCGTACGTTTGCTCGGCCGAGCGCTTGGCGGCGGCCGCCTTGTCCGACGCAGTGTCCGCCGCATCTGCCGCGCGTGCCTTGCCCGCATCGTAGGTTTCTTCCGCCGAGTGCTTGGCGGACACCGCCTTCATGTGCGCCGTGTCCGCAGCGTTCGCGGCCGTTCCCTTGGCCGACTCAACGGCACCCGCCGCCCGGTCCTTGGCCGCCGCCGCCGTGTCCGACACGGTCTTGGCCGCGTCGGCGGCGCCCGCCTTGGCCGCATCAGCCGCCTCGGCCGCACGCGCGGTAGCGTCAACGGGCGTCCCGTCCTCCCGGATGACCCGGACAGGTGCAGCGTCAACGTCCTCGTCCGCGTCGCCCGCGTCCTCCTCCTCCTCCTCATCCTCATCCGCTTCCGGCATGACCATGGCAGACGGGGGGAACTGCGGGTTTGGCGTGCGCTTGGCATCCATAATCTCATTGGCGGAGCGGAAGACCGAGATGGACCGGTTGGCCGCCGCCGACGACCACAACGGCTTGACATCGTCCTCCACGTGGCTGTACTGCGACTCGACGCCACTCCGGCGGGCCTTCTTATCCCACGTCACGCTCGGGTCGTTAAACGCCTTGTTGTACACGAAGTAGGTGCAGATGCCGAGCGCACCGCCGATCGCAGCCGCCAGCGGGTACACCTCCGCGCGGACCCATCGGCTCTTGAAAGACGCCCATTTGGTGGTCTGCATGGTTGCGGCAGGCCGGCGGCGGCGGTGGAGGAGCACTACGCTTCCGCGTGACCAGTGTCGAGACGGGCGGCGGCGGGGGCGGTCGAGGGGGTGAGGGGTGCGGGGCACGACGGCGGATCAAGCCGGGGAGCCGCGGTCGCCGGCAGCAGGGTCGTCGGCAGCGCACCCGCCAGCACGTCTAGGCAGGGGAACAAGACGGGCACGGTCCACGACAAAGCGGCGCCCCGCCGACGCAGTTGCACGGCCACAAACAAGAATGTGGTTGCGAGCCGCCGGTGTGCAAAGGCGATGCCAATCGGCGCGATCCAGCGAGCATGAGGTCGACAAGCTCCAATTGCAGTCATTGAGTGGGGTAGCTGCAGTATGCAAGTACAGTGTTGTGCGCCAAGTCTAGCCTTGTGGATGGAAGAGCTTCACAACTTGGTACTTGCTGCTTGGTGACAATACAATTTCCACCTCCAGACCAGAAAAATCGTGTCGCATTCACACATCTCGAAAAATCTCGCGGACCTCGTCACTCGCTACACAAGTGGAAGTGCTGGTGGTGGTCTGGTAGGTGGCCTGGCGGCTACGTCCAGCTCCACAGCTCCCCTGTCCAGGCGCACCCGTGCTCGCCTGGCGTGCTGCCCCATGTTGCCAGCTACCATCCAGCCTCCTGCCAGCCTCTTGCTCGGCGCCTCCTCCACACCGGTCCCTCTACCGCGGGTCCGTCTGCGACGCGGCGTCCGCCCCCCCGCCTCGTGTCGCGTGCGGGCATCGCCGCGGCCCGCGGGCGGCGGGCCCGGGCCGCCACGCGCGGCGGCATGGCGGCGGCGGGTGCGCCAGATGCGGCTCTACCGGCGGGCATTGGTGGCAGAGAGGGTTCGCCGCCGCCACCCCCCGACCAGCCGGCGTGAGGTGACGGGGGGGGCGGCGTCACGACTGCGAGGTGCGCCATTTGGGTCGTACGGAGGTGCGGCCGTGGGGCAGTGGTGGCTTCGGCCGGCGGGGGGCACTGCCGCCAAGCGGTAGGTGTGGTGGCCCACGGGGGTACGGCTTGCGACCAACCCTGTGGCCTCGTTGAGGCTCGGTGGGCAATCCCCCAGCTCCCATAGCGTAAACGTGCAGCGACGTGCTGGTCTCTTTGCGTACCGTTCCTTCTCCAGTCCCCGGCTCCTTGACGAGGCAGGGCGCCGCCCCCTCCCTCCGGCTACCGGGCTGCCCTCGTCATCGCCGTCTAACCGCACATCGCTTCCACCCCGCTCTTCTCTGCCGACTGGTGCTCACGGGCGACTGCCTAGCGCGTGCGTTCCCCTCCTCTGCCGTCTTTCCGTCGCTCCCTGTACACCCGGTCCGCTGTTGCGTCCAGTTGGGAGTGGAATGCACTGACCGTACTGCAGACTCCTCTTTGCGAGCATCGCTGCGCGCTCGGCACTGCCACCTCGCGGTGGTGCCCCACCGCCGCCCACGCCAATCAATTTAGGCTTGTGTTACTGCTGCGGTGGCCCTTTCAGTTGCCCGCCGAGAACACAGTGACGCGCACGTCGTGAGTGCGGCGGCGCAGATCCGGGACGTGGCCCAGTGCCACATCCCTAGCTGCAGCGCCGCGTGCCGGTGCGGCGGACACTCCGCTGTGGGGCGCCGCCGTCGAGCTTCGTGTTCGGCCCTGCCACGCCTGGCCCGATGGGACACTGAAAGCCAACCTCGTGGGCCGACGACATACAGTGGGTGTGTGTCCTCGTGGGGCTCCTCGTAGATACTGTACGAGGAACGAGGGGGGGGTCGCGGGCGCAGCGGCCCGTGAGCACCAAATACAGAATAAAAAAAGGATGGTTTAGGCAATCCATGTGGTTGTGGCGACCGAGGTTTGACTGTGGCTCTCGACATTGACGTCGAGTCTGTTGGTAGGCCGAAAGGTCGCTGTTGAGCGGACGGCGGGTGCGGTCCGCCACACATGACTGTAGTGTCCGCCGCCTGCTCGCACGTCGTCGGGCGACGCGCCAAACACAGGCCCACCCGCGCGGCAGCGACTGTCGGCGCGCCAGCTGCGGGCGTCCAACGAAAAGCGTACAGTGGTCAGCGGTCGAAAATGGAGAGTATCCGGTACACGATCACTGCGAAAGTAAGAAAAGAGAAACCCGTCGGCGCCTACCCACCCTCCACGCCCCTCAAACTGGTGGCGAAACCGGGTTGGACGCCGTACTCTCCCGCTTCTTCCGCCGATACTCGTCGAGCATGTCGCGGACCTCCTCAAACGACCGCTCGCTCATCGTCCCGTGGCGAATGCTGTAGCGGGTGTACTCTGAGCCGGCGGTCCCGTCACCGCCCGCCACAGAGCCCATTGTCCGTCGGCGGGTTTGGTTGACGAGCTTGTTGACCGCCACGTCCGTGTAGTCGGGCAAGCCCTCCGCCTCCTTGGCGTAAAAGTCGTCCTCCTTGGCACGGTAGCCGACCAGGGCCAGCCACAGGGGCCAGTGCAAAAACGCCCAGACGCCGAGGTAGACGGCAATCTGCAGGATCGGCCCCGTCTCCTTCTTGCCGGGCGTGTTGACGACCTGCCAGATGGCGACGCCGCCGACGCCAAAGACGATCACCAGCGCAAAGACGTTGATCCACATGAGCGGGTGCCACACCCGCCGCTCGTCGTCCACGTCGGCGGCCGTCTTTTGCACCGCAATGTTGACGCCAAAGTACTTGAAGATGGCGGCGATGAAGGTTGACGTGTACATGTAGCTCATTTGGGAGCCTCGGATCTTGGCCACCCACCCGGCGCCGGGCAGGAGCAGCCACGCAAAGAAGGTGATGAAGCAGGCAAACGTGGAGAACCAAAACGCCCACGCAAAGCGTGAGTTGTCCAAGTCGCCCGCCGCCGCTTGCACAATGATCATGGCAAAGATGGTCACGGTGCCCGCCAGCAGCGCCAGGAAGTTGACAATCCCCGCAATCCAGTTGCCGGCCGACCCCAGATACGCAATCCGCTGCATGAGCGTCAGGCGCGACGCAAACAGGTACCCCCGGTGGTGTACAAACATCTGGATGAGGCCGAGGTACCACCGCAGGCGCTGGTCGAGGAGCGCCGGCAGCGTCGGGGGTGACAGCCCCGCCGCAATGGGCACAGACAGGTACTTGGAGAGCCACGTGGTGTTGGTGCCGGGCACGTGCGTGCGGTGGACGGTGCAGCCCGTGACCGCGTCTTCCGTCGCGTGGCCCTCGTGGAAGCCATTGACCGACTCAATGGCGTCGCGGCGCCACAGCGCGCAGCAGCCAACGTAGATGACGCAGCCAAAGCGGTTCATCGACGGGTTGAGGGTCTTGCAAAAGAACATGAGGCACACGTCAAAGGAGTCACGGAAGCCCCCGGGCTTGCGCTGCCGGAAGAACTGGGGGGCCTGCACAAACGCCAGCCGCTCCCGCGTCGCCCGGTCATAGCCGTACCAGTGGCCAAACAGGATGGCAAGGGCGTCGGGGAACGGCTGCATGTCTGCGTCGAGCGTCACAAAAAACTCGCCCGCCATCTCTGCCGACGCGCGGAGCCAGTGGTTGAGGTTGCCGCCCTTGGCACCGGCGTTGCTCTCGCGGGTCAGGTACGTTAGGGGGTGGCGCAAGGCGCCGCTTGCGCCCATCTCTCGAACAATGTCGGCGAGCTCGGGGCGGCGGCCGTCGTCGAGCAGGTAAATGTGCAGGCGGCTGCTGTCATACTCGAGCCGCTGCGTGGCGAGGAGCGTGCCCACGATAATCTCCGTCTCCTCCTTGTACACCGTGATGACCACGTCCACGCTCGGCAGCCGCCCGTGCGCGTCGACGCCAATGGTGCCCTCCATGGGCGGGCACGCGCGCCAAAAGAGCAGCGTTATCCACATGGGCAGCGACGAGAGCAGCTGGCCGCCGAGCACCGCCGCAAACACAATCGTGGCGATGATGTTGAGTTCGAGCAGCGACACGGAGATGATCAGCGCCGCCACCGACGAGCCGTAAAAGAGGAAGCACAGGACGAGGAGGAAGATGTAAATAAAGTGGTAGCGGGTGAAGAACTTGGCCCACCGGCCGATGGAAAAGTCCTCTGCCGCCCGCGCAGACAGCACCCGCAAGTCGAGCTCCGAGTCGGTCGTCGACGTTGTCGAGCCGGGCCCCGACGAGCGGGACGCCGACGAGGCGACGGCGGATTGGGAAAACTGGTTGTTGCCCGCATCCTCCGACCTCGACAGCGGCATCGTCGTTGTCGTTGGCGCCCTCCGCGGCGGCGGCGCCGGGTGGATGGCCACATCCGCCAGCGCCGTCGGCGCCGCCGCGGACGTCTGGACGACCGTTGGGACTAGGGGCGCGGCGGGCACGGCCGTCACCGATACGCCCGTGACGCCATGCGCGGCGCCGGGGGGCGGCACCGACTCGGCGTCGGCCACATCCGTTTCCTCTGCCGGGGCGGCTCGCCTCCAAAACACCATCGCCGCACGGCACCGCACGGGCGCCCGACCGTCGGGCAGCGTCGACGCGCGTCGGGTCGACGGGCGGGGTGTGTCGGCGGTGGAGGAAGGAGGGAGCTCCCCCCGCAAAGCAGAGGGGACGGGCAACACCACCTACCGGCGAGGCGCCGCGTCGTCAACACCGCCCGCCAACAGCGGCAGCAACAGGCGGGTGGGAGTGCCGGCAGAGCGGCACCGACCGCGCCCCGTGCTTGGGGGGGAAAGCCGCCCCCACGTCGGCGGGTGCCGCCCGCGGCGTTGACGACGGCGGGGGAATCGAGAGAGTCGTGGCCGCCGTGGGGGGGGGGAGAGCCCAGGTGCCACCCGCCCTCCGCTCCCGTCGACGCACGTTCGCCACCGAAACCGAGTGGGCACGACCGCCGCCCCCCGACAATCCCCGTGGCGGTGGGGGCCCCCTCCCGACCGCCGCGGCGGCGGGGTCACAACCCAAAAAGACGCCCCGCGCCCGCGCACCGACGCGCGCCCGGGTGCCGCCGGCCCCCCACCCCCCCCCCCCCCCCCCCCCCCCCCACTCCCCCCGCGACGGAGCAACGACACGGGCGGCGGCGGCGGTGCACACCGACTGGCAGCACCGCCGGCAGCCGCAGTCGGCAGAGCGGGCGCCGGCGCGCACTACCCGGCGGGGGGGCAGTGCCGCGCTCGCCTTGCGCGTGAACACCACGCGCCGTCTGCCGGCGCCACGCGTCCGCGGCGCACTCACCCCAACCCCACCCCCCCCCCCCCCCCCCCCCCCC
>ENA-ORXT01004598-ORXT01004598.1-marine-metagenome-genome-assembly--contig:-NODE-4598-length-14147-cov-23.321606_pt1 | contig 14147 bp, 10 predicted proteins | sample MGYA00237868_ERZ511482 | MGnify/ENA metagenome assembly ERZ511482 | reverse complement strand
GGAGCCCCCGTGGTCGGTGTCCGCTACTGCGCCGATGGCAGCGCCGTTGACAGCGAGTTCAATGTGGTCACCGTCGAGACCGGCGGACATGCGCCGACGCCGACACCGCGTCTCGGCAACACGTCGTCCAGTTGTGGCTGGTGCGGCAGTGACCAGATCGACGACCTCGTCGGCCGACTCGACCCGCTGCCGGCATCGACACCGATGAGCCTCGACGTCATTGCAGCGGTACCAGATCGTGTGCAGACAGCACAGCGTCTGTTCGGCAAGACCGGGTCGGTCCATGCAGCCGCAGCGTTCGACAGCGACGGCGAGATCCTGGTCATGCGCGAGGACGTGGGCCGCCACAACGCGGTGGACAAGGTGATCGGGGCGATGCTGCTGGGCTCAGCCGACGCGCTTGCAGCCACCGTGCCGGTTGTCATCCCGGCATCAGGTCTGGGTCTGTTCGTCAGCGGTCGGGCGAGCATCGAGATGGTCCAGAAGGCATGGGCCGCAGGGTTCTCGACGGTGGTCGCGGTCAGCGCGCCGACGGCGCTGGCGGTCGATGCTGCCCGCCGCTCCGGCATGATGCTGGCGGCGTTCGTCCGCGGGTCGACGTTCAACGTCTATGCACCTGAGCGCCTGTCGGTCTGATGCGTGGCCCGCCACGATCCGGTCACACGCACGCGGTTGCTCTTTGCGGTGAGATCTGGGTCGCACCGGTGGTCTCACCTCTCCCCGGTGTGGGGGCGGACGGGGGCAGGTGGAGAGGGCGCGGCGGTAGCGTGACGGCATGTTGATGGAAGACGGCCTGAGCGTCGTGCACCTTTTCGCCAAGCCGACGCCGAAGCTCGATCGCGACGCCGTGAACGCGGCGATCTGGACCGCCGAAGCTGCGGACTGTCAGGTCATCACCGCAGCGATGCTCGGCCACAAGTGCGACATCGCGTTCATGGCCCTCTGCGCTGACTGGCGGACGCTGCGGACGCTCCAGACCGGGCTCAGGCGCGCCGGGCTCGACATCGTCGACAGTTACGTCTCGATCACCGAGGTGAGTGAGTACGCCAAGGGAATGCCCGAAGAGATGTTGCGCGCCCGCCTCACCCCGACGATCCCGCCCGAAGGTCTGAACGCGTTCTGCTTCTACCCGATGAGCAAGAAGCGCGAAGCTGCGGCCAACTGGTTCGCAACGCCGTACGACCGTCGCCAGGAGATGATGATGGAGCACGGCAAGAGTGGCCGTCAGTTCGCCGGCAAGGTCGCGCAGGTCATTTCCGGCTCGACGGGCCTCGACGATTTCGAGTGGGGCGTCACGCTCTTCGCCAAGAGCCCCGACGTGATCAAGGAAGTCGTCTACACGATGCGGTTCGACGAGGGGTCGGCGCTGTACGGCGAGTTCGGAGCGTTCTACGTCGGCTACCTGGACTACATCGACAGCATTCTCTGACGCGCGTCACCGTTGCGTTGCAATGAGCGCCGACGACGGTTCAGCGGGAATCGTTCGGCCGGTCGAGTCGAAGCTGAACACATCGAAGCGCGCTCGGGCCGGATCGCCGACCACGAGCAGTTCGGTGATGCCGTCCGGGCCGTTGTAGTTGATGTCGAGTGGCTCGTCGAGCAAATCGACGCAGGCTTCGAACGAGGTGCAGACGCGCCCGCCGACGGTCAACGAGGGGATCTGCGTGGCGAAGTCGGCCGGGTCATCACTGTCGACTGCGTACGCAGCGAGGGCGATCAGGTTGACGCAGTCGAAGGCGTGAGCAGCAAAGAGCCCGGGCGGGTCGAACGGACGGTCCGGGTCGCTCGACTGTGCCTGGGGAGCAACGCCTCGGATCAGTGGCCGGAGCGCCGAATCAAGGGCTTCGATGCGTTGTGTGATGCCCGGCTCGCGAAGAGCGTCGTTGACGATGATGGTGTCGATCGAGCCGAAGTCGGTGTCGTCGAGGGCTTCGAGGAATGCGGCGCCGTCGTCGCTTCCGGCGAGCAGGATGACGACTCGGACGTTGGAGTCGGCGACATCTCGCGCCTTGGAGGCGAGATCGCCGTCAGACCGGACGAAGGAGAACTGCTGAACGTTGCGAACCGAGCGTGTGCCGCCTGTGAGCGCCGATTCGACGGCAGCAGCGAACGGTCGTCCGTAAGCATCGTCAACGGAGACGACGGCGACGTCTTGCACGCCGGTTCGTTCGGCCAGGTCAGCTATGGCCACGGCCTGCAGGGAGTCGCTGGGAGCGGTTCGGAAGAACAACCGGTTGTCGGGGAAGTCGTCGAGGGCAAGCGCTGTGGCGGTCGGCGAACACGTCGCCACGCCTGCATCCACGAGCGTGTCGAGGTCGCTGAGCGCGGTCAACGACGATGAGGGACCGATGACCGCGTCGACTCTGACCGAGGAGTCGAGCATCGACGCAATGCTCGCCGCAGCCGTGCCATCGCCGAGGCCTTCGTCGCGTTCGACGATCCTGACCTGCCGACCGAGGACGCCGCCGGTGTTGTTGATCCGTTCGACCGCATCGGTGGCTGCGTTGATCAGACCCTCGCCGAGTGTCGGGTCCGACGTCGGCAGGAGCAGCCCGATCGTCAAGATGCCATCGGACTCCTGCTCCACGACAACGGTCGTCTCCGGCGCCGGTTGAGTGGTCGGTGGTGTGACATCGCCACCTCCACTACTGCACGCAGCGAGGGCGACCGACGCCACGACGGCGAGCGAGCCGAGCACCACGCGACCAGACGCCGCAGTCGGCGCCGCCGGTGCAGCCGGTGCCCGCTTGCTCCGATCTCGTGCACGACCCATTGGCCGTCAGAGTACGAGGTGCAGAACTCGATGGTGCGACATCGGCGCCTATGATCTCGTCATCGACACGACATCGGGCACCCTGTGACTGCGAGCAACTCGTCTTCGCTGACCGCCTCGGGCCGAGCCCGACACCTCGACACAGCGCGCGCGTCGGTTCCGACCGGGGGGCTCCGCGCCGGTGGCGCGTCGTACTGCAGTTCTCTGTCTGATCTCACCGACGAGTGGGTCCGGGAACTCTTTGCCGCTGCGATCGCCCAGAATCCTGCGGTCAAGGGACGGATGGCGATCCTTGCCGTCGGCGGGTACGGGCGCCGCGAACTCGCCCCGTTCAGCGACCTCGATCTGCTGCTCGTGCACGACATCAAGTCGAAGAAGGCGATCGCCGACATCGAGCCGATCGCGACCGCACTGTGGTATCCGATGTGGGATGCGGGCATCAAGCTGGGCCATGCCGTTCGCAGCGTCAAAGAACAGATGGCACTGGCCTCCGACGACCTCGACACTGCGACGGCACTTCTCAACGCGCGGCCGCTGGCCGGTGACGAGTCGCTCGCCGACGAGGTGATCGCCAAGGGCAAGGCGTCGTGGACCAAGCGTTCCGATCGGTTCCTCGGTGAGCTTCGCGCCCGGGTACGCCAACGGCAGGACGACGCCGGTGACATCGCCTACCGTCTCGAACCCGATCTGAAGTTGGGTCACGGCGGGCTCCGCGACGTGCAGTCGCTGATGTGGGCCGAGGCGAGTGGGCTGTCGATCCTCCCCGAAGACCTCACCGACCTCCGGCAGTGCTACGACACGCTGCTCGGTGTCCGAGTCGCCCTGCATCTCGCAACCGAGCGGCCCGGCGACATCCTGCGTCTCGAGGATCAGGACAACGCGTCGGACGTCGGTGGGTGGAACGATGCCGACGAGCTGATGGCCGACATCGCCGCAGCGGGGCGCACCATTGCCTGGCTCGTCGATGAGAACTGGGGTCGCTCGGTCGCCAGCGATGACCGCCTGCCCGATCGGGCCATCTCGTCGGGCATCGTGCTCAACAACGGCGAGATCGAGCTGTCAGAGCTCGCCGACCCCGCCACCGACACCACGCTGGTCCTCCAGGCCGCCGTCGCCGCTGCCCGCAACGACTGCCGGATCGGACGAGCAACGCTCGATCGCCTCCATGACGAGCAGCCGGTCTGGGAGGGAACCTGGCCCGTCGGCGCAAAGGACAAGTTGGTCGCACTGCTGCTCGAGGGCCGTCGCTCCATTCGTGTGCTCGAGGCACTCGACCAGCGCGAACTGTTCGCCCGGCTGCTGCCGGAGTGGGAACCGAACCGTTCGAAGCCGCAACGCAACGCGTACCACCGCTTCACGGTCGACCGACACCTGTGGGAAGCCGCCGCGAACGCAGCGGAACTCACCGATCGGGTGTCGCGGCCGGATCTGTTGGTGCTCGGCGCGCTGTTCCATGACCTCGGCAAGGGGTATCCGGGGGACCACACGATCGTCGGAATGGAGCTCGTTCGCCAGGTCGGTCCGAGACTGGGTCTGAAGTCCGAGGACGTCGACACTCTCGTCGCGATGGTCGAGCACCACCTCCTGCTGCCTGACGTGGCGTCTCGTCGCGACCTGACCGACGAAGCAACGATCAGCCATGTGGCCGACGCGTTGGGAACCGTCGAGCGCCTCGACCTGTTGCACGCGCTGACCGAGGCCGATTCCTTGGCGACCGGTCCGTCGGCGTGGGGGTCGTGGAAAGAAGAACTCGTCAACGAACTCGCTGCCCGAGTGCGCCATGTGCTCGGTGGCGGTGACGTCGCTGAGGTGACCTGGCGGCTGTTCCCCGATGCCGAGACGTTGATGTTGATGGCAGCCGGAGACGTCGCGGTCGGCCGACGTGACGATCTGATCACCGTCGTGAGTCCCGACTCGTCGGGCGTCTTCAGTCAGGTGGCGGGCGTGCTGTCACTGCACGGGCTCGACGTGCTGGCGGCAACGGCGCACTCCGACGAGCAGGGGATGGCTGCATCGCAATTCCGGATCGTCGTCCCGGACAACGGCGACAACTGGCGCTCGGTCAAGACCGACCTCGCACGGGCGATGTCGCACCAGTTGGCGATCGAGTCCCGGCTGGTCGAGCGGGCCAAGACCTACCGTCGTCGTCGGCGAACCCAAGCCGAACAACCCGGCCCACCGAAGGTGGTGTTCCACGACGACGCGTCGAGCGACGCGACCGTGATCGAAATACGGGCGGTCACCAAGATCGGCATCTTGCACCGCATCACAAAAGCACTCGGTGAGCTCGGCCTCGACATCCGACACGCCACGGTGCAGACCCTGGGGATGGAAGTCGTCGACACGTTTTATGTTCGGACCTCGTCGGGGGAGCTCGTCACCGACAAGTTCCACCGCAAGGAGATCGAGCGCGCGTTGCTGCACGTGATCACCTGATCGCCGGTCGGTGTGCGATGGGAACAGCGTCGCCGTCGCTGATGACCGGCTGACCGAATCGATGCCGTAGCGTTCGGTGCGTGACATCTCCCGACGACGCCGACCGCGCCCCTGACCTGGCTCACGATCTGGCGCGCTGGAGCGAGACGCTCGCCGGCATTGCACGGACGGGAATGGGCTTCACGGAGAACCTCTACGAGCGGGAGCGGTTCGAAGAGGTGCTCCACGTCGCGGGCGACATCAAAGCCGCAGCTCACGGTGCTACTGCGAGTGAGTCGGCACGCGACGACTTCGTCGGCGAGTGGGTCGAGTCGATCGGCGAAGGCGTGCCCGGCTACGTGACACCCAAGGTCGCGATCGGCGCGATCGTCGGGAACGACGACGGCGAGATCCTCCTCGTCCAACGCAAGGACTCCGGAATCTGGTTGTATCCGACCGGCTGGGCGGACGTGGGCTACTCGCCTGCTGAAGTCGCCATGAAGGAAGTCCACGAGGAGACCGGTATCGAATGCGAACCGACGCGCTTGCTCGGTGTCGTCGACGGTCAACGCATGGGATTCAGCCGGTTCGGCATGTACATGCTGCTGTTCCACTGCCGGGCTACTGGCGGTTCACTGCAGCCTCATCCACTGGAAACCGCCGATGTGGGCTGGTTCGCCGACGGGTCACTGCCGGATGCGACTGCGGGTGCCGGATGGTGGTCCACGATGGCGTTCGACGCGATCAACGGGGTGCAGGCGCCGGCAACATTCGACGACGTGCGATCACCGATCTGGAGAACCGACGACTGAGCCAGCCGCCGGGCACGGTCACTCCTGATCTCGGAGGAACTGCTCGACTTCGTTCATCAACGCGTCGGGGTCGACCGGCTCGGCAGTGGCCATCGAATCACCGTCGCCGGAGTCGTCGGCGATCTCTTCGAGCCGCGACAGATACTCGACCATGTCGTCATCGTCGCCGATGAGCGCCGCAACCCGAGCGTCGTACTCGGCGGCGCCGCTGGTGAGCGACTGGATGGGCGCTGGCGTGCCGATCATGGTGCAGGCTCGTTCGACCAGCGCCATCGCGGCCTTGGGTGACGGGACCTGCGATGCGTAGCCGGGAACTGCTGCCCACAGCGAGGCGGTGGCGAGACCGCTTCGGTGGAGTGCGTCGTGCAGGACGCCGACGATGCCGGTCGGCCCTTCGTACTGCGACTGCTGCAGCTCGAAGCGTTCGATGAGGACGTCGTCGGTGGCGGTGCCGATCAGCGGGACGGGGCGCGAGTGGGGAACATCGGCGAGGAGTGCCCCGAGCGACAGTGCCATCGTGACGTTGTACCGCTCGCAGATGCCCGCGATCTGCTCGGAGAACGCTCGCCAGCGAAGGGCCGGTTCCGGGCCGAGTATCAAGATGACGTCGGTCCCCGGAAGTGACACGGACCAGACGCCGACGGTCGGCCAGACGATGCTGCGTTGTCGTTCGTCGTCGAGCTTCACCTGCGGACGCACGGTGGCGAAGTCGGTGAAGACCTCCGGATCGATGTCGGCGAGCGCTTCGGCACCCCAGGCTTCGATCATCGTACGCAGTGCCGTTGACGCGGCATCGCCGGCGTCGTTCCACCCGGTGAAGCCGGCAACCAGCACGGGCTGCGTCAGGCTCGGTTCAGCCAGCCAACGAACGTGCTCGGTCCCCACGGGAACCACGCTACCGTCCTGTGACCGTGACTGAGTCGAGTGCGTCCCCATCGAACAACCCAACACCTGCCGCGTCCATCAGTGTCGCCGAACGCGTCGATGACGAACTCGTCGCAGCGTTCGCGCACCTGATTCCGCAGCTCTCGCGATCGTCGCCGCCGCCGGACGCCGATCAGCTTCGTGCGCTCGTCGACGGAGCGGACACCGTGATCTTCCTCGCACGCATCGACGGGGCGATCGTGGGCAGCTTGACGCTGGCGTTCTATCGCATTCCGACGGGCTTGAAGTGCTGGATCGAAGACGTGGTCGTCGACGACGTCGCACGTGGCCACGGGGTGGGTCGGTTGCTCAACGAGGCTGCGCTGGACGAGGCGAAGCGACGTGGTGCGAAAGACGTCAGCCTCACGAGTCGGCCGTCGCGCGAGTCGGCGAACCGTCTGTATCAGCGGATCGGATTCGAAGCCCGCGAGACGAACGTCTACCGCTACAAGTTCTGATCCGTCAGTCGGCGGCTTGCGCACGACGGAGGTCCTCGGCGGACTGGCGGACCTGCCAGTCTCGGTCGTCGAGTGCCCGGTCGATCGCTGCGTCGACGGCATCGCCGTCGAAGGGCGCCAACGCGAGGACCGCTCGCCGCCGGACCGCCGGCTTGTCGGTGGTCGCCGTGATGATCGCGTCGACTGCCGCCGAGTCACCGATTGCGCCGAGCGCGGCGACGGCCGCTTCGCGGACCAGTGGTTCTTCCGCGTCGGTCGTGAGTTCGATGAGCCGATCCAGAACGGCTCGTCGGTTCGATTCATGCTCCCCGCACGCCCACGCGGCAGTCTCGACGACATTCGGATCACCGTCGGAGAGGGCGTCGACGAGGTCGACATCAGGGTGGGTGGCAGCGACTTCGGCGGCGCGTCGCCGGACTCTGGTGTCGTCATCGCGCAGGTGGTCGACGAGGTCGCTGTCGGTCAGCACGCCGAGGCGTTCGAGTGCCCCGAGCGCCGTCGATCGAACCGTGGCGTCCGGGCTGCGCAGGCCGCTGCGGGCGGTGTCGATGTCGCCGGAATGGCCGGCGACAGCCACGGTCCGGCGAGTCGGTTCCGTCACTGCTTCAACAGGTCGGTGAGCGTGACCACGGCGTATGCCAGCGCGAACGCGATGACGATCGCCAGCACGAATCCGATCACGACCGCAATGGCCGAACTGGCAGCGATCGACCACACCCGGCGCAGCAGGTTGGGGCGCTTGTACAACGGAGCGGCGGTTTCGGCGACGCCGATCGGTGCCCAATTTCTGCGAACAACCGACGCCTTGCGTGGTGTTCGGACCGCAGCCCTGGCAGTCTTGCGCCAACCGGTGGCGATCAATGCCACCGTGGCAAGTGCGACCATCCAACCGGCCTGAGTGGTGAGATCTGTGACTGACACGACGAACGACACGGTACTCAACCCGCCCCAGCCTCCACCGGCACCGCCTCGGCAGGCGCCGGAGGTTCGGGCGGGCTCGCGTTGGGGCTGGCTGCCCGCCGGCATCGGTCTGCTGGGCGTGCTCGGTATCGGCATCACGTCGCTGCTTCCCGCCACCCTCGTCGCCGAGAAGGAGAACCGGAGGCTGATGGAGTTGCAGCCGGCTCCCTTTGCCCAGGTTCCGGCTTCGGCGGAATCGGTGAACGATCGGGTGGTCTTCGGTGACCTGCCCGACGACGTCGAGCGCTACGAGACCGATGGGGACTTCTTCTTCGTGACGGTGAGCGCTCCCGAGCAGTCGCTGCTCGGCTGGTTCGCCGGCCGTGGTGACCCGGCGATCCAGCTCCTGACCGAGGAGGACAAGTTCGGCGTGCGCACCCCGTCGCAGCGGCGCGAGGCGGCGCTGCAGCAGATGCGTACGGCGTCGCAGGAGGCGCAGTTCGTTGCGTTGACCGCAGCCGGCTACGAACCCGAGATCAGCCTCGGCGAAGTGGTGGTCCAGGAGGTCCTGTGCGCCGACATCGGTGACGACGGTCTGTGTGCGGAGTTCTTCCCGTCCGACGAGGCGATCGATCCGTCGGACACGATTCTGGAGGCTGAGGGCGTCGAACTGAACTCCGTTGAGGAACTCTCGGCGGTCCTGTCCGACAAGGCACCGGGAGACGTGATCGCGCTGAAGATCCGTCGACCCGATGTCGGGGAATTGGACGTCGAGGTCGAACTCGCGGCATCGCCCGACGACCCGGATCGCACGATCGTCGGATTCGTCCCGTTCGACACTCGGGTGGTCACCCTGCCGTTCGAGGTCAGCATCGACACCGGCCAGATCGGCGGACCATCGGCGGGCTTGGCGTTCACGCTGGCCCTCATCGACGAGCTCACTCCTGGCGACCTGACCGGCGGGAGCAACATCGCGGTGACGGGAACGATCTCGCTCGACGGTTCGGTCGGCCCGATCGGCGGGCTCACGCAAAAGGTGAGTGCTGTGCACCAGCACGGTGTCGATGTCTTTCTCGTTCCGGCATCTCAGCAGGAGGTCGCCGACGATGCTGAGGAACTCCGCCAGCGACTGGACGACGCAGGCCGCGGCGATGTCGAGGTCGTGCCGGTGGCCACGCTCGATGAGGCGCTGGCGGCGCTGGTCGAACTCGGTGGGGACCCGCTCGTCCCCGTCGAGGCACTCGACGAAACCTGACGCAGCGGCCCAAGCACCGGATTGCCACCACCTCAGTTGTCCGGGCGCGTACCGTTGTGCTATGGCCATGTCGTTTTCACGCCCCGATCCCTCGTCCCCGGCGTCGATCGCCGATGCCACGTTCGGCACGAGCCGACGTGGGTTCGACCAGGGCGAAGTCAAGGACTTCCTCCGGATGGTGGCGGCCGAATTCGGTCGCCTGCGCGAACGTGAGCTCTTCCTCGAACGTGAAGTGCAGGCGGCACGTGCTGAGGGCGACGTGCACGCACCCGTCGACGACGAGACGATGATCCAGCGCTTGGGCGAGGAGTCGGTGCGCGTGTTGACCACCGCCCGCGAGAGCGCCAACGTGATCCGGACCAAGGCCGAGGAGTCCGCTGCGCAGCTCCTCAGCGAGGCCGGCGACGAAGCGACGCGGGTACGCGAGGAAGCTGACATCGAAGCAGCCCGTCGGCGGTCTGATGCAGCAGCCGACGCCGAGGCCGAACTGTCGATGGCCAAGCAGCAGGGTCGTGAGATGGTGACCGAGGCGCGCGCCTACCGCGAGCGTGTGCTCAGCGAGTTGGCTCGCCGTCGCGAGTTGGCGCGCGAACAGATCGAGCAGTTGATCCACGGTCGTGATCGCCTGACCCAGGCGTTCGAGCGTGCACGTCTCGTCGCGGTGGATGTGGTGGCAGAGATGCAACCGCTCGGTGAGCCCGACGAGTACGTCAACCTGACGCCGACGACCGGGCCGCTCCCGGTGATGATCGCGAACTCCCCGCGTCCGGACGACACCGACAGCGACGGCGGCATCGAGACCGACACCGAGACCGACGCGGAGAACGCCACCGCGTTCGCCGAGACCGAGACCGAGACCGTGGAGGACTCGCCGATCCCCGCCGATGCAGGTGGCGACCTGCGGATCGTGGACCCCGACGACGTCACCGATGCCGCCGATGCCGCCGATGTCGAAGAGGTCGCCGATGTCGAAGAGGTCACGGCACCAGCGACCGAGCCGGAGTCCGACGTGGCGACAACCGACACCGACGCCGACCTGGAACTGGAACTGGAAACCGATGATGAAGCCGGCGACGACGTCGTCGTCGATCTCTTCGCACGGCTGCGCGCCGACAACGAAGCCGACAACGAGACCGCGTCAGACGCCGGCCCGGAAGCCGAGTCCGAAACGGTCGCGCCCGCAGAAGGCAGAGAAGAGGCAGACGTCGCCGAACCAGACGCAGCCGAACCAGACGTCGCCGAAGCAGACGTCGCCGAAGCAGACGGTGCGGCATCGGAGGATGCGGAGTCGGACGACGACGTGGAACCGAGCGACTTCGAACGTCGCGACGAGGTGATCACACCGTTGATCGTCTCGAGTGCCAAGAAGTTGAAGCGAGCGCTGGCCGACGAACAGAACGACGTGCTCGATGCGTTGCGTCGCAGCGACGCGGTGAACAACCTCGATGCGCTGCTGCCCTGGGAGAGCGAGCACTCGGCGCGCTACGCCGAGGCGGTCGCGGACGATCTGCTCGAAGCGGTGCATCAGGGCAGCTCCACGTCGCGCCTGATCAATCGCAAGATCCGCAAGGCGCTCGCTGCCGAAGCGGTCGATGTCGCCAACGAGGCACTCGTCCAATGGCTCGTGGTGCCACTACGTGACCGCCTGGAACGCTGCATCGCCGAGGGCGAGGGCGACAACGCCGCCGTCACCAAGAAGGTGCGTGCGGTGTACCGCGAATGGAAGACCCAGCGCATCGATGAGACCCTCGATGACGTGATGCGTCGGGCCCACGGCCGAGGTGTTCTCGCTGGTTTCGACCTCGACACACCGATCGTCTGGGAAGTCGACGAACGCTTCCCGGCATGCCCGGACTGCGAGGACAACGTCCTCGCCGGTGCCATCGCAGCGGGGGCCGAGTTCCCGACCGGTGACGCCTTTGCTCCGGCCCATCAGGGCTGCCGCTGCCTGTTGGTCGCTGCCGACCGGTAATCTCAGCGCCAATGCGGCGCCCACAGGACCTCCCGGTCGATCGCCCACGGAGCCGCGTCAGCGGTCGTGGCATCCTCATCGCCCTCGGCGGACTCTTCATGTTCGTCCTCATTTTCGGTCGCGCGATCGCCCGCTTCTATGTCGACTACCTGTGGCATGACGCCCTCGACCGGGGCGATGTCTTCTGGGGTGTCATCGGTGCGAAGTTCCTGTTGTTCGGCATGTTCTTCGTGGTGTTCGTCGCGCTCGCATTCGGCAACCTGTTCATCGCTGACCGGGCCGCGCCCACGTCGTTCCCCGCCAATGTGCACCCGTATGTCGAGCGGTTCCACGAGGTCTTCGGGCAACGGCTGCGTCTCGTCCGGTATGCGTCGGCGTTGGTCATGGCCGTGGTCGTCGCGTTGCCTGCGGTGGCGCAGTGGCAGTCGTGGCTGTTGTTCCGCAACTCGAAGTCGTTCGGAACGAACGATGCCCAATTCGGCGCCGACGTCGGTTTCTACGTCTTCCAGCTCCCGTTCCTGACGTTTCTGCTCGACTGGATGTTCGTCGCGGTCATCTTGGTGCTGATGTTCACCGCTGCGGCGCACATCTTGAACGGTGGTGTGGTGTTCGTGTCGCCGGTACCGGCGGTCCGCAACGCCACCAAGGCGCACCTGGCCGTGCTGCTCGCCGTGCTCGCCGTCCTCAAGGCCGGTGACTACTGGCTCGATCGTTACGAACTGACCAACAGCACGCGCGGCATCGTCGACGGTGCCACCTATTCGGTCGTCAAAGCGCAGATCCCGGCGATCATGCTGCTGATCCTGATCGCGTTGCTCACCGCGGGGCTGTACCTGTCGACGATCAAGACCAACTCGTGGCGCCTGCCGCTGCTCGCGTCGGCGCTCTGGCTGATCGTGTCGGTCGTCGGCGGCGTGATCTACCCGGCGATCGTTCAGTCCCTGGTGGTCAACCCGAACCAGGAGTCGCGTGAGCAGACCTACATCGAGCGCAACGTCGAAGCGACGCGCGAAGCGTTGGGGCTGACCGACGTGGGCGTGCGTGAGGTGCAGTTCGGAACCCTCACCGCCAGCGAGGTCGAGGCCGATCTGGAACCGCTGAGCAACGTCCGCCTCCTCAACCCGACCGAGCTCGAGACCCGCTTCCTGGTCGACCGTGGTGAAGTCGCAGGGTTGAGCATCGACGACCTCGACGTCGATCGATACGCACTCGATGGCGACGTCGAGCAGGTCTTGGTCGCTGCGCGCGAACTCGACCTCGGCGGCATCACGAACACGAGCTGGCAGGGTCGCCACCTGATCAACACCCGCGGGTGCGGCCTGGTCGCTGCGCCTGCGAGCAAGGTGCAGTCGAACCAGCGCCCCGACTACCGCACGATCGAACTCGACCGACCGGAGCTGTACTTCAGCCCGGAGTTGAGTGGGTACGGCGTGGCCAACACGGGTTCGACCGAGCGGGAGTGCGACGAGCCGCACACCTATGAGGGTGAGAACGGCGTCCGGATGAACTCCTTCGCCCGCCAGGCGGCGTTCGCTTTGGCGTTCCTCGACTACAACATCATTGGCTCCGGAGCGATCGACAACGACTCCCAGATGTTGTGGGTGCGCGGCGTGAACGATCGCTTGAACAAGCTGGCCCCGTTCCTGTCCTACGACGCCGACCCGTATCCGGTCGCCGTCGACGGGCGGGCGGTCTGGGTCGTCGACGCCTACACGACCTCCAGTCGCTACCCATACGGCCAGTCGATCGGCAGCATCGACCGGTCGTCGCAGTCCGGTCTGTCCAACAGCGACAACTACATCCGCAACAGCGTCAAGGCCGTGGTCGACGCGTACACCGGCGAGGTCACGTTCTACGTCGTCGACGACGAGGACCCGATCCTGCGGGCATGGCGCAGCGCCTTCCCGGATCTGTTCACCCCGTTCGACGAGATGCCGACCGAGCTGGCGGAGCACCTGCGTTACCCCGAGGACCTCTTCCGGATCCAGACCGACATCTACTCGAAGTACCGGATCGACCCGGCGCTGTTCTTCCAGCGCGACGGCAACGCCTGGTCGGTCGCCCAGGCGCCGGGCACCTCGCCGACGAGCAATTCGGGTGCGACGTCGAATTCGACGAGCGAGTCCACCGCAGCGCCGTCGGCGTCGGCGTCGACATTTGCGACCGAGTCCGACGCCGCCCGATTCGTGCCGTACTACACGGTCTTCGACACGAGCATGCCCGGTGAGCCGCGCAAGGAGGAGTTCGTGATCCTCCGGCCCTTCGTTCCGTTCTCGACCGGCGACACGCGTACGCAGTTGCAGGCGTACATGACGGCGTCGAGCGACCCGGAGAACTACGGCCAGCTCACCAGCTACGAGGTCCAGGAGCGCAACGGGCAGCTCCCGGACGGCCCGCTGCGGGTGGCCGGCAACGCCGAGTCACAGTCTGCGATCTCCGAGCGGATCTCGCTCGACAACCAGGACGCAGGTGGGTCCAAGGTGAGGTTCGGCGACCTGCAGCTCGTCCCCGTCGGCGACGGCCTGATCTATATCCGGCCCTACTATGTGGCGGTTCCCCAGGAGACCGGCACGGTCAACCAGGTCACCGAGTTCCGGTTCGTGATCGTGTCCTACAACGACAACTCGGTGCTGACCCG
>ENA-ORXT01004597-ORXT01004597.1-marine-metagenome-genome-assembly--contig:-NODE-4597-length-14152-cov-14.840071_pt1 | contig 14152 bp, 13 predicted proteins | sample MGYA00237868_ERZ511482 | MGnify/ENA metagenome assembly ERZ511482 | reverse complement strand
CGGGGTCGGCGCCGTCGCGGGCGCGCGCGCCGCGCGGCGCGCGCGACGAGCCGATCAAATGTGGCGGTTGCAACAGAGTTGTTGGCGCGCGACCCCGTCAAGTCCTGCCGGGCGCGGCCGCTGGCGCGGCGTCGCCGGGCGCTCGGCGGGCTGCTGGGGCTGGGAGCTCGGCGGCCGGCTGGCCGCGACGGGTATCCATGGGGGCGGTCTGCCACGCAGCTGCGACGCTCCACTACCGCCACCGTACAGTACTGGCTCGAAGCGGCAAACGGAGGGCGCCCGCGTTCCGGGCATGCTGGAAAAGAGGGGGATGGGGTTCACCGCATCTGTCGAAACACAAAGGGTGCGTCGTTGCCAAGCTCGATCCGCTCCGGCCGGCGAGATGGGACCCCTCCCTGAACCAATGAGACCGTTCCATTCTCGACGGTACCGTTGCATCAAGGCCCCGCCTCTGTGTAGGATACGGATGCAGCAAGGACCAGTCTTCTTGCCAAGCACAGCACCGCATTGGTCGGGGCGGCCCCGTAGCTGGGTGTCGGCCGGCCTGCTTGCAGACAGTTGAGGCGGCGGCGCCAGGATGGGGAACGTCTGGTAGGGGAAAAAAAACGGTGCTGTAGGTGGGAATACAAACCGAGCGTGGAATCACGCTTGTGTCACCCACTCCACGGCAACAAGGTGCGGGCGTGTAAGTGACACAGCAGCAACGCACGCGCGTGGTCCACCGACGTGCGGTGCGGGGGCGTGGGGACGTGCCCACGGTGGACGTGGCGACCGCCGCTGGAACAGCCTCGCGTGGTGGCACCCCCGTCGCGTTGGGCTTGGGCTAACCCCGCTTCTCCCGCGGGCATGGGAGTCGACTTGAGAGCAAAAATGCAAACAGACTCTTCTTGGCATGGTACGTCGTCGCTGCCGTTGGCCGAGGTACCCGACAAGAAGCAAAAAGAACACAAAAAAACCAATCATAAAGAAACAAAGCAATCAAGACCCAACAACACGCGCCAAGGATACACGCTCAGTACGCGTTTGCACGCTGCGTACAGAAGCATCAAATGAAGAAAAGTAGATAGAAGACACACATAAAACATGACAAGAAGAGTAGCAGGAGGGACAGAGGTTCAAGAAAAAAGAATTGTGTTTCCTCTACAGACCGCGCGGCCACGCGGTCTGCCAAGCTCCAACCTTGGAGAGCAACGACTGCGTGGCTACACGGTCTGCCACCAAGCTCCGAGCTTGGTGGCAGACATTCGAGCTTGGTGGCAGACCGTGTGGCCACGCCGTCATTGCTCGACGCTCGAAAAACTCCCAAAAAGAACCACCGGACGTTACCGCAACGTCCGCGCTCACGCCGCCATGACCGCCGTCGTCGTCTTCAGGAGCTCGTCGCCGTCCGCACCCGGGTCATCGTCCCTCGGATCACGCTGCGCCACGACCGGCGCCGACGCCGCCGACAGTGGCGCCGCCTTCTTCTTGCAACACATCCACCGGTGATTGACGTGGTCCCATAGGCGGCCCGTGCACAGGCGGCGCGGCATTGGCAATGGGTAAGGAGGTGGCTCCGCCGCCTCGACAGACGCGGGCGTCATAGTGGACACCTCGTCAAGCGGAGAGCGGAGGCGACAGCTGTCGACGCCCTTGCACGAGCGAGCGCGGCCAGACGTGTCCGTGACGGCCGTTGACAACGCCGTCTGAGCTGTCATCCCCGGCACTGGTAGGGTCGGGGAGGGTGACGGCCGGGACACGGGTGAGCCGACCAACGTGGGCGGGCCTACCGCAGCTGGCAAGCCGACCGCAGGTGACCTGTTGGCCGAGGGCGAGTCGAACTCCAGCAGCGAGCCGGCCGTCGAATCGACCACCGAGGCGGTGTCCAACAGCGCGTCCAAATCCGCCACATCCCACGAGCCCCCCGCCACGTCGATTGGCGGTAGGGGCAGCGCATCGCCCCGGAACGCCAAGGTCACCGTGTCAGGCACCCACTCGAAGACATCCATCCGCTCTGCCGTCCCCGAATCATGTCCGTCCATGCCCGTCGCGACGGTGACGCCGAAGTGATGGATGGCGGGCTCCACTGCAATCTCCTCCTCGGCCATGCCCACGAGTGCGGCGACCTCAAACGCCTGTGTAGCTGGGCTGCTGGGTACGGACTCCATCACCATCGGGCAGGAGGGGACGGCCAAACCCATTGACGCGGTGGCGTCGGAAGAGATGAGCTGCGCCATCTGCACGTCGACAGGGTGCTCCATGGCGGCCATCTCCACTGCGTCCAGAAGGAAAATGTTGTCTAGCGGCGTCTGCACCATCGCCGGCACCCCACCATACACGGCCTTGAGTGCGGACGTGGACTTCTCAATGTGTTCTGGTGGGTACTCCGCCTTGCCTGCACCCATCGGCGACCCCGCCGCCTTGGGCAACGGCGGCGCCCCACCGCCGTCGGGGGACAAGGACGGCGACTTGGTCGCCTCGGTGGTCGGCGTCCCTGCCTGCGCTTGGCTCTCCGAGTCACTCCCGTCACAACCCGGCGTGACGCTTCGCTCGCGGTCGCCATTGACGCGGGCGAGCGGCTCCGGCTTGACCCGCGACACCGCCTGATTGATGCGGCGCTGCATTGCAGCGTTCTCCTCCCGTATCCGCTTAGCGGTGCGGAGTTTTTTGACGACGCGCCCCTCGGAGGTGGAGAGGCGCTCTTCGAGGGTCTTGACGTAGACCTTCTCAAACTCGCGGCCCTTGATTGTCGACAGCTGGTTGGACGGGCGGCCGACGCGGCGGGCAGCCTCGCGGGCAGTGACGCCGGCGGCTTCGGCGGCCGCCCACGCGGCACGGATGCCGGCGCTTTGCTTGGAGACCACGGGGCGAGGCGGCGCAAAGGGGGGGGGGCGCGCTATTGACGCGCCGGCGAGCATGTGCCCAATGGGCGACACAGGAGGGAGCGGGGCGCGCTCCGCAGGGCGTGCGATGCCGCGTTTGCACCCAGTGTCGGTTGAGGAAGACGACGGCGTCATGGTCGGGCGTATAGGCTGTAGTGTATGACGGAAGGGGACGCATGCGAATCCCATGAGACGGGGAGTCAACGTTGAGACAGGTTGCAGGTCGACAGGGCAACGCAGCTACGGACCGGGCCGCGGACGGTCGGAAGACGGCAGGCGGTCGGTCTTTTATGCACGAGCGCACCCCGCACATCCGCCTGTCGAACCAGAACAACGTGTGACCGGCGGCACCCGGAACGCAGTGCTTGCAGGTGTTGCCATCGGTGTAGGGGTAAAACTCCCACCTGGACCAATGGGAGACCCGCCCGAACCAGTTCGATCATCTGCCGGCGAAAATCAGGTCGAAACGGGCCCTCCTCCTTGCAATGCCAGTTTCCGTGGACTGCCACCCTGTTGCCCCACAGAGGGGTCCATGCAAACGGGCAAAAAGCGGGACATTGGCTCGTTCTGTTCTTCGAGGAAACCGGTCACCCTGCCACGAATCTGGGGGTGGCCTTCCCGCAACACTGCGGACGGAGAGGGTCCCCATCGTCTATATATGGATACTTCGGAGTGTTTTTCCATCGACATCCCATCGAGGCTTCGATGAGGCAGGCCATCGACCCATTGAAGTGGTGCGGTTGTCTCGATGGGAGCATTCCAGATTCCCATCGAACCCATCGATTCGATGCGATTGCAGCTGAAGAGCCCGCACCGCGACCCATCTGATTGGACAGCCGCGATGACCTCACCTGAGTCTGTGCTTGTTCAATTTGCAAGTCATTGGTACTTGGGGTTCAAGTCATCTCAGTAGACGATCGTTTCACCGTCGTCGTGACCACGTCTTCTTCAGGAGGTTGGGAGTCCGCGAGCAAATGGCTTGGTCTCCACAGTAGGGTTGTTGAGTACGCCCAGGGAGCTCTTTTTGGGCGCATTTTAGGCGCTCAATGGGCGCTCAGAGGGCGCTCGGGCACCCAGCGCCCACGGTTTCCTGGGCGCCTTGATGGGCGCTCTGAATAAAAATTGTCATAACATTTTAACTACGTGGTCGACCGAGTGCCCGACGACTATGTCTGCAGCCACTATGGGCGCGCAGCCCTGGCTGCAGGTGCCCCAGCGGTAAGGCGGGAAGGGCCCGTCAGGAGGTGGCCATGGCAGCAGCGATGGCCCTCGTCTTGGCGCCAGAGCAGCAGCATCCTTCTCAACCATCTCCCACGACTGCAAGACATCTTTGGCAAGGATATTTACTTGGCCCAGGCTGCAGACGTGCATAGTTCGGCGTGACTGTATATGGTGTGCGTGTGATTCTTGTCCTCATGGCCGGACGGTCTGGTTGTCTACATCACCACCTGGAGCATATTCAGCTGTTCTCTTGTTTTTCCTTGGGAGCTGCCGCTGTGAGCGGCAGGCAGACACATTGGGGCTGGCGAATGATCGTCAACTGTCCTTCTTGCACATCGATAGAGAAACTCACAGATGGTCGCTAGTTTCCACGAAACACAGTCAGAAAGGGAGAACAAGAGGGGGCTACCGGATCATTTATGGGGGTTACAACGGGCGCTCGAGGGGCGCTCAGGGCGCACTCAGCGCTCGAAGGGCGCTCACGGGCGCATTACGCACCTGGCGCCCCAAAATTCGGGGCGCACTCAACAAGCCTAGTGCTCTCAAAGTGTTGTGATGCACACGTATACTTAGATCAAGAGCCTTGCTCTCCGTTTTAGAGGTGGCAGTCTGCATTCGTGTCCTTAGGGATCCGAGGGCGTGTCAGTGTTAGAAGGGTCGCAATGACGCTAAAATGGAATAACGTTCCGTGGCTCAGAAGGACTGTCCGGCCACAGGGGTCATAGGGTTCGAACGGCGCCTTCCCCCCAGCCCTCCCCCACCGCTCCGAGTTGCGCGGGGCGACCGCGCGCAGCGACTTCCAGGGTTCGACGCGCCCGCGATGACCCGCGGGTGATCGTGCCTGCGGGCCGGATTCTGTTGCGGCGGCTCGTCAGCAGTTTCTGACGCCGTCTAGCCGCGCAGTTAGAGGAGCCCCATCGCGCGGCAGTCGGTCCCACCCGCCCGCCCGTGCGCCGTGTCCGCCGCCCCGCTCGCCGTGTGCAGGGACGCTGCGCGACGGAGTGACGGCCCCTCCCGTGGGCGTCGCGCGACGCCGGTGGGCCGCCGCCGCTGCGGTGGCGGCGGCGGCACCCCATCCTCTGCCCCACGTTACCCCCGCCACGCCAACGTTGCTGGACGTGCCCCCGTGCGCGCTCGCGGCTATGGAGCCGGCCGGCGTGCCCAGTGTCGATGCGTCGCCGAGCGTGCCACCGCCCTGAAGGCCACAGTATTGCACGCACGTGCCTGCAATTACAAATCGGCCTCTGCGGCGTCGTAGAGGCCGCTTGGAATAGGGCTGCTCAGAACGCACGGGGCTTCGTTAAGGGCATCCTTAAGGGCGTCACCAGGGCGTCATTTGGGCGTCGTGCGCCCCTAATGCCCCAACTGAAAAGGCCGTCAGCAAGCCGTCATGAAGAGAAACATTTCATGGGGGTCTACATGACTCAGCAGGTGGCGGCAGTGCACCTTGGTTGGGGACATACACCCAGTCTTAACTCAAAAATGACATATGAGGGCACATCATGGGTGCCACTGGACCGATAGTGCGAATGTTGAGGGTGCTACTTGAAGCGTGCTGAGGGCGTTCTGGCTGGACTGATAGGGGGTCAGTAAGGCGTCTTATCCGTCGCGCGCCCCTGATGCCCCCGATATACAGTGCGTTCTCGTTGTCAGAGAATCGCTTACAAAAAATATGGGTCGCGAGTCTTCCATTCCAGCCCGTGTGGACCAAAGTTTCTTCATACTGAGCCGAATCAGCTGTCTCTCATAAAGAGAACGCACTGTAAGGGCTTCGTGTGCAACCCTAAAGTTGCACACTTTAGTTTGGAACTCTTTGGCAACAGTTGGAGTGCAGGATTTGTCCTAGAACGGCTGTCCAGTCACAATACAGTGCGTTTTCGTTATATTGTGAAACGCTCAAGTTTGGCCAATCCGAACAGGAACACGAACACAAGGGGTACTTTCAATTTCAAACTTAACTTGTGCATTTTCACGTAAGTCCAGCTTGTGACGTCAATATTTAGTTGACGTCCAAAAGGCGTCTAATTTGGTGGTGCACGACGGGGCTCGATCGTCCGCGAAGACGACGGCGTGTCATTCGAGCGAGCGGGATCGCAGCGTCACGTGAGCCCCAGCTCAGCACGTCGCACAAAGAGACACGGGTGGCTCCTCGTGTCTTCCATCATCAAACTCACGTCCCCGGTACAGGATCACACGCCAGTCTTCCCCGCCATGGCAGCTGGACCGGCTGGTGCCGCGGATGCTGGTGCCCTACCGGCTGCTGGCGGGTTGGAACAGAGCGATACGGATCACGAGCGTTGGTGCTCTTGCCAGTGAGTTTGTTCTGGATTGTCCGCTTTACTGCCGTCTCCTTCATGGTCTTCCCGAGAGTTCCACGCGTACTGATGACCAGAATGTGCCTTATTTTGTACTCTTGTCGCTGAGCTCTTTGAACTTCTGCTTCTTTGGTGCTGGTTCGTTCTTTGTGTCTATGACACGAGCGACTCAGGAAATGTGCGGAAGTGCAGAATTTGCCGTGTAGCAGGTCACATGATGACGCGCTGTCCCATTAACAAGGCGCAGAGCATTCGCTGCGGCTGCAACGACGAGTCCTGCACGTCTTGCTCGGCGGTGTGCACCGTCTGCGACGTCGCGAAACATGAGCCCGACAACGTCGACGCGGCCATCGTCGCCAGGGCCTCACCTCAGTGGTCATGTGAGAAGCACGACATGGCGGACGTGCAGGTGCGCCTCCAAGGGTTGATCGAAAACTTGCCACCAACAGTTCGTGAGCAGAACGAGGCTGCCCGCGGCCTCATGTTGACGCTGTCGGAGATTCACCCAATGGGCGGGCAGCGGTGCCGGGCCCATGTGGCTCAGATAGACGTGATCGATTTGACTGGTTTGGGGGGGGCGGCCGAAATGACGGACGTTCTCACGGCTGTGGGCGTTGCAGCAGCGGCACAAGATGCTGGGGCCTCGAGGCCTGCCTCTCGCATTTTAGAAGCATATGCTTCAGATGTGGGTACGCGGCCAGCTGGTGGGACGACGAAGCCAATTCCCGGGGCGTTGGGGGCTGTCGAGTTGGACAAACGCCGGGCTTCTGTGGTTGCGACCTTGGAGTACACGCAGCGGCAGGCCCCCGCGTACTTGGCCGCAAACTGCGCGAGCCAGCGGCGCCGCAACCGGGAGGCCGGTCTCGGTGGAAGAGGCTGGCAGGAGCCAGAGGTGCTCGAAAGCTCTAACCCCTTCTTTGGCGTGAAGGGAAGGAGCTCAAAAGGGCGGCGTTGCGGTACTTGGCTCTCCTTGACTGCTCGGAACAAACGCGGGTGAAGCTCGCTATGGGAAAGATCATCGGGGAGGGGAGGATTTTTACCGGTGTGTCCATAACGTGCAGCGAGCTGTCGTGCAAGGACGTTTGTGGCGCGCTTTTGGAGTGCGCGGCGAGTGTGGACCTGACCGTCCCCTTTGTCTGGGCTTCCCGGCGGCAGGTCATTGTGGAACAGCGTCGCGTGGATAAAGACCTCCGCCGCTTTTTTGAGAACCATGGTAGGCGTCCGAGCACGGTGGGTTCGGTCTCTTCAGGCTGACAAGCCGGGCCCATGTGCTGAAGTCCGCGACCGTAAAGCTTGCCTCTCCCCGGTTCCATGCCTCCAATCAATCTCTGCGTATTGCTCCCATGACCACAGCGGGCGCGCCCAAGGGCAAACCGCGCCCCATCCCAGCAAGCGGCACCAAAGCCTTCACCCTCACCCCCTCCCCCCCCCATCCCCCTCTTTGACTGAGGGAATTTACGGGCGTTGTTTTTGTGCTGGCCGGGGGGGTGCGTGCGGGGGGTGGGGAAGCCGGCTACAGCGGGGGTTTGACCATCCCTCGCGGCGGCGGCGGCCGGCGCGATCGGCGCCGCGCCGCTCGCCGCCCCTTCGCCTGCTTCGCCCCACTGCGGCGCGGCTGCGCGTTTGCCGCAGCCGCCGTCGACCCCGATGCCGCCGCCGCCGTTGGCGACGACGCCGGCGTGCTTCGTGGTGGGGCGGCGGCGTCGGCGTGCGCGGCGTGACGGCGGCGACGACGGCGGTGGCGGCAAGGGCGGTGTTTTGGTGAGGGTGGGGGGGGTGCGTGCGACGGGTTGGGCGGGCGGCGACCGTGAGGGTTCCGTCCCGATTACTTGCTGCGCCTTTACGCAGTTGCCACCTTGCAGGCCTTGATGGTGTCGATGAGTGCGCCAGTTTGATTCTGAGGGACGTACAAGTTGTATCGGCGCACGACCGCTTGGACAAAGCCCCGGCACATATGGCCAGTAACCTGGTCTAGCGTTGAGTTGATCGTCAGCATAGGCCATGCGTTAAACTGTGCCGGGCTGGACAACCGCCGAAGCCAGCGGCTGCCTACAGCGAAGACTTCATCAATGGGATTGAAGTCAGGCGAGTATGGTGGGGGCAGTAACACAACGACTCCCGCGGCCCGCACGGCCGTCAAAGCCAATTCGTCGTGAATGCGTGCATTGTCCAGGGCGAGCACGCACCGCTCGCTCCACTCTCTACCTTCCACCACTGGTCGCATATAAGGCAATACAAAGCTAGTCAAAAACAATAAGAGGTCAACCGCTGTCTTCCCTGGAGGCGGCCGCGTGATGAGCCAGTCCAACAGACGGTCATGAGCCATGGCTACAAAGAAACTCGTGCGCACCCCCGCCGACGACGCGACGTAACATTCCGCTCGAGCCCCCCACAGAGACCACGCCCATCGCCGCTCGGCCGCACGCCCCACCCGATGGGCCTCGTCGACATACACGCGGCAGCGCAGCGGGACCTGCCACTGCGCCGCCACCCACGCGGCGCGGTTCGCCTCGTTGCGCGTGACAAACGCGCGTTCAATCACCTTGCGCGTGAATCCATTGTGAGCCAGCACTCGAGCCACCGTCGACAACGACACGATCACCGAACCGTCAACTCGGGCGGCGATCTCGTTGACAGCGTCGGTCAGCTCATCGAGGAAGAGCTCGGGCTGGTCCTCGACAGTTGCCAGGACGGCCTCGCGAAGTTGTGGGTCGTCGGCCAAGTTGTCGGAGTGTCGATTCCACTGCGCCGGGTTGTGGTGAAACTCACCGCCAGTGTCCCGAAAATACGCCAGGAAGCGCGTCGCCGACCGCACAGACATGTTGAGGTCACGCGCGGCGGAGGCGACGCTGCGACCTTCGACGCGCACCATCCGCACGAGGTGCTCCCGAGTCTCGGCACTCTTCATGATGGCCCAAAAAAGAGCAGGGCGAAGAAAGGGGCGCGCGGGAAGGGGGGGGAGGGGGAGAGATAGGGCGGCGGGAATGGTGGGGTCGGCGAGGGGGGGGCCCACCGAGGCGGCAGGAGCGATGTTCAGATGCAGGCGCATGCGTGTGCCGCAGTGCGACTGCCAGAGCCAAGGCCGTCGGCATGTGTCCGTCTGCCCTGCTTTCCTCTCGTTTGCGGCCAGTTTCCTCGGGCCTCAGCCCGACTCCGCTTAAGGCGCCATCAATTTCCGGCAGACGGGCTCGCGATCGCCCTTGTTTTCCCCGGATGCCCTTAGACTGGTGTCGAGGCTCCCAGAGCGCACGACAGATGCGCCCGAGACCAGACCAATTGCAAATTAGGCAGCGGAGGCGAGTACTGCATTCCCACGCACGGGGCGATAAGCAGGACAGCTGTTGGAATGACATGCCAAGACGACAACACATGCTTCAAAACATTGAGCATATGCAAGGTTCATAAACATGAGGCCGATTTTGGCATCCCAAAAGGACCTCTCCCAGGCCGTTCAGAGGCCACGCGAGGCAAATTTTCAAGATTTCTTGAATTGTATAATTGACTCAAGCACTGTTGTTCCTGTTCGGATCGGCCAAAATTGAGCGTTCTGCAATATAACCGGGTATTGACTGTATGGTGCGTGTCCCAAAAATGAGACATGGCGGTTTTTTCTTTTTTTTCTGGGCCCACTGGCCTTCTGCAACGGTCCGATAATGTAATGTGACCCACTCGGTCCCAATGTGCTTCCAGAACAGCCCCTGACGGTGTTAGCAGAGGCGGCACATCCTAACGTGTCATGGGGGAAAGTGTCATTCATTGCAACTTCGACAGGTGACAATCACGCTGCCCAATCAAATGCACAGATACTAGAGCAGGCATGTGCTGACAATTTGTGCACCAAGAAAAGGGCACCACCTTATGGCGCTTCCCCCTTTTCTGATGGGACACCTTGAGCTTCTGGCACCAGTTTTTCTTTTGACCCCTCCCAGGATGCCAGAGGGGGGCGATCGGAGATGCTCTGGGCTGGGCTTCTGCAGTTTTTTGTTGCACTCGTGTGGCAAAGTAAATATTTTTTGAGCCAGTCACGAGAAAAGTCGCCGATTGGTGCGACTCTAGGGGTCCAGTGCTTCAAAACGGGGTAAGCTCAGAGCCACTGTCATCCGCCATGTGAAAAAAGCTTAGTTCTTTCCTAGTCGGTACCCAGCTTTTTTTCACGCGTCGCCCTGCGGTGTCCCAGATGCAGGTGCCGTTAAATCGACGTCCTTCAATATGGTCCCAATTGGGACCTCATCCGAAAAAAGCTCAGAAGCTCACTTGGCCTCCTCGGTTCTTTGCTTGTCTGAACGGCCCCATGCGACCTGTGGCACCCCGGAACGTTCGGGCAAGTGGGTGATTCCTCGTTGACGGCTGTTGCCCCCACATGTGTGGGTCGCTGCAGCCGGTGTGTTCTCCCGTCGGCCGCCTCGGTCAGCAGACCGGTCCTCTGTGCATGTCTCAGACGGGGGGTGTTCTTGCACGGCGGCCCTCCACCGCATCTCGCGACGGGCAGCAGGGGTGCACCAGGGGACTGTTCTCATTGGCTCTGTTTCTCGCGAAGTCGCCTCGCTGGCACTTCGCGTCCCCCGAGCGTGTTGTCGTGCGTCGTGGTCCTGTTCGTGTCGGCGTTCGTGGTGCTGGGCCGCGTGGAGATCGTTGTCGGCGTGGGCGCGGCGGCCAGGGAGCTCGCTCGCGGGCTCCGACTGCCTCTGCTCTCGCTTGTGCTAGTGCTCCTGCTAGCGCTCCTGTTAGGGCTCCCTTCCGTGCCCGTGCCCGTGCCCGTGCCTGTGCCCGTTCTCGTGCTCGCGCTCGCGCTCGCGCTCGCGCTCGCGCTCGTGCTCGCGCTCGTGCTCGCGCTCGTGCTCGCGCTCGTGCTCGCGCTCGTGCTCGTGCTCCTTTCGGTGCTCATTTGGGGGGGGTACCAGGCGGTCGTGGTCGTCAGTGACGAGGTGGCCGTGGTTTCCTCCGGCGACACTTTCGTAGTCGGCGTTGTGCGCGCGGGCGCGGCGGCCGAGCAGAGGTGCGCGCTCACGGGCTGCAACTGCTCGTGTCTGTGGTCCTGCTCGCGCTTCTGCTTCCGCTTGCGCTTGGCTCTACCTCGAGCTCGCGCTCGCGGTCCTGCTCGCGGTCCTGCTCGCGCTTGTGCCCGTCGTCGTGCCCGTCGTCGTGCCCGTCGTCGTGCTCGTCGTCGTGCTCGTCTTCGTGCTCACCCTCCCGCTTGTGCTTGCGCTATTCCTCGTGCTCGCGCCCCAGCTCGCGCTTGTGCTCGCGCTTGTGCTCGTCGTCGTGCTCGTCGTCGTGCTCACCCTCCCGCTTGTGCTTGCGCTCTTCCTCGTGCTCGCGCTCCAGCTCGCTCTTCAGCTCGCGCTCCAGCTCGCGCTTCAGCTCGCGCTTGTGCTCACCATCGTGGTGAACGTCGGGCTGCGCGGACTCGTGCTCGTGTTTGTGCACGTCGGGCTGCGCGCACTCGTGCTCGTGTTTGTGCACGTTGTGCTGCGCGAGCTCGTGCCTGTGTTCGTGCACGTCGTGCTGCGCGAGCTCGTGCTCGTGATCGTGCTCGTGGCCGTTTCGGCGTCGCTGTGGAGGGCTGGAAGGAGGTCGGGGTTGTCGGTGACGAGCTGCACGTGGTTGTCGGCGGCGTCGCATCCGCGCGCGCGCTGGTGCTCGTCCTCGTACCTTTGTTTCTGCGCGTGTGTGTCGTTCGGCAGGTAGGACGTCGTGGTGACCGTCCGCGTGGCGCCCGTCGTTTTCAGCAGCGCCCTGAGCTGGAGGTAGGAGTCATCATGACTCGGTGCCTGCTGTGCGGTTTTGACTCGAAGGGCAAGACCGGCCACGGGCAGGTGTCATGCGACTTGCGCAAACTACCGTGCCGCCGTACGCTTCCCGCCGGGAACCCCTTCAAGCGCCACATCACACAATGCACCGACCTGGCATGTGTTTGCAGGCAGAAATGCCCATCATGCGACATTATGGGACATTCGAACCGAACTCTCGCCGTCAGCGGCACGCACTACCGCAGCGGCACGGGCGGCAGCATTTTGCGCAAGGAGAGCGCACCGCCGTTGCGCGGGGCGGATTACGTTTGTGGCCTCATTCACGACGCCGAGGCCGAGGGCTTTCGCGTGGCCGCGGTTGCCCACTACAAGAAGAAGTTGGATGAGTCAGCTCGTCTGGCAGGTGCCGCGGAGGAGCTCGTTGGCAACGCGTCGCAGTCGGGGATGAACCCAGCGGCAAGCCTGGCCCGCATGGAGGAGATGGGAATGAAGGCCGCTACCCTGGATCCCTCCAACCGGGCACACTTTGACGAGTCGTCGCGTCTCCTGGAAGACCCCAATGTGTCTGCTGTGGATGCAGCCTTGGGGGCATGCGGCGTGTTCGTCGGTTCGACGCGGCCTTCGGCAGTAGGCCCCGTTGCGGCAACGGGACCAACGGGACCTGTCGTTGGCGCCCCTTCGGCGCACGGCGTCGCGGCTGCCGTTCGAGCAGCCGCTCGGGCTGCTCCATCTGCCACTGCGGCCGCTGCCGCCAACGCCGAACAACCAGTCGGACAACAGGCCATGCCGCGGTCACGCGGCGGCCAGACGTCGCGAGGGAGCTCCCTCGTAAGCGCGCAGACGCTCTTTGGCGCCAACAACTTGTCAATGGCGCAAGCTGGCATAGATACTGCTCGCCGTCTCTCTTTGACGGGGTCTGTATCGACGCGGCCAGCGTCACGAGCCGCCAACGCGACGACTGGCACGGGTAGTGGGACGCGGTCGTTTGAGGTGGCGGCGAGCCCCTTTGCGTGGCCGCCGGGCGAGCGCCAGCGCTTTGAAGAGTCTCTGGGTGCATTTGAGCAGCCGTCGCTCAGCGTCATGACGTCAGAAGAGCTGGCGGTGGCGGCGCACAAGGGATCGCTCGGCGACGCCATGGCGTCTAAATTGCCTGAGGTGAAAGCAGACTTCATCGATGGCGCCCGGAACAACATGCTCCTGGGCGTAATGCTCACTTGTGGTGTCGTGACGCCGGCGCGCTTCGCGGAGCAGCTGTGCTCGTCTCGGCTGCAGAAGCCGCACACGAACTTGCTGATGATGCTTGCGGTCTGGATGGTCAAGATACACAAGGAAGCGGAATTGTCAGCGCCAAAGGAGGGGCGGCCTCGCAAGCGGTCGCGGTCCGGTGACATTGTGGGTGGGTCGGGATGCGTCAGCGGTAGTGGTGGAGACGACAGTCCTGATGGAGAAGGACCGTTTGATGTTGACGAGGGTCCACCCCACGTGTGACGGTGGACGACTTGGTGGAAGAATACACTGTTAGTTTTGGTCTCCTCGTGTCTCATATCTTCGGCTATTAATGCGCCCCCCACGAAGTGCGTCGACGGCGAGTGCGCTTCAGGTACGTCGTGCAATACGACCGCGATTGATAGCATTCGGCGTCAGCAACAAGTGCCCCGTGGCAACCTCAAAGCCACGTCTGCCTGTTGGGTCCAGGGGCACCCCTGCAAGAAAGAAGGCGAGACACCCTGCGACTTACGCACCAAACGGGCCGGCAACACCGCTGCTGATGCAGAGCCACGCCCGCAAGAGAAGCAGCGAGACACCCTGCGACTTACGCACCAAACGGGCCGGCAGCACCGCTGCTGATGCAGAGCCACGCCCGCAAGAGAAACAGCGAGACACCCTGCGACTTACGCACCAAACGGGCCGGCAACACCGCTGCTGATGCAGAGCCACGCCGGCAAGTGAAACAGCGAGACACCCTGCGACTTACGCACCAAACGGGCCGGAAACACCGTTGCTG
>ENA-ORXT01004596-ORXT01004596.1-marine-metagenome-genome-assembly--contig:-NODE-4596-length-14153-cov-4.063725_pt1 | contig 14153 bp, 12 predicted proteins | sample MGYA00237868_ERZ511482 | MGnify/ENA metagenome assembly ERZ511482 | reverse complement strand
CATCCGACGGCTGTCGCGGAGCTCGGGGTCGAGCTGGATGCCCCCGACCAACGGCGTGAAGAAGCGATCGATGATCGTGTCGGAGAATCCGGCAGCCGAGAGTGCCTCGGTGGTCGTCACGTCGTCGGACCGCAGGAGGTCCACAGGAAGGACGCTGCGCACGCGATGGCGGAGGCGAGCGATGCGAGCCTTGTCGAAGAGCGAGCCGATCGGGGCGGTGACCGTGCCGATCGTCGCCTTCGGCATCCTGAACGGATCGGCGACCACCGAGCCCTTCCCGTTGCGCCAGACCAGGGCTCCCGGATCGAAGGCCTGGAGATCGAGCGCCTCCATGTCGAGCTGGCGGTGCATCTCGGGGTACGCCGTCAACGTGACCTGGAACCCGCGATCGAGCGTGAAACCGTCGACGCGATCGCTGCGCACGCGACCGCCGACACCGTCGCTGGCCTCGTAGACGACCACGTCGACGCCTGCCGAGCGCAGCTCTATGGCACACGCCAGGCCGGCCAGACCGGCACCGACGATGGCAACAGTCACCGGCCGAGTACCGCTCGGAGCGCCGCTTCGAGTTCGGAATGCTGGAACGTGAACGTCGAGTCACCGAGCAAGACCGCGGGGTGTACGCGTTGGCCGGTGAACAGCAGGTTCTCGGCGAGTTCGCTGCCGAGCAGCAGCTTGGGGCCGAACTTCGGAATGGGCAGGAACGTCGGCCGCTTGAGGACCTTGCCGAGCGTGTCGGCGAAATCGGCCTGGGTGACCGGATTCGGCGCAGTCAGGTTGACGGGGCCGTCGATGTCGGCGGTCAGGAGATGTGCGATCGCGGCGACTTCGTCGTCGATCGAGATCCAACTCTGCCATTGGTCGCCGGACCCGATCGTCCCGCCGGCGCCGACCTTGAAGAGCGGCAACTGCTTCTTCAATGCGCCACCGTGCTTCGACAACACGATGCCGGTGCGGAGCAGGACGACGCGAACGCCGGCGGCTGACGCGGCAGCGGTGCACTGCTCCCACTGGACGGTCAGGTCAGCGAGGAATCCGGTGCCTGGAGCCGAGGTCTCGTCGAGTTCTTCGTCGCCACGCGCCCCGTAGATGCCGATGGCCGAACCGGACAACAGCACCTTCGGACCGTTCTCGCACCGAGCGACGGCTGCCGCGAGCAGGGTGGTTCCCTTCGTGCGGCTCTCGACGAGGATCCGCTTGTACTCATCGGTCCAACGCTTGTCGCCGATGCCCGCGCCTGCCAGATGGACCACAGCATCGATGCCTTCGAGGTCGGCGGCCAACGCAGCTGATTCAGCCTTGTCGTCATTTGGCGACCAGCCGATCTCACCGGCATTCGGCTCGCCACGCACCATCGGGACCGGGGTGTGGCCGAGAGTGGTGAGGTGAGTCTTGAGGGCTGTTCCGACGAGTCCGGAGGATCCGGTGATGGCAACGCGCATGCTGTGAGGGTACGACCGGTTCAGGCGACGGGCCACATCGTGCCAAGAGTGCCGGAGCGGCACCACCCGCAGCGAGCTGAGTACTACCGTTCCGACCATGACTGACAATGGGACTGGCGGGTCGTGGGGCCCACCCGAATTCGATCCGCCGACGGGCGCAGCTGCGGGCGGCCCGACGGTGCCGCCGCTGGGGCCGCCCGCGATCGCGGCGCCATCTTGGCCACCGATGAGTCCGCCGCCGAGCCATGTGCCCGGTCAGCCCGGGGTCGACGCGACCATGGCCGGCGTAACGCCGCAGATGGACTTCGCAACCCCCGAGCCCCCTCGAGGCCGACGGAGCAAGATCGCTGTCGGCGGCGCGCTGGTCGGTGTGGTCGCGCTCGGCGCTGCTGGCGTGTTCGCCTTCGGTCAATTCGGTGGCGACGACTCCGGTGGCGCAGCATCACCAGAGGCGGTCGGCGTCGACATGATGAACGCAATGGAACAGGAAGACGTGCTCGGCATGGTCGACCTCCTGCTTCCGGGCGAGCGCGAAGTGTTCCGTGAGCCGCTCGTCGACGTCGTCTCGGAGCTGTCGCGGCTTGACATCTTGAGCGCTGATGCGTCGCTCGGCGACCTTGCAGGTCTCGACATCGAGATGGTCGACGAAGCAGTGGCGGTCGAACCGACCAACGTCGAGGACATCTCGAACATCACGATGTCGGCGACGCTCTCGGCGTCTCTCGACGGCGATCGACTTCCCATTGGTGACTTCATCACCGATCTCGCCGGCGACGACTTCGATCCGGGAGATCTCGATCAACCGACCACCACCGAGGACTTCGTCCTGCCGATGACCGTGGTCGAAGAAGATGGACGCTGGTACCTCAGCGTGTTCCACACCGCTGCGGAGTCGATCCGTTCAGAGTTCGGTGATCCGATTCCGGACGTCGGGTTGGAGCCTCGTGGGGGAGCTACCCCCGAAGGCGCCGTCGATGTCCTGCTCGACGGCGTCGAACAACTCGACCTGAGCAAGGTCATTGCTGCGATCAACCCCGATGAGGCTGCAGCGCTGCAGCGGTATGCGCCCCTCTTCCTCGACAGCATTGCTCCGATGGCCGATGACATCGGTCTCGATTGGCAGGTCACCCGGACCGAGTACGACGTCGCTGGCAGCGGAGCGAAGCGGTTCGTCACGGTAACCGACCTGCGGATCGACGGCACCCTCGAAGGGATGTCGTTCTTCTTCGAACTCACAGACGGTTGCCTCGTGTTCGAAGCGATCGGCGAGGGTAGCGAGCGGATCGACAGCTGTGAGCTGGCCGCCGAAGCAGGTGATGCCCAAACTGCGTTCGACGACTTCTTCGGCGAGTCGATTGACCTGGACGAACTGTCGAGCACCTTCGAAGATGCCTTCGATGACTACGCGTCGCCGGGTATCACAGTGCAGGAAGTCGACGGCCAGTGGTTCGTCAGTCCGATCGGGGCCGGCTTCGACCATCTCCTCGCCTTGCTTGGCGCACTGGACCGCGACGAACTCGATGAGTTGGTCGATGCGACGACGGCCCTCGTCGAAGAAGTGGGCAACGAGTTCGGCAACCTGCTCGAACCCGGTGCGCTCGGTGGCGACGTGTTCTCCGACGAGTTTGCGGACGACGAGTTCACGAATGATGAGCTCGCGGACGGCGAATTCACGGATGACGAGTTCACGGATGACGAGGTCGCGGACGAGTACGGCGCAGAGCAGGCGATTCTGGACGAGTGTTTCGCTGTCGAGGAGACCGATGGCATGATCGAGTGCCTCGAGGCGGCGGTCGAAGCTGGCGACATTCCCGACTACTACAGCGGCGTCGAGTTGCGCTTCCCCGAGTGCGGCGTCGCGAGGCAGAGGATCGACAGTGACCTGATCTTCGAACTCTCAGACGAGGACTACACGGCGGCCCTCGAAACTGCATCGACGTGCTTCAGGGACCTGATCGCCAGCGGCGACGTCGACGAGAGCGAGGTCCCTGCGGAGTATCTTCGGCCGGAGTGTGCCGAAGGCCAGAACCCTTGGCGATTCGATGGTGACGATGCGCTCTTCGTCGACTGGCTCGACTGCATCTATTCCTGAGCGGAACGCCGGGGGCGGATTGAGGCTTCGGAGATGATCTGATCGAGCAGCGCGTCGTCGACGACGCCGGCCACGGATTCGATGGAGCCGTCGTTCTTGACAATGGCGATCGCAGGCTGGAATGCCACGTCGAAACGTGCGTAGATCTCACCGGGATCGTCGTTGATCTGCGGGAAGGTCAGGTCGTGCTCGTCGATGAAATCCTGGAAGGAGTCGTCGTCGCCGGTCCATGCGACACCGACGAAGTTGACCGTGTCACCGAATTTTTCTGCTGCCGCCTCGACCGAGGGGGCTTCACGGTTGCAGAAGCTTCAATTCGGTGCCCAGAACCAGAAGACGGTCGGTTTGCCAGCAAGCGAGGCAGCATCGATCTCGCCGCCTCCGACCAGGGGTGCACTGAACTGCAAGACACCGGGAACGGCGTTGGCGTCATCTGTCTCGAGGGCTGGATCACCATCTGTCTCGGGAGCCGGTTCAGCGGCGGGAGCCTGAGCGGGCTCGGTGGCCGCCGAGTCGCTGGAGGAACTCCCTCCACACGCCGTAAAGAGCATCGTGGCTGCGGCGAGCGCAGGGACGAGACGTTTCGATCGCATCCGCGCACCGTAGCTCCACGCAGAACAGTGATCGGTCCCCTGATCGGTTCGTTTCGTGGGGTTTTCGAAGGTCTCACTGCCGACGGCCTCCAATACTGCCGACGGCCTCCAATAGCCTGGACATCGATGAAGACCCGCACGTTGCTGTTGCTCTCGGTCGGCACTGCGCTGATGATTCTGTTGGCTGGCGGTGCTCTGCTGTTGCAACTGTCGACGCAGGAATCGACCAGCGACTCGATCGCGCTGGGAACATCGACGTCGGTCGGTGACATCGATGTGACGGTGTCGAGCGCTGCGGTGATCGAGGGTCGGCTCGAAGTCGCTGTGGAGATCGGCGGCGTCGACGACAGCAACGGTGTGGAGAGCTTCCGCCTCGTCACCGGTGATCGGCGGCTGGATCCGATTGCTGCAGCGCGCAACGGGCGATGCAGGGAGCTCACGACTGAGTTGCAGCAATGCACCATCGACTTCGATGTCAGCGCGAGCGAAGGCACCAGCCGGGTCCTGGTGCTGCGACGCGGCGAGGAACAGGCGACCTGGCGTCTCGACTGACGGACAGCTCGACTCCTCGCCGAGCACTTCGCTGACGGGTGCAAGGACCACCGGTTACCGGTCGGTACTGCAGAAGGGCCGACCGAGATGGCGCTACCGTGCAGTGCAATGAGTGATCAGTTTGATGTCGTAGTCATCGGTGGAGGCCCAGGCGGGTACTCCGCAGCCCTGTACGGGGCGTCGGCCGGGCTGAAGGTGGCCCTCGTCGAAATGGATGCCCTCGGCGGCACGTGTCTCAATCGAGGCTGTATCCCGGCCAAGGCATTTCTCGAGACCGCTGCAGTGAAGCGGCACGTCGACCACGCCGCCGAGTTCGGCATCGAACCCGGTGGCGAAGCGACTGTCAACTTCGCACGTACCCAAGAGCGCAAGCAGGGCATCGTCAACACACTCGTCGGCGGCATCGCAGCGATGTGCAAGGGCCGCAAGGTCGAGGTCTTCAACGGCATTGGTTCACTCGGGCCGGGCAAGACCGTCGGCGTCGCGATGAACGACGGCTCGAAGGCGATCATCACCGGCGACTCGGTGATCTTGGCGACCGGCTCGGTGCCGCGGACCATCCCCGGCTTCGACCGCGGCGGCCCGATCATGACCAGCGACGAGGTCCTCGACCTCGACCACGTCCCGAACCGCGTGGCGGTCATCGGTGGCGGCGCAATCGGTTGTGAGTTCGCCTCGACCTTCGCTGACCTCGGCGCCGAAGTGACCATCCTCGAAGGTCTTCCGAAGATCCTTCCTGGCCTCGACAAAGACGTCGCCAAGGTCGTCGAGAAGTCGTTCAAGAAGAAGAAGATCGCTCTCAAGACCGGCGTGATGGTCAGCGGCCACGAGCCGAACGACTCCGGTGGTACCACGGTCAGCTTCGGTCCCAAAGACGGTGACGTCGAGTCGGTCGAGGTCGACGCCGTCGTCGTCTCGGTGGGACGTCGGCCACTGTCTGACCACCTGGGTCTCGACGGCACCGCCGTCGTCGTCGATGATCGCGGCTTCGTCGAGGTCACCGAGTACTGCGAGACCGGTGAATCGGGGGTCTATGCCATCGGCGACCTCATCAACACGCCACAGCTCGCCCATGTCGGCTACGCAGAAGCAATCCTCACCATCAAGCATCTGCTCGGCGAGAGCCCGATGCCGGTGATGTACGACAGGGTCCCCTGGGCGATCTACTGCCACCCCGAAGTGGCGTGGGCCGGTCCCGACGAGCAACAGGCCAAGGACGCCGGCCACGACGTCGTCGTCGGAAAGCACCCGTTCAAGTTCAACAGCCGGGCAATGATCGTCGGCGAGACCGAAGGTCTCGTGAAGATCATCGCCAAGAAGAACGCCGACGGGTCCGCAGGCCAAGTGCTCGGGGTGCACATGGTCGGCCCGTGGGTGACCGAGCAACTCTCTGGCGGTTACCTCGCGGTCAACTGGGAGGCCACGGTCGACGAGATCGCGGAGTTCATCCAGCCCCACCCGAGCCTGAGTGAACTGTTCGGAGAAACCGTGCTGTCACTTACGGGCCGCAGTTTCAACGGCTGACCCTCCGGTCAGTCTCACCAGTACCCACAATTCCCCAGCACGCACGCACTCAAGTAACAAGGACTCACCATGGCAGACGTCATTCTTCCCCAGCTCGGCGAAACAGTCACCGAAGGCACGATCACGCAGTGGTTCAAAAGCGTTGGTGACACCGTTGCCGAAGACGAGCCCTTGTTCGAGGTGTCGACCGACAAGGTCGACACCGAAGTGCCGTCACCCGCCTCCGGGACGCTGACCGAGATTCGAGTCGAAGAGGGCGACACCGTCGAAGTCGGCACCGTGATCGCTGTCGTGGGCGACGCTGATGGCGCCGCACCCGACGCCCCCGCACCGGCTGCGGAGCCTGCTGCTGAGCCAGCTGCTGCCGAGCCCGCCCCCGCACCGCAGGCCGAGCCAGAAGCGCCGAGCCATCCTGTTGCCGGCGAGCCGACGCCGGCGCCTGACATGCCTGCCCCGACTCCAGAGCCCGCTGCGGCAGCCGAGCCCGCCCCGGCAGCCGAGACGACCACCGCAGAGGCCGGCGACAATCGCCTTCTGTCGCCGGTCGTGCGGCGCCTCGTGAACGAGAACGGCCTCGATCCGAACGCCATTGCCGGTACCGGCCCAGGTGGCCGCATCACCCGCGACGACGTGCTCGACCACATCGATGCCAGCAGCGGGAAAGCACCGGATGCTGCTCCCGCCCCGGCCGCCGCAGCTGCCCCTGCGCCCGCTACTCCCGCTGCTCCGGCTGCTGCTCCGGCTGCTGCTGCTCCGGCTCGTGCAGAGGCGCCGACGGTCACGGCAGGAGACCGAGACAGCTCGATCCGGCTCTCCAAGATCCGCCAGCTCACCGGCGATCACATGGTGATGAGCAAGGCGGTCAGCCCGCACGCCTTCAGCGTGGTCGAGGTCGACTTCGCCAACGTCGATGTGTACCGCAGCAAGGTGAAGGCCGAGTGGAAAGCCGCCAACGGCTTCAGCCTCACCTACCTGCCGTTCATCTCGCGGGCAGTCATCGACGGCCTGCGCGAGTTCCCGCACCTCAACGCAAGCGTGTCGGACGACGAACTGATCGTGCACAACTTCATCGACCTCGGCATCGCGGTCGACATGGACTACGAAGGCCTGCTCGCACCCGTCGTGCGTGACGCGGAGACCAAGCGTCTCGGAGCCATCGCCAGCGAGATCTCCGACCTCGCCAATCGCACGCGTGATCGCAAGCTCAGCCCGGACGAGATCTCAGGTGGCACGTTCACGCTGTCGAACAATGGCTCCGCCGGCTCCGTCCTCACGATGCCGATCATCAACCAGCCCCAGGTCGGCATCATCTCGACCGACGCAATCGTCCGCAAGCCGGTCGTCACGAAGGGGCTCGATGGCGGCGAAGCCATCGCGATTCACCCCGTCGGCAATCTCGCCATGAGCTGGGACCACCGTGCCTTCGACGGCGCCTACGCCGCTGGCTTCTTGAAGCGGGTCAAGGAAATCCTCGAGACCAAGGACTGGTCGACCGAGCTGTGACCCGCCATTCGGCCCGCGGTTGTTACAGATGGTGCCAGGCACCATCTGTAACACGACGCCATGACTGATTCACTGCGAGTCCGATGGTTGGGAACCGTGGCGTACAGCGAGGCGCTGGCGGTTCAGACGTCCCTGTTCGAGCACGGCAGGGGTCAGCATCTGCTGTTGCTGGAGCATCCGCACGTCTTCACCTACGGGCGCACCGCCGACCTCGGCACGAATCTGAAGTGTGAGCCGGCAGCTGTCGGCGCCGAGTTGGTTGCAGCGAAGCGCGGCGGTGACATCACCTATCACGGCCCCGGCCAGTTGGTCGGCTATCCGATCCTGAACATCGACAACAAGCTCGGCGCAACCGGCCATGTCTGCGGCGTCGAGGGCCTGGTGATCGATGTGCTGACCGAGTTGGGCGTGCCGAACGCCGGTCGCCTCGACGGCTACGCAGGTGTCTGGCTCGATGCGGGCACGGAGCGCGAACGCAAGATCTGCGCCATCGGTGTCCGACTCAAAAAGGGGCGGACAATGCACGGTTTCGCCCTGAACGTCCGCACCGACCTGACCTACATGCGTGAGCACATCGTCCCGTGCGGCATCGGCGACAAGCCCGTCACGTCGCTCGCCGAAGAAGGCGTCGACGTGTCGATGGAGCAGGTCGTCGATGTGGTCGCTCGGCTCGCCGCTGAACGCTGGGCCGACGGAAGTTCTGAGCGCCAAGACGTGGCCTGGAAACACGCTGCCGATGGCCGTGACCTCACGGCGTTCTCACGCGGTGAGGGCCCCGGAGAGCAGGTCAAGCTCGTCTCGAATCGAGCTGCCGCCCGGCTCGAAGATGCCGGAGTCGATGTGGCGTCGGGGCTGTCGATCGAGACCCGCAAGCCGGATTGGCTCCGTCCGAAGGTCGTACTCGGCCCCGAGGTGATGGAACTGAAGAAGACCATCCGCTCGCTCGACCTCGTCACCGTCTGCGAAGACGCCGGCTGCCCGAACCTGTCGGACTGCTGGTCCGACGGCACGGCGACGTTCATGGTGCTGGGGGAGCGGTGTACCCGGGCGTGCGGCTTCTGCCTCGTCGACACCCGCAAGCCGATGGCTCCGGCCGACGACGAACCAGCGCGTGTCGCGGACGCGATCGATCGGATGGCGCTCGACCACGCGGTGCTGACCATGGTGGCCCGCGACGACTTGGCCGATGGCGGCATGGCACATGTCGCAGCTTGCGTCGAAGCAATCCGCGACCGGCGCCCGTCAGCCAACATCGAAACCCTGATCTCCGACGCCAAGGGAGACGACGCCTCGCTCGACCTGCTCTTCGCTGCACGCCCCGACGTGATGAATCACAATGTCGAGACCGTCGCCCGGCTGCAGCGGGCGGTCCGCCCGTCGGCCGGTTACGCACGCTCGCTCGGCGTGTTGGCGCGAGCCAAGAAGGCCGGCCTCGTCACAAAGACCGGGTTCATGGCGGGTCTCGGCGAGACCGACGACGAGATCGTCGGACTGCTTGCTGACATCGCCGATCTCGGTGTCGACATCGTCACGATCGGCCAGTACCTGCGGCCCACGTCGCACCACCTGCCGATCGCTCGCTACGCCGAGCCGGCCGAATTCGATCGATGGAAGCAGATCGGCGAGTCGTTCGGCATCGGCCACGTCGAAGCAAGCCCGCTGACCCGCAGCAGCTATCACGCCAAGTCCGCGGCCGACGCCGTTGCCGCACCCGTTGCGGTCTCGCTGTCGCGCTGAGCTCGCTGTCGCTGGCGCCATGAGTAGAGCCGATGCTCTGGTTGTCGCTGACCACCAAAATTGTCGGCTGGTTTCCCGCTCAGCGCGAACTGAGCACAAGATTTGGCGCCCGATGCAGGTGGTCTTCTCGGCATCGAAGCGGGCCCGGTGACGAAATCCTTGTGGGGAAGTCGCTCGGCGTTGTCGAGCAATGAGGGGATGAACTCGGCGAACTGCTCGGTGACTCGCTTGCTGGCATGGGTCGCCGACAATACAGCGACTTGTGATGCTCCGATGTGGCCCTCAGCCCACGCCTCGCCGATCGACGGGTGCGCATTGGCGACCCTCGCTGCGCCGCAGAAACGAGCGACTTCACCGTTCGACCAGTTGCACGCGGCACGCAGGTAGGCGGCCATCGAGCGATGACCGTCGACCGAGTAAAGGCAGCGCGCATCGGTGACAGCGATGGTGGCGGCCAGCTCGGCTTCGATTGCTCGGCGCTGCAACTCGAGGCTGTGGTACATCCAATGTGAACTTCGGGTTCGGAACGATTGATCCGGACATCGCGATCGTGCAAGTCGGTTCTGACGGTGAGATCTGCTTCACGAACTCGGTGCACGGCCCGGTCAATGTGGTCATCGACGAACTCATCGTCGCACCCGACTGAGCCAGCTGCCGCACAACACTCAGGGCGTGACGAAATCGGCGACGACCGCAGCATGATCGCTGGGCCAGACCGAGACGACGGCGCCGCCTGCCTCGGTGACATCGACCGGCCCCGTGCCCACATTCCACACCCGGGTCGGGTTGCCGACGGGGTTTGGGCGCGGCCACGACACCAACAGTGAGTCGATCCGTCGGTTCGGCCAAGCGCTGTCCGGCAGGTACGGATTCTCCGCCCGCCACGTGTGACCCGGACCGTTGCCGACCTGCTCCCACACATCGCTGAACACGATCCCGTCCACGCCAGCACTGCGCCCGGTGAGCAGCCTGACCTCGTCGCTGTCCGGTACGGCGTTCAGGTCGGCGCCCACGATGAGGGGGAGATCAGATGCCGGATCGCCGCGCCACTCGAGTCCGAGTTCGAGCAGCCTCCGGACTTGCGACTGGCGTGTCGCGGACCCGTCGTACCGGTGATCGAGGTGCGTCGACGCGATCGGCCAGGCACCCCAGGGCGTCGCCACGCTCGCCGCAGCGATTCGGCGATAACCGGGCTCGCCCGCGGCGTCCGGTAGCGGCAGCGAAGCAATGCGTTCGACCGGCCAACGAGCAAGCACTGCGTTGCCGAACGACTCGCCGTTCCACATCATCGGGTCCGTGCGCACGACGTGCATGCCGAGCGCTGCGGCCAATTCGTCGGCGACATCGCGCCGGTCATCGCCATCATCGCAATCCTCGCCGCTCTCGACCTCACGGCTCTGGACTTCACGGCTCTGGACTTCACCGCTCTCGACCTCACCGCTCTGGACTTCACCGCTCTGGACTTCACGGCTCTGGACTTCACGGCTCTGGACTTCACGGCTCCAGACCTCCTGGACACACACGATGTCAGGGTCGACCGATCGAATCGTGTCGATGATCGCTGGCAGCCGTTGCTCGAACGGACCGAATCGCCACCACAGATTCCACGTCATCACCCGCATCGTCACGCCTCTCATCCTCGCAGCGTCGACGAGAGTGAGGTGACTCCAGCGGGCTCAGATGTCGATCCGTTCTCGCACGGGGCCCGAGCCGGAGGAGCGATACGGTCGACCTCGTGAGTGCCGACGCGTCGATCCCTGGGTGGTCAGTGGAACAGGTTGCGTCCATCGCGCCGTCGGCTGCAGCGATGACTGCTGCGCAACCCATCGCCACGCCCACACGCTGGGCGGGCCTCGGTGCTGATGCCCAGTCGGTGTGGGGGTCGTTTCAGGGAAGCGGAGCCGAGCCCTATGACACGATGGTCGACCACGGCCAACTCGGGTTCTCGTGCACATGCCCGAGCCGCAAGACGCCGTGCAAACACGCCCTGGCGTTGCTCCTGCTCTGGGTGCGTGGGCAGATCGTGGACACACGTACTCCGTCAAACGTCGAAGCATGGATGCAGCGCCGCACGGGTGCTCGCAACCGTGCGGCTGGCGCAGACCGCGATGCGCCGAAGTCCGCCGACGCCCCGACCGATGCAGGCGCACAGGAACACCGTTCTCACAGCATCGCACCAGAGGGCGCCGCCCCGGACAGCGTCAGTGGCGAGAGTCCAGGTCCGACACCCGTCGATGGTGAGACGATCGGCGACGAGCGGCCGCCGCCACCCGTGCCCCCGCCCGACCCGGACCGGGCCGCAGCGCGTGACGACCGAGTCGCCCGGATGCGCGCCGGACTGACCGAACTCGACCGCTGGCTCGACGACCGGATCAGGACCGGCCTCGCCGACCCCTCACTTGCCCAGTACTCCACCTGGGACTCACTCGCCGCCCGGCTCGTCGACGCGCAGGCCGGGAGCCTCGCCAACCGCGTCCGCAGGCTGGCGGGCCTCGTCGGCGCCACACCGCACTGGCATGACGACGTTCTCGCCGAACTCGGCATCCTGCACCTTCTCGCCCGAGCCGGTCACCGCATCGGGGATCTGCCGGATGGCCTCGCCGATGCCGTGGCGACGTCCGTTGGCTGGCAGGTCCGACAGGCCGACGTGCTCGCCGGCGTCCCCGACACCGACGAGTGGCTCGTCGCTGGCCGTAGCGACGTGCGCGAAGATCGGATCGAAGTTCGGCGGCACTGGCTGCGTGGCACGAACAGCCGGGCGTGGGCGCTCTCGCTCTCCTTCGCCGCCTATCAGCAGAGCCTCGACACATCGCTGCCGGTCGGAACGTCACTGCGTGCCGACCTCCACCGATACCCAGGCCACGCGCTGCGCTCCCTGATGGGCACTCGCCACGGCGACGCGGTCAACAATGGCGGCGTTGCGTCGATGTTCGCTGCATCGGCGTGCTCGATCGCCGAGGGCTGTGACGAGGTCGGGGTGATGGTCGCCGCCGAGCCCTGGCTCGACCGGGTGCCCGTCACCATACGCGCCCGCCTAGCCCGCACCGGCCAGACCTGGGCGCTCACCGATGAGACGGGCAGCCTGCCGATCCTCGACCTCGGCACTCGCGCGTTCGACGCCGGTATCGCCATGCTCTTGGCCGTGTCCGAAGGCCGACCGCTCGCCCTGACCATTGAATGGACACCGCACGGAGTCATCCCGCTGTCGATCCACCTGCCCGACCGGACCGTCGACATCGGGCCGCGCGCCAACACCTCGTTCGTGAGCGCAGCGTGATCGAACCGACGGACCCGACTCCGGCCGGACCGCCCGAACCCACGACGCCCGAACCCACGACGCCCGAACCCGCGATGGCCGAGCACTGGAACGACCTCGTCACCGTTGCGCTCCTCGGGACCGACCGTCGCGATCCGCCGACGCCACCGGGAGCGCTCGCCGACCTCGTGGCCGACACCGCCCGGTCATCGCCGTCGGAACGCATGCTTGCCCAGGTCGCTGCTGCAACGGCGGTGCGACGTGCCGGGATCCTGCCCGGCCCCGCCCTCGACGAACTCGCCGTGCCTGAAGGCGACGACCGGCTGCCCTGCACACCCGCAGCGGTCGACCGCTGGCACCACATCACAGCGTCGTGGCCCGTCCTCGAAGACGAATGGCTCCTCACCTTGATCCGCAACGGTTGGCGCATCGCCCCCGAACTGCTGCCCGCCATGCTGCTGCGACACCGCAACGACGCAGTCCGTCGGACGCGGGTCATGGTCGGGGTCGGCAACGCCGGGCGCTGGCTCGTCGGCCACCTGCCGTACCTCGAGGCGCGACACCCGAACGCAACGGTGACACCCGAGGCGCTTGCGGAACTCCCCGACCTGCCCATCGCACCCGAGTTGGCGCAGATGCTCGACTGGCCGGGCTCCGAGATCGCAGGCGTGGTCGGTCAGTCGATCGAATCGGCTGCGCTGGGCCAGAGCCACAAGCCGATGCTGGTCAACCTCGTCGCCCGGATCCGACTTGATGCGCTGATCGACTTCGCTGACGGAATGGACAGCGTGGACTCGACGGCGTCAGGACACGGGCTCGCCACAGTGCTCGGCGACCTGGCCACCACTCGCCACCGCATGCTCGACGAGCTCGCGTCGACATGATTCGTGCGCTCGGGTGTTCAGTCGCTCGGGTGTTCAGTTGCCCGGGTGCTCAGTCAGCGAGTTCGTCGTCGAGTTGTTCGATGAGCGCCTTGGGGGCGATCGATCGGAAGCTCTCCTCGATGAACCGGTGGAGCATGTCGGTCGCAGTCTCGTCGAGGCCAGGGATCGGAATGCTGGTCCAGCCGTCGTCGCCCATGTCATAGGACATCGCAGACGCACCGGGCAGAGACATGGCTTCGTCGAGGGAGTCAGCCAACTTCACGCCGATGCTCGGGGCGTCCTGATTGCCATAGAACGCGAAGATCTGTTTGCGCACCTTGGTGACACGGTCCTCGTCCCACGGCGTGTCGAACCACGCTTCGGGGAGCGACAGTGCGAAGCTCTCCAGCTCGTCCTGGAGCTTCTTCGCTCCACGCATGCTCACAGCCACCATGGCTTCATTCTCGCACCGGATCGACGAAATCGGCCGAACTCGATCAGTTCAGGCCGCGATCGGTGTCACAGCACCGAGTTGTCGACGTCTCGCTGTGCCGATTGGAAGCAGACTGGTGGAGGAGTGGGCGAATTGTG
>ENA-ORXT01004595-ORXT01004595.1-marine-metagenome-genome-assembly--contig:-NODE-4595-length-14153-cov-5.172421_pt1 | contig 14153 bp, 13 predicted proteins | sample MGYA00237868_ERZ511482 | MGnify/ENA metagenome assembly ERZ511482 | reverse complement strand
CCCGGGTCTGCGCCCGGGGCAGGGTGAAAATGGCGATAAAGAGAGACGACACGACCGTGCGCCGAGGCTTCGGGGGGAGCCTGACAAGGGCAACAACAAGCGCGCGGATACTCCGATCGGCCGGCACAGGCTGACGGGGGGGGAGAGGGGACTACCACGAGAGCGGCACCTCCGGGGGAGGGGGCCGCTCTTTTGCCGTGCGGGGCCGTGCGGAGCTGTGCGGGGGCGTCGAAGAATCTCCCGCCCCGGACCTGATCCGGGGCCTTCGTGGGCGGCGCGCGCCTTGCTCGAACAGGCCCCGGATCAGGTCCGGGGCAGGGGCAGGGGCAGGGGCAGGGGCCAGGGGCCAGGGGCAACAGGCGTCCGCCCTACTCGCCCGCCAGCACCCTCACCGCCTCGGCCACGTCGATGGTGCCGTCATAGATCGCGCGGCCCGAGATCGCGCCGTCCAGTGCCGCGCCGCAATCGCGCAACCGGCGCAGGTCGTCCAGTGACGAGACCCCGCCCGACGCGATCACCGGGGTCGAGATGGCCGAGGCCAGCGCGGCGGTCGCGGCGACGTTCGGTCCCTGCATCGCGCCGTCCTGGTCGATATCGGTGAAGACGATGGCCGCGACCCCCGCATCCTCGAATCGCTTGGCCAGGTCCAGTGCGGGAAGGTCGGTCGTCTCGGCCCAGCCCTCGACCGCCACCTTGCCGCCCCGCGCGTCGATGCCCACGGCGATCTTCCCGGGGTGGCGGCGGGCGGATTCGCGCACGAAATCGGGGTTTCGGGCTGCAACGGTTCCCAGCACGATCCGGGCGATGCCGCGTTCCAGCCACAGGTCGACGGTTTTCGCATCCCGCACCCCGCCACCCAGTTGGACGGGCAGGGAAATTCCGTCTAGAATGCGGCGGACGATACCGTCATTGACCGGCGCTCCGCTGAACGCCCCGTTGAGGTCGACCAGATGCAGCCACCCGGCCCCCGCCTTCTCGAATGCCTGCGCCTGCGCGACGGGATCGTCGTTGTACACGGTCGCGTCCTCCATCCTGCCGCGCAGCAGGCGCACGCAGGCACCGTCCTTCAGGTCGATGGCGGGGTAGAAGGTCATCATGGGGCGTCTCTCCTGGCGAGGGCAGCGTGAGCGTGCGGGCGGCGGTCGTCGCGCTATGCGTCTTTCTCTCGGTTCTGGCAAGTGCCGGGGTGGCCGAAGTGATGCGGGCGCCCCCCATCGCCCCGGCCTCCAAGATCGAGCGCACCCCCACGGTGATGCCCGACCGCGCCATTCCCGCGACCCTGCCGGAGGGGGTGAGCGTCGCGCGCCGATGCGTCGGCTCGACGATCTTCTCGCGGGTCGTCGACGCCAAGGGAACGCGCGAATTCACCGCCCGGTTCTCGCAGACGGCTTTCGACGACATGGTGGGCGCGGGCTGCACGCGCATCCAGCAGGGGTGCAATACCTGCAAGGTCGAGTATACCGGCTGCACCGCGCAGCAGCGGGCGATGTGCTCGGACGGCGAGTGTCTGGAGCGGGTGTGCACGCGGCGCATGATCTGCTCGGTCAAGGCGTGCAAGGCCTACAGCGACAAGGCCCCGCCGTGCCGGGCGCGCTTTGCGCGGCATGCCTGTCTCGAATCCGCTTTTGATCCCCTCGACAGCACGGCCGCACCGCGCGAATAATCTCTCCGCATCGAGGGAGGGAAACCGCATGGATACGGGACTGGACGGCGCGCGCGTGATCGTCACGGCGGGGGCGGCGGGCATCGGGCGCGAGATCGCCCGCGCCTTTCGCGAAGAGGGGGCCGAGGTCGCCGTCTGCGATATCGATGCGGAGGCGGTCGCGGCGTTGGACGATGGCGGTATCCGCGCGCGGGTCTGCGATGTGGCCGACCGCGCGGCACTGCGCGATTTCATCTCGGAAGCGGGGGCGGCGATGGGGGGCGTGGACTGCCTCGTCAACAATGCCGGGATCGCGGGGCCGACGGCGCGGGTCGAGGATATCGATCCCGGGGATTGGGACCGCTGCGTCGATATCTGCCTGACCGCGCAGTTCATCGGGGTGCAGGCGGCGCTGCCGTTCCTGCGCGAGAGTTCCAATGCCTCCATCGTCAACCTGTCTTCGGCGGCGGGGAAGTTCGGCTTCGCGCTGCGCACGCCCTATGCGGCGGCGAAATGGGGGGTGATCGGGTTCACCAAATCGCTGTCGGTCGAGTTGGGACCGGAGGGCATCCGCGCCAATGCGATCCTGCCCGGTCTCGTCGCCGGCGACCGCATCCGCCGGGTGATCGAGGCGAAAGCCCAGCGGCAGGGCCGGGCGTTCGCCGAGGCGGAGGCCGATGCGCTGGCGCTGACGGGGCTGCGCTCCTACGTCACCCAGCGGCAGATCGCGGATCAGATCGTGTTTCTGGCCGGCGAGCGCGGGCGCACGATCTCGGGTCAGGCGGTGTCGGTCTGCGCGGATACGCAGGCGCTGCTGTGATCCCCCTGCCGACGCTTGCGTATGAGGAAGCCGCCCCCGGCATCGTCTGCGGGGTGGACGAGGTGGGGCGGGGGCCGTGGGCGGGGCCGCTGGTGGCCGCCGCCGTGGTACTGGACCGCGCGGCGATTCCCGAAGGCATCCGCGATTCCAAGACCCTGACCAAGAAGCGCCTGAGCATGATCGCCGCGATGATCCGGGAGAGTGCCGTCGTCGGCATCGGCGAGGTGGACGTGCCGGAACTGGACCGGATCGGCCTGACCCGGGCCAACGATCTGGCGATGGTGCGGGCCGTCGACGCGCTGTCCGTGCGGCCCGCCCGGGCGCTGACGGATGGTCGGCGGGTGCCGCAGGGGCTGTCCTGCCCTGCGATCCCGATCGTCAGGGGCGACGGCATCTCGCTCAGCATCGCCGCCGCGTCGATCGTGGCGAAGGTGTATCGCGACGATCTGATGCGCATCCTCGCCCTGCGCCATCCCGGTTACGGCTGGGAGACGAATGCCGGCTACGGCACCCGCGCGCATGGGGAAGCGTTGAAAAACCTGGGGATAACCTGTGAACATCGGCGCTGTTTCGCCCCCGTTCGAAAGAGACTGGATGAACAAAATGGCGTAGATTGCTGAATCCAGTCATTTTTTCGTTGACCGGCGGACTCCTCTCGTAGCATCTTCACATCGAAGATCAGCCGAACGGGATAAAGTCATGCGAACACAAGCAAAAACCAGATCGACGACCAAACGCTCGGTTTCCCTGCCTCTCGACACCGTGATCGTGGGCGATTGCATCGCGGCGATGAACGCCCTGCCGGAGAAGTCGGTGGACCTGATCTTCGCGGACCCGCCCTACAACCTGCAATTGGGGGGAGAACTGCGCCGCCCGAACGAGAGCGTGGTCGAGGGCGTCACCGAGAAGTGGGACCAGTTCGGCGGCGGCTTCGCGGCCTATGACCGCTTCACGGATGCCTGGCTGAAGGCGGCGCGCCGGGTGCTGAAGGATGACGGCGCGCTGTGGGTGATCGGCAGCTATCACAATATCTTCCGCGTCGGCACGGCCTTGCAGGATCTGGACTTCTGGATCCTCAACGACATCGTGTGGCGCAAGACGAACCCGATGCCGAATTTTCGCGGGAAACGCTTCACCAATGCCCATGAGACGCTGATCTGGTGCGCGAAGTCGCCGGATGCGAAATACACCTTCAACTACGAGGCGATGAAGGCCCTGAACGAGGACCTCCAGATGCGCTCCGACTGGGTGATGCCGATCTGCACGGGGGGCGAGCGGCTGAAGGACGAGAACGGCAGGAAGGCGCACCCGACCCAGAAGCCCGAGGCGCTGCTGCACCGCCTGCTGCTGGCCGCGACCCGGCCCGGGGATGTGGTGCTGGACCCGTTCTTCGGCGTCGGCACCACCGGCGCGGTCGCCAAGCGGCTGGGCCGCCGGTTCATCGGGATCGAGCGCGAGGAGAGCTATGCCGCCGTCGCGCAGGGCCGCGTGGATTCCATCGCCCCCTACGAGCCGCGCGCCCGGTCGGTGACGCAGCCCAAACGCTCCGCCCCCCGCGTCCCCTTCGGCACCCTGGTCGAGCGGCGCATGGTCGAGCCGGGGACGACGCTGTTCTCGACCAACCGCCGCCACAGCGCGATGGTCCGGGCCGACGGGACGCTGGAGGTGGGCAAGGATACCGGCTCGATCCACCGCGTCGGCGCGCTGGTGCAGGGGGCCGAGGCGTGCAACGGCTGGACCTTCTGGCATATCGACCGCGAGGACGGCCTCGCGCCCATCGACACGCTGCGCCAGGTGATCCGCGACGAGATGGCGACGGCGGCCTGATCGGCGCGGGGAACCCCGATGCGGAACCCCGATCCCCGCGCCCGCGTTCTCCGGATATGAAATACCCTATCCGGAGAACACCGATGCTCAGACCGATCCTCCTCGCCACGACCCTGCTCGCGCTTCCGGCTTCCGCCTTCGCGGCGGCGCATGGCGAAAAGCCCGACCCCGTCACCGTGACCCTGAAGGGACCGGACGGGGCGGATCACGGCACCGTGACGCTGACCCAGATGGACGGCGTCGTCCTGCTGCATGCCGACCTCAACGGCCTGCCCGAGGGTGCGCACGGCTTCCATATCCACGAAAACGGCACCTGCGCCCCCGATTTCGGGGCGGCGGGCGGACACTACAACCCGGACGGCAAGGAGCACGGCTTCGCCGGGGAGGGTCCGCATGCGGGCGACATGGCCAATCTCTTCGCCACGGCGGCGGGTGACGTGATGGCCGACGTGCTCAACCCGCGTGTCAGTCTGGTCGAGGACCACGACCACACCCTGTTCGACGAGAACGGCAGCGCCATCATCATCCACGAGAAGGCCGACAGCTACGGCAGGGATGCCGGGGCGGGCGGGCGCATCGCCTGCGGCGTGATCGAACGCTGACCGGTCGGCGGATGGCGCCTTCTCAGGAGGCGACATCCGGGCCGAACATCAGGTCTTCCAGATCGGCGGAGGCCCGTTGCAGGCGCGGCACCCAGGTCTTCGCCTCGTCGAAGCCGAGGCGCTGGACCGGCGCGTGAAAGGCGAGGGCGGCGACGAAGCGCCCCTCCGGATCGCGCACCGGGGTCGCGACCGCCACCATCCCGGCCATGAATTCCTCGTTGTCCCACGAATACCCCGCCTGCCCGATGGCATCGAGTTCGCGGCGCAGGCGGTCGGGGGTCGAGATCGCGTTCGGCCCCTCGACCGTCAGCGCCATCGAGCGCAGCAACCGCTCGCGACCGGCATCGTCGTGGCTGGCGAGGAACAGCTTGCCGCTGGCGGTGCAGTGGAACGGCACCTCCGCCCCGATGGGCAACTGATAGCGCAGGGGCCACGGCGTATCCACGCGGTCGAGATAGGTCATCCCGCTTTCCCCCGGCACCGCGAAATTGCACGTCTCGCGCAACTCGGTCGCCAGTCCGGTCAGCACCATGCGCCGCGCGATGTGCAGTTGCGACGCCATCAAGAGGCCGGAGGCGAAGCGCCGGGTGCGCCGCGCCGGTCGCAGCCGCCCGCCCACCGAATCACGAATGAGGAAGCCTTCCTCCTCCAGCGTCGTGCACAGGCGGTGCAGGGTCGGCTTGGGCAGGTCGATGGTCTCGCCCAGTTCCGCGACCGAGAGCGGCCGCCCGGCATTCGCCAGCGTTTCGAGGATGAAGATCATCCTCATATTCGTCGGGATTCTGTCATTCGCATCGGTCATGCGGGCAATCTATAATCAAAAGCCGACAAAATCGCTTTGAAAATTTTGAGAAGTATGGTCTTAATTTTTGAAAGTGATGGGGGTGGGCGTGGAATTCGACTATGTCGTGATAGGGGCCGGATCGGCGGGCTGCGCCGTCGCCGCGCGGTTGTCGGAGGGGGGCGATGCGACGGTCGGGTTGCTCGAAGCGGGCGGGCGCGACTCGAATCCGTGGATCCACATCCCCGTCGGCTACTTCAAGACGATGAACAATCCGTCGGTCGACTGGATGTACATGACCGAGCCGGATCCCGGCCTGAACGGTCGCCGTCTGCCCTGGCCGCGCGGCAAGGTGCTGGGCGGGTCCAGTTCGCTGAACGGCCTGCTCTACGTGCGCGGGCAGGGCGAGGATTACGACGGATGGCGGCAATCCGGCAATACCGGCTGGGGCTGGGACGACGTGCTCCCCTACTTTCGCCGCGCCGAACGGCAGGAGCGCGGGGAGAGCGAGTTCCACGGGGCCGACGGGCCGCTCTCCGTCTCGAACATGCGCCTGTCGCGCCGCATCTGCGACGAATGGGTCGAGGCGGCGCAGGCGGCGGGCTATGCCTATAACGACGATTACAACGGCGCGACGCAGGAAGGGGTGGGGTACTTCCAGCTGACCACCGCGAACGGCGTCCGCTGCTCCTCGGCGACCGCGTACCTGAAACCCAACCGCAAGCGCCCGAATCTCGATATCGTCACCCGCGCCCATGTGAAGCGCATCGTCTTCGATGCCGACAAGCGCGCCACCGGCGTCGAGATCCTGCGCGGCGGCAGGACCGAGATCATCCGCGCCCGCCGCGAGGTGATCCTGTGCGCCGGGGCGCTCGGCTCGCCGCAGATCCTGATGCTGTCGGGCATCGGTCCCGGCGCGCATCTGGCAGAGGTCGGCATCGACGCGGTGCACGAGGCTGCGGCGGTCGGCACCAATCTTCAGGATCATCTTCAGGCGCGCCTCATCTACAAATGCACCCGCCCGACGATGAACAACGAGGTGCGCAGCCTGTTCGGCAAGATGAAGATCGCCGCCGAATACGCGCTCAGGCGTTCCGGCCCGATGACCATGGCAGCCAGCCTCGCGGTCGGCTTCATGAAGACGCGCCCCGAGGTGGCCACCCCCGACATCCAGTTCCATATCCAGCCCTGGAGCGCGGACAGCACCCACGAAGGCGTGCATCCCTTCTCGGCCTTTACCGCGTCGGTGTGCCAGTTGCGGCCCGAAAGCACCGGGCATCTGCTGCTCGACCCTGCGAACATGCTGGGCGCGCCGAAGATCCACCCGAACTACCTCGCCACCCCCCTCGATTGCGCGACGGCGGTGGCCGGGGTGCGGATCGCGCGGGCCATTTCGGGGTACGAGCCGCTGAAGGGCGCGATTACCGAGGAACTGCGCCCCGGCCCGGCCAATACCACCGACGCCGAACTGCTGGACTGGGTGCGCAATACCGCCTCCTCGATCTATCACCCGACCGGCACGTGCCGCATGGGGCAGGATGCGGGATCGGTGGTCGACGAACGGCTGCGCGTGCGCGGGGTCACCGGATTGCGGGTGGCGGACTGTTCCATCATGCCGAAGATCGTGTCTGGTAATACCAATGCCCCCGCCATAATGATCGGCGAGAAACTCTCGGACATGGTGCGCGAGGACGCGAAGCGGGCCACCCCGCCGAGCGCGCGACATATAGCAGGAGCCGCTTGAATGTGGGAAACGGTCGCTGATTTCAGCGCAATCATCATCGCCGATCTGGTCCTGTCGGGCGACAATGCCCTGATCATCGGCATGGCGGCGGCGGGTCTCGCGCCCGAATTGCGCAAGAAGGCTATTCTCTACGGCATGGTCATCGCGGCGGTGCTGCGCATCGTCTTTGCCGTCATCGCGACCAAGCTGCTGGGCATCCCCGGCCTGCTGTTCTTCGGCGGGCTGCTGCTGCTCTACGTGTGCTGGCACCTCTACAGCGATATCCGCGCGCATACGGATCACAAGGCCGAACTCGCGCTGGAGGAGGCCGACGACGGCGGATACCAGGGCGCGCCCAAGAAGACGATGCGCCAGGCGCTCATCACCATCACCATCGCCGACGTCTCCATGTCGCTCGACAACGTGCTGGCGGTGGCGGCCATCGCGGACGGGGATACGACGAAACTGGTCTTCGGCCTCGGCCTCGCCATCCTGCTGATGGCCTTCGCCGCGACGCTGATCATGAAGCTGCTGGCCAAGTATCCGGCGATTTCGTGGCTGGGGCTGGCCGTATTGCTCTATGTCGCGTTCGAGATGCTGTATCGCGGCGTCACCAATTGCGACACCGGCATCGGCCCGCTCATCGGTTTCCTGTCGGAGGCCCAATGCGTGCCGTCGGGGAAGGGGGGGCATTGATCCCGCATCTTCCCCCCGCGCCGACCCGCCGGATCGGCCATGCCGGTGCAGGCGACCCGATATCCGGCATTCCCGGAACCGCGCTTTCCGGATGCCGCCCGAAATCCCCGACCGATGGGTCGGGTGAAGGCCCGGAGACCGTATTCATGTATCAGCAGTCTTGTACAAGAGTGCATGTCCATGATACGAGCGGGCATTACGAGACGACGCCCACGGCAGGGTTGATCCGTTGCCGGGGGCCAAGAGAAGAAATGAACAAGCAATTCCAAGGGAGTGAAGTATGAAACTGCTCAAAAGCGCCGTCATGGGCGCGGCAATCGCGGCCCTCTCGACCGCCGCCTTCGCCGAAACCGTCATCCGCGTCCAGTCGGTGATTCCATCCAAGGCGGACGAGGTCTTCATGCTCGAAGACTTCGCCAAGGACGTCTCCGACCTGACGGGCGGCAGCCTGAAGATCGAGGTCCTGCCCGCCGGTGCCGTGGTCGGCGTCAAGGAAACCCTCGACGCGGTCGACAAGGGCCTGATCGAGGGCGGCTTCGCCTGGACGCATTACTGGTCCGGCAAGCACCCCGCCGCCATGCTGTTCGGCTCGCCCGTCGCGGGCGCGGGCGTCGGCATCGACAATATCGCCTTCCTGTCGTGGTTCCAGTACGGCGGCGGCAAGGAGCTGTACGACCGGCTCTGGGACGAGATGGACATCAACGTGAAGGGCTTCATGCTCCAGCCCGTCGGTCCCGAAGCCCTCGGCTGGTTCAAGGAACCCATCGCGTCGATGGACGATTTCCGCAAGTACCGCTTCCGCACGCCCCCCGGCATCCCCGGCCAGACCTACAAGGATATCGGCGTGGCCTCGGTCGCCATGGGCGGCGGCGACATCCTGCCCGCGCTGGAGAAGGGCGTCATCGATGCCGCCGAATGGTGCTGCCCCAAGCCCGACTCGGTCTTCGGCTTCCAGAAGGTGCTCAAGCACTACTACCTCCAGGGCCTGCACCAGGTCGTCGTGAATGCCGACATGTACATCAACGGCGATGTGTATGACGGCCTGACCGATCTGGAGAAGAAGGCTCTCGAAGTCGCGGCCAATGCCTCGCTGTCCAAGTCGATGTCCTACCGCATCTACGAGAACGGCAAGGCGCTGAAGAAGCTGGTCGAGGAAGACGGCGTCATCCTGCATGACACCCCCGCCGACTACTTCCCCGCGTACATGAACGCGGCGAAGACCGCGCTGGAGACGAACTCCGCCGAGAACGAGTTCTTCGCCGAAGTCTGGCAGAGCCAGAAGGACTTCGCCGCCATCGCCGTTCCCTTCTGGGCCGGTGCGCAGGCGTCGAACGCCGCGCTCGGCAAGGCCTTCGCCGACAGCGTCGCGAAGAAGTAAGTCGATGACGACCGCACCCTCTCCCGCTCGCGGGGGAGGGTGCTTTCCTTCCGCGTCCCGGTCAACGAGCCGGGTCGCTGCGGCCTCGGGGCCATTTCCGCATCCGGTGCGCCCGATGCAGACAATCAAGAAAATCATGGGGGAATGACCGATGGCCAACGAGCCTGGGATCGGCGAACTCGACATCACCGACGAACTGATCGCCGAACGGCGCGCCGAACCACCCGGTCAGACGCCCGAGGACATGACGCCCTGGCAGCGGCCCATCGTGTCCTTCATCGACCTGCTCAACCTGTGGGCCGGTCGTCTCATCTGCCTGCTGCTGGTCCCGCTGATCTTCGTCATGGTGTTCGAGGTCGTCTCGCGCACCGGCTACGGCATGCTCGTCGCCAACGACATGGCCGACGAGGCGCGCGCCTGGGGCTTCGGCCCGACGCTGTGGGTCTACGACGTCAGCCGCATGGTCGGCGGCGTGCTCTTCATGGGGGCGGCGGGCTATGCGTTGCTGCGCGGCGTCCACATCCGCGCCGATTTCCTCTACCGCAACTGGTCGCCGAAGACGCAGGCGACGGTCGATGCGATCCTCTACATGCTCTTCTACTTCCCCGCGATGCTCTTCTTCTTCTGGAGCGCGCTCGATTTCGCGCTCGACTCGCTGGGCTGGCGCGGATGGGGCAGGGAATGGGGCCGCTGGGAGGAGGCGAGCGACTCGACCTGGGCGCCGATCCTGTGGCCCGCGCGCATCTTCATGCCCATCGGCGCGCTGCTGCTGTTCCTGCAAGGCTTCCCCGAACTCTTCCGCGCCTTTCATCAGATGGGCAAGGAACGCGAGGCGAAGTTCCTCAAGGTGTTCGTGCCCTATCTGGTCCTGCTCGCCTTCGTGTTCTACGTCGTCTTCTTCCAGGGTGATCTGGCCAAAGCGGCGAGCCGGGCGGAGGATCCGTCGCTCCTCCAGAACATCGTCCTCGGCATCCAGTCGATGCTCGATGGTTTCGCGGGCCTCTTCGGCGGCATCGGCGATATCGACAAGCCGACCATCGGGTTGTGGATGCTCGGCGCGATGCTGTTCTCGATCTTCGTGGGCTTTCCCATCTCCTTCACGCTCATCTTTCTCGGCTTCGTGTTCGGGACGTGGGGGTTCAGTTCCGACCTGACCTTCTACCTCCTCACGCTCCAGACCAACGCCACCATGCTCGACGATCAGCTCGTCGCCGTGCCCCTCTTCATCTTCATGGGCATCATGATGGAGAAGGCGGGCCTGATGGAGCGGCTGTTCATGGCCGTGCAGCTGATGATGTCGCGCACGCGCGGCGCGCTCTTCATCGCCGTTCTCTTCGTGTCGACCATCTTCGCCGCCGCCACCGGCATCGTCGGCGCCTCCGTCACGATCCTCGGCATCATGGCCGCCAAGACGATGAACCGCTCCGGCTACGACGTCCGCCTCTCGGCGGGCACCATCACGGCGGGCGGCACGCTCGGCATCCTGATCCCGCCCTCGATCATGCTGATCGTCATGGGGCCGGTGCTCGAAGTCCCGGTGACGGACCTCTTCCGTGCCGCGATCATCCCCGGCGTCATGCTGGCCGGTCTCTACATGCTCTACGCCATCGGTCGCTGCTGGCTGAACCCCAGCCTCGGCCCGATCCTGCCGCCGGAAGAACAGCCGCAGACATCCGATTACTACGGTCTGGAGATAATGTGGGTCTTCTCAGCCCTCGTGGCCTTCATCCTGCTGGTCATACGGGGTGCATCAGGAAATCTCGCGTTCTTCCCGTTCGCCGGACTGGTTCTACCCTTGCTCTGGATCGCATTCATGTATGGGATCTATGTCTTTACCCGAAAGACGAACGTCAGCGGACGTTTCGTGGAGTATCTCTCGCTCTTCTTCGCCGCGCTGATCTTCCTGTATCTCTGCTGGCATTACCTGCCATCCGTCTATGCCAACGCCCGACAGGGCGAATGGGTGTGGATGATCCTGAGCCTGCTGCCCCCGCTTCTATGGGCTCTTCTGATGCTGTTCGTGTTCGATACGAAGAGGATGGGACGCGGCGGACGCTTCTACTTCTCCGATCTCTGGTACGAGTTCTTCATGGGTCTCGTCCCGCCCACCGTGCTGATCTCCTTCGCGCTCGGCTCCATCCTGCTCGGCTGGGCGACTCCGGCGGAAGCGGCGGCCTGCGGGGCGTTCGGGTCGATCTTCCTGTCGGTCCTCTATCGCAAGTTCACGATCACGGGCCTCTACGACACCCTGATCAAGACGCTGGAAATCACCGTCCTGATCATGTTCCTCGTCGCCGCGTCCAACTTCTTCGGGGCCGTCTTCTCCAACCTCGGCACGCCGAAGATGCTGACCGAACTTCTGCTGTCGATGGATCTCAGCGCGGTATGGACGCTGATCCTCATCATGGCGCTGATCTTCCTGCTCGGCTGGCCCCTCGAATGGGTGCCCATCGTGCTGATCATCGTGCCGATCCTGATGCCGGTGGTCGAGACGCTCGGCCCCGCCTTCGGGATGGAGCGCGTCGACCTGCTGGTCTGGTTCGCGATCCTTGTCGCGGTCACTTTACAAACCTCATTCCTAACCCCGCCAGTTGGCTTTGCGTTGTTCTACCTTAAGGGCGTTTGCCCTCCCGGTATCACGCTTGGCCATATTTACCGCGGTGTCATTCCGTTTGTTTTGCTGCAACTTACGGGGCTTGCGATTGTGTTTGCGTATCCAGCCCTTGTAACGTGGCTTCCAGCGGTGGCTTACGGAAATTAGCATAGGACAGTGATATGACGGTGAAACCTCTGGGCGTGGACCCTCGCAAATGCCTTATCGCAAACCAGTGGGTTGATAGCTGTTCAGGCGAGACGCTCGATCTTATAAACCCGTCTGATGGATCAACACTGTGCGCTATCGCACGTGGAAACGCAGAAGACATCGACAGAGCCGTTCAAGCCGCCGAGGCTGCGTTAGAGGGTGAGTGGGGCAAGCTAACCGCGTTTGAGCGGGGCCGCATCTTGTACAAGATCGGAACACTGGTTCTGGAAAACACCGAAGAACTTGCACGGCTCGAAGCGCTGGATGTCGGCAAGCCGCTGAAACAAGCACGCGCAGACGTTATCGCCTTGGCCCGCTACATGGAATTCTACGCAGGTGCAGCTGATAAAGTGCACGGGTCAACAATTCCCTATCTTGATGGCTACACGGTCTACACATTGCGGGAACCACATGGCGTAACGGGCCACATCATCCCTTGGAACTACCCGATGCAAATCATCGGACGCTCTGTCGGGGCGGCGCTGACCATGGGGAACGCCTGCGTGTTAAAACCCGCCGAAGACGCCTGTCTGACCGCATTGGCATTCGGGTCCATCGCGCAACAGGCGGGGCTACCGGACGGCGCGCTTAACATCATCACCGGACTAGGGTCCGAGGCGGGGGCGGCACTGACCGCCCACCCCGGCGTGCACCATATTTCATTCACCGGATCGGTGGCGACAGGGGCCGCAATCCAATCTGCGGCGTCGGCCAATGTCATTCCCGTTACACTCGAACTGGGCGGCAAAAGCCCGCAACTGGTGTTTGACGACGCAGACATTGACCGGGCTTTGCCCTTCCTTGTGAACGCAGGCATCCAAAACGCGGGGCAAACCTGTTCGGCATCGTCGCGGATTCTGGTGCAACGCGGGGTCTATGACAGTGTCGTGGCGCACATGGCAGAGGCCTACACCAACCTGCGCGTCGGGGCGGCGTTAGATGATCTCAACGTCGGGCCGCTTATCTCGGCCAAACAAAAGCAGATCGTTGAACGCTTCCTGGCCATGGACGCTGACCTCACCGTCGCGGCAACAGGCAAAATCGACCCTAACGCGGCGCAAAACGGCCATTTCGTCGCCCCAACGCTGTTCGCCAACGTGCCCCCAAACCATCCGCTGGCACAGCAGGAAATCTTTGGTCCCGTCCAAGTGATCATCCCCTTCGACACCGAGGAAGAGGCTGTAGATATCGCCAACGGCACGGACTACGGGCTTGTCGCCTCGGTCTGGACAAACGACGGCGGGCGGCAAATGCGGCTGGCCAAATCGCTGCGGGCAGGGCAAGTTTTCCTCAACAACTACGGCGCAGGGGGCGGCGTGGAACTGCCCTTTGGCGGCGTCGGCAAATCGGGCCACGGACGCGAAAAAGGGTTCGAGGCGCTCTACGGCTTTTCCACATTAAAAACCGTCGCAGCTTGGCATGGGTGAGATATGAGACTGAAAGACAAAACCGCAATCGTCACCGGAGCCGCATCAGGCTTTGGCGCAGGCATCGCGCGTAAATTCGCGGCGGAAGGGGCCAAAGTCATGGTCGTGGACGTGAATGAAGACGGGGCCACAGCCATCGCAGACGAGATTGGTGGCTACTGGCGCACCTGCGACGTGTCCGACAGCCAGTCCGTACAAAACATGATCCAATCAAGCATGAACCGCCTTGGTCACATCGACATCCTGATCAACAACGCAGGCGTCACCCACATGCCCAGCCTGATGGAGGACGTAAGCGAGGAAGACTTTGACCGCGTCTGCGCCGTGAACATGAAATCCGTGTACCTCACTGCCAAACACCTTGTCCCGCACATGAAACAGCAGGGCACTGGCGCAATCCTCAACGTCGCCTCCACCGCTGGCGTCTCCCCCCGGCCCAACCTAAACTGGTACA
>ENA-ORXT01004593-ORXT01004593.1-marine-metagenome-genome-assembly--contig:-NODE-4593-length-14154-cov-176.972864_pt1 | contig 14154 bp, 8 predicted proteins | sample MGYA00237868_ERZ511482 | MGnify/ENA metagenome assembly ERZ511482 | reverse complement strand
TATTCCAGAACTGCGGATGGCTTAGCAGTACTACGTTCTTCCATCAGAGAGCATCTCTGTAGTGAAGCCATGTATCACTTAGGTGTCCCTACGACAAGATCATTATCCCTATCGCTCACAGGGGATAAAGTGCTTCGAGATGTCCTTTATGATGGGAATCCTGCTTATGAAAAAGGGGCTGTGGTGTGTCGTGCTGCACCGTCTTTTATTCGCTTCGGCAATTTTCAAATATTTGCCAGCAGGTCAGATGTCAAAAACCTAAAGCTTCTGGCTGATTATACCATAAGGCACTTTTTTCCACAGATCAAGAGAGGTTCCAAGCAACAGTATATCGACTTCTTTAAGGAGGTATCTGAGAGTACTATGAAGATGATAGTAGAGTGGCAGCGTGTAGGTTTTGTCCATGGAGTAATGAATACTGATAATATGTCAATTCTTGGTTTGACCATAGATTATGGACCCTATGGCTGGCTCGAGGGCTACGACCCAGAATGGACGCCAAATACCACTGACAAACAACATCGTAGATATAGATATGGCAATCAGCCAGCCATAGCCCAATGGAACTTGTATCAACTGGCAAATGCCCTTTATCCATTGATAGAGGACGCCAAGCCATTGGAAAATATCTTAAACCAATTCCAAGGAAAATATCTCAAAGCGGAGCAAGATATGATGCGCTCTAAACTTGGACTTGATGGACAAAGTGAGAATGATGAATCGCTGATCAATACTTTGGTAGCATCACTCCAACTGATAGAGACAGACATGACGATCTTCTACAGAAAGCTGTCTGAGTTAAGTAATACAGATGATCCAGCTATAGTGCTTGAGGTTCTATCTGCTTCTTTTTACAATCCAAAGAACTTAGATAAAGCCAAGAGGTCTAAATGGATAGAGTGGATAGAAAGCTATTTAAATAGAATAAAGGAAGAAGGCGTATCAGATGCTATAAGACAAAATAGGATGAAAAAAGTCAATCCTAAATATGTACTTAGAAACTATATGGCGCAAGTCGCCATTGATGCAGCCGATACTGGAGATTATAGCCTGATCAACGAATTATACGAACTTCTGAAACATCCTTATGATGAGCAAATGGAGCATGAAAAATGGTTTGCTTTGCGTCCTGATTGGGCCAGACATAAAGTCGGTTGCTCTATGCTATCTTGTAGCTCGTAGGGGTTGCAGATGACTTGGTAGCCGTATCTATTTCCTCTTTTTCTTCTTTTGCCTTTTCTTAATTGGCTTACCTCCGTACTTAATCTTCATAGCCTCAGCTCGCCTTATCTTACGATTGACCTTTTTATTTTTCTCTAATTTTTCATGAAATGCTGGGCCAGAAGGTTCAGTCTTTTTTACCTTATGTACATTGAATGGTACATACTCGCTCGGCTTTTCTAATGTGATCAATTCTTCAGAGAGTTCTACTTCTTCTGGCAATTGCTTAATCTCAATTTCCTGATTCATAAGTCCCTGTATCTGAGCTAAGTATTCCAGATCAGCTTCAGAGATAAATGAAATAGCCACACCCTTTGTCTCCGACCGCCCTGTTCGCCCAATTCTATGAATATACTTTTCTGGAGTATCTGTCAAATCAAAATTGATAACATGAGTCACCATGCTCACATCAAGCCCACGTGCAATAATATCAGTCGCGATCAAGCACCTGCATGAGCCTTCCTGAAATTGATTGACAGTCTCGAATCGATTGTTTTGTGATTTAGAAGAGTGAATGATCCCTAAAGATTCAGCTAAGGTAGGAAGCACTGCCTCATAGAGCGCATCTGCGAATTTCTTAGTCTTGGCAAAGACAAGCACCTTCTTGAGGTCTTCTGATTCAAGTAAGTTCAGCAGCAGATTCACCTTACTGTTGAAATTCTCAATCCTATATCCGTACTGATCTATATGCTCTAATGGTGCACCCGATGGAGCCGTTTCGATTTTGTCATAGAAATCTGTGAATTCTTGAATGACCAGCTCTACATCTGCTGTGAGCGTCGCAGAGAACATCAAGTGCTGACGCTTCTTTGGCAAAAAGTCGATGATGCCTCTAAGCTGCGTCCGAAAACCCAAGTTGAGCATCTCATCGACTTCGTCTATGATCACATGCTTAAAGAACTTAGTGTTTAAGACTCCATCAGCCATTAGGTCTAAGAGTCTACCTGGCGTACCGACGATGATGTCTACGCCTTCATGCACAGCTGCCTTCTGTGTCTTAATATTAGTCCCACCATAGACTCCTTTGATCCGGATATTCATATAAGTACTGAGGCTCTGCGCCGCTTCCACGACCTGGGCAACAAGCTCCCGCGTCGGCACCACGATGAGTATCTGAGCGTGCAGTGATTCTGTGAATCTCCACAGTCGAAGTACGGGTAGTAAATAAGCAAATGTCTTACCCGTACCTGTCTGTGCTATCCCTACGATGTCCTTACCAGACATGATCGGAGAGAAGGTCTTAGCCTGTATGGCAGTGGGCGTATCGAGAGACAGCTCGTGAAGAGCATTGAGCAAAGGCTTATTTAAATTAAGATCTGTAAACTTCATATCCAACACAAAGAAACAGATTAATGAAGTGGTTTAATAATGTATACCGTAGAGAAATTGGATTGGGACTTTTTAAACCAGCAAACCTATTTCTTCTGGGTATGATACTTGATCTATTTTTCTGAAGCAAAATATCATCGGTATATATTAAAATGAGTCGTAAGTGAAGTGATGATACTATTAGGGACAGGCTCCTGTCATCCACTTCGAGATGACCAATCATCCATTTCAACAGGACTAATCAGGCTCAAATACTTCAATTTTTAAGACTCAGCTAATAGGTATAGACAGCACAGGACAGAGATAAGATTTTACATTTTCAATCCATTGAAAGCAGATAGCCACGCATCCTTCATTAACGCTGATCCTGCCATTGAAGGGTGTACTCCGTCAGGACACCAGTATGCTGCGCCACCAGTCTTGGCAGCCTTATCAAAAATATTATGATATGGGATGAAAGCAGCTTTATATTCTTCAGCGATACTTCGAGATGCCTGCCTGTAAGTATCGAAGGTTCCATCCATGAAGTCGCTCACAGCAGTACCACCAGCTACAGCGAAAGGCTCACCGATGATTAGTTTGACATTTGGTAACGATGTAAATGTCCGATCTAATAATTTTCTGAGATCATCTCTGTAGGTACGCACAGTTCCCTTATAAGCATGAGTCAGTGTATGCCAAAAGTCATTGACACCGATCATGATGCTCAGTACATCCGGACTTAGCTGTAAGCAGTCTTCTTCCCATCTGTGACTAAGCTGGAATACTTTATGACCACTTATGCCTCTGTTATAAATTTTTAGATTTTTCTCAGGATGATCGTGCAATAGCTGTGATGCGATCAGATTGACATAGCCGATACCCATGCCTGAGCCTTGATTGGCATAGTAGTGACTCTTTGACCTTCCAGCATCTGTGATGGAGTCTCCTTGGAATAGGATGGTCAGATTATTTGGGACTATATCTTCATGAATTTTACTCTTATCTAAGTGATTACTCTTGTTATGTGCCAAGAGTCCGGTAGAAACGAATGCACTTGTCCCGAGAGTTAATAATTTGCGACGATCAATCATATTTTAGTGATATTTTTACTCCATGAATATAGAAGAATTCAGAGACTATTGTATGTCTAAAAGGGGAACAGAAGAAACTCTACCTTTTGATGAGCATACATTGGTCTATAAGGTCATGGGTAAAATGTATGCGCTGACATCTCTGAGTAGTGAAGAATTCAGGATAAATCTGAAATGTGATCCGGAGCGTGCCATAGAGTTAAGAGATGAACACGCTGATATCATTCCAGGATACCACATGAGTAAGAAGCATTGGAATACACTTGTCTTAGAGCATGATTCTTTGCATGAGGATCTGATCATAGAACTTATAGAACATTCTTATGATCTTGTTGTCAGTAAACTGACCAAGAAACTTAAGACAGAACTAGAAGAACTTTCCTAATCAGCATATAAAAAGTAAGTGACGTAACACATGGAGGTAGATAGCATCATAGTAGGGCAGGGTATTGCGGGAACATTGACGGCTTTGTCACTGATGAATCAAGGTCAGAAGGTCGTGGTGATAGATGATAATAATCCGAGGGCGGCCTCTAAAATATCTTCGGGTATCATCAATCCCATTACAGGGAGAAGATTCGTCAAGTCATGGAACTACGATGAAGTCGTTAAAGATGCTTTAGAAGTCTACAGACAGATGGAGGCTATGCTGGATATTGATATCATTAATCCGATAGAGATCGTGAGAACGCTTTATACCATTTTAGATGAGAATATACTGGCAGCAAGAGCTTTAGAGGATCCGGATTATTGTAATCAAGAGGTGACTGATCAGTCCTTGTTAGGCTTCATCAATAGTGAGGTGTCAGGCTTTGCGAGTCTCAATGGCTGGAAGGTTAATGTTGCTTTACTGCTATCAAAAGCTAAATCTTATTTCAGCGATCATGGTCAGATGATAGATACTATTTTTCGTTTTGATAGCTTAAAATTGAAAGAAGGGATCGTAAAATATCATGATGTAGCAGCTGATCATATCATATTCTGTGAAGGGTGGAAAGGGAAATATAATCCTTACTTCCAGGGTCTAGATTTTGATCCAGCGAAAGGGGAAGTGCTCATCGTTAGGATAAAGGGCCTGACTTTGACGTCTATTTTTAAGCATAAACTATTCATCGTACCGACAAGTGAACCCGATCTATACTGGGTGGGATCTTCTAATGAGTGGAATACAGATGATGAAGCTCCTTCAGCAGAGAAAAGAGAATATCTTGAATCTACGCTAAGAGGTTTTCTACAGCTTCCATTCGAAGTGATTGAACATCAGTCGGGTATCAGACCATCTAATGATCGGAGAAGACCAGTCGTGATACGGCATGAAGAACATAAGCAGATGATTTTTCTAAATGGCCTTGGTGCTAAAGGGGTGTCTCTGAGTCCTCACTTCGTGAAGCAGCTTATTCCCATGGTTTCTTAGTCATGTAAGCCAGAGAGTGACTGAGTATCAGTCCAGATATGATATGCCATATGCCCCAAGCTGCTGCGACAACTGTCATACCACCCAGCCCATCAAAGAAGGCGAAAATTAAAGCCAATCCCAATCCTGAATTTTGAATACCTGTCTCTATGGTTATAGACTTGATATCAGAAATATCTAAGCCCGCCAGCATCGCGATACTACCACCTGTCAGATAGGCGATGACATTATGTAGAATGACTACACCCAAAACCAAAGGAATATTTTCAATAAATACTTCAAAATTAGTCAGCACTGCTGCGATAACGATTAGGATAAATATGACCATGGATAAAGTCTTCAACCATGGCTGCCACTTCTTGACTAATTCTGGCCTGCGACCTCTGAGATACATGCCAATGATCATAGGGGCTATGATGATTATGAATATCGTCATAAATACATCTAAAAATTTTAATTCTACTCTCACCATGATGTCAAGAGCTGGCTTGTAAAACTGTCCCCAGAATGAAAGCCCTAAGGGAGTCAGTAGAATGGCGCTGACACTCGTAATGGCCGTCAGGCAGACAGAGAGAGCCACATTAGCCTTGGCGACACTGGTCATAAAGTTAGAAATATTACCACCTGGACAAACGGATATGAGGATCATGCCTAATGCCACACTTGCTTGAGGCTTGATGATCGTAATCAGGATAATGGTTGCTAGGGGTAAGCAGATCAGTTGAGCGAATAGACCTACCATCACCTTTCTGGGTTGCTTCAGGACATCATAGAAGTTCTGAGGGGTGAGTCCTACAGCGACGCCAAACATCACAAAGGCAACAGCAATATTGATGATGAATACTCCAGTAGAATTAAAATTGAACTCTATGAAGTCTAATTCATTTTGCATACGGCTGCAAATTACTTGAAATGCACTAAGGATCAGCCTTGATTAAATCTAAATAACTAATTTCCTTAATGATATTTTAACAATGTCCTCTGACTAATTTATGTTATAAAGTCATCTAACGTATATAACTGAAGTGAATAAAATAGAAATTTATGATGAAGTGGAGTTTCCTTTTGGTATTAAGTACTATCATACTTGGTATACATTGCAGCTCAAGTAAATCTAAAGTAGTGGATCAGATAATCAACGATAATCCAGATTTTGTACTGGAATGGGCTGAGATAGATTCGCTGGAGAAGCAAGGGCTGTATAAGTCTGCTTTAGCTAAGCTGATCGAGCTGAAAGAAGTGGCTCGCGAATCAAATGCGCACAATCACTATGTGAAATCTCTTTATTATCAGGCGTCATATACCAGCCAAATAGAGGAAGATGGACTACAGAAGTCTATTGAGTTATTAGAATCTGAAATCCCTGGCGACCTGACTTCTGGGCATCAGGCAATCATTCACTCAGTACTCGGCCAGCTATATTATCAATATGCGAGTCAGTACCAATATAGAATCTCACAAAGGACAATTACTGAAGACTTAGATGGGCCATTAGATGAATGGAGCTTATCAAAAATTATAACGACCAGCAATGATTTTTATAACTCTTCGATAGAGCTTATTCCAGGAAATGAAGCGGATCTGGATGGCTATGACTTTCTGATTAGTGAGGCAGGTACGACACTTGATGGTGCATTTACCCTCAGGACGCTTCTTATGAAAAGAGCAGCGGATCACTTCAGAAGCCAAAGAAGCTTACTGGTGGAGCCTGTTAATGCGTTTCGACTGCACGATGAAATAGCCTTTGCAGATACTAAAAACTTTATAGCTCACTCCTTCGAATCTTCTGATACGTTCTCCTACTCTTATCGAGCACTTCTGCTCTATCAGCAATTAGAAAAGGAAGTATCGCATCCTACGCTATCAGCACAGATAGAGATCGAGCGTATCCAATATGCACATCAAATATATGCAGGACCAGATAAGCTAAGCCTGATGCGCAATGCTCTATCAACTATCAAAGATGATCATAAAATTCCTCTGTCAGAACAGAAGCGAGCCCTGTACTATCTTGCCAAGAGTTACTACAATGAAGGAATAGCCTATCAGAATGAATTCGCTCCAGAGCTAAAAGATAAACTAACAATCGCTTATGATCTGATAAAAGACCATGACACGGCAGAAAAAATAGATCAAATAGATAATGCGATAAGAGCTCTGATATCTGATATCAAACGATCTGATCTACAACTATCCACTGAGCTTGTCTATCTCCCTCAGGAGCCAGCTTTATTTCACATCCAGTTTAGAAATCTTGATGAGGTAAAATTTTCATTGATTGAAGCCGATCAGGCTTTACTTGAGGAGCTAAATCGAAGTAAGACTGAAGAAGCTAAGCAAATATTAAAATCAAAAAACAGCATCAGGTCTTGGACAAAAAATATAGCTGCGGATGATTATAATTCGCACGCCTCAGAACTATTATTGGAGCCGATGGATCTTGGACAATATATTTTGATCGCAGAATCAAATGAGCTGTTTAATTATGGATCATTTCATGTCTCTAATCTCTCATACGCTACTCAGTCTGGAAATGGTCAATTGAAATACTTTGTATCAGATAGGAAATATGGTAAACCTGTAGAAGGCGTGAAACTGAGTTTTTTTAAAAGAAACTATAAGAGGAATAAAGCAACACTATCTGACTTAGGTTCTGATCTGACTGATGCAGAGGGAGTGGTAATCAGCAAGTTAGGGAAGAGAGAAGCGATAGGCGTTCGATTAGAAAAGGGGGCTGATCAATTAAACTTAGATAATTATCATTCTTATTATGATCGACATCGTCAGACATCTCAGCAACACATACATGTGCTGGGTGACCGTAATCTTTATAGACCAGGACAGACCGTCTACATCAAAGGAATCATATTAGACTCTGATGAGTACGGTGTAGCAACTAAGGCAATAGCAAATGAAAAAGTAACCCTATCTCTTAGAGATGCAAATGGTAAAGAAGTCTCATCGCAAGTAAGCTACTCTAATGAATATGGAAGTTTTAATAATGAATTTATATTGCCTACCTCAGGATTAAATGGACAGTACAGCATCCGCATCCAAGGCAATTCAACGCAGGCATTCCATAGCTTCAAAGTAGAAGAATATAAAAGACCCAAGTTCGCTGTCAAGATCAGTCAGCCTGAAGAAGAATATGAAATAGGCGATGAGATATCAGTGATAGGAGAAGTCCAAATGCTGTCGGGTGTACCTGTCGGTGGGGCGAAAATAAGCTATAGAATCACCAGAAGACAGAGGTATCACTATTATCATAGATTCTCTCGGATGCCGCAGCGTGAAGCTCAAGAAGAAATAGCCTATGGAGAATTGACTTCGGATATAGATGGTACATTTGAGATAGACTTTACGCTAAAAGAAGCAGTGCCCTCCTATGATAAAGCAATCTACAGCTACGAAGTCTCAGTGGATGCTACTGATTTATCAGGAGAGACTCAGTCATCTAAGAGCTACATCATGGCAAGCCATCAGAAAGTATTCTTATCCCTGAATCAATCAGGTAAAGTAGATGTCTCAGACTTAGATAGCCTAAGAATAAATATAAAAAATATAGCTGGTCAGGATATTAACGCCTCAGGCAGCTACATCATCAATAAACTAAAAGAATCTCCAAGATTTAAAAGATCAAAATATTGGGGAAGGATGGACACGACCTTACTGACAAATGCAGCGTATGATCGAGTGCCATCAGATTACATCATGAATGATGCTTCATATGAAAACTGGCCTGTAGAAAGAGAAGTGAGCGCCGGTCGTTTTAATACGAAAGGTCAATTTGATATAGACTGGCCGACTGTAGAAAGATCAGGCGTGTTCCAGATCATTATCAATAACGAATCAGTCTCAGACTCACAAGAAGAATTTATCATTAGAGTCAATGATGAAGCCAATCATAAATACGCCAAAAGTGATTTAATACATTTTCATACTGATCAGGATGAATATGAAAAAGGTGATGAAGTAGCATTGACGATCGCATCTCCATTTGAGGATGTCAATGTGCTGTATGAAATAGAGAAACGAGGAAAAATTATTAAGTCAGAAAGGATCAATGTCGGTCAGTCATTTGTAAAGATCAATATACCCATCACCGAGAATGACATAGACTTCTTGATACACATCTCAGTCATTCATGAGAATCGATCTTATCTCTACCAGCAGCCAATTACGGTAACTCAGAAAGAAAAAGAACTCGATGTCACAGTCAGCAGTTTCAGGTCAGTACTTTTACCTGGAGAGCTTGTAGAAGACTGGTCTGTGACTGTTAAGGATAAGAATGGGCTAGCTGTCAAAGCAGAGATCGCAGCATCTATGTATGATGCTTCTCTTGATGATCTTTATCAAGCGATGCTGTGGAGAGATATACCACAAGGCTCTTATTATACTGTTTTTAATATGGATGTGATAGGATTTAGAGCTCAATATTTTAGACAGCTTCATAGACAATCGTATGGATCTAATTTTAATCTAAGGATTCCATATCCGCAGCTGAGGACTTATGGAATATTAAATTACGGGAGCGGTAGAGTAGGTTTACATAAGAATCGTGCGATGAAAAGATCTAATGCAGGAACTGAGCAAGATGGAATGATGGGTGCTGATTTATCTTCAGCTGCACCAAGGACAGCCGAGCCGATAATGGAAGAAAGTATGGCAAGCATGAACGCTCCGGATGATCAGTCTGTGAGGGAAGCAGATGAATCTACACAGGTTAATAAATCAAATGAATCAGACTGGTCCAAAATCAGAACCAATCTAAATGAAACGGTCTTCTTCTATCCAGCAATCTATAGTGATGATGCAGGAAAAGCTTCATTAAAATTTACGATGGGAGAAGCACTTACAAAATGGAAATTTCAATTATTCGCACACACCCCGGATGCTGCAGCAGGCACAAAACTCATAGAGCTAACGACGAAGAAGGATGTCATGATTTATCCCAATGTATCCAGATTTGCAAGGGTAGGAGATAGGCTGCGACTATCGGGAAAAGTGATTAATCTGACAGATAAACCTATAAGTGCCACTGTGCAGCTACAGCTTACTGACGCGAGTAGCGATGTAGATGTCACTTCAGATTTAAGTGATTCAGTTACTAAATATCAGATAGAAGTAGCAGCGAATGATGCTAAAGAAGTAGAATGGTGGATCAGCCCCGATGCCGATGCGCTCAATGGACTCATCTATAGAATGAAAGTAGAATCAGGCAGTCAGAGCGATGGAGAAGAAGGCTACCTCCCCGTCTTGACTAATCAAGTATTAGTGACTGAGAGTCTACCGATATTCGTTCCGTCTCAAGAGACGAGATCATATGAATTCGCAGATTTGAAAGACGCTCTTTCATCTTCATCTGCAGATGTCTTGCAATACAGTATAGAATACGTCTCTAATCCATCATGGTATGCGGTACAAGCATTACCATATTTATCAGAGAAGCGTAATGAAGGGATCGGTCAGATGATAGAAAGATACTTTGCAAATCGTGTTGGTCAGTCCATCGTAGAATCTAATCCCGTAATTAATCGCATCTTCGATCAGTGGAATAGAGATGAAACTAATCAGAGTAAGCTACTCAAAAATCAAGATCTCAAGTCAGCACAGATAGATGAGACCCCGTGGCTGAGAGCAGCCTTATCTGAGACTGAATCCATGAAGCAGTTATCTGGATTCTTCCAGCATAATCAATTAGAATCCTCTCTGTCACAGCTGACGGAGCAGATCAAAGCTAGACAAAATGCTGATGGAGGATTTAGCTGGTTTCCAGGAAGGAGATCCAGCCTATTTATGACCATCGAAGTCTTAGATAAAATCGCAAAGCTGGAAGACCTTAATATCACTCATGATTTATCATCGACAAAACTATCTGCATTACAATATGTAGATGATGAACTCACTGATTATTTTAAAAATCACAAATACAAGACTGGAGATAAAGTGGCTTCGTCCATGCTTCATACACTTTATATCAGATCATCCTTTATCAGTGATTTGCCTCTGACTTCTGATTCTAAGGAGCATATAGATCGCATACACACTCACTGGACAGATCTAAATATATCAGATCAAGCGATGCTGGCCTTAATTCAGCTGAGGTTGAAATCAATTTCTGCAGCATCTGAGCTATACGCATCCATACAAGAGCGTGAGCTACATGTAGAATCAAAAGGTACCTACTGGAAGCATGATGGCAGCTGGTCTAATCGATCTGCTGTAGACAGACAAGTTCTCATGATCAGCCTTTATCAAGAAATGAATGCGGAAAAAAGTAAAATGGATAAGCTCAGGACATGGCTACTGCTGAATAAACAAAGCAATCACTGGAAGTCAACCAGCTCCACCGCATCAGCAGTTTATGCGCTGCTGATTGACCAAACTGATAGTCGCAGCTCTAGATGGCTGGTAGATGGAAATCAGAGCATCGTCTACGCCGGAGGAGATCAGGTCAAATCAAAATCAAAAGAAGCAGGAAGTCTATACTTCAGAAAAAACTGGACCGGTGCTGAAATAAAATCGAAGCTCTCAGAAATTAAAATCGAGAACAAGACAGATAAAGTAAACTGGGGATCTGCATACGTGCAGTACATGGAAGACATAGATAAGATCACTTCCAGCGAATCTGATCAGCTGAGCATTCAGAAAGAGATCTATAAAGAAGTCATGACTGATCAAGGCCCTACTTTAGTCAAGCTCAGTTCTGCAGAAGAACTTACGATCGGAAATAAACTGATCGTCAAGTTAATTTGTAAAGCTGACCGACCCTTAGAGTATATTCACATTAAAGATTATCGGGCTTCGGGTACAGAACCGACCAAGACAGTAAGTCAATATCAATCCCAAGATGGCTTATCATACTACGAAGAAACGAAGGACTTAAGTTCTAATTTTTTCATATCTCACATGGGGAGGGGCACTCACGTCATAGAGTATCCACTCAGAGTCAATCTGAAAGGGGAGTATTCTTCAGGAATCGCATCAATACAATGCCTGTATGCGCCAGAATTTTTAGCTCATTCTAATAGTGTGAATCTTAAAATAGAGGATTGACAGACTATACTTTCTGCTTTCTCATGGCCTGAGTCTTGACGTGATAACTGATGAATATAACTCCGAGAATCACGAGCGCACTGCCTACCACTTGCATCGTGGACACTTTTTCATGAAGAATGAACCAGGCCATGATAATGGTGGCTACAGGACCGACCGCAGAAATGATAGAAGCATTATTAGCACCGATTCTCTTGATGCCTTCTGCAATCATGAATGATGGAATGATGGTTGAAAAAGCCGCAATGTAGATGCCATAAAGATAGATCTCGCTCTTGAATTCTATCATATCAGAAAGCGGAGTCGTGAGCACATACTGTAAGCTTATGATGAAGAAAGCAATGACCATGGTGTAACATGTAAATGGGACAGTGCCGACTCGCTTTATGTATGCCTCTGCACCTACGAGATAAATGGCATAACTGAATGCTGCTAAGAAAACCAATCCTCCGCCTATAACTAGGGAACTTTGATCAGCCATATTAGTTTGACTCAAGAAAGCAATGGCAATACCCAAATAAGATATTCCAATGGCAATTATCTGAAACAGCTTAATCTTTTTAGAGAAGTATAATGCTGAAAGGATCAATACCATCGTGGGGTTCAAGAATAGGATCACCCTTTCAAGTCCAGCTGATATATACTGCAATCCCTTAAAATCGAGATAACTGGATAGATAATAGCCTATGAATCCAAGTAATAGGATCGGCTTCCAGTTGAGCTGTAATTGTTCTTTTACCTCAGCTTTAGACTTATATCGGAATAAAATGAAAAGATAGAATGGCACTGAGAATAACATTCTGATAAAAAGCACATGGATCGCCTCCAGATCATCAGTCACATACATGAGCTTGATCAAGACAGGTTTGGTAGCAAATAATATGGCACCGATGATAACCAAGATTGCAGCCATAGAAGGCTTATTGAGGATTTGCTGCATTCCGCTAATTTAAGTGTAAATGTATTTTGTCAGTGATTATATATGTTAGGTAGTTGGAATCATATCGCAATTATGAAAGGTCTATCGTATTGATGATAAGCGAGTTATCTAAAGTTTATTTACAGTCTATAGAGTTTAAAATTATGGAGGAGTATGTTTCATTGGCGACCTCTGAAGTTTGTAAGTTTAATGCCATATATTATTCCTTATTTAATTTACCATAAAGGCTTTTATGGGTCAAGTATAAGTCCATCGCTATTATTCATTTTATGAGGTTCAGGATGAATAGCTGACATAGGAATGAGTAGGACAAAAGAGTCGACGCTTCTAATGATTTGAATCTTCTTCTTAAAGATTTTGTCTTTTCTTGATATTTAATCGAAGAATCCATGTCTCTAATCGAAATACTACCATTCTGGGAAACTAATACCGATACTATATCTATTTTAGTTGTATCAAAGGAAATATAACATGGATAAGAAAGTAACAGATAGAAAAGACAGCGCTAACTCCATCATAAAGAATCACATGATCTGGTCTATGGGGGCAGGATTTATCCCAGTACCCATAGCAGACTTTTTTGCTGTCAGTGCGATACAGCTCGACATGATCCGACAGCTGTGTAAGCTATATGAGATAGACTTTAAAGAAACCGAAGGAAAAGCGATAATCACTGCATTGACGGGATCAGGGTTAGCCAGACTCGGAGCTCGTGCGATTAAGTTTATTCCAGGGGTAGGATCTGTATTAGGAGGGGTGACCTTAGCCGTACTTTCTGGGGCTTCATCTTATGCACTTGGAGAAGTATTCAAGACACATTTTGAGACGGGCGGGACTTTCTTGGACTTTGACCCTGCGAGACTGAAGAAGTACTATAATGAAAAGTTTGAGAAGGGAAAGGAAATGGCAAAGGACATCAAGAAAGAGCAAGACGATACGAAAGAGCTGATCATAGAAAAGAAATCAAGTACGAAGCCAATGGATGATGTCGATAAGCTAAAGCAAATCGCGAAGCTCAAAGAGGAAGGCATCATCACTGAAGAAGAATTCGAGAAAATGAAAAAAAGAATTATTGGAAGCTGATATGGGAAAATTGAAGAGGCGATTCAGTTATTGGATCG
>ENA-ORXT01004592-ORXT01004592.1-marine-metagenome-genome-assembly--contig:-NODE-4592-length-14156-cov-3.293487_pt1 | contig 14156 bp, 13 predicted proteins | sample MGYA00237868_ERZ511482 | MGnify/ENA metagenome assembly ERZ511482 | reverse complement strand
CAATTTTAAAATGGCTAAGAAAAAATAACAAGGGAATGATTTATTTAGAAAACACAGCCTTAGAATTTGAACAAGAAAATTACCAATCGGATTCAGATCATCAGTGGCTAATTCATTTATTACAACGTATTCCAGAAAAATATAGAATTGTTTTTAACCTACATGTAATCGATGGATTTAGCCATAAGGAAATTGCACAGAGATTACAAATTAAAGAAGCATCATCAAGATCAATCTTAAGTAGAGCCAGAGCAATGTTGAAAAATCTAATTAATCAAGAATCAATAAATTATGAAAGGTTTCGATAAACTGAACGAGCATAAAGATTTTGAGATATATTCAGAACTGGTTTGGGAGAATATTGGGCCTGAAATACTAGCAGAAATCAATCGACGCAAAAGGAAACGTAAAGTGCTGTTTTATATGTCTTTTGGAACTTTAATTGTATCGATTTTAGCATTCACAATACTTTATTTAAATAGCCCAAGTTCAATTGAGTGTGATAAAATTAAAAAGTCGATAAATCAAAATACTATAGCAAATGTACCTCTTAAGAATATTTCTAAAATTGAAAATATTGAAATAATAAATATTGATAGTGTAGAAAGAGAAGCTAAGGCTTATTTTAAATTCAATGCAGATAAAGCGATAACGGATAAAGCGATAACAGATAAAACGATAACAGATAAAACGATAACGGATAAAATTATAGCGGATAAAGCTATAGCAGATAAAACTATAACAGATAGAACGACAACAGATAAAACTTTATCAGACAAAAATATAGAAAGTAGAAATCAAATTAAATTAAATAGACCTATTTATAACCAAACTACTATTGAGAATGACTTATTTAATATTAGTACAAACAGTACAGCTAGCTCAGGCTCAATAGAGAATAGAATAATTGATTCTGATGACAAAAGCAATTCATATAATGAGTCACCATCATTAGTTTATACTTTTCTGAATATTCCACTTTTAGAAAAATTGCCTACAGGTGGATTATCTGTGTTACCTCCAATGAATATCCTTGATAAACTTCAAATTGTGAAAAAAATGGAAAGTTCTTACACTCCATGGATGATTCAAGGATATGTTGGGATTAATAATTTTAACAGTGATTATTTATTTGGAAATGGGGAAAATCGCTTTCGTAATCATGAATCTCCGCTTTTTGGATATGATATAGTTGTAAGAGTTGGAAAGGAAATACGACAGAATATTAGTATTCACACAGGAATAGAATTTTCAAATTATAGATATGTATTTAGAGCAAAATTTACTGAAAGTATATCAGTAGCAAAAGAGGAAACATTAAAGCAGATTATTATAAATCAAGTAACAGCTGATACAACGTTTCAATATGCTCAGTCAACTTATATAAATCGAACGACTCGTACTCAGCACTATAATTCACATTCAATAGTTAAAGTACCAATGCTGGCTAGCTATAAGCTTGGAACTAAAAAAATTGGACTACATCTCCTGGCTGGAGTGAAATTACAATTGTTGCGTATTAGTAGGGGAAAGACAAGCTTTGAAATGCCAAATATCATTAATATAAATGACCATCCAGATTATAAAAGTAGTATTCGAATTTTAGGATCATTAGGACTTCAGTGTCATTATATTGTCATGCCAAGAGCTTCTATTTTTATTAATGCTTCAGTAGATCGTCAATTAGATGAAAATCAATTTAATATGTTTAGCATAAAACAGAGTTTAATGTTTTCAAATTTAGGAGTAGGAATGCAATTACATTTTTAGCCTGAGTCTTTTAGGCAATACTCACTTATAAGCAAATGGATTATCTTTAAATTAAATTAAGTAATATTCTAATGCTTTACAATAAATTAACTCAGGAATTATCTGATCAGTCTTTATTCAGAAAAGCGAAAGAGCATGCTTTGGAATATTTAAGCTCATCAAATGTTTGTGATGTATTTCCATCAAAAGAATCTCAACAAAATCTTGATGTTTTTGATGAGAACATGCCAGCTAAAGGTAGTCCTGCACATGAGATTTTAGATCTTCTTTATAAAAATGGCTCACCTAATACAACGAGACTAAATGGTGGACGATATTTTGGTTTTGTGAATGGAGGGATTACGCCTGCCGCTCTAGCATCAAAATGGTTGGCAGATGCCTGGGATCAAAATGCTGCCATGGAAATCATGTCCCCCATTTGTGGAAAGCTAGAAAGAGTAGTGGAAAGATGGTTGCAAGAATTATTTGGATTTAGTCATGATACATCAGCGGGATTTGTTACTGGCAGTTCTGGTGCAACTTACTGTGGATTGATTGCTGCTAGATATCACATGTATCACAAGCTTGGCTATGATATTAATAAAGAAGGGATGTGCGGCGCTGAGCAGTTGAGGATAGTGACAAGTGCTGAGACGCATTCATCAGTGAAGCGAGCGTTGGCGATGTTAGGATTTGGTTATGATCATATAGAATTTATAGACACAGATGAGCAGGGACGCATGATGGTATCACCATTGCCAACCTTAGATAATATGACAATAGTCATCCTTCAAGCAGGCAATGTAAATTCTGGTTCATTTGATCCAATAGATGAAATATGTGATCTAGCAAACGCAGCAGGAGCGTGGGTGCATATCGATGGTGCATTTGGTTTGTGGGCAGGTGCTACACAACGATTCACTCATTTGACCCGAGGTATGCATAAAGCAGACTCCTGGTGTGTAGATGGTCACAAAACATTAAATACACCTTACGATTGTGGGATTGTCATGTGCAAACATCGCCAATCAATGCTCTCGTCTTTACATGCAAGTGGAGCATATCTTGTCAGAGACAAAGAACGCGACGGTATGTTTTATACGCCAGACATGTCAAGACGAGCGCGGATCATAGACTTGTGGTCAACTTTAAAAAGTTTGGGTAAGGCAGGAGTCGAAGAGTTAATTGGTGGCTTGCATGATAGAGCAGTTCAATTTTCAAAAGAGATTCGAGATCATGACTTTGAAGTATTGAATGATGTGGTCTTTAACCAAGTCGTAGTGTCTTATAAAAGTGATGAGATGATTGATCGCATTTTAAGTCATGTGCAAGAACAACGCATTTGCTGGTGCGGAGGATCTGTCTGGAAGGGTAGACGTGTGATTAGAATAAGCGTATGCGCCTGGTCGACGACTCAAGAAGATATATCAAAAACTGTCGCCTCTTTTCAACGCGCAAAAGATAAGTGTCTTAAATTGTCATAATTGACAAGTGACAACATCGTGTTTGTGTTTGGTGACATCTGGGCCAACAAAGCCCTTGTCAAATATTATTCTTCAGGCGTAATCGCATAGATTAAGTAACCGCACTGCTCATCCCTAAATGATGGATAAAAAACAAATTCTTTTGACTTTCTTAAAGTTAGAGAAGTCAGACTCGTTTTAAACAAGGTAGTCATCTTTTTATTGATCTGTGAAGAGGTGACTTTTCCCTTACCATCAACACAAATGTCGATGACTACTTTTCCTTTTTTATTGGAAATAATAAACATGTCTGGATTGCTGTCTAGCTTTCTTTCGCCAAGTCCATTCCCAATAATTACAGATAATTCTTCATCAATTTCTACTTCTTGTATCGCATCTCTATCTGGTTCTTCAAAAATCGGTGAAGAGCTTTTTTTTGTTTCCTCTTTCTGAGAAGATTCGTCTTTATCTGTTGTGCTCTCTGTTGACTTATCCTTTCTGTCAGCAAGCACAATTCTGTCATTTCCAGTTTTATCCATCTTTTCTTCAATATCCTTCTCAGCGTCTTCCATCTCAGCAATCTCTTTCTCAATAGCTTCATTTTTCTTGTCTTGCAGCTCCTTCATTTCTTGGATTAACGCACAGTGTTCTTTTAACAACGCAGTAGCTCGCTTGTCCCCAAGTTTGGAAGACTTAGACCACAGCTCGCAGGCTTCACTTTTATCTTTTTCTAGAAAATATAAATATCCTTTGATGAGGTATAATTCAGAATCATACGGATCTAGTTCAATTGCGACATTGGTATAGTTCATCGCCGCTTTCATATTACCTAGCTGTTGTTCTGTTTGGCTCATCAGTTTGATGACCTCCTTAGTTATACCATTAAGGGCTATAAATTCTAGGATATCGCTCTTTGTTCCTTTGTGAGCTCCTAATTGATATTTTGATTTTGCTCTCATTAATAATGCAGGTGCAAATTCATCATCATCCTTCAAAATTTGATTGTACATTCTGACGGCTTCATCAAAGCGCTCCTGATCGAAAAGTACTTGTGCCTTCATAAAGACGACATTGGGATCGTTCTCGAGATTCTGAGCTTGAAGTTGAAATGCTGAAAAAATGGAGAATAACAAAATATATAGTGATGCTTTCATATTACCGTATTTACTATTAGGACGTTTTTTTTGTAGATATGGTTTCCCGAAATGGGCATTCCCATATTAATGATTCGTTAAAAGTAGAGAGAAATCATATTATAGAAAAGGCATATACCATGCCAGTTGAAGATTAGAAATGACAATTGCAATGATAATATCAACGGAAGTGTTCATGATGTAGACTGATTTTTTCACTAAAAACTTAACAGTAAATACCCAACACTTCCTTAATGTCCATCCACCTCAAGCTCCTTATCCTTCACCAAATAATCAACAACTTTCCCAATACTCAGACCCTGTACTATTATTGAAAATAAGACCACTACGTAGGTAATCAGGACAAACAGATCCTTGTCCATCATATCAGTTAATGACAATGCAAGAGCAATGGATATGCCTCCACGTAATCCGCCCCAAGTCATGATCGTATTTGTTTTGGGGATAAACTCTAGCTTGTCTTCATAAAGCTGAATCGGAATAGATAAAGCAATATAACGAGCTATCAATGCAACTGGAATTGCTAAAACTCCCATTACTATAAACTTACTATTAAAAGGAATAATTAAAATTTCTAAGCCGATCAATACAAAGAGAATTCCATTCAATAATCCATCTGTGGTCTCCCAAAATTTATCAATATAGAGCTCTGTCATTTCTGACATCCCATGCTCTCTGACAGTATCATGTCCGACCAAAAGTCCAGCTACAACGACTGCCAAGGGTCCTGAAAAATGGAGAAATGATGCAAGTTGATAGCCACCCATCACAATCGCAATCGTAATCAATACCTCAACACTATAATCATCAATCGATTTCATCAGACGATAAGCAACCCAACCCATAGCAAGTCCAAGCGCAATGCCGCCTACCACTTCTTCTAATAATAACAATCCAATTTCACCAGGTGTCACATGATCCAATCCAACATCCGCAATTTGAAATAATGTTAAAAATACGACCACTCCAATCCCATCATTAAACAGAGATTCTCCAACTATTTTGGTTTCTAACTTCTTCGGGACACCTGCCTTTTTTAAAATACCCAAGACAGCGATTGGATCAGTAGGCGATATGAGCGCTCCGAATAGCAAACAATTAATATATGCGACTTGCATCCCAAATAGTGGAATGATATAATACATCGCTGTACCAATCAAAACAGTACTCAACAAAACCCCAAATGTTGCAAATGCTAATATGGGCCCACGTTGGACTTTTAGCTGATCAAAATTTGTATGCATCGCGCCAGCAAAGAGTAAAAAGCTCAGCATGATCTCCATTAATACTGCTCCGAAATCTATCTTGGTGATTAAGTCTTTTAGAGGATTGATCAAATCTGAATTAAACCATCCTAAGAGTGTGAGTATTAAACTCATGATGATTGTGATGACCATGGCACCAATCGTGTATGGTAATTTGACAAATCGCTCATTGATATAGGCGAATAAGGCGGAGACGACTACTAAAGTCGTTATTATTGTAAAAAATTCCATTGTATCCGCGAAGGTACAGAACAAAGGAATTTGTTTTGTGTTTTATTTAAAATATAGTTGTTATGAGTCATAATGAATCATTAGAGCAAATCACAATCGGAGGAGGTTGTTTTTGGTGTGTGGAAGCAGTTTTTCAAGACTTTCAAGGGATCGAGAAGGTTGTTTCTGGATATAGTGGTGGCCATGTTGTTAATCCAACATATGAGCAAGTTTGTGCAAAGCAAACAGGTCATGCTGAAGTTGTGCAGTTGACTTTTGATCCATCAATCATCTCTTTAGGTGAAATTTTGGAAATATTTTGGGCTGCTCATGATCCAACCACTCCTAACCAACAAGGAAATGATAAAGGCCCTCAATACAGATCTGTGATTCATTATCATAATGAAGCTCAAAAAGAAGTAGCAGAACATTCAATTGCACATGTTGCCACAAAGATTTGGTCTGACCCAATCGTTACCGAGTTAGATCCTTTAGAAACATTTTATGCAGCTGAATTATATCATCAGAATTATTTTAATAATAATCCTGGAAATGGATATTGTTCTGTGGTTGTAGGACCTAAGGTCGCAAAGATTAAAAAGAAATACGCTCATCGATTAAAGCAAGCTGAAGAAAAAGGAAAAGGCGATTTTAATAAACTGAATCAAGAAGAAGCTAGGGTGATTTTGCATAAAGGAACTGAAAGACCATTTACTGGTGAATATGATAAACATTTTGAATCTGGAACCTACATATGTCGTCAGTGCGAAACACCATTATATACATCTGATTCCAAGTTCGATTCTGGCTGTGGATGGCCAGCATTTGATGATGAGATTGATGGTGCTGTGAAGCGGATCACAGATGCTGATGGAAGACGCACTGAGATTTTATGTCAAAACTGTGGCGGTCATTTAGGTCACGTATTTATTGGGGAAAGGTTAACCGAAAAGAATACTCGGCATTGTGTGAATTCTATTTCAATGAAATTTATAACAACATAATCTTTTATAATTTGGAGAGTTATATGATAGGTATCAAGCTGCTTGTGATCACCTCATTATTTTTGTGTCAATTGTCTACTCATATAAGCGGCCAGTCTCAGCAAGATTCGGCTACAAATATTTCTCAAATAACCGGATTGGTAGAAGACAGCAATGAGCTCATATTTGGGTTAAGTGAAGATGATATTTACTTAACAGTAGGAGAACAAAATGTGTCAAGTTTTTTGTCAGATGGTTCTTTAATGTTTAATGATAAATTACCACCAATCGAGGATTCTTTATTAAATAGCCAGATCATTATACAGGATAATAAAATATATAGATTTATTTATTCTTCACTTCCAATAATATCTCGCGATAACACCATTTCTCCTACATTAAAAAATATAACAGTTGAAATATTTGATGACTTTACTGAGCTTGTAGATTTCTTTGAATTAAACGAAAAAGAAGTTGTACATGATGTGATAATATTAGATGATGATAACTTTATCATGCTATTGTATATGCCTAATACAAGAACAATGAGTATAAAGAAGATATCGAAAAATAAAGGTGTTACCCAAGAAAGAGTCTTAAGTAAAACAGGAACTTCTTACCAAAAATTATTATTGACTATTGATCAAAATGTTTTATGCATCGCAAGCTCTATGGGCTCGGATTCTAAAAATTTAGTTTATCTAGATTCTGATTTCAATTCTATTTTTGAAATTCAGACAACTATGTTTTCTCGTCAGGTAAGACAATTAATTGACGAGAGTTTTATGGTCATAGGGAAGCGATGGTCCCCTAAAAGAGCTAGTGATAATATAGTGGGAATATACTCGAGTAGAGGCATGTTTAAAAAAGAATACAGTCTAAGTGAAGAAATAGATAAGAGATATATTTCAGGGTTCGGTAGAAATGATAAATTAATTGTTTTAGCAATTGATAAGAGTAAAGAAAATAGGATAAACATCAGATGTTTCAATAATTCATTGAAAAAAATAAATGAATTTGATATTGAAGGGGTATCTTATACAAAGACTAAGTTATTACCAAATAAAATTGGAGGATTTACATTTATTGCTGGAGACTTAATTAAAGATGACTTTGGTGTTCTTAAAAATAAAAGTGACAAATTATTGCTCATTCAAATAGATGAAAAGTGTTCTAATCCTTTTTAATTGGAATTAGCAGTGGATAGTTTATAAACTAGTTTTTTTATTCTGGACCAACCTTTACTCTATAATTTGGAGTCTCTATAAATATGAGAATACATTTACTGATATTGTTATTGACTATACTTTGTCATAGTTCTTTTGCTTGTAGTTGCCTCTTTATAGAGGACCCTTGTGATAATATTAATAATGAATATAGAATTCCTGTTCTTGTATCATTTAAAAATTTATCAGCACAGGAGGGAGTTTTGAAAATAGAGAATGTCTATTCTGACGAAATTACATTGAAGGAAAAGTATTATATCATTGCTATTCTAGAACCTCCTGTAATATTTCATTGGATAACATAAAAGAAGGACAGTCCTATTATTTTGGATTTCCGAAACATGCGATTACATCTGATACAATTGGATATTCTCAATGTATGTCTCCTTTTTATGATGAGCAAAAATTTTGGTATCTCGATAAGTGTAGTTCAAAAATACGGATAGAATATATTGATGTTTATCCAAACCCAGTAACTGATAGTCGGTTTTCAATTAGTGGTCATATAGATAGGATTTCATCGTTAACAATATTTAACACAACTGGACAATTTATCCATACACAAGATATAGGTGCTCTAGATAATAATTCTTTCTCTATTCCTGAGAATGTTAATAATGGGATTTATGTTGTAATTTTTCAAACTGGAGAAGGGCTGAGGTATTATTCTAAAGTAATGGTAGGTCATGGTAAGCTGAAATAATAAATATCTTGGTAGATCCAAATTTTCCGAAAGGAGTAAAAAGAAGATTGTAGCCAATCTATTTATTATATATAGTTTAGTTCTTTCTGTAAGATTAGTAACTAAAAAAAGCCGACCACAAATGTAGTCGGCTTTGAAATCACTTGGTTAGGATTTGCCTGATTTCTATGGCAAGTATCTTACATGTTCTTGATGATCTCATCACCAAACTCAGAACATTTCAATTTCGTCGCATTTTTCATGAGCCTCTCAAAATCATAGGTTACGTTCTTCGATTTGATCGCACCCTTCAGTCCTTTTTCAATGATCTTTCCAACTTTCTTCCAACCTAAATAATCAAACATCATCACACCAGAAAGAATAACTGAACTAGGATTCACTTTGTCTTGACCTGCATATTTTGGAGCAGTTCCGTGAGTCGCTTCGAATACCGCAATTCCAGTTTTATAATTAATGTTAGCACCAGGTGCAATTCCAATTCCACCAACGGCTGCGGCAAGTGCATCGGAAATATAGTCACCATTCAAGTTTAATGTCGCAATGACATCATACTCAGCTGGTCTCAATAAAATTTGCTGTAAGAAGGCATCTGCAATCACATCTTTGACGATGATCTCGCCTTTGCTATGTGTAATTGTTTGCCATGGTCCACCATCAAGATCGACTGCACCATATTGTTCCTTCGCTAAGTTGTAACCCCACTCTTTAAATTTACCTTCCGTAAATTTCATGATGTTACCTTTGTGGACAAGGGTGACAGACCTTCGCTTATTTGCAATAGCGAAATCAATCGCTGCCTTTACAAGCCTTTCTGTCCCTTCTACTGATACCGGCTTGACACCTAATGAAACTGTATCCGGAAATCGAATTCCTGTCACACCCATTTCATCGATTAAGAATGCTTTTACTTTATCATTTTCTGGAGTACCGTGTAAATACTCAATACCTGCATAAATATCTTCTGTATTCTCTCTGAAGATCACCATGTCAACAAACTTTGGTTGCTTCACCGGGGAAGGTACTCCTCTGTACCACTTTACTGGTCTTACACAAGCATATAGATCTAATATTTGTCTGATGGCAACATTCAATGATCTGAATCCGCCTCCAACAGGAGTCGTCAATGGACCCTTAATCGCCACAAGATGGTCAGCAATCGTATCGGTTGTTTCTTTTGGTAACCATTCACCCATTTTTTCATTAGCCTTTTCTCCTGCATAGACTTCTTTCCAATGAATCTTTCTGTCGCCATCATATGCTTTTTCTACAGCAGCATCAAATACCTTTTGCGCAGCATCCCAAATGTCAGGTCCAATGCCATCTCCCTCTATAAAAGGTATAATTGGGTCTTTCGGTACAGCTAGATTTCCTCTTCTATTAAGGGTAATTTTAGTTCCACTCATATTTTGAATTTTGTTAATCTTGTTTGAAAAGAGCTGCAAAGGTATAAAAAAGCAGTAAAAAAGCTTGATTTAGCTATTTTTTGGTTGACATATTGCACATATTGATCATGTCCGACGATCTTAAATTCAGGGAATAGCAGTGAGAATGTATTCAACTGTCTCACATTCTCTACTCAATACCGAGTGTAATATCAATATTATTGATACATCATTCGAAAGCTGTATGAGAAATAAACCACTCTTGTGAGTCGCTATCCAATATCGACCTTCAGAATTTTGGAATACGCGCCAAAGATTAAACGCATTTAGATTATCTGAAGGAACAAATTTTCTAAATTTTAGCGATGACATGTCTCCTGAATCAGATGGCATGACCAAATAGAAACCTCCACCCCAAGTAAATATCCAAGATCATCATTGCGATCTTGAGAAATTAATAATATGGCTTTACCATGTAAGGCTTTTCTACATTCGGATGGGAAAAATACTTTGTTTCGAGAAAGTCTACTATTTTCTACAGCATACCTTTCGAAACTTTCGTCGATTGTATTAAATCGACTAATTCCACTTTTACGTGAGCCAATCCACATATGGTCATCATGTGTAATATGAATGCACCATATTTGATTTGATTTTAACCAAATTGATCGTTATTTAAAACTTTGAAATTATTTGGAGAATCGTATCTACAGATGCCTTCATTCGTAGCTATCCACAGAAATCCAATGCCATTAGTTTTGAAATCATTTACTGTGTTGTCCAAATACAAGAAAATAATAGAATATGAAAAGAGCTGTATATGAAGGCTTTAGATACTAAATATGTTAGAATCTTACATTTCTTTAAACTATTTTTGTTTGGTTAAGGCGTCGAATTTAATTTCTATATATAGATATAGAACTATGCCTTTAATTTACAGTTCAATTAAAAACTAATTAAACCTACAAAGCGTCTACCGACGACTGTGTAAGTTAGACTGCAAAACATGAAGAATCCACATTTAGATGCTGAGCAAGAGTTAAATACTGAAGAACATAAGTTCGAACGCGCCTTACGTCCCAAACTCTTAGATGATTTTAGCGGTCAGCCACAAATCGTTGAAAATTTGCAGGTATTTATTCAGGCAGCTAAAATGAGAGAAGAGGCGTTGGATCATGTATTACTCCATGGACCTCCTGGTTTGGGGAAAACTACCTTATCTCACATTGTCGCGAATGAATTGGAAACTGGTATCAAAATTACTTCTGGTCCAGTTATTGAAAAACCAGGTGACTTAGCGGGGCTTCTGACCAATTTATCTGAAGGCGATGTCTTATTTATAGATGAAATTCATAGACTGAATACAGTAGTCGAAGAGTATTTATATTCTGCAATGGAAGACTATACGATCGATATTATGATTGATTCTGGCCCAAATGCAAGAAGTATACAAATTGAGATTAATCCTTTTACTTTAGTTGGTGCGACGACTAGAATGGGCTTGCTTACTCCTCCTCTAAGGGCAAGATTTGGTATCACCTGCCACCTTAACTATTACGATGTTCCGACCTTGAAGAAAATTATTTTTAGAAGTGCTGCTCTTTTAGAAATACCAATTGATGATGATGGTAACACTGAAATCGCTAGACGTAGTAGAGGGACACCTAGAATCGCAAATGCTCTGCTCCGAAGAGTTAGAGATTTTGCGCAAATAAAAGGAGACGGCACGATTGATAAAAGCATTGCCAAATTCGGATTGGAGGCACTTAATGTGGACGATTCAGGACTTGACGAAATGGACAATAGAATCCTATCTGCTATTATTGAAAAATTCAAAGGTGGTCCAGTAGGCATTAAAAATATCGCGACTGCTGTCGCTGAAGAATCCGGTACAATCGAAGAAGTACATGAGCCTTTTCTCATTATGGAAGGCTATATACAACGGACAGCCAGAGGAAGAGTCGCTAGTCAAAAAGCATTTAAGCATTTAGGTATAGTGCCTCCTAAAGAAACTGGAACTCTCTTTTGATAAGCTCGATTAAAGTCAATTAAACATAGACTTACACACGAATAATATAGCCTACTGAAGTCAGATTTCTACTTTGGGTGAATATGCTCAAGGTTTTAGAAAAATTATTAATTCCATTGGAAGATATATGTATAAAACCAGGTCCTACAGGAAAAGAATAGCCAATTTCAAGCGCACTGCTCAGAGGACTTTTTAAGTTATCAGCCTCAGGAAGAATAGAAAAAAATTCATTTTCTGATCCAAAAGACTGAGTCACCCCAAAGCCTAGATTCCATCGTTTGCGTTTGCCAAAATGCCAATTCATCATCACCGGTACTGAAATATATGTGCGATTATAATCATCAGATATTGCGTTGCCATTGACATCAGTAAAAAAGAAGCTGCCATCACCTATTTTGTCATATATAATTCCTGACCTAATACTCCATCTTGGATTGAAGTGGTAGTCAACAAATACGCCTGCGGCAAAATTATACACACTTTCTTTCGGTAAAAAATCGCCCTCTAGTACTAAGCCTGAAGATGAAAAGGAAATAAATGGCTCTAACGTGAATTCTGTGCTATATCCATATATACTCGTATCATCAGATTGGGCAAATATCGAAAATGAAAATATGAAAACAGCTAGTGCTGTAAATAATAATTTGTTCATGATAAAGATAATTTGTTCTCAAGTAAAACGGGAAAAATCTATTTGATATATCTCCCGCTTAATTTTTTATTCTTAATGAAACTATTTACTTACCTAGTTCCAGTAATCCATAACCATCGCATCCTCTACAAGTGGGCCTAGCATCGCGACAAATGCTTGATGATCAGGATGTGGCAGATACTTTTCTCTTGCTTCATCACTATTAAAACTCATAAAAAAGCAATGAGTAAAGCCTTTGTTTAATCCTTCAGGGCTATTATTAATGCCCCATTCAAAATAACTGATTTCAGGTATTTTACTTGGTAGGGCAGCAAAGGCATTTTCTACTTTTTTGATTTCAGCAGAATCAGCATCATCTTTAAATTTGAACATGACGACATGTCTTAATTGCTTTTTATTTGAGTCCAGCATCTTTGATTTCGATTCATATTGATCAATAAATAGAGGTTTCTGCTGACAGGCAATTAAAGACAAAAAGAAGAAGATGAATAGTGCGATATACTTCATAGATATAATTTAGTTATGCTTGTGCAGTTGGAGTAAAATTCATCGGTGGTAAGGGCGACTGATTACTGTCCTTAATTGGACCATGCTGAGCCTCAAATTTTTTAATGTTATCGTGGAGTGCCTTCATCAGTCGTTTAGCATGTTGAGGAGATAAAATAATTCTCGATTTCACTTTTGCCTTTGGGACATTGGGTACTAATCTGACAAAGTCTACGATAAACTCAGATTGAGAATGTGATATTATTGCTAGATTTGAATAGACACCTTCAGCGATTTCTTCTGACAATTCAATATTCAATTGTTTTTGCTTTTTCTTTTCTTCTGCCATTTTCTACAAATTAGATTATAATTATAGGCTAAAAATACGCTTAAAAATGGATTCTAAGAATATCGATGAGTATTTCATAATCAATAAGACATTATAGAATGAAAGAACAAAAGCACATATTCACTCAGATTTTTATGAAAATGTGTAATCTTTAAAAAAAAGGAATACACATCAGTAGCCACGGGATGCATCCCGTGGCAAATGCCCCCAATGTCAGATGCCCCCATGGATGATACTTCCTATGTCAGATGGGCATTAGTGAACCTATAAATTACATATTAAAATAAATCATAAAATATAATGTGCTATTAATCAATATTTTATTACATTTGATCATCATTATGTCAGTGTATACTGAACCCCAAAAACTGGCATAATCAAAACCAAAAACCGTATGTCAAATAATTGTAAACACAGTTTTACTCCCATTAAAACTGTATCCCTCTTCAAATGGCAAGTATCCAAAAGCCATTTTAACGAATTTATCATTCTATGTTTCCTTTTA
>ENA-ORXT01004591-ORXT01004591.1-marine-metagenome-genome-assembly--contig:-NODE-4591-length-14156-cov-4.621990_pt1 | contig 14156 bp, 13 predicted proteins | sample MGYA00237868_ERZ511482 | MGnify/ENA metagenome assembly ERZ511482 | reverse complement strand
TTCCTACCTCCCCCTACTTTTCCCCTGTGCATTAAAAATATTTCATCGGTTTTATTATTTTTTGCGAAGAATCCCGAAACCCTTCTATTTATACCATTAGTGGGAACATTTATTTCTACAGTAATATCGTTTGATTTATTTTTTTCAAATTGTTTTGCCAATCCAAAGCCATTCCAAAATCTTGGGGATGGGTTGTCTTCACTTTCTTCTATCTCATAACCAACAAACCATATTTTCTTGTTAAAGATAACAGAAGTATCCCAACTTCCACCAGGAAACCCTATGGTGTAATTACCTTCTAAGTTTAGATTTTTTTCTAACAATTTTTTAAGCTCACCCTGACACTCTCTTATTTCCAACGCATCTGTAATTATCTGCAACATTATTTTCCCTGAATATCATATTTTGTATTTTCCCTTGTCAGCACCATCAAAAGCCAAACAGAGCAAAAGCAGAGCAAGAAAACGCATTATATCATCAATCCATTTACGGACAACTCCCGGACACTCAAACATCTATCTTGCTCCCTCAGGCACGAGGTATTACACAAATAAACAACTCTCGCTCAATATCATTAAACAACTCAACATCAGGGTTCAGGCGCAACACCCGTTTAATCCCACTGCCATAACCACTGTACGGTAAAAGCGTTTTACAGATTGAGTTCAACACAGGGTTACGGTGTACAGAGAGGCCATTTTTGATCTTCTCAACGGTTAATGAATTCGGTAGCTTGCCAGGGCTTATAATCTCAACTCGGTTGCCAAAAACAAACACCTTTACCGAAGATTGAATGTAATACTCACGATGCACCAAGGCATTAACCAATAACTCACCAACAACCCGCTCGTCAATTTCAGGTCGGGTCTGAGTATTAAAACCCTTATCCGTTGGCACATGGCGCAGGTTGTTGCGCACAAACTGCATCGCACCATCATACTGTGTACGCAGGGTTCCTTTGACGGTGGACTTATCAATAAAATGATCAACATCCACCGAATCACCCGCAAAATGCACACAGTCAACGTAAAAAGAAGGGGTAAACCGAGAAGGCACTTTTCCAAACAGTAGATTCCCTGCCAAGGTCATTACACCATCATCTAGCAGGCCAAGATTTGTAAAAACAGTTTCAGCCGACAAGTTGTCTCGCTTCAACTCTTCCAGAATATCTGGGTTATCTTTATCTAGAAAGTCGTAAACGGCTTCGCTATTGATATCGCCAACAGTGCTTCCAGCAAGCGACTCTTCATCTGCAAACAAGCGCTGAGAGGCAGCGAATAAACGGCGTAATTCCTCTGAAGACATCTTGCGCTTATCGCCACCTAATTTAGTGTAAAAAAAACCTTTGCTGGTTTGGTAAGGGCGACTCTCCCCCTTACGCACATTCACAACAATAATACGCTTGCCTTCTATGTCTACAATTTCTGTAAATGGGTAGATCGGTGGCTCAACATTTTCATTGGCTGTGTTGCCAATAAGCTGATTGATACGGCCGATATGCTGGCTGTCTAGGCCAACTGTGACGCCATTGTCATTAACACCAATTAACAGCATTCCACCTTAAGTATTTGAGAAAGCGACCAGCTCTTCGGCTAGAAGATTGGCGTCAGTCATATCGACTTTGAACTGAGTTATGCTATCTGCACCGTTCTGGATACGTGAGAGTATTTCAGGTGCTTGCATCATGGTTATCCGTTTAGAATATGTGCTGGAACAGTAGTTATCTTACTATGCCACGAAACGGTAGACTATAAATTCATGAAACACGTAAGTGCAGTAAGGTGTACTTAACTCCAAATCTCACTGGTTAAAGCTATTAACTTACTCTACACTTAATATCACTAAGTGTAATAAATTGTAGAGTAATTCATGACTCCTCTCAATCAACTCAACGACACCTTAAAAAAACTCGCTACCCCTAAGCACTACCTCTTTACGCCAAGTGATCTGAGCAGTGCATTACCAAACCACAGCCACGCTGCATTATCAGTCGTGCTCAGCCGTGCCGTTAAAAGTGGCTTGCTAAAACGTGTTTGCCGAGGTCTTTATCTACACCCAGAAACGAACCCACACGATGGTCTATTGCTTTACCACGCAGCAGCCAAACTGCGCGCTGGTGATTTTAACTACCTCAGTTTGGAGTCTGTACTAAGTGATGCGGGCGTTATTTCACAAGTTCCGATGGGCTGGATAACGCTGATGTCATCCGGTAGAAATCGTATCGTTGATTGTGGGCGTTTTGGTCGTATTGAGTACATTCATACGCGACGACCCACAGCAAAACTGGTAGAGCAGTTAAGTTGGGATGGGCGCATTCATTTATGGAGGGCTTCAGTAGCCTTGGCTATGAAGGATTTAAAACATACTCACCGAAGTCAGGATTTAATCGATTGGGAGGTTGTTAATGAGCTTATTTGACCAGCTGGTAGACGAAGCCCTGAAAACTCAGATGGAGCTGTCTCCATTACGCGTTGTGGTGGAAAAAGAATTACTACACCACGATATCTTGCGTGAAATGGCAGAGGCGGGATTGCTGCAAAACCTAACCTTCATGGGTGGAACTTGCTTACGGGCCTGCTATGGTTCGAATCGCTTGAGCGAAGATCTTGATTTCACAGGTGGGGCTGACTTCAAACGCGAACAGCTCATGGCGCTAGGTGACGTTTTGATCAGTCATTTAAAGGTCAAATACGATCTAGCGGTTGATGTCAGCGAACCTCGCAGAGAAACGGGGAATGTGGATACCTGGAAGCTCAAAGTAATTACCCATCCTAAGCAATCGAACATACCGACGCAGCGCATTAATATCGATATTTGCGCCATCCCCAGTTATGAACCAAAGCCGATGATGTTGCTCAATCACTACGGTATCGATATGGGTACTTCAGGCTTAATTCTACAAGTGGAGAGCCGAGAGGAAATTCTAGCGAATAAGCTGGTTGCACTGGCCTTGCGTCCTAACCGGATTAAGAATCGTGATTTATGGGACATCGCATGGTTACGACAACAAGCAGTTGATTTGCCATTGCCGCTGGTGGTGAAAAAAATAGCGGATCATAAGCAGACGCCGGATGACTATTCTGCCTTGTTAGAACATCGTATTATTCAGCTACAAAATGATACGACTCAGCAAGCAAGTTTTAGTCAGGAGATGCGGCGATTTTTGCCACCCGAAGTTGCAAAGAGTACCGTGGAAAATGACCAGTTCTGGGAGTACTTATGTACGACAGTGATGCAAGAAGGGCAGCGTGTGTTGAAGTATCTGGCTAATGGGAGTTCTACGAATGAACACTTTAAGATGTAGCAAAACTAATCAATGAGCAGCTGTATTGCGCTTACCTAATGCGGAAGTAAAGGCTTCACCATGTGCGGCAATATCAGCTTAAGGTGTGTTTTTGTGGGCTTCATAGTAAGAACGTAAAACGGTATTCATGCGTGTCTGATAGCCCTTACCCTGCTCTTTAAACCACTGCACAAGATCAGTATCAAAACGTACTGTTAGCCGTTCTTTGTTGGCTGGGATGTGCATTTTTGCGGTTTTCCAAAAATCGTCATCCAATTCTGGTACATCGCTGTAATCAATCGCGCTATCAGGGCGGCTTGCCAGCTCATCCAGTCTTTTTTCCGAGATTGAAAGTTCATCAAGCGTTATTTTTGTAGTAGTCATTATATGCCTTCCTCTCTGTTTTGTTTGCTAAACGCGCCGATACGATCCTGATTTACTGTAAAACAAACCTTTGCTGGTTTGGTAAGGGCAAAGCGAATTGGCTTAAGCCTGCTCCACCTCAAACCCCACAACATTGCGATCTTCCTTACTAAACTCCACGCCAATCAAATGAATTGGCTGGTTTAACCCACGGTATTTATCCGCATACCGCTTATCCTTAATTTGCTGTAAGGCTTTACCCTTAGGTACCAACTCCACCACCTTAAACTCAAACAAATACACTTGATTGTTAAATTTCAGGGTCATATCCAAACGGCCATGATTAGTACAATCTTCCACAGTCACATCTAAACCCAGTGCCGCAAAGTAGGAGTAAAACACGCTCGCGTAAAACCCTTCAAAGGTTTGAATATCGTTGCTGGTATACCAATGGTGCGGAATGCTGGCAAAGAACGAATGAAACAATCCTTTCAATCCATCAAAATCATTCGCTTCCAGTAAGTCATAAAGCAAAATACTTTGGTCGGATTGCGCACTTTTGTTTTGCGTAAAGGTGCTGAGCAATAACTCGTTAAGGCTTTGATAAACCTCCTGATTAGGGTAACCCAGTGTGTAATATATTTGCCCACCGACTTGGCGCTGCTTTTTAATGGTCAGATAACCCGTTTGAAACAGCAGTGCTTCGGTCGTCATATCATCCACATCAAAGCTAGACAACATACTGCTACTGCTGTTCATACTGTGCAAAGCTAACGATGGGACGTGACGTTCAAGCAATAAATCGACTAAAAAAGTAGGTGTTCCGGTTTCAAACCAATAATTACCAAATTCACGATTGTCGAACAGCTGCAAAATATCAAATGGGTTATAAACACCCTCTCCTAACCAATTATAACCATTGTACCAAGAACGAATTTTGCTCCGATCTAAGCCGGCTAACTCAGGCTCAAAAACAGTATCAATATCCTCGTCGGTATAACCACACAATGTTGAGTAACGTGGGTCGAGCGTAATATCCTTTAAATTATTCAGACCAGAAAACAAGCTGACCTTAGAGAACTTACTCACCCCTGTAAGCAAGGTAAATTTGATGTGTGCATCATGATCTTTAATCGTGCCGTAAAATCCGCGCAGGAAGTCACGGTTCTTACGGGCAACGGCGGCATCTTGCAAGGCATCTAAAATAGGCTTGTCATACTCATCAACCAGTACCACCACAGGTAAGCCGGTTTGTTGGTGTAAATGACGAATTAAATATTGGAAGCGCTCAGGGCAAGTACTGTAACCAGACTGTGAGCCTGCCTGAGCTTCAAGTGTATCCAGTTGCGCCATCAAATTGAGTTGTAGGTAATCAGGGTCGGTGAAGTTGCCGCTGCCAAAGCTAAACCGTAACACTGGATACTTTACTGACCAATCCCATTGCTCGTATATCGCCAAGCCTTTAAATAACGGCTCATTGCCTTCAAAAAGTTCTTTCAATGTGTCTAAAAACAGACTTTTACCAAAACGGCGCGGACGAGAAAGAAAGTAATGCGAACCTTCTTCAATTAGCTTTAAGGCCAGTGTTGTTTTGTCGACATAATAATAATCATCGCGACGGATCTTAGCGAAAGATTGAATGCCAATGGGTAATTTACGTCGCTTCATGCCTGCTCTACCTCAAACCTACAAAAACAGATTAAATTCTGATCTGTCTACTAGGCTATTTTAGCATGGCTTGGAACTGGGCACTGCCTCGTGCAGTTTTTAATATAGCAGAGAACAATCATCATTTATCCTTGTAAATCTAACATTAAATGTTTAATTTACAAGGATGATAAAGCGAAAACTACAAGAAAACGTCGAACAAGCACTCACTTGGCAAGCTGCTGTCGCGCTAATCGGCCCACGTCAGGTAGGAAAAACAACCCTTGCTCTAGAGATTGCTGACACACGCCCCTCACTTTATCTCGACCTTGAAAGCGCGCCAGATCGCGCCAAGCTCGCCAACCCAGAAAGCTTCCTCGCAAACTATGAAGACCATCTGGTGATCTTTGATGAAATTCACAGGATGCCCAAGTTATTTGAATCCTTGCGCGGGATTATTGATAAAGGCCGCCGCAAGGACAAAGGCAAGGGCCGATTCCTTTTATTAGGCTCAGCCTCACTTGACCTGCTCCACCAAAGCAGTGAGAGTTTAGCGGGCCGTATCACCTATATCGACATGCCACCGCTAATGGCCTCTGAAGTAGAAGAGCCCTCGATAGAAACCTTGTGGTTAAGAGGTGGCTTTCCAGAAAGTTTTATTGCACAAAGCGATGCGCAAAGCCTGCAATGGCGTGAGGACATGATCCGAACTTACTTGGAGAGAGACATCCCTCTTTTTGGACCGCGCATTCCTGCCGAAACGCTGCGCCGCTTTTGGACAATGCTAGCGCATAGCCAAGGAAGTTTGCTCAACTCATCAAAACTGGCTAAAAGCCTTGAGGTCAGCAATACAACGATCAACCGTTACACTGATCTATTGGTCGATTTGCTACTGGTGCGACGATTAAGGCCATACCACGTGAATGTGGGGAAACGACTAGTAAAGTCGCCTAAAGTCTATATCCGCGACAGTGGACTCACTCACTCACTATTAAATATCACCGATTACTTTTCATTGTCAGGCCACCCCGTCATGGGCAATAGCTGGGAAGGTTTTGTGATTGAAAATCTCATCCACTCAGCCCCTGCCAGAACGGTACCCGGATTTTATCGGACACAGGCTGGCGCAGAAATTGATTTATTGCTGGAGTTGCCTGGCGGCGAGCTGTGGGCGATTGAAGTCAAACGAAGTTCAGCAGGGAAACCAGGTAAAGGCTTTTATGAAGCCTGCAAGGACCTACAGCCTGCAAAACAGTTTGTTGTTTATGGGGGTGATGAGCATTATCCCCTGAATGATCAAGTTGAAGCCATTGGGCTTGCACAACTGATGAAACTGCTAGAACACTAATTTTATACCGCCTTAGTCTCAATGTGGACGATAAAATATATACCCTTTAATTACAGCGTTTGAAAAACGATTCAGCCATTTGTCACGTACTAAGTCAAGAGCAGGTGGCATTATCGATTGCCCCCTTTTAGGTTGAGCGACTAAACTAACAATCCAGCATAAAACGTTGAGGGACAAAGCGATGAGCAACAAAAAAAAGACAGATTTAGAACAATTTATGGCCGGTTTAGAGCGCCGCAACCCTGGCGAAACCGAATTTCACCAAGCCGTTGAGGAGGTTGCTGAGACCATTATTCCGTTCATCCAAGACAAGCCAAAATATAAAGAGGCCCAAATTTTAGAGCGCATGTGCGAACCTGACCGACTTATCAGCTTTCGGGTGGCGTGGGAAGATGATGACGGCAATGTGCGCGTCAACCGTGGTTACCGCGTGCAATGTAATAACGCCATCGGTCCTTACAAAGGTGGGATTCGCTTTCATAAAAGTGTGACCGCAAGCATCTTAAAGTTTTTAGCCTTTGAGCAAACGTTTAAAAACAGCTTAACTGGCTTGCCTATGGGTGGTGGTAAAGGCGGTTCAGACTTCAACCCTCAAGGCAAATCAGATCGAGAGGTGATGCTTTTTTGTCAAGCCTTTATGACGGAACTGTCGCGTCACATCGGCCCCAATACGGATGTGCCTGCAGGCGATATCGGGGTGGGTGCGCGTGAAATCAGTTTCATGTTTGGTCAGTACAAACGTTTGCGGAATGAGTTTGTTGGTGTATTGACGGGTAAAGGACTGGAGTTTGGCGGTAGCGAGATTCGCACCGAGGCAACGGGTTATGGCTGTGTGTACTTCATGGAAGACATGCTGAAGCAGCACGATCACTCATTAGACGGTAAAACTGGCATCATCTCGGGCTCAGGTAATGTGGCACAATATACCTGCGAGAAAGCCACGGAGCTGGGCGTTAAGATAGTCACACTGTCTGACTCATCAGGCTATATTTATGACCCAGACGGCATTACTTCTGAAAAACTCGACTTCATTAAGGAATTGAAGAATGTTCGTCGAGGCCGTATCTCAGAGTACGCCGAGGAATATGATTGCGAGTTTCATGAAGATAAAAAACCTTGGGAAGTAAAAGCGGATTTAGCATTTCCCTGTGCCACGCAAAATGAGGTGACTTTAGATGACGCTAAAGCACTCATAAAAAATGAAGTCATTGCCGTCTGTGAAGGCGCAAATATGCCAACGTATAAAGACGGTATTGAGGCGTTTCTTAAAGCGGGCGTGTTATTTGGCCCCAGCAAAGCGGCTAATGCCGGTGGTGTAGCAGTCTCTGGCTTGGAGATGGCCCAAAACAGCATGCGTCTATCTTGGGAACGTGACGAGCTAAACGAGCGACTGCGCAAGATCATGTCAGACATTCACAAAAACTGTGTTAAGCACGGTAAAGATCAACATGAAACCACCGATCAGGTCGATTATGTAAAAGGGGCGAATATTGCCGGTTTTATCAAGGTAGCGGATGCAATGCTAGCTTACGGCGTGATGTAATTGATTATGTCGCCTAAACAACCCAACTTCGTTTTCATTATCACCGACCAGCAACGCGCAGATTATTTAAGCTGCACGGGTCACCCTGTCCTCAAAACGCCCAATATCGACAAGATCGCCAAAAATGGCACCCTCTTTAATCGCTTCTATGTAGCTGATCCGGTCTGTATGCCTAACCGCGCCTGCTTGTTGACAGGGCGTCACTCCTCAGTCAATGGCGTGCGCATGAATGGCAATGACTTACCCATGCACATGGTGACGTTCCCTCAGGTGCTGAGCGCAAACGGATATGACACGGCATTGATTGGCAAATCACACCTGCAGACCTTTACCGATATCCCTCCTCCCATCGGTCAGAACCCGTTAGGCAATGGGCCATTAACCGATGCAATCAACATCGGCGATGAGTCTTTATACTTGCAAGAAAACATAGAGGCTTGGCAGGAAAAAGGACGGGATGCATTACAAACGCCTTATTACGGCTTTGACCATGTCGATCTCGTGACGTTTCATGGTGATATGACCGGTGGTGCGCACGAGGTGTGGCTGCGACAGCAAACCGATAAACTGGATGAAATGCGTGGCGCTAAAAACCAATTAGACCATGACTACACTTGCTCGCAGGCCATCCGCACGGCGATGCCTGAATCCCTTTACTCCACGAGTTACATTAAGGACTGTGCCAAGAAATACCTATCTGATGAGGCGAGGCAGAAGAAGCCGTTTTTCAGCTTCATATCTTTTCCCGATCCACATCACCCGTTTAATCCGCCGGGCAAATATTGGGGCATGCATAAGCCAGAGGATATGGTGATTCCTGAGAACTTTGAAGATTCGGTAGATGCCCCTGAACATTTAAAATGGGTGAAAAAGCAAGCACCCCCTGAGCAAAATGAGTTTCATACGATGTCGACTCATCAAAACAAGCGGCAGATGCAAGAAGCAATGGCATTGACCTGCGATATGATCGCGATGATTGATGATGCGGTGGGCGAGATATTACAAACGCTTGAAGATCAGGGTTTAGCTGACAATACGATTTTGGTGTTTACAGCCGATCATGGCGATTATCTAGGTGATCATGGTTTGTTATTTAAGGGGGGTTTACACTATCAAAGCCTGATTAAAGTGCCGATGTTATGGAATGATCCACGCCAACAACAAACCGCATCAATAGATACCCTTTGCTCAACCATCGACTTTGCACCAACCATTATGAAGCTCGCCGGTGTGCCCGCTTATGCAGGCATTCAGGGGTTAGATCTAAGCGATCTGATCACCGGCGACCATAAACACCTTGATCGTCAGCGGCTGCTTATCGAAGAAGATACTTATGACGTTGATGTCTTGGGATTTGAAGGACAGGTGCGTGAACGCACGCTCCTAAAAGACAGCTACCGCATTTCGGTATTTCAAGGCAAAGACTGGGGAGAGATTTATGATCTTGAGGCAGACCCTTTGGAAATGCATAATTTATGGGACAAACCTGAGCACCAAGCGTTACGTAACACATTGACTTGGGAATTGTTGCAGGCAGTGATTGATGCAGATGATCGTTCGCCTTGGCCTAAATTAGAAGCGTAAATTAAAACTGCACACCATCGACGGGTTTATTTTACTAAAGCCGTTTATAAGCGAGAAAACTGACCTGCCAAGAACTCACCCGTCTGACGATAATGCGCTAACAAGCGCTCGCTGGTCTTATCGGCATCGCGCGCTAGCGCCGCCTGCAAAATACCTTCATGCTCAACCGAGACATCTCGCATGGGGTAGCTTTGCGCTTGCCCTGCAAGGTTCCGGTAGCGCACGTTCAAGTCATACAGCTGGCTGCAAAACTTCAATAAAATAGGCGAACCACAGTTTGCCAATAACGCGGTATGAAACGCCTTATGGCACTCTTCAAAACTATCATCTTTATCGCGCACACCACGCACCATTCGATGATGAGCCAGAATGAGGTTCTCTTCCCACTCGTTCGTTGCATTGCCAATGCTTTGGCGCAGTGCCATGTCCTCTAACGCGCAACGTAAACCAAATATCTCTTCAAAATTTTCACGGCTGGCTGCTGCAGCGCGAAAACCACGTTGATCAATTCTTTCTACCAGCTGGTCTGAGGTTAGTAAACTTAAGGCTTCACGTATGGGGGAGGCACCAATATCTAGGGTCGTTTTTAACCGCTCAATTTTAAGCTTTTCACCAGGCTTTAACTCACCCACTACAATCATACGGCGTATCGCTCGATACGCTTTTTGGGTTGCTGAGGTATCGGACAGAACACGGTCGACAGTAGAGAGAATTGGATTGCTATTCATAAGGCTAATTTACAGCAAAAAGGAAAAAGCCTCTAACAATATCGACAGCCTAAAAGCGCTCGCAATACTGTTTAGGTGATACACCAGACCATCAGGCCTTTGGTAGTAAAACCGGCCCTGATCCCATAAAGGACAGCCCCACCGTATCGCCAGCGGCCCACGGCTCATTGACTTGACCTGACACTGCAAACAAATCACCAAACTCTGTGCTGACCCGATACTCCATGTGGCTACCCACATAAGTCGCCTTGCTAATGGTCGCAGGCAACGTGTCAGCCTCCCCCGCACCTGACAACACAACGCGACTAGGGCGCACCGCGATGACCGCGTCTCCGGTGAGTTGCTCACGTGCAGGCAGTTTTAATTGCAATTTACCAATACGAACATCCGCTACACCGGCTTGCACCTGCTCAATAGTGCAGTCGATTAAGTTGGCCTCACCAATAAAATCAGCAACAAACGCATCGCTAGGAGTTTCATACAGTGCGCGCGGCGTGCCACTTTGTGCAATTTCAGCATTGCGCATCACGACAATGCGGTCAGACACGGCCAGCGCCTCTTCTTGGTCATGCGTCACATAAACTACCGTGAGGCCCAATTTTTGCTGTATTTCTCGAATTTCTTCTCGCACTTGACGGCGTAATTTAGCGTCAAGATTGGAAAGCGGCTCGTCAAACAATAACACCTGTGGCTCAAGCACCAAAGCGCGCGCGACCGCAACGCGCTGCTGCTGCCCGCCAGATAGCTCACTGGGTAAACGTTTGTCGTAGCCTTTTAATCCGACCAGCTCTAAACCTGCCATCATTCGCTCGATAACGGCCTGCTTGTTATAGCCACTAAGCTTAAGCCCATAAGCCACGTTTTCACCAACGGTCATGTGTGGAAACAGCGCGTAAGACTGAAATACCATGCTGACATCGCGGTCGGTTGCAGGTAGTTTAGTGACGTCTTGGTCGCCAATTAAAATGCGACCTCTACTGGCCATTTCTAACCCAGCGATCATCCGTAGCGTGGTCGTTTTACCGCACCCTGAAGGGCCAAGCAGTGTGACCAACGTGCCCGCTTCAATGCGTAAAGATACCTCGTTAACCGCCGTTACCGTGTCGCCATATACTTTGGTGACATTTTCAAACGTAACGGAGGCTGCGTTGCTTTTTATGTCAGTCATGGGTGTATCCCTGTGGTTTTGCTGACTCATGTGGCCAACCGAGTAGTTGTTCGTTTGATAATCAGCCATTGGAACAATGAGACGGCAATTAACATCACCACAATGAGCGTTGTAGAGTAAGCAATCGCAAGCCCGTAATCGTTGTTTTCAACCCGCCCAATAATGTAGCTGGTCGCCATATTGTACTCGGCGCTCACGAGGAAAATAACCGCGCTAATCGCTGTCATTGCCCGCACAAAACTGTAGACGATGGCCGCGAGTATGGCAGGGCGCATTAGCGGCAAAATGATATTGCGGAAGGTCTGCCAAGCGTTTGCACCGAGCGTCAGTGACGCCTCATCGAGACTCTTATCTAACTGAGACATCGAGGCGATGCCGGCCCGCACACCAACTGGCATATTACGGAAAATGAAGCTCAATACCAAAATCGCCCCCGTGCCCGTCAGCTCAATCGGTGGCACATTAAAGGCTAAAATATAGCTCACCCCGATCACTGTGCCCGGTATGGCAAACGACAGCATCGTGCCAAATTCAAAGGCATTTTTACCCGCAAAATTTTGCCTTACTAACAGGTACGCGGTTACCAATCCTACTGCTGCGGTCAATGGCGCAGCAATGGCGGAGATTTTTAATGTCGTCCAAAAAGAGTTCCACGCCGAACCTTCCCAGAGTATTCCGTTGTCATTCCAGCCAATGCCAAAGGCATCGATATAATGCTTGAAGGTCAGCGTATTATTTAAGCCCCAAAGCTCTACAAAACCGCCGTAAACAATCATAAGGTAGATCACGATGGTCAGGCCTGTCCAAAAAACAGCGACACTGTAAGCGGGCCATTTAATACGGCTGGGCAGTTGCGGGTGCATGCCCCCATCGCCTTTTCCTGTGGTGGTGGTATACGACTTTTTACCTAACCAGCGCCGCTGTGCAAAAAACGCTAACAGGGTAAAGGTCAGTAACACGATAGCCAACACCGAGGCCCGCCCCTGATCGTTTTGCGCCCCTACAATGGCAAAGAATATTTCGGTAGACAACACATCAAAATTACCGCCCAACACTAACGGGTTACCAAAGTCCGCCATGCTTTCGATAAACCCTAGCAAAAAAGCATTGGCTAAACCCGGCCGCATAAGCGGTAAGGACACGGTTCTAAACGTATGCCAAGGGCTGGCACGTAAGGTTTGCGCCGCCTCTTCCATGGACGGACTGACCCCCTCTACGACGCCAATCAGCACTAAAAAAGCAATCGGTGTAAAGGCTAGTATTTGCGCTAACATAACGCCGGGCATACCATAAATCCAGCGCGTGGCATTGACCCCAAACAAGTCAGCAAAAAAGGTCGTCACACTGCCCGACAGCCCAAACAATAAAATAATCGCCAAACCGATCACAAAAGGTGGGGTGATGATTGGCAGCACCGTGAGCGCTCTAAGCACTCTTTTATATTTAAAACCTGAGCGGGTCGCAACGAGGGCAAACACCAACCCTAAAATCGTTGTTACCGCGCCAACAACCACGGCTAAAAACAACGAATTCCAAGCAACACCGCAGCTTCGGGCACCTTCAAGACAGCCAAGACCCCAAATTTTGGGACTAAAGAATTTTTCTAAAAATACCGCAATGGAGTAAAGGCCCGCATCATCGCGAAACGCGTAGGTCAACATTTGTAAAATAGGGAAAAAGATAAAAATCCCGACCATGGCCGTGACAAAACCAATCGCACTTACAACAAACACATCACCATTAACGGCACCCTTTGCCGCCGCACCGTTGGTGATCATAAATAAGTAGCTCAAGCCCAGCAGCAATGCACCGTAGCCTAACCCGAACTGTCGGTCACCTAGCTCACCAAACACCCCTTTTAGCCCGGCAAATTGCCAGCCTTGAATACCGATGGCCAAGCCCTGACCGAGTAGATAAACCAATCCACCAATGCCGCAAACAAGTAACACCTTGGCATAAATAGGATCGGTTTTACGTTTAAACAATAGAACTATTGGCACCGCAAGAAACGCCACCAAAGGCCAGAGCCAACGCTTTTCACCCTGCCCCAATAAAAAGGCCGCTGGGGCATAATCCGAATCCGTCGGATAGCCATCCAGCAGCCATTCAAACGACCAGAAGCCGTCTTCCTGAACATACCAGGGGAGTACTGAAAATCCCACTGCACCCAGCAGTATTAACATCAGTACCGTTTTATTCAGCTTTAGCAAACTAGCCCCCAGCAGTATTGTCAGTGATCGATTTTAAGATTATTGAGGTAAGTTACTGACTTCATCATCCCACTTCTTTAACAAGCGCTTACGCTCAGCTGAAGAACCATACTTCTTGAAATCATAGTCGATCAATTTTACTTGCGATAAATCCGGTGCGTCAGGCGAGCTTTCCGCATAGCGATTGGACATGACCTGATACGCCTTTACTTCTAGCGAGCGAGATTGGACGTGTGCTGTTAACGCCCAGTCGTAGAATTTCTTAGCGTTCTCCATATTGCG
>ENA-ORXT01004590-ORXT01004590.1-marine-metagenome-genome-assembly--contig:-NODE-4590-length-14159-cov-7.596222_pt1 | contig 14159 bp, 13 predicted proteins | sample MGYA00237868_ERZ511482 | MGnify/ENA metagenome assembly ERZ511482 | reverse complement strand
AGCGCGATGAGCCTCTACACCTACTTCGAGAACAAGGCCGACATCATCGCCTATCTCCAGTCGCAGGCCGTCAACGACCTGGCCGCCGATCTGGCCGCCGCCCGGTCGAAGGCCGGTTCGCCGGAGAAGGTGGTCGCGGCCCTGGGCGACGCCTATATCGCCTTCGCCGAGGAAAAGGCCGACGAGTTCCGCCTCGCCTTCCGTGCCGAGGAGGGCCGCATTCCGGATGCCGCGCTCGAAAGCCTGGAAATCGCGCTCCAGCCGCTGCGCGACGCCATCGCGAAATCGGTCAAGGAAGCCCGCTCGCCCGACGAGATCGAGCGTATCGTGACGGGCATCTGGTCGGGTTGGCACGGATATGCCATGCTGCGCCAGGCCGGGTGCGTGGCCGGCCAGACGCCCGTATTCGACGCCAAGACCGCCGCCGCGACCTTCGGCATCGGCACGGCCTCGAAATCCGCCGGGGCATCGGCTCACTGATACCGGCGGCCTTCGTGGCCGACCGTTCCGGAAGAATGCCCCGAACAGACCCGGGGCCTCCTGCCACGGCGTACCTCGTCTCGACAGGCCCCGGATCGAGTCCGGGGCAGGGGATATTCCCGAACACGGCCAGTCATGGCCGGCGTCGGGACAAGGCACTCCGGAGCAATTCGCCGTGACGACAAGAGACGGCATACCGGCCGGGAAGCGCGCGCTTCCCGGCCGTTCTTCATGCCTCGTCGGGCGTATCCGGCGTGTCCGGTGCCTCGGGCGCATCCTCGCCCAACTCCTCCTCCACATCCGACGACTGTTCGGCAAGCCGCGCGACGGAGACGACGTTCTCCTCCTCCGCCGTGCGCAGCATCCATACGCCGCCCGCGCCCCGGCTGCGGATCGATACGCCGGAGACGCCGCAGCGGATCGACTGGCCGGTATCCGTGACCAGCATCACCTGATCGCCCTCGTCCACGGGGAAGGACGCGACGATGCGGGTCGGGCCGGACCGGCTGTTCCCGGTCAGCGACATGGCGGCGACGCCCTGCCCGCCCCGGCGCATGGGGCGGTATTCGTAGGCCGACGTGCGCTTGCCGATGCCGTTCTGCGCGATGGTCAGCACGGTTTCCTCCTGCGCGGACAGCTCGATATACCGCTCGCTCGAAATCGTGGTGGTCTCGTCGCCCTCGGCGGGGTCGTCCTCGACGATATCGACCGCATCGGCCCCCTCCGCGCCATCCTCGCCCGCCATCGCCCGGCGCATCTTGAGATAGGCGCGCGCCTCGGCAACCGTGCAGTCGACCCCGTCGATCACGGCCATCGAGACGACCTCGTCGCCCTCGGCCAGCCGCATCCCGCGCACCCCGGTCGAATCGCGACCCTTGAACACGCGCACGTCGGTGACGGGGAAGCGGATCGCCTTGCCCAGCGCGGAGGTCAGCAGGATATTGCTGTTCTCGTTGCAGATGGACGCGGAGATCAGGCGCACGCCCTCGGGCAGCTTCATCGCGATCTTGCCGTTGGCCTTGACGTTGGCGAAATCGCCCAGTTCGTTGCGCCGCACCCCGCCGTCGGAGGTGGAGAACACGATCTGCAACTTGCTCCACTCGTCTTCCGGCACGTCAATGGGCATCATCGCGGCGATGGAGACGCCCTGCGGGATCGGCAGCAGGTTGACCAGCGCCTTTCCGCGCGAGGCCCGCCCCGCCTGGGGCAGGCGCCAGACCTTCAGCTTGTAGACGATGCCGTCGGTCATGAAGAACAGCACAGGGGTCAGCGTATTGGCCGAGAACAGGCGGGTGACGAAATCCTCGTCCTTGGTCGACATGGCCGACAGGCCCTTGCCGCCCCGGCGCTGCGCCCGGTATTCGGCCAGCGGCGTGCGTTTCAGGTAGCCGGAATGGGTCGCGGTCACGACCATTTCCTCCGGCTCGATCAGATCCTCGTCGTCGAAATCGCCGATGCTCTCGATGATCTCGGTGCGGCGCGGCACGGCGAATTCGTCGCGCACGCCCTGCATCTCCTCGGCGATGATGGCGAGGATGCGCTCGCGCGAGCGCAGGATGTCGAGGAAATCCTTGATCTTCGCGGCCAGCGCCTTGAGTTCGTCCGTGATCTCGTCGCGGCCCAGCGCGGTCAGGCGCTGCAACCGCAGGTCGAGGATCGCGCGGGCCTGGGTATCCGACAGGCGATACGATCCGTCCTCGTTGATCGTGTGCTCGGGGTCGTCGATCAGGCGGATGTAGTCGGCGATCTGCTCGGCGGGCCAGTCGCGATCCATCAGGCGCACGCGGGCGGTGGCCGGGTCGGGCGAGGCGCGGATGAGGGCGACGACCTCGTCCACGTTCTCGACCGCGACGGCGAGGCCGCACAACACATGCGCGCGTTCCCGCGCCTTGTTCAGCTCGAACGCCGTGCGCCGGGCGACGACCTCCTCGCGGAAGGCGAGGAAGCTGGTCAGGATGCGTTTCAGGGTCAACTGCTCGGGTCGGCCGTCGTTCAGGGCCAGCATGTTCGCGCCGAAGCTGGTCTGCATGGGCGTGAAGCGGTACAACTGGTTCAGCACCACTTCCGCCGTCGCATCGCGCTTCAGTTCGATGACCATGCGCACGCCGTGGCGGTCGCTCTCGTCCTGGACATGGGCGATGCCCTCGATCTTCTTGTCCTTGGCGAGTTCGGCGATGCGCGCTTCGAGATTGGCCTTGTTGACCTGATAGGGCACCTCGTCGATGATGATGGCCCAGCGGTCCTTGCGGATTTCCTCGATATGCGTGCGCGCGCGCATGATGACGGAGCCGCGCCCCTCCTCGTACGCCTTGCGCGCCCCGCTCTGGCCGAGGATCAGCGCGCCGGTCGGAAAGTCGGGACCGGGGATGTACTGCATCAGGTCGGCGGTCTCCAGATCGGGATTCTCGATCAGCGCCAGCGTCGCATCGACCACCTCGCCCAGATTATGCGGCGGGATATTGGTCGCCATGCCCACCGCGATGCCCGCCGCGCCGTTCACCAGAATGTTGGGATAGCGCGCGGGCAGGACGGTCGGCTCGCGGTCCTGACTGTCGTAGTTGGGCTGGAAATCGACGGTATCTCGGTCGAGGTCGGCGAGGATGGCGGTGGCCACCTTGGCCATGCGCACTTCGGTATAACGCTGCGCGGCGGGAGGATCGCCGTCCATCGAGCCGAAATTGCCCTGCCCGTCGAGCAGCATGATCGACATGGAGAAATCCTGCGCCATGCGCACGAGGGCGTCGTAGACCGCCGACTCGCCGTGCGGATGATACTTGCCGATCACGTCACCCACGACGCGGGCGGACTTGCGGTAGGGCTTGTTCCACTCGTACCCGGCCTGATCCATCGCGTAGAGGATGCGGCGGTGCACGGGCTTCAGGCCGTCGCGCAGGTCGGGGATCGCGCGGCTGACGATCACGCTCATCGCGTAGTCGAGATAGCTGCGCTGCATCTCGTCCTCGACCGAGATGCTCGGGCCGTCGAAGACCGGACGCGGCGGCAGGACTACGGGCGTATCGTCGTTGTCGTCGCTCAAGGGATCACCGCCGCTTTCGGAGAGTCTTCACAATTGGTTCATACTCTTACGATGCCGGGCGCACGGGTGCAACGCCAGCCTGCGGCAAACCGGGCTACAGGCATGAAAAACCCGGCGAAAACCTTCGCCGGGCGGGGTCGGAGCGTCAGGGGTGCGAGATCACTCCTCGGCGGTCTCTTCCTTGAGATAGGCGAGGATGTTCTCGATATCCTTTTCCTTGCGCAGACCGGCAAAGGCCATCTTGGTACCCTTCACGACCTTCTTGGGCGCGGCGAGGTATTCGGCGAGGGTCTCGTCGTTCCACTCGACACCGTGCTCGATCATCGCGTCGGAATACTTGAAGTCTTCCACGGTGCCCGCCGTGCGCCCGAACAGGCCGACGAGGTGGGGACCGACGCGGTTCTTCTTCTCGTCGACGACATGGCATGCCTTGCACTTGCGGAAGACCTTGGCGCCGTCCTTGGCGTTGCCTTCGGCAAGGGCGGGGACTGCGATGATGGCGGCGGTCAGGGCGAGGGCGGCGGTACGTGCGATGGACATGGGCATCCTCCAGTTTCTTGGTTATGCCTTGCGACATAGCCCCCTCGCCCCGTCCGCCAAGACAACCCAGCTTAAACGTCGCAGGTAATTCCGAAGGTGACACCGAAGGCGGCGCCGACAGTCAGACCTTGCCCAGCGCCGTCACGATCCGGTCGCTGGTGAGGATCTGCGGCAGCAGGACGGGGTCGCCGTTCCGGGGGAAGACCGCGTAGAGCGGCACGCCGACGCGCCCGAACTTCTCCAGCAATGCGGTGATCTCCGGGTCGTAGGCGGTCCAGTCGCCGACCAGATAGGTGATGCCGTTCTCCTTCAGCGCGGTCTGGAACGGCTCGCCGAAGGCCATCTTCTCGTTGACCTTGCAGGTGATGCACCAGTCGGCGGTCATGTTGACGAAGACCGGCTCGTTCCCGGCCAGCAGCGTATCGAGCCGCGCGGCGGTGAACGGCTCGACCGGTCCGGCATGGCCCGCGATGGCCGTGCCGTCGCCCGCGCCGCGCGGGGTCACGTCGAACTGGAGCGTCAGGGCGATGACCGCCGCGATGGCCGCGACCGAGGTGGCGTAGCCGAGGGCCTGACCCCGTCGCCCGCTCTGCTGCGCCGCGCCGAAGGACCACGCGGCGAGGCCGACCAGAACCGCGCCCGTCAGCGCCAGCAGCATCGAGCCGGGACCGGCCAGCGTGGCCAGAACCGTCAGCAGCCACGCGGCGCTGATATACATCGGAAAGGCCAGAAACTCCTTGAGCCGCACCATCCACATGCCGGGTTTCGGCATCCGCGCCGCCACGCCGGGCAGCACGCTGAGCAGCAGGAACGGCGCGGCAAGACCGATGCCGAGCATCGCGAAGATCGCCATCGTCGCGGGCGCGCTCATGGTCAGGGCCGCGCCCAGCGCCGTCGCCATGAAAGGCGCCGTGCAGGGGGTCGCGACCACCGCCGCCAGCGCGCCGGTGAAATACGCGCCCTTCGCGCCGCCCCCCGATGCCATGCCCTCGCCCACGCCCGCCGCCGAGGCGTTGACCTCGAACACGCCCGACAGATTGAGGCCGACGAGGAGGAGGAGATAGGCGAGACCCGCCACGATCAGCGGGTTCTGCAACTGGAACCCCCAGCCGACCGCCGCCCCCGCGCCCTTCAGCGCGATGAGCACCCCGGCGAGGATGAGGAACAGAGTCAGCACGCCGAGCGTGTAGGCGATGCCGTGCCACAGCCGCTTGGCCGTGCTCTCATGCGCCGTGCCCGCGAAGCCGATGGCCTTGAGCGCCAGCACCGGAAAGACGCAGGGCATCAGGTTGAGGATCAGCCCGCCGATGAAGGCAAAAGCCAGCGCGACCGGCAGGGTCATCGCCGTCCCGGCCATGCCCTTGAACCCCGCGGCCCCTTCGGTGACGATGCCTTCGGTCGAGGTGATGGCGAGGGACAGCGTCATCGTCTCGCCTGTCCCCGTCGCCTCGACCAGTTCGAGCACGCCCTTCACGGGACCGTCGAGCATCGGGTCGTTTTCGGTCGATTTGGGGATGACGAGGGTCAGGCCGTTCGCATCCGCCGTCACGATCTGATCGGCGGCATGGTCGATGACGCCCCATTCGGCGGGGTAGAAATAGGCATCCTCCAGCGCGTCGCTGTCCAGCCCCTCGCCCTTGAAATGCAGGCGCAGGTTGGTGCCGTCATACTGGTAGCGGGCGGCATAGGGGCTGGGCGCCGCGCGGGTCATCTCGGCGGTGTTGAACAGGGTGTCGGCGCCTTCGTTCTTCACGGGCGTATCGCCAGTGGGGATCGAGAAGGTCGCCTCGCCCCGCTCCGGGATGCAGACCATCTCGCAGACCAGCCAGTACATCTCGGCCTTGACCTCAACCGGCTTTCCTGCGGGCCAGTCGTCGGCGACATCCATCGCCATGGTGAAGACGGCGCGGTCGGAATAGCCGTAGTTCATCATCGGCGGGAACGGCTGGCGGTTGGGCGCGGGCCACGCGAAGCCACCGATCTTCACGCCCTCGGGCACCGTCCAGCTTATCTCGACCGGCTGACCGCTGTCGCCCGAATTCTTCCAGTAGGTGTGCCACCCCTCCTTGATCGCCATGTCGAGGGCGAGGCGCGTGGGCGTGCCGGGCGCGACGACCCGATCCTCGGCCACCAGCCCCGCCTTCACGAATTCCGTATCCACCCGCGCGATGGCTTCGGGCGCCGCCGATGCGGCACCGGACACGATGGCGGGTGCGAGGGCGAGGAGCAGCGCGAGGAGGCGTTTCATGGCGGCCTGTCCGTTCAGGGGATGGTTGAGCGCATCCTACACCCCTCGCCGTGAAGAGAGAAAGAAACGCCGGTTCAAGCCTGCGTTATACCCCGTAACATCGCGTTAAACACTACCCCCGCCCATGCGGCGTACCGAAGTCGAGGGCGGGGCCGACCGGCACGATCCCCGGCCCGTTCAGCATGCGGTGCGAGGCGTAGTAATGCGTCTGGATATGGTCGAAATGCACGGTCTCGCCGATACCCGGATGCTGGTACAGATCGCGGGTATAGGCCCAGAGGTTCGGGTATTCGCGCAGGTCGCGGATATTGCACTTGAAATGCCCGACATAGACCTTGTCGAACCGCACCAGCGTCGTGAACAGCCGCCAGTCGGCTTCGGTCAACCAGTCGCCGCACAGATAGCGCGTCTCCGCGAGGATGCCCTCCAGCCAGTCGAGCGCGTCGAACAGCGTGCGCAGCTCGCGCTCGTAGACGGTCTGGTCCGTCGCGAATCCCGTTTTGTAGACGCCGTTGTTCACATCCGCGTAGACCCGCTCGTTGATCGCGTCGATCCGCTCGCGCAGGTCTTGCGGGTAGTAGTCGTCGGTATTGCCGGTAATTCCGTCGAAGGCGCCGTTGAGCATGCGGATGATCTCCGAACTCTCGTTCGACACGATGGTCCCGCGCGTCTTGTCCCACAGCACCGGCACCGTCACGCGGCCCGAGCAATCGGGGTCGGCTTTCGTGTAGAGCTGGTGCACATAGTCGAACCCGTGGAGCGGATCGCCCGTCGCACCGGGGAAGCCGTCGCGCAGTTCCCAGCCGTTCTCCAGCATGAGCGGGTGGACGACGCTGACGCCGATATGGTCTTCGAGACCCTTCAGCGCGCGAAAGACCAGCGTGCGATGCGCCCATGGGCAGGCGTGGGAGACATAGAGGTGGTAGCGCCCCGATTCGGCGGGGTGGTCGCCTGTCCCATCGACAGTGATCCAGTCGCGGAACTTCGATGTATCACGCCTGAATTCGCCGCCGCTCTCTTCGGTGTCGTACCACCGGTCGACCCACTCGCCATCCTGAAGCAGTCCCATCCTTGCCCTCCGTCTTTGCCGTGTCTGAAGGTCAGATAGGGCGCATCGGGCCGGATGCGAAAAAGCCCCGGCGAACCGGGGCTTTGAGGGTCGTGTCGCGAGAGGTGCCCTACGTCAGTTCTTGTCCTTGTCCACCAGCGCATTGCCCTTGATCCAGGGCATCATGCCGCGCAGCTTTTCACCGACCTGTTCGATCTGGTGCGCGTCGTTGTTGCGGCGGATGGCCTTGAAGCTGGCCTGGCCCGACTTGCATTCCAGCATCCAGTCGCGGACGAAGCGGCCGTCCTGGATGTCCTTAAGGACGGCCTTCATGCGCGCCTTGGTCTCGTCATAGGGCAGGATGCGCGGGCCGGAGACGTACTCGCCGTATTCGGCGGTGTTCGAGATCGAGTAGTTCATGTTCGCGATACCGCCCTCGTAGATGAGATCCACGATCAGCTTCACCTCGTGCAGGCACTCGAAATAGGCCATCTCGGGTTCGTAACCCGCCTCGACCAGCGTCTCGAAGCCCATGCGGATCAGCTCGACGAGACCGCCGCAGAGGACCGCCTGTTCGCCGAAGAGGTCGGTTTCGCACTCTTCCTTGAAGTCCGTCTCGATGATGCCGGAGCGTCCGCCGCCGATGCCGGAGCAGTAGGACAGGCCGGTTTCCAGCGCGCGGCCCGTCGCATCCTGATGGACCGCGACGAGGCAGGGCACGCCGCCACCCTTCTGGAATTCGCCGCGCACGGTATGGCCCGGGCCTTTGGGCGCCATCATGATGACGTCGACGCCGGGCTTGGCCTCGATCAGGCCGAAATGGACGTTCAGGCCGTGGGCGAAGGCGATGGCCGCGCCGTCCTTGAGGTTGTCGTGGATATGCGCGTAATACGTCTCGGCCTGAAGCTCGTCGGGCATGCACATCATGATGACGTCGGCCCATTTGGCCGCTTCGGCGATTTCCATGACCTTGAGGCCCGCGCCTTCGGCCTTCTTGGCCGAGGCGGAACCGGGGCGCAGGGCGACGACGAGGTTCTTGGCGCCGCTGTCATGCAGGTTGAGCGCGTGGGCGTGACCCTGCGAGCCGTAGCCGACGATCGCGACCTTCTTGTCCTTGATGAGGTTGGTATCGCAATCGGTATCGTAATAGACGCGCATGATCGGTTCCCCCGCAATGTGGCGTTTTGGCTTTGCCCGCGTGGTTAGACGAGGGGGGCGGGGGGCGCAAGGGGCGAAGTGGTCAGCGCGCCCGCTCATGCGCGCGCAGGTCGGCCAGCGTATCGATATCGGGCAGCGTGTCGATGCGGGCGATGCGCCACTGCGCGGGCAGGGTCAGGGCGGTGTCGGCCAGCGTATGGTCGCTCGACCAGCGGACACCTTGCATGAAGCCGGGGGGCGTGGCGCGCAGGCGGCGCAGGCCGACGAGCCAGTATCCGCCATCCTCCGCCGGGCCGAAGACGGCGTCATGATCACCCAGCGCCCGAAAGGCCCGCTCGATCACGGGAGCATCGATATCGGGGATATCCGCGCCGACGATGACGACCGGGCCGGGGGGAAAGGCATGGAACACCCGCGCCATCCGCGCGCCCAGATCGCCCCGCCCCTGCGGCCAGCGCGGCAGGTGGTCGGGCCAGACGCGGCTCTCCAGCCCCGCCCGGTCCGGCGAGACGGCCAGCACCGTGCGCCACCGCGCGTCGTACCCGACCCGCCCGACGAGGCGCAGCGCCTGATGCCGGAACCAGCGCGCCGAGGCGACCATGCCCATGTCGCGGCCCAGACGCGTCTTCACGCGGCCCGGCAGGGGTTCCTTGACGAAGATGACGAGGGTGCGGGTCACAGGCGATCCTCCATATGGCGCACGAGATCCATGCGTTCATGCAGGACGGCAAGAACAATCGTGTTCGCCTCTTCCCGGATGAAGAAGATGCGATGATGGCGACACCGCGCCATGGCGTAGGGACGATCCATCACCACGGAATCCTGCGTCGTGATGGAGCCTGAATGGATGGCGTGACAGCACGTTTCGAGAAGCTTCTCGTAGCGATCCGCCTGCGCTCTTCCCCAGGTCTCGATCCCGTATTTCCGAATCGACAGAAAATCGTTCAGAGCTTCGAACGAATAGAGGAGCCTACCTGCCACGGTCTTCGGTCCGACGGTCCAGATAATCCGACAAACCGCCTTCCGGAATGGCGATGCCGCCTGTCCGCGTATAGGCGTCCATACGCTCATCCAGCAGGACACGCAGTTCATCCGCCGACTTCAACAGCAGACGACTGCGGGCGAGAGCCTCGGGCGTCGTTCCCTCGCGCGCGGCCGTTTGCGCGACAATCGCATGCTCCTCGTCCGTCAGATCGATGGTCAGTTTATGCATCTGTTCATTCCCCGGTCACGTCGCGTAGTCCGAGCCTTCCTTATTGAGGATCGTGCGCAGTTCGCGCAGGTGGTTGCCCGCCTGTTGCACGGGGTAGTCGTCCATGCCCTGTGCCACGCTTTCCGCCACTTCCGCCGAGAGCATACGCAGGGGTCGGCCCGTCATGAGGGCGGTGACGTAGGTTTCCGCCGCCCGCTCGAAATAGTAGAGCCGGTCGAAGGTATCGGCGACCGTCTCGCCGATGACCATGATGCCGTGATTGCCCATGACCATCACCTTGGCGCGGGGATCGGAGAACAGAGCGGCGCAGCGCTCGCCCTCCTCCTCGAAGGCCAGCCCGCCATACGCGGTATCGACCACCGTGCGCCCGAAGAAGACGGCGGCGTTCTGGTCGAGGGGTGGCAGCACCGAATCCTCCATGCAGGCCAGCACCGTCGCGTATTTGGAATGGACGTGCATGGCGCAACGGCCATGGGGTACCCGGCGATGCAGCGCGCCGTGGAGGCCCCATGTCGTGGGGTCGGGCGCGTCCGCGCGGTTCATCGTCTCGGGGTCGTTCGCGTCGATGAGCAGCAGTTCGGACGCGGTGACGAGGCTGAAATGCCGGTTGCAGGGGTTGCACAGGAATTGCGACCCGTCTTCGGACACCGCGAGGCTGAAGTGATTCGCGACCGCTTCGTGCCAGCCGTGGCGCGCGGCCCAGCGGAAGGCGGCGGCGAGGTCGCAGCGCGCTTCCCAGTGGGGGTCGTTGTGGTCGGCGGCGTGGGTCTGGTCGATCCGGGTGTCGAGGGCCATGGGGGAAACCTCCTACTTGCGATATCTCGTTGCTATCTTGTCCGGCGAAACGCCCATGAAGTAAAGCCCGAGGCACCCCCAGTTGCGCCATCCGCGCCGCCAGTACCCTTCCCGCTCGTACCGCTCGGCGGAGGTGGTAACGGATGCGCCCAAGGATCGCAGGCGGCCCCGCAGGGCGCGGGCCATGGCGACATCCTCCATCAGCGGCATGGCGCGAAAGCCGCCCGTCTCGTCGTAGAGCGCGCGGGAGATCAGCAGACCCTGATCGCCGTAGGGAAGGCCGAGCGCGCGGGAGCGGATATTGGCCCAGCCTTCGGTCCAGCGGGCATAGCGGCGGTCGCTGTCGAAGCGCAGGCGGAAATATCCGGCCTTGCCCTCGTGACGCTGCATGTGACGCAGGGCGATCTCGGGCCAGTCGGGGGGCAGGATCGTGTCGGCGTGGAGGAAGAGGAGCCATTGCCCCCGCGCCGCCTCGCCCCCCGCCGCAAGCTGACTCCCCCGGCCCCGCTCCGCCGCGACCAGCCGCGCGCCGGTCTCCTCGGCCACCTCGGCAATCGCATCGGTCGAGCCGCCATCCGCCAGCACCACCTCGCGCACCAGCCCGTCGGCCACGCCCGGCACGATGGCGGCCAGCGTCGGGCCGATGGTCGGCACCGCGTCGAGGACGGGAATGATGACGGAGACGGGGGCAGTCATGCGGCGCGATCCGCCCGCACGCGCCTTTCCCGATCCTGCGTCGCCCAGTACAGCAACCCGAGCGAGGCGAGGCCGCATACCAGAAAGCCCAGCGCGATGGGCAGGGCCGTGCCGTCGTAGCTGCGCGCGATAAGGGTGCCCAGCACGGTCGACATGAGCGAGCTGACCGACCCGATGGCCCCGGCAGCGACCCCCGCGACCGCGCCCAGCGGCTCCATTGCCATGGCGTTGAGATTGCCGAAGATGATGCCGATGGCGCCGACGGATATCCCCATCCATACGAGCGCGGTCCAGAGCGGAGGCATGCCGAACGCGGCGGACCACAGCGCGAAGACCAGCGAGGCGCCGATGATGGTCAGGATACCGATGGTCGACAACCGCTCCATCCCGAACCGCCCGACCAGCGCGGCGTTCATGCCCGACGTGACGCCGACGACCACGGCCAGGGCGCTGAAGGTGACGGGGAACAGCGCGCCCAACCCGTAGGTCTCGCCCAGGATCTGCTGCGACGAACTGAGGAACGCCAGAAACGCGGCGAAGACGAAGCCCAGCGCCAGCGTGCAGCCGACCGCGAGCCGGTTGGTCGCGATGATCCGCAGCGCCGTCAGGATCGGGCCGAGGCGGAAGGGACGACGCGCGGCGGGGTCGAGGGTCTCCTCCAGCCGGAACGCCGTCCACACGAAGGCGATCGTCGCCATCGCGGCGAGTAGCCAGAAGATGCCCCGCCACGGTACGAGCATCAGCACGCCCTGCCCCAACAAGGGCGCGAAGACCGGCACGACGATGAACACCATCATCACCAGAGAACTGACCCGCGCCATGGGCCGCCCCGAATAGCGGTCGCGGATGATGGCATTGGCGACGATGCGCGGCCCTGCGGCGCCGATGCCCTGCACGATGCGCCCGGCGATGAGGGTCGGCAGCGTCTCCGACATCATGCACAGGCCCGTGCCGACCAGATAGATGCCCAGCCCCAGAAAGATGCCGAACCGCCGCCCGAAGCTGTCCGACAGGGGACCGTAGACGATCTGCGACAGGGCGAGGCCGAGAAAGAACATCGTGACGGCAAGCTGACGGTCGTTGGGATCGTCGGCGGCCAGATCGTCGCCGATGGCGCCCAGCGCGGGCAGGATCACGTCGATCGAGATGGCGACCATGGCGGTCAGAGCGGCCATGAGCGCGACGAACTCGGCGAAGCCGATGGGCTGGCGGCGCATGGGGCATCCTGTCGTGCGAAGAGCGGTTTCGAGCGCCGTATCAGGTATCTCGGCGACGCGCACGGTCATTCACGCCAACGCCGCCGCGAGGATGGCGCCAGTGCATGGCGGCGGGCGAAAGTACGGTACGGACGAGGACGCCGCACGGGACACCGTCCTCAGCCCCCGCAGGCGCGGGTGTTCGGCGATATCGACCGATTCGATGGTGACGGGCGGCACGGGCAGCAGAGTCGCGTGGCCCCGCGCCCGTGCGGGTCGCGCGGCAGCGGTCGAGGGCCGCGCCATGCCGTCCGGCAGGCCGGTCTTTCGCATGGCGCGTCCCTCGCTGCGATCAGTGCGTGGTGGGCTCGGCATCGTCGGGGATGACGGCCTCGCATTCGATCTCCACGAGGAAATCGGGGTTCACGAGGGCCGCGACCGCCATCATGGTGCAGGCGGGCTTGACCTCGCCGAAGATCGCGCCGTGCACGGCGCCCGCCGCCGGGGCATCCTCGATATTGGTCAGGTAGATGCGGTTGATGACGATATCACCCATCGTCGCGCCCGCACCCTCCAGCGCCGTGGAGATGATGTCGAAGCAGCGCGCGACCTGCGTGCTGATGTCGCCGACACCGACGACGCCGCCATCGGGGTCGGTCGAGCAGGTGCCGCTGACCTTGACGACGTTGCCGACACGGACGGCGCGCGAATAGGCGTACTGCTCTTCGAGCGTGCCGCCGGTCGAGATGTTGGTGCGGGTCATGGGTATGTTCCTTGGACGATGTAAGCGTTGAGAGAGCCTCGATAGGTCAATAGAGATTGCCACGAGGTTCACAAGCCCCGATGCCGGGAAGGGGGCGGTTTGGGAACCTGCTACTGCTGAATCGCAAAATTGCAAGAGGTGACGGCAAATAATCACTGGAAGTGGTCAGAATAAGTTTGTACGATCGTAAATCGTTGCAATTGAAATTTCTGAACTGGCTAGTTGCTCTGATCGTTAAGATAGGTTCGTTGTGTTTTAGCTTTGCCTTTTACGTGGACTGGCCAACATGCGTAGCGCTATCTGAAGCAGTCTTAGGTCATCGTCGATGTATTGCTCTTGGATCGTCCCAAGGCGCACGGCTTGAGTAGTATTAATAAATTGGCAGTGTTGTTCTTCGCTATCCGAGAGCATCGTGATGTGAACGTGGTCTATGGATACAGAGAGCCGACGCTTGCACACAATAGCGAACTGGCAAGACGCGGTATCAGTGTCGGGGTGAACAATCAGCAGATCAATATCGTTAGGTACGGACATGCTCACGCCTGTTTGTACGAAGGCAGAGCCAAAGCCATAGACAACAATGCTGAGTTCACAACCAGCCTTGCTTCTTGAAATATTCTTCCTCCTTATCGGTCAAATAGTTCCAATAATCGTTGCGATGCAAAGCTGCCATGAATTCAGCAATCTTGAACAAACCGACTTTGTACTTGCGGCAATAATATTTGGCATCTGGCGTATATCCGCACCATGCAGAATTGATGATCACGACATCAATTGCCCCAAGGTTCTCAACCGACTCCAAATATTCCGCTATGCCGAAAGCGTAGCACTCGCAGATAAAGACGCGCAGCGCAGCGCCCTGCTTGCGCGTCAATTCATAAACCCCGTCGACTTGCGCGGTCAAGCCAGTCACTTTTCCGTGCTTTTCCATCTGCGTTTCGAAGAAACTGTAGTGCCTGTAATAGCTTGGCCAAGGAAAGGTTTT
>ENA-ORXT01004589-ORXT01004589.1-marine-metagenome-genome-assembly--contig:-NODE-4589-length-14160-cov-3.919264_pt1 | contig 14160 bp, 13 predicted proteins | sample MGYA00237868_ERZ511482 | MGnify/ENA metagenome assembly ERZ511482 | reverse complement strand
TTTGCACTAAAAAGAACAATAGTTCAAAGCGAACAGATATACAACTTGAATTACAAATTAACTAAATAAAATGAAGGACAAAGATATACAAAAAGAAGAGGCTACATATTGTGAATGCGGAAGAATGACAATATGTGGTTTTAATTGTGAGGAAGAAACATCAGACGAATAACAACCCAAAAGTAACCCAAATGATAGAGAACTTAGGAGACAAGGCTAACACTAATGGGTTAGATAAGAATCCAGGCAACATCAATAGAAACGGCAGAAAGCCCTCTATAAAGGCAGAACTCAAAGAAATAGCCCTAAGCGACGGAAAGGTAACATACAAGCCAGAACAGGTCCACAAATTCCATGAGGACGGCTCTGTAACCATTAAAGTACCAAAGCAAGAGCTATTAGCGCAGAAGCTATGGAGTTGGGCTATGAGTAAAAAGGGCAACGACTCCTTAAGGGCTATAGAAATGATTAAAGATACCTTTGATGGTAGGGTAAGTAGCACACAAGTAAACATCCAAAACAACATAAACAATCAACCTAATTACGATTTGACTCTATTGTCACAATCCCAACGCAAAGATCTAAAGGCGCTATTGCTTAAGGCTACACCAATAGCGATATGATATGCAGCTGCCGAGTATATCAGATATTGAGGCAATCGACGCCAGAGAATCATTCGGCGACTTTGTAGGTCAGACATTCCCATCCTATCAATTCAATTGGCATCATAAGCACATTATCTCAAAGCTCGAACAGTTAGCGAAAGGCGATATCAAGAAGCTTATGCTATTCGTACCGCCTCAACATGGCAAGTCGGAGCTTGTATCAAGAAGATTTCCTGCATGGCTATTGGGTACTAATCCAGATCTAAAGGTAGTCGGTTGTTCTTATGCTGCGAATTTAGCACATAAGTTCAATAGGCAGATACAGCGTATAATGGATGATGACTTGTATAGGAATATATTCCCAGAAACTAAACTTCACGGGAAAAGCTCATCATCGTCAGGATTCACAAGAAACACAGAAGAATTCGAGATAGTAGGCAATAAAGGCGGATATAAAGCTGTAGGTGTAACGGGTCCGCTTACAGGTAATCCGATGGATATCGGCATCATAGATGATCCTGTTAAAGATCAATTAGAAGCGAGTTCGGCAACCTTTAGAAACAGGACATGGGAATGGTACACAGACGTATTTATGACCAGAACGCATAACGACTCTAAGTTGCTATTTACAATGACCAGATGGCATGAGGATGATCTTGCTGGGCGTATATTAGAAAAAGAAGACGATTGGGAGGTTATACGGTTTCCTGCTATATGCGAGAACACAGACAATCCAGATGATCCGCGAGAGATAGGTGAAGCATTGTGGCCCGATCGCCATAACCTTGAGCGGCTTAATGCGCAAAAATCTAACTCTGAGCGGACATTTAACTCATTATATCAGCAACGTCCTGCAGCCGTAGATGGAGACATATTCAGGAGAGAGTGGTTTCAGAAGTCAGACTTCAACCCTAATAACTTTAGGCAAGGGATAAACTTATATGTTGACGGTGCCTATACAGAAAAGAAGTCCAACGATCCCACATCGATTGCTGTCTATTTTAAGCATTTTAACAAGGTTTACTTGGTGAATATGATCAATGTAAGGCTCACCTTCGAGGACTTAAAGATCAAGATTAATGATATAGTACTTAAGTATGCCAATCCTTCGACGTGCATCATATGGATAGAAGGCAAGGGCCCAGGGTTATCATTATATCAGTCGTTAGATAAAGATCCTAAGTATCGCCATCTACGAGTCAAGGTCGATAAGATACCGCATTACGATAAGGAATCGAGAGCACACGCTACAGCTGGATTCGTAGAGAGAGGGGATTTCCTTTTGTGTGAAAAGGATTGGTCTGAGTACTTGGAGCAAATGTGTGCCTTTCCTAACGCGAAGCATGACGATATGGTGGATTGTACGACAGCTATTATACGATTAGAGCTATTAAAAGGCGGTGATGGGTATATGTCTAAGGCTTAGTTATGTCATTGTCAAACACTAAGACAATTTGTCATTTTGTATCATGGAGCGATATTTATATTCTAAGGAGCAAATCATTGAGAGATTCATATATGTTATCTCTAACAATGATGAGCACCGCCTAAGAAAGCACTGTATAGACATCGCTAAGTTCTGGAAGGCTATGGCAACGGGTCAGGGTCAGGAGTGCTTTGTGCTATCCTACAGAATCCGAGAGAGCGAGCCACAGAAAAAGCAGAGGATAAGGCTGCACGTTCCAGAATCAGTCGCTATTATGAATCAGATTAGATCTACAATCAAAGAGATTAATCGTACCGACAATTATATAGATTGCTTTGAAGCGGATGAAAAAATCAAGATAGATATACAGGAAAATATAGATTCATTTAGAGGTGAAGAGGAATTGGAAGAGTACTTCTCGGATATAACTATCAACCTAAACGAGTGGGACCCGAATGCATTCTCTTTAATCGACCACTACGAGTTCGATCCAGCGACAGAAAATGCACATTGCTACCCTAATGTCATATACACGTGTCCTCCAGAATTGATCACAAAGGAGGTTCAACTTAAGGATGGAACATATAAGGAAGATAAATCATTCACTCAGTCACATGCCAACTGGAGAGACTGGGAGGAGTACAATAACACGCTACAGTATCTTATTTTTGATGACAAAGAGCGTATCATAATAAGCACAGAGAAGGGGCCGCAATCCGTAGAGGCTCAGGTGCATTACTGTTATGCCAAAGGGATCAGTGCTAAATTAACCATGGTTCCAGACGGTTACGATTACAATACACACTTAGAAGAATCCAATGCTGAAACTAAGCAATTAGTATCATTACAGGGGATAGGTACGATCAACTATACATTCGCCAATGGTGAAGCCGTTCCGATATCGGCAGGGACAAGCGAGCAGAAGTATATCCTTGAAGTATGGGACACTAAGACTAATAAGGTGCCATTCAAAAGAGTCGGATTCTTTAAAGATCCTCAGACTAACGGTGAGGTATATGAGTCTATGTATTACGGTGCTAAGTTAAAGTTCTTAGACCTTGCAAGGAAGAAAGGCGAACTCGATGTTACTATAGCCACTAAGGGATTTATTAAGTCGCTGCAGTACGTGCCGAGTTGTAGCCATCAAGATCCCGAGAGTCCAGAAAACTTCTGCGACCGTGGCACTATGTCTGTATCAAGGACAAAATGCGGCAAGTGTAACGGCTCAGGGAAGAAAGGCTTATTCCATACCACTCCTCAAGACTTAGTGACATTTGACTTGGTTTATACGGAACCTGGGAGAAAGGAAGATTTGCTGGATTTGTCAACGCTACATCATGACGTACAGATACCAAAGGAATGCATAGCCATGGTTAAGACCTTAGTTGATGAGTGCAAGGTAGATATATCAAAGGCTATTTTCAATACTAATATATTCATAAGAGGGACATTAGCGAGCACAAGTCCAGACGCTATCAAAGCCATGCTCGATCCTGTCAACAACGTACTCCACGAGGTCGCGGAGTGCAAGGCTCGATTAATGAGACATGCTATCTTATGTATAGCAGATTATAAAGACTATAACGGGAAGGTAGAATGGAGCAGGAAGAATCCAAGTGATTACCAGCTGGAGAACATAGGAGAGTTATTAGCTCAGAGAAAGTCTGCAGAAGGTAGCCCATCAGCGGTTATCAATGCAATAGACGCTAAGATATTAAAGAAGCTCAATAAAGATGATCCTGCAGTCCTCCACAAGATCATGTGTAAAGAATCATTCAGGCCATTCGCGGGATTATCTCAAGCCGATAAGATAAGTAAGCAGTCTATGCTTCCAGAGCTTGACGATAAGCGAATCATGTGCATATACTTCGATGATATATTCAGAGTGATTGATACAGATAAGAAGTACATGAAATTCTATGAGTCCGATAATAAGCAGGCTATGCTTGATGAAGTGATAGAGATATTTAGGCAGAAGTACCTTGCCTCTAAAGGCGGTAATGATGTTAAACTTAATATAGGTTTATCCGAAGAGGAATAGATGAGATCCCACACATCAAAAGACAGGGAGCGCATTATAGATAAGATACTTAAGTCGTTCGACAAGAGAACGGCGGCTTTACAGGCTCGCTTCTTCGCCGAGGTTTTAGAATATTTCAATACCGAGTTAGACCTATCGGATGGAAATGTAAAAGCTACGGTCAAAAACTACAACACTATAAACGATGTAGACTCCTTAAGCCTTGGGTTTACGGTTAATCATGGTGGGAAGCTAATCAAGTGGATGGCACGACAGTATGTTAGGCTAACGGCGATTAATGCTACATACTTTAGAGATATCGATGCACCAAAAACAAGAGACGTGCAGAAAAGAATTGCCGACAAATTACTCGCTGAATTAGGACTAAAACAGAAAGGCAATAAGATCACCATAAGCAAAAGAAGCCCTCTCAATAACCTTGTCAAGTTTGATGATGCATACCGTAGAGTTAAGCAGATAGGTATAAGGGCAGCAGCTGATAACCAAAGCCTTATCGAGCTAAGAAGAGGAGTAAAGAGATACCAGAAATCAACGGCAAAAGAATTACCAGTAAAGAAATTACAAGCCGCAGCCTCGGATAGTTTTAGTGAATTCGACAGAGCTAACTCAAGGGACTTCGGTAAGTCATTAGGCTTAAGAGCGGTAGTATGGCAGGGCGGATTAGTACAATCATCAAGGCCATTATGCGAGAGGCTCAACAATACAGTACTAACCTACGAGGAATTAGAAGCCTTAAAGAGTGAAAATTGGGAAGGCAAATGGCCAGAGGGGTCGGCTTACAATCCTTTCATTCATGTAGGTGGTATCAACTGCAGGCATCAATTAGACCATATATCGGATGCTTTAGCTATTAGATTAAGGCCAGACTTAAAGGATTTATGGGGGCTATAGAACAATTAATTCAATATATAGCGATGAGCCCACATCAATATTTCGAGAATAACAGCAACAAAATAGGGGTTATTCAAACGCAATCGGGATCGCTTGTTTTCTATCCGTTTAATAATGTCATTGTAAAAACAATGCCCTAATGTCATTTTTGTCTTAATGCTTCTACTACCCAATACTATAGGACTATTACCCTTCTACGATCAAAAGCCAGATTGGGACTGTGCACCTATATGCTCTGACACATCACCAGGATTTATAATAAAAGGGATTTACGCTCCATCGATTAATCTTAACCAAGGGTTAGGGACTTCATATCTTCCTGTCCCTCCACGGATTATAAGAATTGATGGTGAGCCTTACACCTATGTATCTGCAGGATCAGTACCAAGTGGATATACTGGCACTTTCTCCATAGATTTATTCTCTGTAGGAAAAAAAACGGGTTACTCAGAGCTATTCACGATATCGGATTGTAAGATGCCTTATCGATTAAAGGCGGAATTCAATTGCGATGGTAAGCGAGGTCCTGGCGGTTTGCCAGTAGAGATAGGCTTCGACTTAGCGTCTACAATCAATGTAACAGAGGAGGTGATCTCCCAAGAAAATATCGACAACGGATTTGGGACAAGCATAGATGAGTATTTTAAAACTCGTAACACATACACGATAGACGTATGGATGACTCCGGGGCTAAGGCAGATGATCGGCAGGCTTAGGCTCTATGACAAAGTATCATTATGTTGTCCAGATGGTACAGAAATAGAATTAGACCCATCGAGCATAGAGCCAGGGTATAGCCCAGATATCAATAAATTCAGTACTGGAACGATAACTTTCGCTTATAAGGATTCATGGATATGTAAGGAATCATGTGGATGTATAGATATAGAATTAGAGTCGGAAGATGATTGCGATACACCTCCAGAGGATTGTGATTTTACGGCTGCAGTAGATGTCAGCGGCGACAATCTAACAATCAACATAACTAATCCACCGACTACTACACCGACATATACCTGGACAAAGAACGGCTCATATATAACCAATGCTCAATCGATAACTACTAACGGAAGCGGCAACTATTGCGCTACTGTAAACTATCCAGGCTGTCCGCCTCAGACCGTATGCCATACAGTGCTTGACTTATGTGCTAATTTCAACGTAGACCTTATCCAAAACGGGTTAACAGTTGATGGCGTCATTACGGGCATACCTTCGGGAGATACTTATAATGTGACAATCACAGACAGCTTAGGCGCTTTAGTAGGGTCAGCTTTGCCGTTTACAGCGCCGACGGAAGGGAATTATACTATAAAAGTAGAGACAAGTTCAGGGTGTAAGCAGATCCAAGTTATACAAGTAGGCGAATCTTCATGTGATTGGGACTTTAGCGTTGTGAAAAATGGAAACGGAGTATTGAGTGCTGACTTCGATCCTGTATGCAGCGGAACGCCTTCATATATTTGGTATCAAGTTGTCAATGGTAGCGCAGAGACTCAGGTTAGTACATCAAGCACTTATGCGCCTACAGAGACAGGAAACTACATATTGCAAGTATCATGCGATGGTTGTACGAAGCGACAGTCTTACATGTGCATAGTAGAAGCTCAAAAACAACAGATAGAGATATGCAATTGGGATGAAATGCCACTGAATAATCAACCAATTATAATTAACGTAACATGTGGAGAGTGTGACGAAGATTGCAATGGCCAATTAACTGTGAAGTGTGTTAAAAATCCAGATGGCACGATAGATATATGCTCGACATTTTCAGAACCTGGATATACATTCGAGGTATGCGATTCTAATAACAATCCGATAGGTACTGGAGACAAGGTCGCTATTCCAAATGTAAATGCAGTCTATATCGTCAAGGCTTCTAATCCAGATTGCCCTACGATAACTAATACCTTTGAATTTAACGCAGCGAATGCAGGGCTTACGCTCAGAGATCAAAATAATCCAATAAAAGTAAATTAATAAAGATGAAAATTGTAAATAACATACTATGCTATACTGACTGTGATGGTTGCGGTCAGAAGCTAATGTGCTGCTTTAAATTCGTAACAACAGGCAATGCAATAGATATATTCCCAGAAGATGGGCCGAGTATTCATATCATACCAGAAGAATGCGAGCCACCTTTAGAGATAGCAGAAGCCGAGACTCTATTGCTGGAGGCTCAATCGCTGCTATGTCATGGCGTACCGTATACACCATTAGAACCCATTGAACCCGTCGAAGAACCTGAATGCATTCCTATATCATTAGAACTTGTAGGAGCTAATACATTTTGCAAGTCAGAAATAATCGCTTTAGCTCAAGCAACTAACCCAACGGTAACAGATTGGGTAGGATGGGATATAGTAGTAGAGAAATTAGGAGCTACAACAATCGACGGAATTACCTCGACAACTTGTAGCGTAAAGTCTATCGGAGATCATGGAGAAAAGAATCTTGATGGAGCGGGAGCATCATGGACTATACCACCTAATCCAAGCAATCCTTTAGGTGATCAATGTTTTGAATTAGAGGCTGGAACGATAGCAGAATTTAACGGAGTATTTATATAAGAGAGATTGAGTATTGGGATTGATTTAGTTGGGCCTCACCATTCATTGGTGGGGCTTTTCTGTTTGTATGTCATTTTATTAGAGTCGTATCAAGCTCATTTTTGAGGTAAATATTTAAAGAGATGCTTCATTTTTTAATGGCTATTGCAGGACAGATTAATTGTGACGAATGTCCAACGGACTGTACTTCAGTTTTAGGTGATTGGGAAGTATCCACTTGTATATCTACATTCCAAGCTACACCCTCAGAAATTTGTGATTTATACTTATCGGACGTCGACATCGAAGGCGATCCTGTAGGTGGTAAGATAGATTTTTCTGATCCAGCTTTTGGTGACCTAATGGATTCTACCGGTAACGCATGGAGAAGATTAAGAGGGACAGGTTCTATCGGTTGTGAGGATTTCACTAAGGAATTAAGCTGCAACAGAAGTAAGCTTACTCGTAGAGATTGGACAATGACTTTCGAGATAGATAATATCTCTCAGACTAATTACAACACATTAGCCTCAATGGGACAATGTGGATGGTCAGGAAGGTTCGCATTCAATACAGAGACGGTTATGTGGGGAGACGCTGCAGAAGCTGGTCAAAACTGTGGAATAATGGGAGATATAACAGTCAAACCTATATGGGAGTCAGGAAGAGAATCATGCCTTAAAGCAACTATGACAATTACATGGTCAGACTTATGCTGGCCTCAATGGGTTGGCGATAATCCATTCCAATAACAATAATAAAATGGCAGAGAAGAAAACATATAAAGTTACTCAAGATAGACCGATAAGGGCTAAGGATTCTAACACTGGAAAGACAAGGGTCTTTTCAATAACTGCATACGCTAACCGAAAGGGAGGATCTACAACGAGATTCGATCAGAAAGGAAAAGCTATTGCGGTTAGACCTTACGGTACAATCATCGAGGTGCATCCGAAGGCGGACGCTAAGAGATTAGCAAAGCTTAAAATTCAGATACCAAAAGCGAAGGCTCCAGAGACAGGGAATAAGGACGCTGATAAGGTAATACTTAAAGAGAACTTGAACGCTGCTAACATCAAATTGACTGAGGCTAAGGCGGCTCTATCTAAAGTCGATAAGACAAAAAAGGATAAGATCGCCGATGCAGAATCAAAAGTAGCACAGGCACAATTGAAAGTCGATGAAGCGACTAAGGCTTTAAAAAAGTAAGCAATGGCTCAAGGATACGTAAAGAATAGAAAGACTGGAAAGGTTGGTGACTCGAAAGACAGAGCCAAGCTGAAGAGAAAGTTCCCAGGTGTATTCTCGGATATCACTAAGGCGCAGTACGACAAGGCCAAAGCTAAAGAGAATAAAGGCCATGATAAGAACGTGGTCGCTACTCAGTCAGTGTCCCCAGAAGCTCAAGAGGTGATCGATAGAGAGAATTACGAAGCATTGAAGCTCAAGGATAAGAGATCTAAGTCAGAGGAAAAGAGATACCAAGCTTTAGAAGAAAAGTTTGGCGGAGGTAACGCTCCAGATTAGTAGAAACTAAAAACATTCAGATATGGAATTAGCTGCGGCAATTCTCCAAGCCTTAACTGCGGTGACAGGCAAAAAGTACACTCTTGATCAATTTCAAGAAGGTGCAGGCGACGACAAGAAGCCATTATCAAAAGATGTGATTGTAAAGACAATTACAGATGACTATAAAGCAAAGCATTCAGATCTTATTACAGTCTCTGAGGAGAAGGTTAAAAAGATCGAACAGGCGGAGCGTAAGAAGGTATATGAAGAAGTAGAAACCTTAGCCAAGTCAAAGTTTGGAGTTGATATCAAATGGACAGAAGATAAATTCGGCCCATTAGAAGAACACTTCAATGACAAGATTAAGAACACTAAGATTACACCAGAAGATGCAACAAAATCGGAAGCTTATATCGCTCTAAAGGGTGATCTTAAGTTATCTAAAGCCGAAAATGCCAAGCTTAAAGCAGATCATCAACAAGAAAGGATATTTGACAAAGTAGAAGCTGGGATCCCCAATGTTCTTGGTAATGAACAATACAAGTTTGTTATTCCAAAATCAGAGGCGGTCCAAAAGACAGCTCTCAGAACCGCCAAGCAAGCGCTTAGGAACGCCGAATATAACGGGGTTAAAGTTAAGTGGGAGTTGGTAGACGGAGAGCTTAAGGCTAAAGATTTAGATGGTCACCCGATACATGACGAAAATGGCAACGAAGTCACACCGTCTATGGTAAAGGTTGCAGCACTTAGATCTGTCTATGATGTTAACGAAGCCAATCCGAGAGGATCAGCAGGAGCAGGAGATAAGGGCCGTCAAGGTGTACCTCCAGCAAGTGCGGCGGCGAGCGTCATTACTTACAGTAAAGGTGATGAACAAAAGACTTTCACTATGCCTCAGTTTAAGAACAGGGCAGAAGGGAAAAAATATCTGGTTGATAATGCTCTTAGTCTTGATAAAGGTGCACGTGATGCGGTTCGCCAACACGTAAACGAATTACAGGATTCAACAGAATAAATAAAAAGATTAAAATGGCATTTGAAGAAGGCAATTTTGGAGCATTCGATTTTCAAGATATTTACTTGGATTTCGCTGACATGTGGGGTGCAGATAACCACATGTATGACCAATACAAAAAACCATTAGATTGTTTCTCAGAGATATTCACACAGCAGACAGTGAGGCTTAATGAAAGGTTCTTAGACCCTTCAGATTGTTCTCAGATCAAGTTGGCGCTCATATGCGACAACTGTGATATGGATGCCCTTGATTGTGACGACGATGAGGCTCAGAAAGGTTGTGATATCGGTCCAGGAGAGGAGCTTGGAGCAGAAGAATTGACATATGCACCAGATGGATGTTTCCAATCTAAAGTAGCAACTGTCAATCAAACTAAGTGTAAAAATAGATTGTCTTTCAATCAGAAAGCGGCATTCGCATTGATGAAGCAACTATATATCATGGATAGCAAGTTATTGCAATTATTCTATGGTAATCTGGCGGCATCAGCATCGGACTTGACACTTGACTCTGGGAAGGATGTATCTGAGCAGTATGGCCTTGGGGCTATCGCTGACGATGTATGGCAATTAGACGCTGCAGCATGGGACCCTAAGATACTTGCTAAGTTTGAGTGTCTTGTAGAAGATTGTATGTGGACGCGACCTATGTTCCTTACGGGATCTATCTGGAGAGAGTTCTTCAAGTTAGTAAAAGGTAAGTCTGGAAACGGATGTTGTGATTATGATAATTTGCTTACTAATTCAAGCATTCCTATCAAGCATGATATCTTCAATTTTGATAAAGCTTTTCCAGGTCCTAAGACGGGGTTCTTATTTGATGCGTCGAGATTAGCGTATTACAACATGTACAGGAATATGAACTCGGAGCCTGTTCTTAATCCGACATCTCACATGATGTACAAATGGCACATTAATTCACCGAGACACAGATGGACTTACACCGATACGAGTGGAAACACTATGACTATCCCTGTTAAGTATGATGTCTATGCTCAGTGGAAATGTATCGACAGAGATACTTATGGCTGGTGCTGGTACTTAGAGCACAACGGTGGGTTCTTAAATGCACCTAACGGCAACTGTGTTACTTGTCCATTTATTATACAGATGGAGCAGCCATGTGTTGACTGCTAAGAAAATAGAAATATCATTTTTCGATAAATAAAACGAAAGGCTGAAGCTCACCCTTCAGCCTTTTTTAATAACTACAATGTCCGACTTTACCACATGTTTATCTAACATAATAGGGATCACTCCTTCGGAATGTGAGTGCCTAAACTTTCCAGATGATTGGGAGGCGATAAACGAAAGTTTGACAGGTAATTACATTCATGGCGACATGGAGTATAGCGTCCCTCTTACCGTTCCATCTAAGGGCGATTGCGGAGAAGGATCTATAATCGACAATCTAATTAAGGCAAGAGAGCAAGCGATTAATTGCTTCATAGATATGTACACAGTAGAGCTTGAACTACTCAAGAAGAAGACATTTAAAGATTACAGCGACACTTTCGGGGAATGGAAGAATAATACACCGATTTCTTACTTATCGGGTGACTGGGTAGGCTTCACGATTAAGCCAGACCAATTCTATAAAGGTGCTGTTCTATGTATTACATGTGGAACGCTAAGTATTGATTGTGAGGAAGAATTCGAGATACATGTTATCAATACCAATGATGGATCTACAGTACATACAGAGACCGTACAAGGTGGAGTTAAATCTCATTTTATGATGAGCGTAGAACTCCCCTTATATGTAGGGTGTCAGGTTCAGAATTACGCTATAGTATATGATGCAAATGGCTGCAGACCTTACGATATAGGATTCGATTGCGGATGTTCCTCGACTGATAAAATTCCAGTGTGGAAGAGGTTGAGGTACTTTAAGAGCAGAGGCGTTCAAGCTTCAAGTCTCGAAGGCATAGCGAACTCATCAGTACAGAACGACAAGACTCACGGGCTAACTATTGACTTCACATTAAAATGCGACGGCTTAAGTTGGTTATGCTCGGTAGATAAGGACTTCTGGTGTAAGAACGCATGGGGAAGGATAGCTGCCAGAGCGATGGTCATAATCGCTAACATGAAGTTGATATCTAAATTATGCCAACCGGGTCAGGTTAATTTTTCAGGCATAATGGATAGCGAAAACCTATACAAGAAAAACGCCTATTTAACTAAAAAATTACAATCACTAATGGAGTATTTAGCACGTACTACTCCGACCGATATATCGCATTGTTACTTATGTGCTCCAGAAGGAAATTATCAAATACAAGATCACTTAGTATAAACATATTATGAAAAAATATATATCGTTATTCTGCCTTTTATTTGTTTCGATATCGATACAAGCGCAATGTAACATTAACGAAGGCCCTACTTATGTAGAGTTTGATTTCCCAAGCTCAACAGCGACATGTATGCTTAGGGGATGCTTCGAGATGCAAGTTTATTCAGAAGCCATTGTGGTAAGGGACGGAAACGGTAGGACTTATCAATTAAAGCCAGCTGACTTCTGCTTTGCCGATGTTGCAGAGATGCAGACATACTTGGACGGGATACTTGACAATCTATGCGAGGGCGTACCGGGGCCTGCGGGTCCAGAGGGGCCTATAGGACCTTCAGGAGAGCAAGGTCCACCAGGAGAAAACGGCGCAGATGGAATACCCGGCACAGACGGCATACTAAGCTACTCAGCAGATGGCACAGGTCAAGATACAATAATATTAGACGACTTAACTGAGCTTAGTTATTGTGCCGAATGTCCAGTAGAGACCATAACAACCTTAATCAATAACGGTGATGGTACTTATACTTATACTAATGAAGATGGTACGACAGTAACAATAGGACAACCGATAGATAACTACACAATACAGTCAGGCGATACGACATGGATAGTGACAGTAGGAGAATTAGGAACAGTCGATTCTACATACTTTACAGAAGTTAACACAGTAGATACAAGCCTTATAGACAATACAGTTTACTTTATAGAGACGCATTGTGACGAGAATGGAGTATGTGACATTGATACTACGGGATGTAAGGCATTACCACCTAATTATATAAGCTCATTAGTTAATGATGTGTATGTGATCGAGGTAGGATGTGATACATCATTCTTAGATATATTCGCTAATGATACAGAGTGCTTTGATCCGATTACGGGCTTAGCAGGTCCACGTAATTACACAGTTATATTATCAAGTATAACACCTAACGGATGCTTCACTAATATACAGCTTATTCCTACAGGTGCAAGCTTGGCAGATTGTCAGGATGAACCTAAGACATGTAGCTTTGATTATACTGACGGTAAGGACACAGCTACGGTTACCATAGTAACTGTACCAGATCCAGTAGGTGAGATATTATTAACTAAGTCTAATAATGCACCTAATAACGAGACAGAGACAGGCGGTGTATTCGATTATACATATGTAGTATGTAATAGTCCTAATGCTACTGGACCTATTACTGATATAGAATTTAGAGATGAGTTAGACTTATCATGCTTTGGCAATGTCACATATGATGATGCAGTAGATGGTAACGGTAATATAGTAGGAGGTACTGGATATGATAATATAACTGGAGAATTGACCTTTGATTGGGCTGGACCTTTACAAGCTGGAGAGTGTGTATCATTTGATGCTAATGTCACGGTGGTTAAAGCTGAAGGATTTGAATTCATTCCAAATACCGCATACGTAGAAGGTGATGATGGGATAGGAGGGACTACAAGTGCCTATGCTTTGGATGTGGTTAATGAGATAGAATATTCAGTAGTAACTAACACTATAACAAGTTTTGATATAGGATTAGGTTTGTGGAATATAGAGGAAACATTTAGAAAAGAACCTTATGGAGCATTAGCCCCATGCGGAGAACCTTATATCAGAAAATGGTATACTGCTAGCGGAACTTTAATATCAGAGCAAACTGGAACATTATGTAATGATGATGATGTCTGGACAGGTAATGGTATTGGGGATATAACAACTTATGTAACAGGCGGAACAGGAAATGGAATACCTATTGAATTAAATAAAAGGGATGCGGCTATTGCATTTAATTTATATGGAGGAAATGCTGAAGAATGGT
>ENA-ORXT01004588-ORXT01004588.1-marine-metagenome-genome-assembly--contig:-NODE-4588-length-14160-cov-5.579067_pt1 | contig 14160 bp, 3 predicted proteins | sample MGYA00237868_ERZ511482 | MGnify/ENA metagenome assembly ERZ511482 | reverse complement strand
CAAATCCTATATGATACAAGACAGCAAGAAGAAAACAATCTGCCCAAAGGAAGCTATCGACGTGATATTAAAGTCGATCGTATTGAAGAAGAACAAGCTTCAAATATAGTAGGTGGTTACATACATCATAATAACAAAGAAGGAGTTGCAAACCTGGAGGTCATCGTAACGCATCAACAGTTTGGAAAAGAGATTGTACTTGGCAGAGCCCTCACCAACAAGCATGGTGGATATCAAGTAAAGTATGACAATGTCGATCTGGAATCTGGAATTGATCTTCAGATAAAGGTATTAGACCGTAGCGCTAAGTTGCTTTCTAAGTCTCCAGTCAAGTTCAGAGCAAGTGATAGGGAAACTTTATCCATAGAAGTTCCTGATGGCAAAATCACTCAAATTGATGAATACCAACAACTACTCAACACTATCAAGGAAGTGACCGTTGGGACACCTCTCAAAGATTTACAGGAAAATAATGACCGACAGGATATCACCTATCTGGCACGCAGAACTGGTTACGATGCGCGTATGATCGCCATGGCATCACTAGCGGAGCAACGAAGTTTTGAGACAGGTGTTCCGGCACCATTTTACTATTCATTATTCCGTTCTGGAGCTACAACAGCTGAGAGTGATGTGCACAACGTCTCTCCCTTGGCTGCCCAGGAGGTTTGGAATCAGGCTATTGAGAAAAACATCATCAGTGCTGAATTGATACCTGAACTAGGAAACTCGACACAGGAATTTGAATCCATAAATACTAATAGTCTCTTGTCAGCTAACTTGAATGGGACTGATAGCACAGTAGAAGATTTACTGAGTCTATCTCTTACTGATCAAGCTGATCGTGAGACATTAATTGGTATAAAGCAGGCAATTGGAAATTCTCCAGAATTTTGGAGTAAAATGGAGGGTGAGCTCGGTCCATTAAAAACTAATGCCTTGAAGTTGGATAGTAAGCTGGCGACACTTACGGTCAATAATCTTGAACTGATCAAAACTATAAAGAACACACAGTTGGTGGTCAATTCTCCAGAGGAACTTACCCAGCAAGGTTTTTATCAAAAAGACAAATGGATGTCCCTAATCGACTCAGGTAATCACGCTGTGCCGAAGGCCTTTACAGGTACCAATAATGCGGATCGAAAAGAAAAGTATGCCGAGTACATGTCTGCTCAAGTCAAAGTGAGCTATCCGACATTGACACTGAGCGAGCAGATTAGAAATCAAGAGGTTAGCCTGGGAGAGGTGCCAGATGTCATAGCGGTCAGTACTTTTTTAAATACTCATAAAGGCAAAATACGCTTTGGGGAGACGGCTATTAATCACCTTGATATTGATGATGTTCCTCCAGAGATCTTACCCACACTAAAGAAGATCCAGCGTGTCTACCAACTCAGTCCATCGGATGAAGTCATGAGTTACTTAATGGAAAACAATCTTGATTCTGCTTTCAAGATTTCAGAGCTAGGTCACCAATCATTTATAAACTTGCATGGTGAATCCATAGGAAAGAATACCGCCAAATTAGTAGCTTCTAAAGCAAATGAAATTACAAGCTTGACTTCAAATGAAAGCATCAAACATCAAGTTAATGCAATTAGACCCAGAATACCCGTTATTGATCGTCCTTCAAAAAAAGAGGTTGGTAGTAATACTCCTTCAAATCCTTTAGACAATCAAGAGAATACAAGCGGAGTCTTAGAGACCGCTTTCCTTGAAGATCTATTTGGTGAAATGGATTTCTGTGAATGCAAACACTGTCGATCCGTCCTAAGTCCAGCCGCGTATATGGTGGACCTACTTCAGTTTATTAATAACAAGCCAGAAGGGCAAGCGAAAATTCCTTTGGATGTATTACTACTGAAGCGCCCTGATATAGAACACCTACAACTCTCATGTGTGAATACCAATACTGTGTTGCCTTACATTGATTTGGTAAATGAGATCTTGGAGTATTATGTAGTCAATAACAAACTGGATGATTTTACAGGTTTTGATATCCAGGAAGAGACGACCGCCGAGTTGTTGGCCAATCCAGCGCATGTACAGACGGAAGCCTATAGTATCTTAAAGGAAGCAACATTCCCTTTGGGTTTGCCTTTTGATCTCGGACTCGAGATGCAGAGAAGGTTGTTGCAATCTTGCAAGACTTCACGTTTGCAGATATTAGAAACATTTAGAAAAGATGACGATGCTTGGTTAGACATTCATTTAGAAAGACTTGATCTTTCCCAAGCGGAATACAAACTGCTGATATCGAACAACATCCCTTTTGGAGAGTACTTTGGATATCCTGCTGTCTCTTCAGTTTCTGCATTAGAGGCTATTTTAGAAAAAGATGTCCACTCAGAGAAAACAAATGTCTATGCCAAGAATCTTACGAAGCTTCTAGGTATAAGTTATAAGGAATTGGAATCATTAATTCGTACTCGTTTCATCAATCCTAATAAGAGCATCATTCCACTTTTGGAAGGATTGGGTATTTCTTTGATGTCTATTCTTGAACATTTCAAAGATCCGAGCACGCTTCCATTTTCAGAATTGAAGATATCATCAGAAGTTGATTCAACTAAATATGGAGACAATGGTATTGAGGCTTGGTTAACAGCAAATAAGGATAATATAGAAAACCTCATATTCTTAGTTGATGAATCTATAGACCAAGACGAATGCAATTTTCAGCAATTGATCTTAAGAAAAGGGAAAATTGAATCAGAAGATTCGGAGAAGATCACCTTGTTTTCTATTGATGAGGAGGATTATTTGAGGATCATTCGCTTCATCCGACTATCTAAAAAATTAGATTTGAGCTTTGATGAGTTAGACGTACTCATTCATGCGCTTGTAGAGAATGCTCACGAACCATCGGCATTAGTTTTTACTACGTTAATACCAAACCTGGCCTTCTTCATGAAGACCACGGCATCCCTAAAGATTAGACAACGCGACATACTAAAGGCACTTATCTTTTTTACTGATATCGAGCATATCGAAGGACTATTTGATAGCCTTGTCAGGGTTAGAAGCATTACCCCTGGCATTGCTCAAGATACATTGAGTTTAAACACTCTTTCGAACTTACCGATAGAGAACAATACCAAGGTGAAGGCTGCTTTGAATGTCAATGACCAGCAATTGGACCTCCTGATACATCAATTTGAAAAACAGACAACTGTCACGCCAACGGTTAATTGGTCAAGCGCCTTGTTTAGCTATTGTATGCGATATCACTATCTCTCACGGCAATTGCGCATGAGTATAGAGGAAATCTTTATGTTAAATGATCTCTTAGGTTGGGGCCCTTTTATAAAAAACGATAGTGATGAGATCCGATTACTCCGCTATGTTGAGATCGTGGCTTTACTAAAAAAACATAAACTAAAGATTATTGATCTTGCCTATTTTATAATGGATCGAGACTTGTCAGGAAAATCAGGTCCAACAACTAAAGATATTTATCAAGTTTATACTGCACTAAGAAATGATTTAAATGTACTCCAATCGCAATATCAAGATATATCTGATCCTCTTGGAGAAGAAGCCCAACAATTACTAGCCAAAGCAATTGGAGAAGAAGCAAAAGGAAAATTGTATGACTTGATTGGTGGGACGTCAATGGTATATATTCAAGAGTCAAGCCTAACGTTAAGTCTTGAAAATATTGAGGAAATAAATTCAAATTATCTTTCAGAACAGGCTCGGCTTGTTCACAACAAATTCGAACAGCGATACGAACTGTATGGTTATGTGTCAGAAGATAGCATTGACAAAATAGCAAGTGAGTTGACTGTGAATCTCGCTCCAATGCGAAATGCACTTATTGCATCAATGAATAAGCTAAAAGCTGATCATCCTAATTTAGAAGTAGTTCTGGATGAACTTGAAAGCGGTACTGCAATAATTGTGCTCTTGCAGAAACTTTTGGAAAGAACTAAAAAAAATGTAGAGGTTCAAAGAATCGTACAAGTCTTAGCAGACACACTTGGAGCAGATGCTCAATTACTGAATCTATTCTTGACAGATATAGGCATTCATAAATCACTCATTGATCAAAATGAGCCTTTTATATTTGATCTGACCAAGGGATTACATGAGCAAGTGCAGCTCTCCTATGATAAGAATGGTACAAACGAAAGGACGAACTTAAAAACAACAGCATTTGAATCTTCCGAAACAATAGAGAATGTCAACTTGACTACGCTTATGCGATCTAATAAGTCTGGTAGAATCCGCTTTAAAGTAGAGACGGTGACGGATCCCGTCAACGCCAATGCCGATGTTAAACTATTCTTTAATGGAGTGGATGCGCTTACTCCATCTTTATTGGGAGATCCAATTTTTGAAGTGGAAACGGATGAAGTGAATGAATTAGTTCTCGAAATAGACAGCTGCAAGGCCTTAAAGTTATTGGTAGTGGACAATGACAAAGGATCATTTTTACCGAATTCCATTGACTTATTTGCCATTGATTCTGAATTAGACAAGGTGTATCTGAAGATTTTGAAGTGCTTGGCGCTTATCGAAAAACTTGAACTGAACCCTGAGGAGTTGTCTTATTTTGCAAATACGTTAAAGATTAATGAAAATGGGTTTTTAGAAAAAGTAGGAATGAATAGGCAGCAATGGAATGCAGACCCAACGCTTAGCCCAATGAACTCTGTTATTGACATCCTTACCTACAAGGGGCTTAAGGCAGATCTGAGTCTTGACCCTGCACTTTTTATACCTATGTTAAAGAGTCCTAGTTCGGCCGCTGCTGTAGTACCTGATGCGGATACTAATCTCCTAGAGACAGTAACGACATGGCCACTGGATCAGGTGAAGCAAGTTTTTAATCACTTTACCAAAACCATCGAAACTTCATTGACGGATATTCATTTTTTGTCTATAGTAAATCGTTGTATGCAGCTAAGCGATAGTAGTGGTTTGTCAAATTCAACACTGATAGAGATCAACAATGAAGAACCGAGTTTTACTATAAACGAAAGGATAGAAGCGGAATTAAGATCGTCATATAATCATGCCAATTGGTTAGAAGTCATCCAGCCTATCAACGATGATCTACGTCTCAAAAGACGTGATGCCATGGTTGCTTTTGTGCTTCATTTATTGAGTCAGGATAGTTCAACTGATCACATAGACACCTCCAACAAACTGTTTGAATATTTTCTAATCGATGTGGAGATGGATAGTTGTATGAAGACATCTCGTATCAAGCAGGCTATTTCTTCTATACAATTATTCATAGCTCGCTGTCTCATGCAATTGGAACCTGGAGTAAAGGACATAAGCATGATCAATAGTAAGCAATGGCAATGGATGAAACGATACAGGGTATGGGAAGCGAATCGCAAGGTCTTTCTGTATCCTGAGAACTGGTTGGAACCCGAACTGCGGGACAACAAATCTTCTTTTTTTAAGGACCTGGAGAGTGAGTTGTTACAATCTGACATCACAGAGGAATCCGCATATCGAGCCTATGTCAATTATCTGCAAAAATTGGACGACGTTGCCAAGCTGGATATTTGTGCCATGTATCTCGATGAGGGTAAAGTATTAGAAGATGATGATCCCGATGAATATCATACCCAGGATGATGTCTTGCATGTGTTTGCCCGCACTCCAGGAGCGAATCGGAAGTATTTTTATCGAACTTTTGAGAACAATACGTGGGCGCCATGGGATAAAGTAGATTTGGATATAGAAGACAATCCTATTCTACCAGTTGTATGGAATGGAAGACTATTTCTTTTTTGGCTTAATATTTTACAGAAGGGCCCAGACAATACGGGCCCCCGTGGCGCTACCGGAACAATGGCAGAATTAACTGTATCTGAAGTAAATAGTTCAGTAAATACCAATATAAAGGTTGAAGTCAATCTCTCATGGAGCGAATATGTCAATGGGAAATGGCAGCCAAGACGAACAAGTGATTTTAATGATCCTATTAGTTGGAGCCAACCTCCTCCTTTTCAAAGAAGTAGCATAAGTCTTGCTTCAGAATTTATAATTTCTGATGGAAATAAAAATAGCTTTTTGAAATTATTTGTTATTCGCCAAGGAGAGAAACCCATAATGGGAAGAGATCCACGGACAGGTGAAATTGTAAATTTAGAAATCCGACATCGAGGATTTTATCTTCCGAATAAGTATAATACCGTAAAATTTAGGATTGTTAAGGAAAATGATTTCCGAAAAATCAGACCTGGAAATGGTGATTCTTCACAAACCCTAACCATCTCTTATTCGGAAAATTATCGTGATGAAAATATTTGCAAAGTACTCCCCAAATCTGATACAACAGATATTCGATATCAACCTGAAAATAGATTTGAGGTTCCATTATTTCTAAAGAATAATGAACATGTCCTGCATGTATTGCCAGAAATATTGGGTAGGCCTACTATTGAAGAAGCTTCAGAGAAGGAACCATCGTTTATCGATATTATATTAATACCGGAAGATCCACTTGTACAGGTTACTCCAGAGATTCCAGACCTGATCGGGCCATGGATAAATCCGGGACTTGATAATTTTATCAACCCAATTCGAATTCTTAACAAGGAATCATTCTCAAGTGTAACAATAGATTTTAATGGAAACCCAATTGGAGAAACAGGGGCATTTACTTCAAAAATTGAATTAGGGATATGAAAAATATAATTAGAATTAGACGACCGGATCAAATCATTTATAATTTTCAACAAAGTGGTCAAGCGAATATATCTCTTGATATTAAGTATGATTTTTATAAGCACTACCATCCTTATGTAGGAGAGCTATTAAAGATCCTTAACATCAGTACATTAGATGAGTTGATGACTCCGAAGAATCAAGAGCAAGCAGGGCTCTTTTTATCCAGAATTTACCAAAAATCTGAAGGGGCTAAAGTTGAATTTGTTGGAGAAAATGATCAATTGGATCTTCCTGGCCACTACATAGACACAAGTGTAGAAGGTGCATATTCTATTTATAATTGGGAGCTGTTCTTTCATATACCAGTCACTATCGCTGTTCATCTCAGTAAAAATCAGCGCCATGCGGAAGCACAAAAATGGTTTCATTACGTTTTTGATCCTACCAATAGCAGCAATGAAGAAGAGGCACATTTAAAATTTTGGAATTTTAAAGCGTTTAGAGCAACGAGTGCGGTGCAAATGGTCGAAGACGATCTCAAAGCATTACAAAGTAATGATGTTGCCGATGAGAAACGAATCAAGAATATCGAGACTACAATTTCGGACTGGCGAAAGAACCCTTTTCAACCACACCGGATAGCCAGAAATCGTATCGTGTCTTATCAGCTCCAGGTAGTTATGAAATACTTGGACAACTTGATCGCTTGGGGTGACAGTCTATTCAAGCAAGATACCATCGAGACTATCAATGAAGCCACTCAGATGTATATTCTATCTGCGAATATTCTTGGAGATCGACCACAAGAGATACCTAAGCGTGGCAAAACATCTTCAAAATCTTTTAAGCAATTACGAGAGGGGCTAGATGCATTCAGTAATGCTATGATTGAGATGGAGACAGAATTTCCGTATCTTTTAAATAGACCTAAATCTGATGACGTAAAAAAAGACGAAACAGAATCTCTATTTGGAATTGGGAAGGCACTCTATTTTTGTATTCCTAAAAATGATAAGCTTCTTTCTTATTGGGATACTGTTTCGGATCGTCTATTCAAGATTAGACATTGTATGAATATGGAAGGTATTGTGCGGCAGTTACCACTCTTCCAACCTCCTATCGATCCCGGTATGCTCGTTCGTGCGGCAGCTGGGGGGATTGATATCTCTGGTCTAATTAGTGGGTTAAACCAGCCTATTTCGCCTATTCGTTCAACACTGCTTCTACAAAAAGCTATGGAGCTAGCAAGTGATCTGAAGTCTCTTGGAGGCAGCCTTCTATCTGCCATTGAGAAAAGAGATTCTGAAACGCTTGGGCAACTTCGTCAAGAACAAGAAATCCGAATGATGGAGCTCAACACAGAAGTGCGCTTCATGCAATGGAAGGACTCTGAGGCTAACACAGATAGTCTACTCAAGAGCCGTGAGTCATCTTTTCTTCGATACAAGCATTATCAAATGTTATTGGGCAAGAAGGAAGAAGATTATGCAGACCTCGAATCACTTGAAATAGAAAGAAAAGCCATTCTCGAAGGAAGTACGCAAGATGAACGGGAAGGAAGTTTCAACGGATTGTATGATGAGCTTATCGAAAAATATTCATCTGATATTGAAGAATCAGTTTTTGATCTAAAAGTTATTGGTCAGGACAAGAACCTACATTTAAGCTCATCTGAAGTAAGAGAATTAGGCCTTCAAAAGGAAGTTGGTGAGATTCAAGATGCCGCAGCTGGATTTAGACTCACTTCTCCTGCTATGGCAATGATCCCAGATTTTCCAATTAAGATTAGCTTTTGGGGTATAGGAGGAGATATTGTTTTCGGAGGAACGAAACTTCAACAGTTTTTAAATAATAGTGCGTCAATTCTTGACCTCTCTGCGAATATAAAGTCAAGAGAATCGAATGAAGTTTCAAAGATTGGATCATACGAAAGACGGGCACATGACTGGACCTTACAAAGCAATTTAGCAGCCAAAGAATTAACACAAAATGGTAGACAAATCATCTCTTCATTACTTCGTGAGCAAATCACCAAAAAAGAATACGAAAACCAAAAACAGCAATTATCACATAGCATTGAGATAAGCACTTTTCTAAAGGATAAATTCTCCAATGCAGAGCTGTACAATTGGATGCAGTCCGAAGTATCAAAAGTTTTTCATGACTGCTACAAGTTTGCCTATGATCTTGCAAAAAAAGCAGAAACTACAATGAAGTGGGAATTGATGCGCCCTGAGATGGATGCTCAACAATATATAAAGTTCAACTATTGGGATACAGGTAGAAAAGGGTTGCTCTCAGGAGAGATGCTCTACTTAGATCTTAAGAAGATGGAGATGGCTTACTTCGAGCAAAACAAACGCGAGTATGAATTGACCAAACACATATCCATACGTCAGCTAAATCCTGTAGCCCTTCTTCAATTGAAAACTCAAGGATGGTGTGAGATTCATATTCCAGAGTGGCTTTTTGACTTAGATACCCCTGGACACTATATGCGACGCATAAAGACAATTTCAATTTCTATTCCTGCAATTGCGGGACCTTATACAAGTATCAATTGTATGCTTTCGTTACAAAAAAGTGTAATCCGAAAGTCATCAATTGGAGATTCTTACATGCGTGATACGGAAGAAGAAGACTCTCGGTTCATGGATTATTATGGTACAATACAGTCCATAGTAACTAGCAATGCACAGAATGATAGTGGGCTTTTCGAAGTCAATCTCGGTGATCAGAGATATTTGCCCTTTGAGGGTTCTGGTGCCATCAGCACTTGGCGTCTCGAACTGCCTGAAGAACATAAACAGTTCGATTACAATTCGATCAATGATGTCATTATACATATGCGCTATACAGCCAGACAGGGTGGAGCTCAGCTTAAAGCCAAAGCCGCTTTTTCCATTACTGAGCTGCTAAGCCAAATCGATCAAAACGGAGATGGTGGACTTTTTGGCTTATTTTCACTTAGGCATGATTTTCCTCAGGATTGGCATAAATACCAAATTAGTATTGATTCTGAAACAACTCCACAACCTGATGATTTTACTTCAATTCTAGAAAGAAAGCACTTTGCTTACTTAGCAAACGGAAAGACGATAAGGATAGACAACACACAAAGTAAACTATGGTTACGGAAAAAGGATGAAATCGATTCTGGAACCTTAACTTTTAATGGTGAAGAACTTGACACTGGCATTGATGCCTCGTTAGAAATAAAGGTAATACATGATGATCTAGATGGAGTTGATGATGCCTTTGTGATCATTCGTTATTTGATAGAGGATTAAGTTTATTACAGTTGTAAGACTAAAATATAATCAATATCTTATACTTAGAAGGTAGGAGGTTTTAGAAATAGAAGACAGCATTATCAAGGATTATTGGAGAAAAATTTGTTATCTACAAAATACTTGAGCCTTTTTAATTAGCTCCAATCAAAAGAATTTGAATTTTGCTTCTTAGGCATTAACTGCTATTGCTGTTATAGCAGAATTAATTCCAAAAAAATTGGTTTTTCTAACGATACCACTTCAGGAGGAGTTGTAAGTACATTAAGACATGCAGGCTCTGTTATGCATTCCGAATAAGTAGTTTATTCCATTGTCGCTTCTACCTAAAATCTAACCAAGAAAGAAGGAAACAAGACTGGAAAATTCAACTGTAAAGTTCAAAAAAATGGACTCAAGGTCAAAGAGGAACAGATTATTATTAAGAAATTCGCAAGGCTATTGTAAAACGCAATTATGAGCTATTCGAGCAAAATATTTTTTGTTTGTGAATATTCCTTACTAATGAATAATTATAATTAATAGATCAAACTATTAGTTCACATTAATGCTGATGATTTCAGCGAAACTATTTCACCAGTAGTGTCGTAAAAAGCGGCGCTTTATTAAAGAAGAAGAAGAATAGAGGGCCAAGAATGTTAGACCTCATTGATCGTAGTCATATTAGCGAGGAGCCGTTTGGCTTTGAAAATTACCAATTTGTTTTAGCTATGTTTTAGTAAATAGGTAATATACTGATTATTAATACGAATAGAAGTCTCGGCAGCTCCACAAATACATCAAATGATGTAGCTAAATGGAAAAATCAGGTCAGAAATTAGAAGCGCGCTTCATAATTTTTGGCCTTTTTTCATTTACGAACGATAGCGAGTACAGCATTTGATGTTCAACATGAGAGCTTACGAGATCGACAAAGTCAATCTCGGCAGCTCCACGAATACATAAAATGATGTAGATAAATGAAAAAATCCTGGTCAAAAATTAGAAGCTCGCTTCGAAATTTTTGGCCTTTTTTCATTTGCGAACGATGGTGAGTACAGTATTTGATGTTCAACATGGGAGCTTACGAGATCGACGCAGTCAACCTCGACTGGTTTTATTGATTGCTATAGGTTTTTGGCCCTTTTTCATTTCTGAGCGACAGCGAAGGAAGCATTTTGATTTTGACCTTGTGAGCTAATCAAGATCGCAGAAGTAAACCTCGGATTGATTTCACAGTTCTTCGAAATACTGGCCTTTTTTCATTTCTAAGCGTTAGAGAAGGAAGCAATTTAGATTTTGACCTTGTTAGCTAAACGAGATCGACGAAGTAAACCTCGGATTGATTTCACAGTTCTTCGAAATATTGGCCTTTTTTCATTTCTGAGCGATAGCGAAGGAAGCATTTAGATTTTGACCTTGTGAGCTAATCAAGATCGCAGAAGTAAGCCTCGGATTGATTCCATAGTTCTTCGAAATACTGGCCTTTTTTCATTTCTGAGCGTTAGCGAAGGAAGCATTTTGATTTTGACCACAATGTTATCAACACGTTTTCAAATGTCATAATTAGTGATTTTCTTGATCGTTTGTTTAATATTATTCGACGCGATAACGTAATCATCGTACATGGTTCTTCATGGCTCCGCGGACCACATCAAAAACATGTTACCTTGACCATTATAACTGATTAAGGGTTAATTGACCGCTTCATAGGTTTTAGGTATACATCGGATGCTGACAATGACCCTCAGTTATGTGGAGAGAATTTAGACTTAACGATCAAGAAGGCGCTATGCTATTTGGGCAGAATAATATTGAAGGATCAGGTAATCCAGGAATTTTCATACGCATACTAAGTGCGGTTAGTAGTCGCCATGCTTTGCTATAATCCCAGCAATGTTGTTTAAGCCCACACATTTATCTGAGTTAAGCTCTAAGACTTGCGTAAAGTAAGTCATGGCTGTATCAAAGTCATCTTTATGCAAAGCATAGATATTGCCGATCAAGATCAAAGCAGACTGGTTTTTATCATCCAGTTTTAAGCTCTCTATCAAGCTATTGACAGCTTTATCATATTCTTCTCCATCGAATTCGATTTGTCCTTTCAGCCTGTAGATTTCGCTGTTAGCAGATCCATCAGCTATACAAGAAGAGATCGCCTTCATCGCTTCATCGTAATCCCCGGACTCGCATATTCTAACTATCTGATCTAACATGAGCTCAATATCAGGATATCGTCTGAGAATCATATCTTTGTGAAGTAATAAGTTTTATTACAAATAGCTATGGCAGCTCCGTGAGGGGCTGTCTTTGTTTCTACTATATTGATTGATATCTAATCAAGATTTCTTTAAGTCATTTAGCCCAACGGTGTGAAGTCATCTACCATCTGCTGAGTAGAAAATACATCTAACTTTGAATTATAATAATTTCTAATTCTGTGGAAGACTCCAATTCCATCTCGGGTGCCATTGTCATTTGTATTGCCTTCTATGGTCTGGATTACTTCATCATGGACACTAGTTATAATCCCCATATGAGTCCAATCTCCCATAACCCTTCTCTTCATAAACAGATCTCCTGGTTGGACCATAGAAGAGTCCATCCTCCAATGATAATTATTAACAAAAGAACCTATAGTCTGCGCATGCTCTCCTAAAACATCGCAAGCCTTAGTCAATGGCATATAATCAGTAAAGTCTCCTCCTAATTCTGAAAAAGCTTGATCAATAATGGTGAGTATAAACCCTACGCACCAATATTGCAATGCGCCATCTATGCCATCCATATAACTTCGTACCCAAGGGCCCAAGTTTGGCACACCATCAATGACGAGCTCCCGTGGTTGCTGCAATAAGTGATTCATGGCTATTGCCTTAATCCTTTCTCTTAGGCTGACGGCACCACCAGTTGTTGAAAAAGCCATATCTAAAGGATTAGTCATAATTCTAAACAATCGTTGACTCACGATGCCTGTTCGACTTTTTCCTATTGCAGATTGATAGTTTCTTACAGCCAATTGTGTAGCTGGTCCAAAGTCACCGTCAATCATAGTAGCGGTGCCAGCACCTGGATTGCTATGCTCATATAAAGTTAGCCAAGATTGAATTTTCTTGACATCACTTGGATTATTATTTACGCCGTTTCTTCGTTGAGTATTTGAAATCACAAGTTCTTGCAGATATTCATTTTTTATCATGATTCGAAATAATTAAAGTTTAGCTGTGGTTAATTATTGATGCTATTTAATTTATAGTATAGTCAAATAATAACCAAACCCTTTCTGTCTCAGCTGAATCAAACTCAATAATCGATTCTTTAAAATCTAAAGATTTAATTTCCCCTGATGAGTAAACAATATTTTCATCAGTTTTTAATTCTTTATAGTCTCCTATAGATAAAGTTTTACCTGTTGTTAAATAGGATAAGCGATCTTTAATGTTTTCTATTTTCAATTGATATTTATTCTCAGTATTAGGTGATTGCATTGTCTTATACCATTCCTGAGCAAAATCGTGTTTTAAGTCAAAAAGTGCATATTGTGGATATCCTTCTTCGTTTTTCAGAGATTCATTAAGATGCTCTATGGCAACTTTCTTCAACTGCTCGCCTCCTTCAGAAGAAGTGTAGCTGACATGCATGATCACATCTGAGATGGTGTTGTAGTCAAATTGGCGTACGCCTTGTATATCACCCTCCTTGTCTTTTTGTCCGGGTAGCTCCAACCTCCACTTACTGATACATCCTGCACCCTCAAAAGGCATGTACCGCTCGTCTTTGAAGTTGAGCTCAAAGACCCCTCCATCGTTTTGCGCCGAACTCAAAGCAACCGCATTAATGGGGATATTCATAGTCATAAATCGATCATCGTCTTCCGCTACCTTACGAGCATAATTTTTTGAAGAAACTTTACTTGCTCTAAAACTATGTTCCAATAATCTGGCCGTCGCGCTGATGGAAGTATAAGGTCCGGCAATACACGGTATTGAAAATGAGACTGTCTTTATGCGACGCTTATAATGCCCAGGAAAATCCATATCGAACAATTCTTCAGGAATTGCAAATTCGCACTGACCTTCAGATCTTAAATTTAATAACGCCAAAGGATCCAATTTTCTCAAGGATATTTGCTTATTCACAATTTCATAATCATGAGCTCGCTTTTCTTGATAGGCTATTTCTAACTGTTTAAGACCATGATATAATTGCTCTCCGGAAAGGAGGCCATCTCTTGCCGAATTCCAATAGCCAAACT
>ENA-ORXT01004587-ORXT01004587.1-marine-metagenome-genome-assembly--contig:-NODE-4587-length-14163-cov-3.550476_pt1 | contig 14163 bp, 12 predicted proteins | sample MGYA00237868_ERZ511482 | MGnify/ENA metagenome assembly ERZ511482 | reverse complement strand
ATCTCGACCCCGAAACAAGCACGGACGTACTGGAACTGATGCGAAAACTCGGACGGGAACACGGAACGGCGGTGATCTTCGCCACGCACGACTACCGGCTGCTGGACACGTTTCAGGCGCGGGTGGTGCGGTGTGACAACGGGCGGGTGTTCAACGCAGAAGGGTGAAAACGATATCCGGTGGGCATACGATGAACTGCACGACTGCCCGTAAGTCTCTCCCCTAACGCAACGCATGACGGTAAATACCGCACGTCAAAAAGGAACCTTGGGTTCAACGGCTGATCGAAAAATAAGTGCGAAGAGTCTCAGTCTAAAACGCGACTAGCACCGGGAAGCTCCACGACAACGGAAATCATCCCCGACCATAATAAACCAAAATTAACCCACCTGGTCACCAAACAACCGTACTTTTACCACCAGATCAAACAACCACAAATTGCCCGCCCCCCGTCCGAACCAAGTCTACACGATCCTCAGTCTGGCCCTGGTCCTGTTCCTGCTCGGCCTGGTTGCCCTCTGGACTTTTCAGGCCACTTATTTGACCAGACAACTGCAGGAAAACCTGGACATTATCGTCGAGCTGGAAGCCGATCACCCGGAGGCCGACCGTTCCGCGCTGATCGATCACCTCATCGCCGCCGACTACCACCGCCCCGGCGGTGTTCCCGATTACATCTCCAAAGAAGCGGCCATCGAGGCGATGGGGGAAGAGGTTCATACTGACCTCGAAGATCTCAACTTTAACAACCCCCTGCTCGACGTGGTCACCTTTAACGTTCCGGTAGAATACCTCGATGCGGACAACCTGGCGATGATTGCTGCGGAAGTACAAGCCCTCCCCGGCGTATCCGGCGTTTTCTACCAGGAGAATTTCATGGAGCGCATCGCCGCCAACGCCCGCCGGCTCAGTTACGTATTGCTGGTCCTTGCGGCCCTGTTTGCGCTGGTGGCCGGGCTGCTGATCCACAACACCGTCCGGCTGTCGCTCTACGCCAACCGCTTCACGATCAAAACCCAGGAACTGGTGGGTGCAAGCTGGGGTTTCATCAGCCGGCCGTACTTGTGGCGGGCCGTCGGTCAGGGGCTGGTAGCCGGGGTGCTGGCCATCGCCGGGGTGATCGGTTTGCAACTCTGGGCGCAGTCCGCCCTCCCCGAGCTAAACCTGTTCGCGGAGCCGTTGCAATTGGTGTACCTCTACGGGGGCATCGTAGCGCTGGGCTTGCTGATCAACTTCGTGAGTAATTATGTCGTGGTTCGGCGTTACCTTCGCCTCCGTTTAGACGATTTATACTAACGGTCAACGGTTGTCGGTCGTCCGTTGCGCCCCGCTTCGACGTCCGACAACTGTAGCCGACAACCGACAAACGCAATGAGTAAGCAAAGAAAGAAGGCCGCCCGTCAGGAGGCCCAACGCGCCGCCGCCCGCGACAATACCCGCCTCACCCCGCCGGCGAAGCCGAGCGTCGCCACGCCGCGCACTTCCCGCCCGCAGCCCAAACAGCCCGTAGCCGTCGGTCCGCTCACCTTCGGCAGGGACACCTACGTCTGGATGGGCATCGGCTTTGCCCTCGTCATCATCGGGCTGCTGCTGATGAGCGGCGGACGGGGCGATGATCCGAACGTTTTCGACGAGAACGTCATCTATTCCTTCCGGCGCGTGACGCTGGCGCCCATCGTCATTCTTGCGGGGCTGGGTACGGTGATCTTTGCCGTACTGAAGAAGTAAGTTTTAAAGTCCGAACCAGATAGCCAGCCGAATAGTCAGAGAATTTTAAGGCTTTGGGAGCTGAATCCGAACTGCGGAGCGTGCTGTATTTGGAAGTAAGGGCTGTAAAAGACAGAAGTAAACCAATAAGAGCAACGACACGTGATCGAACTTTTAAAAGCGCTCGTCCTCGGCATCGTCCAGGGGCTGACCGAATTTTTACCCGTTTCCAGCAGCGGCCACCTCGAACTGGCCAAGTGGATAATGCAGGACGACAGCCTTGCCGCCGAGTCGATGCTGATGACGGTGACCCTGCACGCCGCCACGGCCCTGGCCACGCTGGTGGTTTTTCGGAAGGACGTGCTGGAAATCATCACCGACCTGTTCAAATTCGAGTGGAATGACGGTACGAAGTTCGCCGCCCTGATCATCATCAGTATGGTGCCGGCGGCCATCGTCGGGGTGCTTTTTGATGATCTGCTGGAAGAACTGTTCGACCGGCAGATCGTGCTGGTGGCCTGCATGCTTATCCTTACCGGACTACTGCTTTTTCTGGCCGACCGGGCGAAGAACACCCATAAGGACGTAAGCTTTACAGACGCCGTCATCATCGGGCTTTCGCAGGCGGTCGCCATTCTGCCGGGCATCAGCCGGTCAGGGGCGACGATCTCCACGAGTGTTTTGCTGGGCATCGACCGGGAGAAATCCGCCCGGTTCAGCTTTCTGATGGTGGTACCGCTCATCCTCGGCAAGATGGCCAAGGACCTCCTCGACGGGGACTTTTCGGGTACGGTGTCGCTGCCGGAGCTGGGCATTGGGTTCCTGGCGGCGTTCCTCACGGGCATCGCGGCCTGCATCTGGATGATCAAACTGGTCAGGAAGGCCGAGCTGAAGTGGTTTGCCTACTACTGCTTTGCCGTAGCCGCCGTCGTGCTGCTCATTAAGGCAATCGGGTGATCGGGGCGCGGCCGCGGGTGCAAAGAAAGTTGTCAGCCAATTGCTCCCTCTGACCCCGGAGAACGGATCGATGACCAATGGTGAGTCGGTCCCATAAAGCGGGGGGGGGATGGGTACCCGTCCACAGCCGACTTGACCCCGTGCCGGACGTGGTAAACCCTCCGGGTCTTTTCGACGAAGACGCGCCCATTCGCGAAGAACCTTACGCTTCAACCCGCCCTGCATCCCGCGGCCGCGCCCTGACCCACGCACTTTCGATCAGGTACGGCAGCCAAACTTTAAGAATCCAATAAAAAAAACCGAGAATTCCCATGCTCCCTCCCACCACCACCCCACCCTTCACGTTTCAGGATGGCTGCCTGCTGCTCATCGATAAGCCGAAGGGCTGGACGAGTTTCGACGTCGTCAATAAGGTACGCTGGGCGATCCGGAAGCACCTCGGCATCAAGAAGATCAAGGTGGGGCACGCCGGTACGCTCGACCCCATGGCCACCGGCATGCTCAACATATGTACCGGCAAGTGGACCAAGCGCCTAGCCGAGCTGCAGGGCATGGACAAAACCTACACCGGCACCATAACTCTGGGCGCCACCACCGCCAGCTACGACGCCGAAGAACCGATCGACGCCACCTACCCCACCGAGCACATCACCGACGAATTGATCCGCGCCGCCGCCCGGGATCTGACCGGTGACCTGCAGCAACTTCCCCCGATCTACTCCGCCATCAAGGTCGACGGGCAACCGCTCTACAAAAAAGCGCGCAAGGGCATCCGGGTAGAAGTAAAACCCCGTCCGGTGACGGTCCACGAGTTCCGCATCCTCCGCTTCGAGCTGCCGGAGGTGGACTTCGTGATTAGTTGTTCAAAAGGTACCTACATCCGCTCGCTGGCTTATGATATGGGTAAGGCCCTGAACTCCGGCGGCTACCTTACCGCCCTGCGCCGGACGGTGGTCGGTCCGTTCGTAGAGCAGGATATGTGGAACCTGGAGGATTTGCTGGAGATGATTCCACCCGGTACCGATGTTTAGATCTTGTCTTATTTTTTTTGGGTCATACCAACGCTCAACCACGTACCGACGGCCAGGATCAAAAAACTGGTCAGCCATAGTTTGTACCCGAGTTCCAAAGAAGTGATCTTCGAGTATTCGGGGCGCTCACTTGTCATGATGGTTTCCATCCGCGAGAACCCGATCGCGATCAGAGATGGCAAAACACTTAAATACAATCCGATTTTTTTCTTCATGAACAGAAGTAGCAGCGACGCGACGTAAATCGGATTCGCCAACCAGAACAGGAAAGGAACGATTGCTCCGCCGAGGGGAAACATCCAGCCCAGAAAAAATAAGAGCAACCCGCTGGACCACCCGTCAGGTCCGTTTGCGCTGTCCGTATAAAACGCCGGAAAAGCAAAGGAGGAGAGCAAGGCCGCGATGCTGAGCACAAACGTCCACTTTTGCAAGACGGGCAAATTATTGAAGGCTAAAATCAGTTTTTTCACAATGGATGTTTGTGGTGTCCCGGAGTTGTGGTAATAGAATGACAATTAAACCGTCATTTCCCTGAACTTGATTCCCAGTGCGCGCTCCACGTCGAGCACTTTTTTCATTTCTCCGGGAATGATGAGCGCGATGGACTGCCCGGTCTTACCCGCCCGCGCAGTTCGGCCGCTGCGGTGGGTGTAGTATTCCAGGTAGTCCGGCAACTGGTGGTGCAGGACGAAGGCGAGGTTGTTGACGTCGATGCCTCGGGCGGAGACGTCGGTAGACACCAGGATTTGCAGGCTCTCGTTGCGAAAAGCGCGCATCACTTTGTCGCGTTCCTTCTGTTGCATGTCGCCCTCGAGCGCACCGGCGGCGAAGTTTTTGGCCTGGAGTTGTTTGGCCAGTTTCTGGGTGCCGGCCTTGGTGCGGCAGAAGATGATGCCCCGCTCCCCTTCCCGGCTCTTCAGGATCCGGACGATGGTATTTACTTTATCCTTGATCCTGGTATTGATGAAATGGTGGGAGATGTTGGCGTTGACCAGGGAGTTGCGGTTCACCTCCACCCGTACGGCGTCGGCAGACATGTAATCCCGGACGATCCGCTTGATCCCTTCGGGCATGGTGGCCGAAAACAACCAGGTATGGCGGCGGGACTTGTTGTAGCTAAGAATCTTGTTCAGGTCTTCCTTGAAACCCATGCTGAGCATTTCGTCGGCTTCGTCGAGGACGAGGGTTTTCACCTTGCTGATGTCGACGGCCTTGCGTTCGATAAGGTCGAGCAGCCGGCCCGGGGTGGCAACGACGATGTGCGTCGGCCGGGTGAGGGCCTTGATCTGGCGGGTAATCCGTTCGCCGCCGTAAACGCCCTCGGCGAAGATCATCTCGTCGAGGTACTTCGTAAATTTGAAGAGCTGCTTTTTGATCTGCTGCACCAGCTCGCGGGTGGGGGCGATGACGAGGCCCTGCACCTCCGGCTTGGCGGGGTCGACGGCGTTCAGCAGGGGAAGGCCGAAGGCGGCCGTTTTGCCCGTACCGGTCTGGGCCAGACCGATCAGATCGGTCTTCGACCTCAGCAGCACCGGAATGACCGTTTCCTGGATCTCGGTGGGGTGAACGATGTCGAGTTCCTGCAGCGCTTTCACGTAGGCTTTGCTGATGCCGAGGTCGGAAAAAGTGGACATGGATCTTTTTGGGAACGAAGGTAGCTTGTACATTCGGGAAGTGGCGTAGCAGATGAGATTCGGTGTGCAGAACATTGAGATCAAGAGAGGACGAACGGGAACCTCCTACGGATAATCTTGCTTGCGTTCGTCCGCACCTGTTTTCGTGGACATTCGTTGTGCCATGGACCACTTAAGACAAATCAGACGAAAAGTCATACCGCTACCCGTTTGCCCGGAGCCGGTAGCGGCCGAAACTTTTCAGCACGCGGTTCGCGTTACCGATATTCCGCCCATCTGCTCCATTACCCGAATACTTACCCGACAGCATGCTATCCACCCCCCGTCTACTCCTTCGTCCCTGGCACGAGACCGACCTCGCCGCCATGACCGCCGTCAGTAACAACGCCGCGGTGATGCGGTTCTTCCCGACCGTGCAGGACGAGGCGCGCACCAAAGACTTTCTCAGCCGGCAGCACGTTCAGTTCCGGGAACGGGGCTACTGTTTTTTTGCTGCGGAGCTGAAGGCTACCGGCCGCGTCATCGGCTTCATCGGTTTATCGTATCTGGAGCTGGCGGTAGATTTCGCGCCGTGCGTAGAGATAGGCTGGCGGCTGCATCCCGACGTGTGGGGGCGGGGCCTCGCACCCGAGGGCGCCCGGGAATGCCTCCGGTTCGGTTTTGCTGAGGGGGGGTTGACGGAGATCTACGCGGAAACGCCGCTCATAAACCTTCCTTCCCAGCGGGTAATGGCCAAAATCGGGATGACGGAACACGTGAGGTTCGATCATCCCGCGCTCGCCGACTACCCCCGGATCGAACCGTTCGTGGCCTACCGGATCACGACGGAGGAATTCGCCCGGGAACGGAGCTGACGGTTGCGATTACCCAGCCCCCTAAAATGCATTCTCTGCATCCCGCGGCCGCGCCAAAAGAAGCGCGTCCGGCGCTAAACCCCCGCCCCGCTTCCGCGTTTCCATCCCGACCGACAACAAAACAATCAGCAATCCACAAAGTCACCCATGACCGCACCGAAAGCCAAAAAACAAGCCAAGACCCTCACCGCCCACCAGCACGACCGTACCGATAACTATTACTGGATGAACCAGCGCGAGGACCCCGAAGTGATCGCGCATCTGGAGCTGGAGAACGCTTATTTCGACGCACAAACCGAGAATCAGCAGGAACTGCGCGACGAGCTTTTTGCCGAAATAAAGGGCCGCATCAAGGAAGACGACAGCAGCGTACCGTACACCAAGAACGGGTACGAGTACCAGACTAAATTCGAAACCGGCGACCAGTACCCCCGCTACCTGCGCCGCAAAACTGACGCACCCGACGCCCAACTGATGCTGAATGTCAACGAAATGGCCGAACCGCATGACTTCTACAACATCGCCGGCCTGAACGTCTCGGACGACAACCGCTACCTCGCTTACGGGGAAGATACCATCAGCCGCCGCATTTACACCATCCACATCAAAGACCTGCAAACGGGCCATAACCTGCCCGATCAGATTCCCAACTCCACCGGCGGATCGGTCTGGAGTGCCTGCGGTAAATACCTGTTCTACTCGGTCAAGGACGAGGCTCTGCGCCCCTACAAGATCATGCGCCACGCCATCAACTCCGCCCCGCAGGACGACGTAGTGGTGTACGAGGAAAACGACGACACCTTCCGCGCCTTCGTGGGCCGCTCGAAATCGAAAAAATACATCGTGATCGGCTCTGCGCAGACGGTGAGCACCGAGTTTCACCTGCTGCGCGCCGATGATCCGCTGGGCGATCTGCGCTGTTTTCAGCCCCGCGAGCGCGACCTGGAATACAATATCGCCCACCTCGACGATCACTTCTACGTGCTCACCAATCTGGGCGCGAAGAACTTTCAGCTGATGGTGACCCCCGAAGACGCCACGGAGAAAAAAAACTGGGTTACCGTAATTCCTCACCGTGAGGATACCCTGCTCGAAGACGTGGAGTTGTTTAAAAACTTCCTCGTCCTCAGCGAGCGCACCAACGGACTTACCCGCCTGCGCGTCCTCTCCAACAGCGACAGCCAAAGCGATAATCGGGAAGCAGGTACCGAGCGCACCAGGTCCTACGCGGCTGAACGAGCATCTCACTACCTAGATTTCACCGACGAGGCTTACATGGCCTACACCAGCGCCAACCCCGAGTTCGACACGCAAATGCTTCGCTTCGGCTACCAGAGCATGACCACCCCGGCAAGTACGTTTGACTACAACATGGTAACCCGCGAGCAAACCCTGCTGAAACAAAAACCCGTGCTTGGCGGCTTCGATGCGGCCAACTACCGGAGCGAACGACGCTTCTCGGGTTCCCGCGACGGGACAAAAGTTCCGCTGAGCATCGTGTACCGTGCCGGCACCAAAAAAGATGGCAGCGCGCCCTTGCTGCTCTACGCTTACGGCAGCTACGGGCACAGCATGGACCCCTACTTCAGCGTCGCCAGGCTCAGCCTGCTCGACCGGGGTTTCATCTTTGTCATCGCCCACATCCGCGGCGGCGAGGAGATGGGCCGCTCGTGGTACGACGACGGTAAACTTTTAAAAAAGAAGAACACCTTCACCGACTTCATCGACGCCGGAGAATGGCTGATCGACAACGCGTACACGACCAGGGCAAAGCTGTTCGCCATGGGCGGTAGTGCCGGCGGATTACTGATGGGCGCGGTGGCCAACCTGCGGCCCGACCTGTGGGCGGGTATCGTAGCGCAGGTACCGTTCGTAGACGTCGTGACCACCATGCTCGACGACTCCATCCCCCTCACCACCGGGGAATACGACGAGTGGGGTAACCCCAACGATAAAGCGTTTTATGAGTATATCCATAGTTATAGTCCCTACGACCAGGTGGAAGCAAAAGACTACCCCAACATGCTGGTCACCACCGGCCTGCACGACAGCCAGGTGCAGTACTGGGAACCCGCCAAGTGGGTCGCCAAACTGCGCGAACTGAAAACCGACAACAACCAACTGCTGCTTCACACCGACATGAAGGTCGGCCACGGCGGTGCCTCCGGACGATTCGATGCGATCCGGGACGTAGCGCGGGACTACGCTTGGGTGATCAGCCTCGCCAACGTCTGAGCCCCGGAAATAACTCCCCAGTGCCGACCAACCGAACAAAAGAACCTTCGCTCGCCGTTTTAAAAGTAAAAGCATTATGCAAACGCTCTTTCTTCAGGTAAACGAATTATCCCAGGACCTCTACTGGCTTGCCGGTGCCGCCGTACTGTTGGTAATCGCCGCCGTATATTTTCGCAAAATTCTGGCCGATAGAAAGGAACGGGAAGCCATTGCCCACGATCCCCGTTCGCACGTCGTCAACGATTCGAACTACAACAAGAACCGCGAAGGGATCGACGGACACCGCAGCGAGGGGCTGAACACCGCCGAGGCCCGGGAAGGGATCGAGAATTTCACCGAAACCGATGAAATCCCCACCGACGCCGAATTCCACGACCTACGCAAAAACATAAAAAAAACCTAAGATCCCCGGTAGGCGACAACCGGACCGGACCGGGTGCGTACTTTTGCGGAGGCCGCGGTTTAGCGGCCCGTTAGATAACTAATAAGCACTTCGGATCATTCGCAGTGTTTGAACCGCAAACCTAGCTCCCCACCCTCCCCTTGCTTAAACGCCTCGACAAATTGATGGCCAAATCCTTTTTAGGTCCATTCGTGGTCACCTTCGCGATCGCCGTGTTTGTGCTCATGATGCAGGTGTTGTGGTTGTACCTGGACGATATTGCCGGCAAGGGGCTCGGCTTCTTTACCGTCATCGAACTGATGTCGTATAAATGCGTGGGGCTGGTTCCCCTGGCCCTTCCGCTGGCGCTGCTCATCTCCTCGGTGATGGTGCTGGGTGGCATGGCCGAGCATTACGAGTTGTCCAGTTTTAAATCGGCCGGTACCAGTTTGTTGCGCGTGATGCGCATCCTGATCGTGTTCGGGGTCATCTCTTCAGCCGTCAGTTTTTTCTGTGCGGACTACGTCATCCCGGCGGCCAACCTACAGTTCGGCTCCCGGATGTACGACATTCAGCAGAAGAAACCCACCTTCAATATGGAGCCCGGGGTTTTCAACGAAGACTTTAACCAGTACGCCATCCGGCTGGGTGGACGGGCGGATAACGGACGCGACATTCGCAACGTACTCATTTATGACCATACCAAGGCCGCCACGGGTGAGCTTGGCCAGATCACGGCCAACACCGGTGAGATGTATTCGGCCGACGACGGCCGGGTGTTCGTCATGAAATTGTACGACGGCGTTCAGTACTCCGAGCAGCGGCCGGGGGGAAATAAGTCAAAGTCCCGCCCATTCGTACGTACCAGCTTCGGCAGTTACACCAAGGTTTTCGACCTGAGCGAATTTAAACTTGGCAAAACCAATACAAAACTATTCAGCACCAACCGGAGTATGCTGGCCACCTGGCAGTTGCAGGTCGGGGTAGATTCGATCGATGTCGATATCGCCGTACGCAAACAGGCCATCAGCAACCACCTCCTCAATTATATTCCTTTACTGGCACGGGACACCGTCAAGCACCGCACGATAGTGCCGGAAACCGAGGACGAGTACCGGGAGCGGTACGCTGAGCCGGAACCGGTCGATTCCACCACCGGCGTCGTTAGCACCGCCAACGCCGCCTCCGGCGACGATGATTCACCGACGGGAGACATCGCGGACACCAAGAAGGGTAAGGAGAGTTCCAAATCCGTTCCCAGCCGCCCGCTGACGGGCAAGGTCACCAAATACATTCCCCGTACCGCTAACCTGCCGCCGGTCGATTCCAAAGTTAAAGTAAACACCAACTCCGGCAACCGGAACGAGTTGCACCGCAAGGCCCTGCAGCATAAAATGGTCACTGGTGCGATGCCGTGGCCCGGCACTCAGCGGCTTCTGAAGCGTCAGTCGCCCACCGTCATGACCCGCGTGCTTAACCGGGCCCGTTCGGGTACCCGCTCCATCACCAGCCAGGCGCAGGCTTCCGGTCGCATTTTGCCGGGTATCCGGGAAAGCCGCGTCAAGCACATCTATGATCTGCACATGAAGTACAGCATGGCGCTGGTGTGCATTATTTTCATCTTCATCGGGGCACCGATGGGCGCCATTGTGCGCAAGGGTGGATTCGGGTATCCGATCCTGGTCAGTATTATTTTCTTCGTTATTTTCATCATCCTCACCATCTTCTGCCGTAAGCTGGCGGAGAGCTTTGTGGTCGACGCCGCATTTGCGGGCTGGCTGCCCTGCCTCATTCTTTTTCCGGTGAGTTTATACATCACCTCCCGGGCCATGAAGGACGCCAAACTGGTGAACGTAGATGGTTTACGCGGCTGGTTATACTTCCTACTGCAGTTTATCCGTGGACTCGTCGGGGCGTAGGCTGTTCTGGCGCGGCCGCAGGTGCGAGGATCGAATTTCAGGAAGCTCGTTTTGTAACCGGCAGCCCAGGGAATTAACGCCATCATTCTTCGTTAACCGCAAAGGGAAATACCGTCTTCAGCACATAATTCACGTCTGCTTAAACAACGACTACCCTTCGCTTAAGGTCAATCGTACGTAAACCCGATTACAACAGCTATCTTCCCGCCGCCTATCTCGGTTATTCAGTAAAACAGCTTCTTTCATGTACAGTTCCATTACCGCCGGTGTTGCCGGCACCGGATTCATCGGCCCCGTTCACGTTGAAGGCCTCAGGCGTTTGGGCGTCCGGGTTAAGGGAATCTCCAGCGCTACGCTGGAATTGGCCGAAGAAGCCCGCCAAGAACTCAACCTGGAGCACGCCTACGCCAGCTTTGAGGAGATGCTCACCGACGATGACCTCAACGTCATCCACCTGGCTGTTCCTAACGTACTGCACTACCCGATGGTGAAGCAGGTCCTCGCCGCCGGCAAGCACGTAATGTGCGAAAAGCCCCTGGCGATGACCTCTGAGCAGGGCATCGAGCTCGTCGAGCTGGCCAAAAAGAGCGGCCTGAAGGCAGGCGTCAACTACAATCTTCGCTTTTACCCCATGAACCTGGAGGTGAAAAAACGACTGGACGAAGGCGACGCCAGGATATTCTCCGTCGTCGGCGGCTACCAGCAAGACTGGCTGCTATACGATACCGACTACAACTGGCGTGTACTGGCTGATCAGGGCGGCGCCCTACGCGCCGTATCCGACATTGGTACCCACTGGTTGGACCTGGTCCACTTCACCACCGGCCTCGAGGTGGAAGCCATCCTGGCGGACCTCACAACGGTGCACAAAACCCGCCGCCGGCCAAAGGGAGAGGTGAGCTCATTCAATAACGACGTACTCAAAGACGAAGACCTGGAAACCATCGACATCACGACCGACGACTGCGCCAGCATCCTCCTCAAATTCAAGGGTGGCGCTAAGGGTCAACTCTTCGTCACCCAGGTAAGCGCCGGACACAAAAACCGCCTGACTTACGACATTGCCACCTCCGACGCCGCCTACGAGTTCAACAGCGAACGCCCCAACGAACTGCTCATCGGCCGACGCGACCAGCCCAGCGAATTCCTGCTCAAAGACCCGGCATTACTTCAGGGCCTTCCCGCGCCTTTCGTCAACTACCCCGGCGGCCACAACGAGGGTTTTCCCGACACCTTTAAGCAGTGCTTCCGGGCGTTCTACGACGCCATCCTCGCCGGCGATGCCGCCGACAGCGAGCACACCCTCTACGCCAACTTCGAAGATGGCCTGCGGGAACTCGTGATCTGTGACGCGATCCTGAAGAGTGATGCGGAGGAGCGGTGGGTTTACCTTTAGTATGATTACTATCAATCTAACTCAGCACCCGTTCCAGTATCCTCACCGTAATCAAATACACCGGCTTTACCCCATCCACACCCAGCGGGCCGGAAGCCAGCGTATGGCCGGTTACCAGCGGATTATCGCTGGCGTAGTAGGCGTAGCGTAGCTTCAGGTCGGGGTTGACGGACTTGCGGATATGCGTAGCCGCCTGAATGGCCTTCTGGTAGTGTGCCCCCTCCATTTCCAGGCCCGAAGCTTTCCAACTGCTGGTGAGGAAGTAGTCCAGAATCGGGATGTTCTGCAGGCTGGTGCCCAGTACGGTCACCATCGGCCCATCGTAAACGTCAACGCCTTCGCCCGTGAAATCGTCAATAACGAAGTCGTTGTGGAAGGGGTAGTTGTCCGCAGTACCCTCAAAAATATGGGCGTCGGGCACCATGATGTCTCCCTTTTTGCCTTCCAGAATACCGGCTTTGCCCATCACGTTGATGCTCTCGACGGGCATATCGTAGACTCTCCCGGTAGTGAGCTCATGATAGGGGCGCAGGAGTTCGTCCATCGCTTCGTAGGCCTGTTCGCCGAAGGGGTAGTCCATCACCAGCAGGACCGGCGCCTGGTCCGGGTTTTTCGCCGGGTTGAAGTTCAGTTCCGGGGCGATTGCCTTCGGGTCAAAGGCGGCGGTGTCAAAGAGTTGAACGCTCAGGTTGGTGCCGCTGAGGTCAGCGACGTCAATCAATCCGTTCTCCCGGGCAACTTTGAATACTTCGGGCCGCAGGTGCTTAAATTCGGCCTGGCTCATGGCCCGGGCGTATTCAAAAAGGCCCTTGTGCTTTTTCAGTTTGCCCGATAGTGCTGCGGTGCCGAAAAGGCTGTTGGCTACACTGTGCAGGTTGGCGCTGATGATGTGGATGGGCCGTTCGATCAGCTTGTGCTTCAGCAGAGCCGCTTTGATGTTGAGCGCCCATTGCTCTCCATAGTGGTGGTGGCCGGTGTTTTCCCGCAGGGTGTTGCTGAAGGAGATTTCCCGGTCGTAGTCTTCTTCGGCTTCTTCTTTGGCCAGGCGACCGAGCCAGTAGGTGATGTGGAAGAGGGAATTTACCTCGTCGACGGCGGCGAAACGCTCACAGGCATGCACCACCTCGTCGTAAGTCCGGCCCAGCAGGGTACTGAGGTAGGTGTAGGCCGTCTCCATTTTTGCGGGACTGCTTTTCTTTTTGTTCAGCACGATGTCTTCCAGCAGTCCCCATTCCCGTTTGGGGCGCTCTTTGTTGTCCAGGCTGTTCTGGTAGATCTTGTTGGCCTCGGCGTAGAGGAAGGTGAGGTGGGTCAGGATGTCGTAAATGTCAGAGCGTCCCCGCGTCATCTCGATGTACATCTCGTTATCATCAATGCGATAGGCGGAGCGACGGCGCGCAGGTGCAATGATGGGCTCAAAGTGGCTGTTCTCGTATCCTTCCCGGGTGATCAGCTTCACGAAGCGGCATTCTTCAATCCCCTTCGGCAGCCGGGTAAAGATGTAGTGCAGGCCGTTGAGCTCCACCTTCTCGTCGTCAGCAATGGAGCCGTAGATTTCCGGCCGCAGCACCATCAGGTTATCCATCAGCGTCTTGCCGCTCATGCCGCCGGGCTTGTAGCTGCCACGAATCAGCAAGTGGCGCATAGCGATGTAAAGGCGTTGAACGGCGGTGCGGGATTCTTGAGCGCGGGTACGGGGCATATGGTAGAGCGGTAGTTTGGTAGACGGTAGAGCGGTAGAATGGTAGACGGTAGAATCGCTTGTCTTCGGGGATTCTGGAGAAGACAAGTGGGGGGTGGGTTTTGTTGTCTTAAGGTCAAAGTGCCGCCAGTAAAGTTGTGGGTGTGTATCACGAGATGCATGGATGCCCCTCGGTGCATACCTCGGCTCCCTTCGGTCGCTCGGCATTTACTCGGGGACCGACACGTGTTTTACAAACCGTATGCGCTCAGCGCATACGGTAAGCTGCGATCTAGCCGGTCCCCGAGCGAACATCGACCGACCGCAGGGAGCGGAGATGGTAGCCGAGGGGCATTCGTGCATTTGG
>ENA-ORXT01004585-ORXT01004585.1-marine-metagenome-genome-assembly--contig:-NODE-4585-length-14164-cov-55.211543_pt1 | contig 14164 bp, 4 predicted proteins | sample MGYA00237868_ERZ511482 | MGnify/ENA metagenome assembly ERZ511482 | reverse complement strand
CCTGCCCGACTGATGTCAGTCAGGCGGGGTTTCGTTTTTTTTCTGCAAAAAAATGAACTATAAAAAGAAAAATGCTTACATGTAAATATCTACTGTTTATAAAAATAGTAAAGTCAAGCTTAACCACTCTGCAAACTTATTTTTTGTCTAAAAAAAAACAGTTTCTTCTCATAACCCTTCCTCTTCTCTATCCATTTATCAATAAATTTTTTTGTGCAATTGTATTCCCAGGCTTTTTCAATGCATTAAAATATATTATCACTCCTTAAAACAGTTTCGAATTCTCGAAACTGCTTTTTTTCTCATATATGTTCACAAATCAGATAAGCGGAGTATTCTAAGATTGTATATAGATATTTGAGTGAACTATATATAAACGAATAATTTCCCTAAACATTGTTAAAATACTCGCAGGTGCTACCGTATCACCTGTAGTTTTCGCCTTGTACAAAGGGAAATTTTTTATTGTATCCCATTTCTGCGCATTACTTAATGATCAGATGATCTATTAAAAACAGTGTACTGGATTACTTCAATTTTAATTTTAATAAAAACAAAGCATGAAAAAAGTCTACTTACCCTTCACCCATTTCATTCTTTTTATTCTCTTCTTTTTTTCATCATCCGTAGTCTTTGCTCAATGTACCGGTGGAACAGAGACTCCTAATGTATCTCCACTTGTTTCTCCGGGAGCAGGAATCAGCCAAACGGCAGCTGGGGTTACTGCCGGAGAATACTTCTTATTGTACGTTTGTAACGGTGCGGAGTATACCATCAATACTTGCAACGAAAATAATTTTGATACCCATCTGACCCTGATTGATGATGCCACAACTAACTTCATTATAGACAATAATGACTTTTGTGGCGCTCCCGTTGCAGATCAGGCTTCCATTACATTTACGGCGACCACCTCTGGATTTATCAGAGTACTACTAACGGAAAACGTACCGCCAGTAGGTCCTGTTCCAGGTGACAATTGTGTCGCTAATCCTGCATCTATTACGGATGTCACCGTGGTCCAAAATACCGGAGCAGCTTGTGCGCCAGTTGGATTTAATTGTAGTAGCCCCATGGTTATTACCACTGGAACTCCTATAACCGGACTGACAACTTGCCAAAGTTCAAACGATTTTGACAACAACTCAAGTTGTATGAGCTTTTCTATGGTTGGACCAGAATATGTTTTAGAATTTACCCCACCAGCCAATTCTTGTTATAGTATTGATGTCTCTAATACTGTGGCGGGGGCAGTAGGACTTTTTGTCTGGGATGCTTGCGTTGCTTCAGCTACCTGCGTAGCAGAAGCAGAAGCACCTGCCGGAAATCCAAATATTAATCTGGAATTGACCGGAGGAACTACCTATTATATTTTAGTAAGTACGGATCCAGACCCCTTACTTGGAATGACCCCTTGTACCGATTTTGATATTAGTATAGTCGAATGCCCTCCGGGCTCAACCTGTGACGACCCGTTTATGATTCCTCCTGGTCTGCCTTATTCTGTAGCCGGAACTACTTGTGGGTTTGGTGATGATTATGATATGTCTGCTTGTGGAGATAATAATTATATAACTGGAGACGATTACGTAATGGAGTTTACTCCCGCAACTGAAGGATGTTATACGTTGGATTTTACGAATACAGAAACTTTTTTAGGTGTTTTTATTTGGGATAATTGTCCCGGTATAACCATGGGATGCGTGGCGTCCGCACAAAATGGTGGCGCTGATAACGTATCGCTCGATGTTTATTTAGAAGCTGGTACCGCTTATTATTTTGTCGTGTCTACCTTTAATGCTCCGCAATGTTCCGCTTTTGATTTTAATTTAAGTGCCTGTGCTCAAGGTGGAGAAACCTGTGCCAACCCCATACCTTTAACTGGGGGAAGCGCAACGGGTGTATCTACCTGTGGCCAGGGGGATAATTATAATGACACGGATGCTTGTGAAAGTACTTATATGAATGGGGAAGATGTTGTGTTTACCTACACTGCTCCTGCTGACGGATGTTATGATGTGACGATTGCTAACCTAACCAACACGGATGCCGATATGGGCGTTTTTATCCTGGATAATTGTCCTGATTCCGGCACCGCTACTTGTATTGGTTCTGGAGAAATGGATAATGGAGGCCCTGTGACAACAGTAAATTTGCTGGCAGGAACTACTTACACCATCGTGGTAGCCGCCAACGATCCAGAATGTACTGATTTTGATATTTCTATTGTTGAGGTACCTTGCCCGGCTGGGAATATTTGTGAGAATCCCATTATTCTCAATACTGGTTCCTTTCCTAATCAAACCAGTTGTGGTACTGGAAATGATTACACCGATGCCCAATTGTGCGGTATGGGTTATGGAAACGCAGATGATCTTGTTTATCAATTTACACCAAACGTAACAGATTGTTATACTTTTGCCATGGCTGCGAACGCAAGTTCTGACCCCACTGCCGATGTAGGGATGTTTATTTTGGACAATTGTCCCGATGCCAATGGAAATTGTATCGTCTCCGAAACTGGGATGGATAATATGCCCATGGCCGACGCCTATCTTAACGCTGGTGTTACTTACTTCGTAGTGATTTCGGCCGTAGATTTTCTCAGCCCCGCATTAGTTGCTCCAAGTTGTCAAAATTTTGATCTGTCCGTTTCGGGGGGTGGAGCTAATTGTCCGCTTGGAGTAGATTGTAATACACCATTGGTCGTTAATGAAGGGACGACACCCGCTATCAACCTTTGTGGCCTGGGCAACGATTATGGCCAGGCAGATGGCTGTGGAGGCTTTTATTCGGGTGGGGAGGATGTGATCATCACCTTTACACCGAGCACCACAGATTGTTATAATATCACTACCGCCGGAACGGCCAATTCCAATCTCGCTGCCGATGTAGGCTTATACGTAACGAGTGATTGTCCGGACGTCGCAGGAGTCTCTTGCCTAGTAAGTGACGAAGTTGAAAATGGCTTTCCCGCCGTGGATATCACGCTGGAGGCAGGGCTAACTTATTATATTCTGGTATCGGCCGTCGAACTGGCCGGTCCTGCCTTGGCAATGCCAAGTTGTACAGAATTTGATTTGAATATTACCAGTGGAAGTGGAGATTGTCCTCCTGGATTGACTTGTGGAAATCCTATTAATCTTCCTGGAGTCGGTATTTACCCCGGAATGACCAGTTGTGGCTTTGGAGATGATTATGACCCTGCCGACATAGCCGCTTGTAATAACCCTTTTGCTACTTACATAACTGCGGAAGAAACAGTAATGACCTTTACTCCCCAAACGGATGGTTGTTATATTTTTGCAACCAGCAATGGAAGTAATCCTGAGGCGGATCCGGCTATTTTTATTTTTGATAATTGCCCGGATCAGGCACCCAATTGTATTGCCACTGGAATAGATGAAAATGATATGCCAGCCACTACGGCTGAACTAATTGCAGGACAAGAGTATTTTATTGTATTCTCGGCACCAGAGATTACATCAACGCCTGCAGGAAATCTTTTTAATGACGCTTGTACTAATTTTGATCTGGTAATCTCACAGTGCCCTCCTCAGGCACCTATTCAGGATTGTGTTGGAGCCATCCCGGTTTGTGAATCTACTTACACTTACGCAGACGGTTTTATTGGCGCTGGTATGAATCCTAACGAAACCCCGCCAGGAACTTGTTTTGCTGCCGGAGAAACGAATAGCGTCTGGTTTGTCATAACGGTTCAGGCCGACGGAGACCTGGCTTTTTTAATTACCCCTCAGAATTCAACCGATGATTATGATTTTTCTGTATTCGATATTACAGCTAATGGATGTGCCGGAATTCCGTCAGGAGCCAGCCCACAGCTAAGTTGTAATTTTGCCCAGTCAGCTGGAGTGACGGGTGCTAATTTACCTTTTACAGGAGCATTAAATAACCAGGACGCAGCTGGAACATTGGTGAATGAGGTTATTCCCGTAACCGCAGGTCAAACCCTTGCCTTATTGGTTAGTAACTTTAGTACTTCTTTAACTGGTTTTGTTCTGGATTTTGATCCACCTACTGGACCTGGAACTACGGCAACGGTAACAGATACGACACCACCAGATTTTGACATGGTGACTGGCCCCATAAATTGTGATGATACTTCACTCGACATTATTTTTAATGAACCCATTACCTGTGTTTCCATCGCTACTTGTGATTTTACGCTAACGTATCCGGATGCCTCGGTTCATATGATAACCAATGTGGCGGGTGTTGATTGCGACGGCGGCGCAAATTTTGGTCAAAACTTTACTCTTGAGGTCGACGGCCCCATGGATCAGGATGGTACTTATACGCTAAACATTGGTAACGCCTGTGGTGGAATAGAGGATAATTGTATGAATGTTCAAAACAATACGTCCATCACCTTTGATATTTCAAACTGTGCCAGTTGTATTCTTTCATCAGCCGGAGTTTCTAATATAGAATGTAACAACAATGGTACTACAACTAATCCATTGGATGATACTTATACCTTTGATGTAGTGGTCTCTGGAGTAGATGTCGGAGCCTCCTGGACCGCCAATGATCCAGCGGCCACTACGGGTGCCTATGATATGCCCGTCACTTTTGGACCTTATAATATCGTTGATGGCGATGTTACTTTTACTATAACGGATATTGATGACAATATGTGTACCATCGAATTTACGGTTACTGCTCCACCTCCTTGTTCTGACGAAGGACTGAGTTGTGTCAATCCAATTGAGGTCAATATAGGTAGTAATCCTGGAATGACCAGTTGCGGGGCTGGTGATGATTATCAGAATACAGATATAGCAGGTTGTGATAATCCTTTTGCTTTCTATTTAAATACAGAAGAGACCGTAATGACCTTTACGCCGCCTGCAGATGGTTGTTATATTTTTGAAACCAGTAATGGAAGCAACCCGGATGCTGATCCTGCGATATTCATTTTTAGTGATTGTCCGGATCAAAATCCTGATTGCATTGCAACGGGAATAGATGAAAATGATATGCCGGCTACCACGGCTCAGTTGATAGGAGGGGAGGAGTATTACATCGTATTCTCTGCCCCGGAGGTTGTTACTACTCCCGGTGGAACGGTTTTTATGCCAAGTTGTACAGATTTTGATCTTACTATTTCAAATTGTCCTCCTGAACTACCTCCTCAGGATTGTAGTGGAGCTATTGCAGTTTGTGATGTAACTTACTCTTATACAGACGGATTTTTTGGCGCAGGAGAAGATCCAAATGAAATACCGGCAAGCTCTTGTCTCTCAATGGGAGAATTAAACAGTGTTTGGTTTGTTATAAATGTTCAAACTGCTGGAAACTTAGGGTTTTTAATTACTCCAATGGACCCAACTGATGACTATGATTTTGCGGTATATGATATTTCAACCAACGGATGTGCTGGCATACCAAGTGGAGCAAGCCCAGAAGTTAGTTGTAACTATTCGATTTCTGCTGGAGTTACTGGAGCAGTACCTCCCGCTGGTCCATTGAGTAGTCAGGGTGCTGATGGAGCCTTGTTAAATTCAGGAATCCCGGTTACTGCTGGTCAAACGCTGACTTTAATAGTTAGTAACTTTAGTACTTCTTTAAGTGGTTTCGATCTTGATTTTTCTTCATCGACTGCTACTATTTTTGATCAAACAGCACCAGATTTTGATATGATAGCTGGGCCGGTAAGTTGTGATGATAATTCAATAAATGTTTCTTTTACGGAACCCATTACTTGTGCATCCATTCAAACTGCTGATTTTACAGTTACCTTCCCTGATTTATCCGTTCATAATTTGACAGATGTAATAACAGGGGGCGATTGTGACGGTGGAGCAAACTTTGGAGCAAACTTCACTTTTGTGGTTGACGCTCCAATGGACCAAAATGGTACCTATACATTAAACCTAGGAAATACTTCTGGCGGTGTAGAGGATAATTGTATGAATATTCAAACCAACACTTCCATAACATTTGACATTACGGATTGTGTAAATTGTATGATTTCTAACTCAGTTGCCGATATTATTTGTAACGATAATGATACTCCTTCTGATCCATCGGATGATACCTATACCTTCAATGTGAACGTGACAGGAATAGATTTTGGCGCCTCCTGGACGGCCGATGACTCTGATGCTACCACTGGTATGTATAATACAACTGTATCCTTCGGCCCCTATCCGATCAGCGGTGGCGATATAAATTTCACAATCACCGATGTGGATGATCCTGCTTGTACAACTATGGTAATGGCAGTTGCGCCAGCGCCCTGTTCTGACCTTTGTGATATAGAAGGAGTAGTAAATAATATGTCCTGTGATAACAATGGAACGCCTTCCGATCCGAGTGACGATACGTATAGTTTTGAAGTGACAGTAACCGGAAGCAATACGGGAGCGAGTTGGACCGCCAATGATCCGAATGCAACAATGGGTGCTTATGGCGCCTCGGTAAGTTTTGGTCCTTATCCGATCAGTGGCGGCGATCTGAATTTTACGATCACCGATGTGGATGATGCTGCCTGTACAACTATGGTAATGGCCGTTGCGCCAGCGCCCTGTTCTGACCTTTGTGATATAGAAGGAGTAGTAGCCAATGTATTATGTAGTGACAACGGAACGCCTTCTGATCCGAGTGATGATACCTTCACATTTGAAGTAACGGTAACTGGCGATAATACGGGATCTTCGTGGACGGCGAATGATCCAAATGCAACGACCGGTTCTTACGGAGCCGCGACTAGCTTTGGTCCTTATAATATTTCTGATGGAGATCTTAATTTTACGATCACCGATAATGTGGATGGAGCGTGTACCGCAACGGTAGATGCAGTTGCCCCGGCACCCTGTTCAGGAACATGTAGCATTGGTAATGCAGTAACTAATATGTCCTGTGATAACAATGGAACCCCTTCCGATCCGAGTGATGATACGTATAGTTTTGAAGTGACCGTAACGGGAGCTAATACGGGAGCGAGTTGGACCGCAAACGATCCAGGAGGAACGACCGGCATATACGGAACGCCAATAAGTTTTGGCCCGTACAATATAAGTGGAGGAGATTTGAATTTTACGATTACCGATATTGATGACCCTGCTTGTACAAGTGCAGTTACCGCAGTTGCGCCAGCACCTTGTTCTGATCAATGTGATATAACCTCGTTGGTTTCTAATATTTTATGTAATGATAATGGAACATCTTCTGATCCGAGTGATGATACTTATACTTTTGAATTAACAGTTACTGGAGATAATACAGGATCTTCCTGGACGGCTAACGATCCAAATGCAACGGTTGGTTCATATGGTTCAACTACTATTTTTGGACCTTTTGAAATATCCAATGGAAACTTGGACCTGACGATTACAGATGATAATGATATTTTATGTACTACTTCATTGAATGTAATTGCTCCGGCACCATGTTCGGGAACGTGTAGTATCGGTAATGCAGTTTCCAATATCAGCTGTGACGATAATGGAACGCCTTCTGATCCAAGTGATGATACCTTTACATTTGAAGTGACCGTGACCGGAAGTAATACGGGCGCTGGTTGGTCGGCTGATGATACGAATGGTACAACAGGTACTTATAGCACCTCTGTGAGTTTTGGACCCTTTGATATCTCAGGAGGTGATCTCAATTTTACTATTTCAGATATGAATGATCCGACTTGTACCACCATCGTTTCCGCAAGTGCTCCTGCGACGTGTTCTGATCAATGTGATATTGATGCAATTGGAGGAAATGTTTTTTGTGACGATAATGGAACGCCTTCGGACCCAAGTGATGATACCTTTACATTTGAAGTTACGGTGAACGGTGATAACGCGGCTTCTTCCTGGACAGCGAATGACCCTAACAACACTAGTGGTTCTTATAATAGTATTACCAGCTTTGGGCCATATCCCATTAGCGGTGGAGACTTTATGTTTACCGTTACGGATAACGTAGATAATTTATGTACCGCAGCAGTCAGTGTAATGGCTCCTCCAGCTTGTTCCGATGAATGTACTATTACCACCATTATTACAAATGAATTATGTGACGATAACGGAACACCATCTGACCCAAGTGATGATACCTTTACCTTTGAAGCAACGGTAACTGGTGACAATACTGGATTATCCTGGACAGCGAGTGATCCGAATGGTACAGTCGGTGCCTATGGGGTAACAGTTCTTTTTGGTCCTTACAATATTAGCGGTGGAAATCTAAGTTTCTCAATTGCTGATGTTGATGATCTAACCTGTAATAGCATTGTAGATGTAATTGCGCCATCAAGTTGTTCAGATCAATGTACGATCGAAGCAACCGCCGGAAATATTCTTTGTGACGACAATGGAACGCCAGGTGATCCATCCGATGATACCTTCACTTTTGAGGTTTCGGTGACTGGTGATAATACGGGAACTTCCTGGATAGCCAATGATCCAAACTTGACAATGGGTGCTTATGGTATGAGTATATCTTTTGGCCCTTACAGTATTTCTGATGGTGACCTGAATATTACCATTATAGATAATGATGATAACGCTTGTACGGTGGATACAAATATTAGTGCTCCTGCACCATGTTCGGGGACGTGTAGTATTGGTAATACAGTATCCAATATTAACTGTAGTGATAATGGAACGCCTTCTGATCCAAGTGATGACACCTTTACCTTTGATGTAACAGTAAATGGAACCAATACTGGAATAAGCTGGATATCTGATGATCCAAATGGTACTACTGGCGCATATAATATGCCAGTTAATTTTGGACCTTACCCCATTAGTAATGGAGATCTAACGTTTGCAATTTCCGACGTTGATGATCTTGTTTGTTCAACTGATGTTGGAGTTGTAGCTCCACCAACTTGTTCGGATGTTTGTGTAATTCAACAGATGGTAAGTAATATACTTTGTAATGACAATGGTACTCCAAATGATTCTTCAGATGATACCTTTACTTTCGAAGTAACCGTAAGCGGTTCGAATACAGGTTCTACTTGGTCGGCCAATGATCCAAATAGTACTTCTGGAGCTTATGATGTGTCTATCCTTTTTGGTCCTTATGAGATTAGTGGTGGGAACTTGAACTTTAGCATATCTGACAATCTGGGAATAGGGTGTAACGTGGGGGTAGTCGTTACTGCACCTGCTAATTGCTCTGATGCATGTAATATTTCTGCCACGAGTGGCAACATTTTATGTGATGATAATGGAACCCCGATTGACCCTAGTGATGATACCTTCACCTTTGAAGTCACGGTGACTGGAGATAATACGGGAGCAAGTTGGACGGCGGATGATCTCAATGCTACCACGGGTTCTTATGGCGCATCTGTTCTTTTTGGTCCCTATAATATAAGTGATGGTGACTTGAATATTACGATTGCTGATGCACTTGATATGGCATGTATTGATTTGGTTGAAATACAAGCACCAAGTCCGTGTTCCGGAACTTGTAGTATAGCTAATTTAGTGTCTAATATTCAATGTAGTGATAATGGAACTCCAACTGATCCAAGTGATGATACTTATACTTTTGATGTAGTGGTTTCTGGCAGCAATACCGGATCAAGCTGGACTGCCAACGATCCGAACGCTACTTCTGGTGGTTTTGGTTCAACTGTAAGTTTTGGTCCTTATAGCATTGCCGGAGGTAATTTGAATTTTAGAATAACAGATTCTGATACGCCTACTTGTTTTACGGATGTAGTAGTTACTGCTCCTGCAACGTGTTCAGACGACTGTCAGATTGATGCTCTAATTTCCAATATACTTTGTAATGACAATGGTACACCAAACGATCCAAATGATGATACCTATACTTTCGATATCATCGTAAGTGGTTCGAATACAGGTTCTACCTGGTCGGCCAATGATCCAAATTTGAGTGCTGGAACATATGATGCAATCATATCTATGGGACCATATCCAATTACCAGTGGTGACCTGAATTTAACAATCACTGATAATTTAAACGCAAACTGTAGCACAAGCATAATCGCCATTACACCGGCAGTCTGCTCCGGAACATGCAGCATTGGCAATTCAGTGAGTAATATTCAATGTAATGATAACGGTACCCCGCTGGATCCCACGGACGATACCTATACGTTTGATGTGATGGTGACCGGAAGTAATACGGGAGTATCGTGGACGTCGAATGATCCCAACGGGACCACGGGAGCATACGGCAATATGGTAAGCTTCGGTCCCTATGCGATCAGCGACGGTGATTTAAACTTTACGATTACGGATTTTAATGATCCTGCCTGTACGACCGATGTGCTAGTGACACCACCTACCACGTGTTCCAATGGATGTGCCATTGACGCAATTGTTGCCAATTTATTATGTAATGATAATGGAACGCCACAGGATCCTTCGGATGACACTTATACATTTGATGTAACGGTATCGGGAATGGGTAACGGCGGTTCATGGACGTCAAACGATTCAAACGGAAGTACCGGGTTGTATGATGTTGCGACGAACTTTGGCCCTTATCCAATCAGTGGCGGGGGAGTGGGTTTTGAGATTACGGATATCAATAATTCAGGGTGTACCTCCCCAATTACAATTACGTCTCCGGTAATGTGTTCTGAAACATGTAGCATCGGTAATACGGTAGATAATATCCTTTGTAATGATAACGGCACTCCACTGGATCCTTCGGACGATACGTATACGTTTGACGTGACGGTGACTGGAAGTAATACAGGAGTATCGTGGACGTCGAATGATCCCAACGGGACGACCGGAGCATACAGCACTGTGGTGAGTTTTGGTCCCTATGCGATCAGCGGCGGTGATTTAAACTTTACGATTGTGGACTTAGATGATCCAATGTGTACGACCGATGTGCAGGTGACAGCGCCTTCCACTTGTTCAGATGCTTGTGCGATTAGTGCAGCTGTTTCCAACGTATTGTGTAATGATAATGGCACACCATTAAATCCTTCGGATGATACCTATACATTTGATGTGACGGTATCGGGAATGGGGAATGGCTTATCGTGGACAGCAAATGATCCAGGAGGTAGCACGGGCAACTATGGAGTTATGACTAACTTTGGTCCTTACCCAATCAGTGGCGGATCGGTAAGTTTGGTGATTGCGGATATAGATGATGCGGGCTGTACCGCCCCAATTACAGTAACTCCACCATCGGCATGTTCTGATTGTCAAATAACAGTGGAATTAGGAGATGAATTAGTTTTGGGATGTTTAGTGCCGACGAGTGAAGTAACAGCTGTTTTCATGGGAGTTGACCCAGCCGATGCTATCATTACTTGGAATGGACCAGACCCTTCTTTACAGAACGGGCAGGCTTCTCAATCCATTGAGTTGGCAGGAACCTATTACGTAACAATAAGCGATTCAAATGGATGTAATGCAGTGGATTCAATAATTGTTTCGAATGGTATTCAACCAACAGCCATGATTGAAGGAGAATCCATCCTTGATTGTAGTACACGATGTGTATTTCTTACTGGTTCAGCTGATATAGCTGATGTCTCTTATGTATGGTCCGGTCCAGGGGTTAGTTTAGATAACTCAGGCAATCAGACGATTAGTGTTTGTGAAGCAGGGATTTTTGATTTGATCGTCATAAATAATATGGATGGGTGTGAAAGTCCACCGGTTAGTATTACGGTCACAGAAAATAGTATTTTTACTTTGTTGATCAATGGAGACGAACAAGAAATAGAGTTTGGAGAAACGGCAAATCTAGAAATTTTCTATGATATCTCAAGTTCTGAAATTGATACTATAGTATGGACGCCATCTATCTGTGATGGATGTGAATCAATTGATGTACAGCCAACGGAAACAACTACCTATTCTGTTGAGGTAGTTGATATCAATGGTTGTGTTCAAATTGCGAATGCCACAGTTGCCGTAAGAATAGGAAGAGATGTGTATATACCAAATGCGTTTTCTCCAAATGGAGACGGCAGGAATGATATATTCTCAATTTATTCTGATGACTTATTAAATGTTAATGAAATAGGGGTTTTTGATCGTTGGGGCAATAATGTTTTCAAGCGTGAGAACCTTGCCCCTGATGGAAGCGAAGGCTGGAATGGTACTTTTAGAGGAGAAGCTATGAATCCCGGAGTATTTACCTATTTTGCGAGAGTAACGTTTTTGAATGGAAGGGAAGAAATACTATCAGGATCAGTTACATTGCTTAAATAGGGTCTCTTTAAAATTAGCTAAAATGTTCATTATGAGCATTTTAGCTAATTTTTTTGCCAAAAAAGTTCCCGAAATCCTCTGAAAAGGGTAGTGATGTGATGACTGATTGGAAGGTAGTTTTGGCAACATGACGGCCAATGCAATCAATATTGCCAAACGTAACAAGCCTCCATCGCAGAAAGTAGCAGCGTAATATGTTTTTAACCAAGACAGATTTTTTAATAAACGGATAGCACCGATAGAGCGATGATGCAGAGTATTAGACATATATCAAGTAAAACATATTTTTTTATAAAAAATAAGAAATACCAACCCAAATTTTACTCGGATTGGCATTTTTTGAGGGAATTACAGTGGGACCCTATCTAAACTAATAACATTCCTGAAACCATTTAATCCACCTCGTCCCACAGCATATCATCCTTAAAATCATCAATCTCCCGACGTTCTCTTTTGGTCGGACGACCCGCGCCTTTCTCCCTACGTTCTGCCTGCGCTTTTCCGACAAACCAATCTTTAAATTTATTCATTTCTTCGTCCGGTGTCAGATTTTTATAACAGGGCTGAGCGAGAGTAGCGGACACCCGTTTATTGATGAGATCGATCACCTCAAAAGTCAAATTAAAACCCTCTTTCTTTACATAGACAAGTTCATGGCGAGTAACGAGATAAGAAGGTTTGACATTTTTCTCTCCGACTTTTACCCGACTGGATTTACAGGCCTCCGTTGCCTGCGAACGAGATTTAAAGATTCGAACACTCCAGAGCCATTTATCAATTCTTACTTTATCCATCGTTGTAAATAAAATTAGTTAAAAATAAAAAAGCACGAAAAACGCAATTGCTGCGTCCTTCGTGCTTCCGATTATTTAATGTACGCTACCAAACGAACCGTACTTTTAGCTAAATAGTTCTGTACCAGCGAAGTGAAAATCAGCTTCGATCTGTGCATTTTCATCAGAATCAGAACCGTGAGCGGCATTTTCTCCTACGCTTTTGGCGTATTTTGCGCGAATGGTACCTTCGGCTGCCTCTTTAGGATTGGTAGCTCCGATCAGTTTACGGAAATCTTCCACTGCATTGTCTTTCTCTAAAATAGCCGCTACAATCGGGCCGGAAGACATAAAATCAACCAATTCTCCGTAGAATGGTCGTTCTTTGTGTACTGCGTAAAATTCACCCGCCTGCTCTTTAGTCAGTCGCGTATATTTCATTGCTACAATTTTAAATCCTTTTTCGTTAATCATCGCTAGGATGTTACCAATGTTACCCGCTGCTACTGCACCTGGTTTGATCATTGTGAAGGTTCTTGTACCTGCCATTATTGTAATTTAGTATGGAAAAGATTTATTAATAATAAAATGCTATTCCGGTGAAAAATGCTGATTAATTTTGAATTTGCAAAAGTAAGGAAGCTATTGCTAACTTGCAAGGTGAATTTTTTTTAAAATAACTGGGCATATTAATCAACGTAGGAACAAGGCATTGCCTTGTTACGTTAATCTGTTAACTTAACCTTCTCTGCGGTCTTTCTTGAGTTTTTCAAATACTTTAGAGGACGATACCTATGTGTTGTAAGGACCGCTTAACTAATCACTGATCACTAATCAACTGTTCTTAATGTCTAGAAAAAGTTTAACAATTTGAAATACACACTAATTTAGTTCCCGAACCACTATTGATTGATGACCTCGTTCGTAGTTATAAAATCTCATGTATTCTTCTATTCCGTTGTATAGTTCGTAGCCTCCATTGGATAGATTGAGGTAGACGCATTCTAGTTTTATAGACCGCCAAAACCTTTCATTAGAAAATTTGAGAATGAGGTTGTAACAATAAAGCTTCTTTTAAAATATTAGTACACTATTTGGCCGTCATTGAACTTGAAACATCCCAGTTGATAATAGACTTGTTACCCTTTAACAAATTGGCTCTATAAATAGCCTTTTGTCCTTATATTTCGTCTATTTTTCGCC
>ENA-ORXT01004584-ORXT01004584.1-marine-metagenome-genome-assembly--contig:-NODE-4584-length-14165-cov-16.586457_pt1 | contig 14165 bp, 13 predicted proteins | sample MGYA00237868_ERZ511482 | MGnify/ENA metagenome assembly ERZ511482 | reverse complement strand
CAACGATTTTTTGAATTCTTTAGAAGAAAAAATTACGGCGCATTATGGAACAATTTATTTAATTTCTTTCACTAAAATATTTGTTTTTGAATGAAATTAATTGAGTTTTATTATGATGATGGGAGTTGGAAATTGGAAAATTTGCATTTGAAGCAATTGAACTTACTTGTAGGTAGAAATTCTACAGGAAAGTCAAGGACAGTATCTCTGATTAATTTAATGTTTAGATTTATTGCTCAAAAATCCGAATTAAAGCAGGGAAGAATATGGAAAATGAAATTTATTAATCATAGCGGACAAACAATAAGTTATAGTTTCGTTGCTGATTTTATGGACACTAAAATTTTAAGTGAATCCATTGAAATAGATGGAGAAGAAGTTCTAAGTCGTGAATATGATTCAGATGAGAGTACAGGAAAAGCAAGCATGAAATCTGTTTTAACGAATCAATTTGATGAGGTATTTCCTCCGAATAATAAACTTACACTTCATGTAAGGAGAGATACAAAAAATTATCCTTTTCTTGAAGATATAGCAAATTGGGCGGAGGAATCTTATGGGTTTAGGTTTGGAAATTCAGATTCTTTTACAGATTCAAACCTAATTGAATATCAACCCCTTGTTACTATTGAACATGTTCCCACCTATTTAAGTAAATTAAGTGATGAAGAAAGACAAAATATAATCTTAAGTATAAATACACTTGGATATGCTATTGAGGACATCAATGTCAATACAAATGAAAATAGTACATCTTATTTTTATATAAAAGAAAAAGGGGTTGGGAAGCTCTCTCAGTTTAAATTATCCCAAGGGCTTCTTCGAGCATTAGCAATAATTACCTATATTGAGTATCTGATTTCCAAAAGAAACCCCGCGACCATTCTCATTGACGACCTCTGCGAAGGACTTGATTATGAACGAGCTATAAAATTAGGCAAACTTATTTTCGAGAAATGCAAAAACAGCAATATCCAACTCATCGCTACCACCAATGACAATTTTATTATGGATGTCGTGGACATAGAACACTGGAATTTACTCACTCGCGAGGGTAGCACTGTGACTGCGATGAACTACGATACACACCGTCAATTATTCGATGACTTCCGCTTTACGGGACTTTCTAATTTTGATTTCTTTTCCTCTGATTATCTCGAACAACAAAAAGCATGAAAACCGCCATTTTTGTAGAAGGGCAAACCGAGTTGATATTGGTTCGGGAAATGCTGTTGCGACTGTTTGAATATCAGAATATTCACTTGGAATGTTACACGCTTTTCACGGATAGTAAGTTCCATGCCGACGAATATCCATTTGGTGATGAAGCTGCCGAATACTATTTTCAAATTATCAATGCAGGCAGTGACAACACTGTAATAACGCGCTTATTGAATCGTGAAAAATATCTTTGGAATGTTGGTTTTGATAGAATTATCGGCTTGCGCGATATGTTTTCTGAAAACTATCGTAAGTTGTCGCGTAAGCGAAAAATAGACCAATCACTCAATCAAAAATTTATTGAAGGTAGCCGCAAAACAATTGACGAAAAAGCGGAGCAGCCTGATAAAATATTCTTCTCCTTCGCCATCATGGAAGCCGAAGCATGGCTACTCGGTATGCCGATAGCTTTTGAGCGTATGAATGAAGACTTGACCATAAAAATCATCGCCAACTCCCTAAATATTAATTTAAGCGAAACAGACCCTGAAACCGATTTTTTCCATCCTGCCAACGAAGTAAAAGCCATTTTTGACCTTACAGAAAATAAATACAAAAAACGAAAAGGTGATGTGAGTGCACTGGTCGCTTGCATCGAAAAAGAAGATTATGAAGCCCTCAACGAAAGCGAAAAATGCGCCTCATTCTCTACGTTTTACGAACATTTACCAGATACTGATAGTTAGATGAATTTGATTTGGATTTCTAATAGAATACCCTTATTTTCATCATAATGAAAACACAAAATATACAAGTAACGGACATCGTACAAGCGACAACGACCAATGCCGATGCCATGCCGCTATATCTTTTATTGAAAAAAGAAATGACGGATGACACTTGTATTGTATTGTCTTTCAGAGATTCAACTCCACTAAGTTCTTCTTTTCTAAATACTGCTATAGGCAACTTAGTTGATGATTTTGGCTTGGATTACGTCAAGGCGCATCTTAAAATCGTTCAATGTTCAAAGTCTGTTTTAGATAACTTGAAGCGTTATTTTGATAACTTGGCGAAGGTTCAAGATTTGTAAATAACGGATAATCAATCCCAAAAATTCCCTATCTTTGAGCATGAATTTTACAAGATAACTCACCATTTTAATCCTCTGCATCATACTCATACATACAAGCCACGCGCAATGCTGGGACTTAGTTTTTGAAGAAGAATTTGACGGCACATCGCTTGATCTCACGACATGGGAATACCAAGTCGGCGGCGGTTGGGGCAATAACGAATTCCAATACTACACCAACGGCGCGAATGTCGAAGCATCGGGCGGCACACTCAAAATCATCACCAAAGAAGATGTCACCAATCAATATCCTTCCAACGGCTACACATTGAGCCGGGTTCGTACGATAAATAAAGCGGATTTTAGGTATGGTAGAATGTAAGCTCGCACCAAAATGCCCATAAGACAAGGCATTTGACCCGCCCTTTGGATGATGCCTACCGACGATGTATGGAGAAATATAAGGAATTGGTGGCAGAAGGATTCAATTTTGTCTTGTAAATTTTAAAAAAAACAGCTTCTTAATAAACAAAAAAAGGACGCAAAGTTTCGGTAACGAGTCTATTGAAAACAATCGTTGCTTACCGAAAAATCATTGCGTCCCTTATTAAACTATTCTTGCTTATCCTATAAATACTTAAAATTTCTGAAACAACGTCCGCCCATTCATACCCTTAGTATCATACGTTGTCAAAATATATGTGCCTTTCGCAAAATCAGCGACTGGCAAATTTAAACTAACCGCACCGCCGTCAACCGCAGTATCGGTCAATTTTCGACCGTACATATCAAAAATGGTGGCTCTTTCAATACTAAAATCTTCCCAAGTCAACGTCAAATTATCAGTAGCAGGATTTGGGAAAACTTGTAATTTTTCAAAATCTGCATCCGTCACTGCAGTAGTAACTGAATTACACGCATTTGGATTTGGTTGAATTGCCTCCATTTGCTCAATGACAGGAACGATGACTTCCGCTAAGGAAACTGGATATTCCCGAATCATTTCTTTTTCAGGCGTAATTAAAATAACCGTCGGCACTCCCTCAATACCATAACTTGACGTGGGGTTCAGACCATTACCCTCTGTACCACTCACAATTGGACTTATGATGTTGTTGTCCGTCTCCCACTCTGCTAAACTTGTATTATTTCCTGCTTCGGCTGAAATATTAACAAATACAATGTCTTCGGTGTTGCAGCCGTATTCTTCATATTTGCTGTCCAACAAAGGAACACTTTGAGTACAAACGGCACAATGCGGCAAGAAAAAGTGAACAACGACGTGTTTCCCTTCATCTAAAGCATCGTATAAGTTGATAGTCTCGCCTTCCATAGTCGTCACCGTGAAATCGGGTGCATCTTGTGCTTGCATTTGTAAAGCAGTCAGCAATAAAGCGAAGAAAAATAAGGTAATTATTATATTTTGTAAAATTTAAAATTTATTAAAAAAAATTTATTAAAAATCGTGTTTTTGTATGCCATACATTAACCTATCCGAAGAGAAGCATCAAAACGTTGCGTGAGGTGAAAAAAAGTTAGGTTGTCTGACAAATCCCGTGAAAGAGTATCCGATAGCCTTAGCGGGTATCGGATACCACGGGATTTGTCATACAACCAAAAGTTATAAATCATACCAAACTCCAATCGACAAACCGACCCTACACGGACGTACTTGATACAAAGCGTTCTCTTCCCCAAAATTCCCATACTGCAACATCCGAAGCGTCGAACTTACGGAGAGTCGGTCGGTCAAATTTTGGTTCAACTCAACGCCACCGCCGTAGAAAACAGCCAAGTGTTTTTGGTCGAAAAAAAGAGTATTTGCTGCATTTGCAAGCTGTAAATTTTCATCTAAAACAAAACCTGAAACACTACTCTTTGCTACTCCGATTTCTCCATTCAGACGGACTTGCCAATTGTTAAAATTAAAAACATATCCTACCGATAATGGTATTTCCCACAAGCGGGTTCGATTCACTTTTTGTACATTTCGCTCTATTATTTCAGTATCAATTCGAGTAGCCCGCACCTTAGTTTCTTGTCCCGTAAACGTATTAATGGTCACTTGGGTTACTGCATTTTCGACCGTTAGTTCGCGGGTTTCATTTTGAACATAATGAAATAGATTTTTATGTTCCACAAAGCGAAAACCAACTCCTGCAAAGAAATTTTTCGGACTTTGATAAATGACACCACTAAATAAAGTATAAGAAAACGGGCGCGAAAGTGCGGACTGCATCGCCGTGTTAACTGCGTCGTTTTTTGACTGATAAATATTATTAATAAATGAAGTGCCACCGCCGAGCATTAACTGCCATTTTCCACTGTTTTTATTGGTGTTTTCCTTTTCCGTAATAGCTAACTTTGGTGAAAAAGCAATGTCTTCATTTAGTGACAAAGGATTGAGCAAAATGGGTAATGTTTTGATTTTTTTTAGTGCTAAACGTGGAACTTTTAAATGCGGGACTTTTTGGGTGACGACATTTTTTACAACTTCTTTATTATCTGTTGAAATGTTGCGTTTACTTAAATTATTATCAACGTTTTTAGGAAAATTTTCAGTAAGGTCAGTAGTAAGGGATGAAAAGATAATAAACGTTACATCTTCACGCCGTTATTTTTTCTTTACACGAGCCAAATTTGACGCGAATAACGGGTTATTTAAGGAGAATTTGGTGAAGTATAAAGGAAAAAGAACAAGTCAAGATGTAATGTTTATTGTCTTTTCATCCCTAAAGTCAGCTTGCTCATTATAATTGTTCTCTAATTTTTGAATTGGCAAAAATGAATTTTCTGATGTTGCTAATTTCTCCTCTGTTTTACTTTTTTTAGTAGGCGAAAATGGTTGAGAAGGTTTTTTATCAACATTTTTAATGGGTGAAATAACAGCCTTCTCAGCAGTTTTTTCTTGCTGAAAATTATTTTCAAAAAGCCCAAACAATCCTATGCCAATCATCAATAGCATCATCCCCAAACAGCCCGTCAGGTAAAATAATCCACGCCGCTTTCTTCGCTGCGGACGCTGAATGCCACCTTGCATATTTTCCCACGAAAATGCTGGCGTTGGGCTTAATTCTTCCGAAAAAAGGCGGTTGGGTGCTTCTTTGTCAAAATTATCTTGTTCCACTATTTTATATATTCAGGTTGTAAATTTTTGCGCAGCCAAGTTTTAGCCCGCGACAATTGAGAGCGAGAAGTTTGTGCTGAAATACCCAGTAATTTGCCCGCCTCTTCGTGACTGTAACCTTCCGATTGTGTTAAAAAAAGACGGTACGGTAGCCTTCGGGCATATCTTCGGTCAATTTCAAAAAATCTTCGAGATACAGTTTTTTCCAAATTTCGGGGGCGGTACTTTCGTGGAAATCAGTATTAATTTCAAGAATTTGCATCTTACCGTTTTTGCGTTTATAGTCAATAATTCGGTAGATAGTAATGTGGCGCACCCAAGTTTTGAGCGCACCTTTTTTGGGATTAAATCGGTCGAGTTTCATAAATACTTCACTAAAAATCTCCTGTATCATGTCTTCTTGATAGGCAGTAGGAATGAAACATTTGCGACAAATCGTATATACATACGGTAAAAGCAGTTCGTACAAATGCCGCTGTGCCTCGGGCCGTCCGTCAAGACAGGCAAGTTTCAGTTGCTTTTCGGTATATTGCTTTTTCTGTTCAGACATTAAATTATTCGCAATCAATATCTAATACCGGCACCTGAATACTGCCGGAAACTACGCCGTAATTTTCCCACTCATCTCCATCAATACTTTTTTCAAAACTCCCCGTCCACGTTCCTTTCAATTCAGAATCGGTCGCATATAAAGAGAAAAGAACAAGTCAAGATATAGTGTTTATTGTTTTTTCATCCCTTAAACACCCGCCCAAAATACCCAGCCACCTCGTCCGCCAACAAATCCTTATCCTCCTCCACATCAATTCCAGCAAGAATCGAAGCCAGTCGTTTCTTATATTCGAGTTGCATGGCACGTCCGATTTGAATGCGTTGCGCTTGCGGCGAACCTGCGCCGTGCATACTTTCGGTGAGGTAGCCGACGGCATTTCTGCCCATCGTCAGATTTTCGATAAGGCGTAGAATGCGGATGCGGTCTTCGGTTTTTACGTCCGCTTTTCCGCGCAGGTATTTATGCAACAATTTTCCAATTTCGGGATGATTCAAATCCTTTTCCGAAGGCAAAGTAGATACCAAACCACCGCCAATATCCTGCGCCAGTCGCGCCAATTCAAACGGCATTTTTGTGACGTGATGTTTGCAGACATTCGCCAACATGCTGTCGCAGATATACGCGCCTGATTTAGTTGGGTAGCCCTGATACGATGCCGCAATTCCGGTGGCATAAATCGTTTCATTTTGATGTGTCATTTCCACCAATTTATCCTTGATATGCGAAGCTTTTGGGATGCCGTTCATCTCTGCAATCGAAGCTGCCGCGCCTATCAGGACATCGCCCAAGCCCGTCTTGCACACATACGACCGCCTGTGATACGCCGTAAATCGCTCTACCAACATGGCGGCAAAATCATACTCGCCATCCATGAAAATATATTCATTCGGGATAAATACATTATCAAAAATAACCATGGCTTCCTGACCGCCATATTGAGCATTGCCCACGTCGATATTACCACCTTCCATACTTCGCGTATCGCACGATTGGCGACCATAAATATACGTAATTCCTTCTGCCGTAACGGGTACTGCGCCCACGATTGCAAACGCCGCATCTGCCTCACCCAAACGCATCGTCGGCATCACCACCATCCAATGCGAATTGATACAACCCGTTTGATGCGCTTTCGCGCCGCTAATCCAGACACCCTCATTGCTACGTTTGGTGATGTGTACAAACATATCCTTATCGACTTGCTCGTGTGGCGCAAGGCTTCTATCGCCCTTCACATCCGTCATCGCGCCGCCGACAACGTAGTTATATTGGTGCATCAAAGTCAAAAAAGACTTCATGCGACTGTGATAATTTGTTCCGTGTTTTTCGTCCATTTCAAAGGTCACAGAATAGAGTGAATTAAAGGCATCCATTCCGACACAACGCTGGAAGCAAGTCCCTGTCAATTGACCGAGTTTGCGCTGCATTTTATTTTGCAAGACCAATTCGTCTGCACTCGTACATACATGCAGAAACCGACTCACGCGCTCGCCCGTAAACGGCGAAATCACCGATGCCAATTCCGGTGCAGCCACCGCCAAGTCGTAGGTCTTCGCCAACGCATTTATTGACGGACGAATCATCGGATGCTCCACTGGTTCATCCACCAATTCACCAAACAGATAGACCTTTAAATTCCTGTCTCTAAGTGAATTAACGTATTCTTCACCCGTATTTATTTTTGTATTAACCTGAATCACCATTATAATTTTTGTGTTCGCTTATTCTCATTCAAAACCATTGTCGCATTATTTAGTCACTCACTCATTCACTCACTCACTCATTCACTCATTCATTCACTCATTCATTAGTATACGCTTGTCCGATAAATTCGGCTACACAAGCGGGTTTTTCCTGTCCTTCCAATTCAAAAGCTACTTTCAAAACGAATCGCGCACCCTTTGGAATTTTCTTATATTCGAGTAGCGAAACACGTCCGCGTAGGCGCGAATTTACGAGTGTAGCATTGGGAAAACGTACCTTGTTTAGACCGTAATTTACGCCCATCACCACATCGCCAAAACTGTAAGTATCGTAAGTGAAACGCGAGGCAAAAGATAGCACCATAAAACCATGCGCCACCGTATCTTTGTAGGGCGAATATAGCTTTGATTGCTCGCGGTCAATGTGAATCCATTGTTCATCTTCGGTCAGCGTGGCAAAGGTATTTATCTTTTCCTGTGTGATGTCTATCCACTTGGAAATGCCGAGTTCTTTGCCGATATATCCTTCTAAATCAGTGAGTTTTTTGAAATTTGTGGCATATGCTGTTTGTGTTGTCATAGTGATGAATTATTTGAATGTTGCTTCTGAAGTATCAATTTTTCGCCGCTTCTTTCATTGCAGCAAGCGCAGTAAAATCAAAGGAAGACACGCTCAAATCCCAAGCACCAACTACCGTGCGATTGATTTCATAGTCTGTAATGAAATATTTGTATTCATTGTAATTTGTCACTCTTCGTTCCAACAATTTCTTCATCGTCTGCTCCAGTTTTTCATCTGCCTTGACGTGCGTAGCCGTCATCATTAATTTTTGTTCCATATCCTCCTTTTCTCCGAACGCCCCTATATTCCAACAAGCGATACCTGCATTGATGATTTCTCGTTGCTCATCCTGTGCTGTACATGCTTCGAGTTCGTCTTTGATAAACGCCATGATTAATTCAGATAGATTATCCTTGTGTGGTGTTTTTTCACCAACTTTATGCACAACTGACTGTTTTTTAGCCTCTTCGAATAGGCTTTTAGATAGCGCAGACCGCTTATTTGGGTCTGGATGTCTCTTCTTCTTATTCTTTTTATTATTGTTATTTTTTCGATTATTTTTTGATGTAGGCATAATGTTCGATTTATTTTTATGAAAAAATTATTCTACGTGAGGAAAGATATTTTTTTGAAATATGAATTGAAATTAAAAGTCGAATCTGCCACAAAATCAAGTAGAGAAACATACAAATTGTCTTCGATTCAAATTTAGTATCAGGAACAAAATAAATGTATATTCTCGACTTGTTCTTTTTCCTTAAATATAGTGAATATTCGCGTCAAATTTGGTTCGTCTAAAGAAAAAATAACGACGCGAAGAATGTACATTTATTTAATTTCTTTCAATAAGCAAAAATAAACTCACTCGCATTCTTTTTTAGGTCGCACTGAAATATAGCCATTTTTTAATTAATTAAAATTATTTTTTAATTTATTTATTATTAAAAATGAATTATTTATAAATATTTTTTATTATAAAATAATTTAAAAATATTCTTATTTCAGCAGAACCTTCTAAAGAATTCAAAAAATCGTTACATAACCATAGCTACGGAACTATTTTTTGTGTTTTTAGAAGGGAAAAGAACAAGCATAATGGGGCAAGTTATTTTGTTTCTTTCACTTACCAAAACAAGAGCCGAAAGCATCGCATTACGGCTGCAAATAACCCACCGAACCCAAGCCCTCCACATCAGCATATTCCACTTGGTCGAGCAAAGTAGGATTGACACTCCACTCCGCCGCAATAGCCAGTACGGTACTTTCTGTAGGTAATATATTTGAAAAATCTAATGCCAATTCTGTATCGGTAGGTTTACCTTTATTGGTGAGTATCTCGCCTTCTTCACAATGAAAATGTCTTATCATTTCGCCATTCGCGTAGCGTATATACGTATACGAATGTGCGCCCTCGTGCGTAAGAAAAAATTGCGCTTCGCCGTATTCACGGCTGAGTTTTTCGAGCAGTGCTGTTTTGTCCCAAACTTCGCCCAATCCCCAGCCGACTGCCAATATCCAACTATTAATATTGGGTGTAAGAAAAACATGATTATCTCCTGCTTTTTCCAAGCCATGCGACCAGTTGGCAAGTTCGAGTTGAGTCAGACCAAGTGTAGCCGCTACTTTTTCGCGGTAGTTGGTTTTCACAGCTATCCATTGCATTTTAGAACCAAAAATGCGTGGGCTTTCTGGTGTTTTTTGATTGCGGTTAAGGTCTTTTTCCTGAAAATCAATATCCAATAACTCCTCATCTATTACGCGATTCATTTGGCGAGAAAGCACAACGCCCAAACCAACAATGAGCATGACGAATAAGAGAAATATTAACATAACAAAGGGTAAGGGATGGAAAAAGTAAGGTAACAGCCGTTTTCAAACCGCCTGTTACCTTTTATATTTCTCTCCAGACAAGAATGTCTGGATTACGATACGTACATTGTTTCTTTTACTGCTCTGATGACACGTTCTGTATTGGGTAAAAAAGCATCGACTAAAACGGGCGAATACGACATTGAAGTATCTGCCCCCGTGATGCGTGTAATAGGTGCATCGAGGTAGTCAAAGGCTTGTTTTTGCATCATGTAGGCAATCTCTGAGGAGACGCTGGCGAAGGGCCAAGCCTCTTCGAGTACCACCATGCGATTGGTTTTTTTGACCGAATTGATGAGCGTTTGGTAATCCAGCGGACGGATAGTACGCAAGTCGATGACCTCTGCCGAAATGCCTTCTTTGGCGAGTTCTTCGGCGGCTTCGAGGGCAACTTTCATCATTTTATTGTACGAAACTATCGTCACATCTGTCCCTTCGCGCTTCACATCTGCCAAGCCAATAGGGATGAGATATTCTTCCTCCGGCACCTGTCCTACATCCGAATACATCGTCTCAGATTCCATAAAACATACCGGATCATCGTCGCGGATAGCGGATTTGAGCAAACCCTTGGCATCGTAAGGATTCGATACCGAAACAACTTTCAATCCGGGTATATTTGCCAAAAATGCTTCAAATGTTTGCGAGTGCTGTTGTGCCAACTGCCCTGCCGAACCCGTACCGCCACGAAAAACAATCGGGCAGCTAATTTGTCCGGCACTCATGGAGAGTATTTTGGCAGCACTATTTATGATTTGGTCGAAGGCGAGTATCGCGAAATTCCACGTCATAAACTCAACGATAGGACGCAAGCCGTTCATCGCCGCACCTACACCGATGCCCGTAAAACCCAATTCGGCAATCGGCGTATCAATGACACGCTTTGCACCAAATTCGTCTAACATGCCCTTACTGACTTTGTAAGCACCATTATATTCAGCCACTTCTTCGCCCATCAAAAAGACGTTTTCATCACGGCGCATTTCTTCTGACATCGCTTCGCCGAGGGCTTCGCGGAATCTTATTTCTCTCATATTTGTTAGTCCATAGTCGATAATCGATAGTCCATAGTTTGGACGCAAGGTATCTTTGTTATGAAATATACTGCAAATATGGGATTTGTTTGGCAGTTTTCGGCAGGATTTTTAAGATTTTTTTGTTTTGATGTGGACAAATTGCAGAAAGTTGAAATTATTTGAGTGTGTCACGAATTGGTATGGTAAATGGAGGGGAGTTTTTTAGGTATTTGGGTGGCGTGGGTGTGGGCGGTATTGATACAATAATCACAAGACTTATTTTACTATTCAATTTGCAAAATGGTACTCAATAAAGACATTGAAAATGACATCCGCGATTGCTTCCTTGTACCTAATCATATAAAACCCCTCGTTTGAGGGGTGCAGATTAAAAATTTACTTTATACCTTTACGCTTCATTATGCGTACAAATTCCTCTGATACCATACACGTCCTCATCGTAGAGGATTCAGAACCATCAGCCACCGGATTAAAAGTGTTGCTCAAAGACTTTCCCGATGTGGAGGTCGTGGCTATTGTTGCCAATGGTATCAAAGCGCGAGAATTTCTGGTGGAGACAACCAATAAAGTAGATGTTGTGCTGATGGATATTGTCATGCAGTCTGATAGCGAAAGTGGTATCAAGTACACAAGACAGCTAAAGTGGCGATATCCAGACTTGCGCTTCATTGCCTATTCCGCTTTTGGAGACGAAAATTTAGTCAAAAAATTCTTCGATGTCGGCGGACTTGGTTTTTTGGACAAAATTGATGAGATAGACGAAATCGTCCATGCGATTACTTGCGTTCAGAACGGAGAAAGATACCTAAGTGAAAGTGTACAGAAGTATTCTGGAAGTAGTTTACATCAACTCGAAGAAAAACCGAAAAATCAATTGCTCACATCAAAGCAATTGGAAGTTTTGGAACTCCGCGCCAAAGGATTAACCAATAAAGCGATTGCCCAATACCTGCACCTCAGCGAAGAAACGATTAAATCCCACACTAAAAATATCATTACAAAGCTGGAGGCAAGCAATATGTCTAATGCCATTTATATAGCGAGTAAACTTGGACTTATATGAGCAAGCATCACAAAATACCGGATGACCTCATAGCATTTCTTAAATCTGAAAACGACATAGATAGGCTATGGAGTAAAGTTGTCGATTCTATAAAGAATAGCGAGCAAGCATTTGATATATTTGATGCTGTTATTCAATATTTTCAATCAAATAAGGAAGCCTTAAAACAGATTAAATTTTTGATTAAATGCGGAACGTTTTGTAATAATAAAGGAAACTATGAAAAAGCGCAGCAGTATCTACATCAGGCATTTGATATTATTAAAAACGGACAAGATTTTATTGATGAAAAATTTGAATGTTTGGTACTTTGGGGCTTGATACATACCAATTTGACGGAGTACAAAACCGCAAAAACATACTTTGAACAAGCTGAATCGTTATTGCCAGAGGTTACTTCCAACAAGCTCAAAGGCAAATACTACCTCAACTTAGGGCATCTGTTAAAGAAATCTGACACCTTAGACAAAGCCAAAGAAAGTATCCTCAAAAGCTTTGCATATTATCGTGCTGCCAATGACCAAAAAGGTATCATTTATGCCTATCTCAATCTCGGTGATGTACTTTTTGGAATGGGGAATTATCAGGAAGCGCTGACTTGTTTCCACAAAACCTATAAAGCAACACATCTCCCGGAATATCAGAACCTTAGAGCTTATACACTCAACAATCTTGGTTATATTTATCTTATCAATAAGCAGTACGACTTCGCCTTAGATTACTTGCAACAAAGCCTTGCACTTAAAATTAAATCTAAAGATACGGCTCACATTAATTCGGCTTATCTCAATATTGGTGACATCTACCTTCGCTTAAATGAATACCCACAAGCGATACAAGCACTCACCGAGAGCTTACGCTTGTCGCGCGAGATTGGCGATAAAGAAATATCCTGCAAATCACTGTTTTTACTCGGCGAAGTCTATGGAGAGACGGGAGAACTCACCATCGCCCACACACATTTGCAGGATGCGCTTAGTATGGCAGAGCAAGAGGGCTTATCTCAACTCACCGTGCGCGGAGCTATGCTCTTGGGCGTGTTGTACTATCGAATGGGCGAAGTAGAAAAAAGTGAGCAGCTATTGAATCGCGCACTTGCTGCACCGGACAATCAACTTGGAAAGCACCACAGAAAAGAAGCCTATTGTTACCTGTCAAAAATTCACGAAGAAAGGGGCGAACAGCTCATCGCATTACAACATTTACAAACCTATATTACACTACTCGATAGTATTTCAGACGAAACAAAACGAGATTTGCGACAATTTCATATAGAACGTGAAAAGCACCGTCAGGAAGCAGATATTTTTCAATTGCAACAGCAACTCAACGAACAAGAGCGTCATTTTTTTACCAAACAACAGCAATTACAGGAGCTGATTAGTCGAGCCTTACATCAAAATGTAGGCAGTCAACTTTCCGGTACAAAACTTCATTTACAAATACTCAAAAACGAATTACAAACATTATTGCCACCGGAACATCATGCTGATATACTTAAAAAATTCGATACCTTGATTGGTTATATTGTTGATGTGTATAAAGATACCCGCCAATTATCGCACAACCTCATCAGTGCAGAAAACTTTACAGCCAACCTACGCGACAGCCTACTCAGCCTTGTGGAGCGCGTCCGCATACAATCGGGCTTAGACATCACTTACCATGAACGGGGACTCGACCAGATTCGTAATACGACTATCAGAGCCATTTTATTGAGTGCCTTACAGGAATTGCTCACAAATATCATTAAACACGCACAAGCGACTAAAATAATCATCAATATCAAAGATACCGAAGGCACTATCCGCCTAAATGTTACAGACAACGGACGAGGCTTTGAAGCACATACCCTAACTGATGGAATTGGTCTGACAACCATTCGCAGAGATGTCGAAGGCTGTGGAGGTATATTTACGATAGCACCAATGGACGAAGGCGGTACACAAGCCTCTATTGCTATCCCGCTTTCTTAGGAAAAAGACACGCATATTTTTAAAATCACTCTTTTGGGG
>ENA-ORXT01004583-ORXT01004583.1-marine-metagenome-genome-assembly--contig:-NODE-4583-length-14170-cov-3.430710_pt1 | contig 14170 bp, 10 predicted proteins | sample MGYA00237868_ERZ511482 | MGnify/ENA metagenome assembly ERZ511482 | reverse complement strand
AGATTTGCATCTCGTGACACTCGAGCCTGACATGGAGGGTCTTGTGGTCCCCAGCAAGTTCTACGGCATCTGCGCCGCCGGGCGTCCGACCCTGTTTGTTGGCGCGTCCGACGGTGAACTTGCGCGCGAGGTCAACGAGCGCCGCTGCGGCGAGCAGATCGATGTCGACGATGGTCGTACGCTGGCCAAACGGATCGAGGCCTACGCGGACGATCCCGAGCGATGTGCGGCCGAAGGTGCACGTGCGCGCCGCTCGATGCTCGAGAGCGACACCGTCGAGCACGCGCTTGCTCGCTGGACGACGCTTCTCGGAGAACTCGAGTCGAGCCCGCCGTGACCGACCCCGAACGGCAACGGCGGCCCACGGGGGCGAATCGGCGGCGGCGCAACGTTCTGACGATGATGGTGGGCGGATTCGGGGGATTAATCGCTCGCGCGTCAAGGGCACGCTGGCCGGAGCCCGGGGACCCGCTGAAAACGATCGCGGTGCGCGAACGCGTGACGCCGACGGGCGCGTCGGGGATGGCCGCCGACGGCGATGGCTCGGCCGCATCCTACTCTCGACCGGCAATCACCCCCTTGCGCGTCGCCCCCGGACTCGAGGGCTTCGGCACATCCACCGCCGCCGGCCGCGGTGGTCAGATCCTGGTCGTTTCCACCACCGCCCGATCCGGACCCGGCTCCTACGCCGCCGCCATGGCCACCCCCGGCCGTCGGCAGATCCTCTTCGACGTCGGCGGCGTCATCGTCATGCCGCCCGGTGGCTTGCGCATCGCTCACGGACAGGTTTCCGTCTTCGGTCAGAGCGCCCGCGGTGACGGCGTCGAGTTTCGCGCCGACCCTGCCGACGGCCATCCCAATACCCACATCCAATCCAGCGACGTCTTCATGCAGCACGTGCGCTTTCGTACCGGTCCCGGTCCCGTACGAGATGGCGGCTGGTCCGCGCGAGACAGCATCAACGTCGGCAGCACCACCACTCCCGTCTCCCGCGTCGTCCTGGATCACGTCAGTGCTTCCTGGGGAACGGACGAGATCGCCGACTTCTGGGGCGGCAGCGCCGACATCACCGTCTCCAACTCTCTCTTCTACGAGAACCTCCACTCCTCCACCGACAATTTCGCGACCTCCGGGCGCGCCGTCTTTTTCTCCGACCGCTGCCGACGTATTTCGCTGCAACGCTGCGTCATCGCCGTCGGCACCGGCCGCATGCCCATGATGCAGTCCGTGTTCGACTTCGACGTCTTCAACAATATCGTGTTCGGCTACACGAAGACCGCTTTCGAGGCTCAGGTGACGAGTGACATCGATGTGCGCGGTCGCGTCGAAAACAACCTGTTCATCGACTCGCTGGACGGACGCTTCGAGATCGCGATCCTGTTGAAGGCGCACGGCGGCAAGGGCAACTACCGCATCGCGATCGGGGGCAACCGCTGTCAGCGCGGCAAACCCGGCTCGCCACTCGCGCGGGTTCGCGTCACCGACGCGGTCGGCGGAAGCGTGACAGACGCGTCGCCGGGTGACGCGCCGAAGCGTCCGCCGCGCCCCGAGAGCGTGGATCCGGAGCGGCTCGAGGCGGTACTGCTCACGCATGTCGGCGCGTCCGCGCCGGGGCGCGACGACGCGGATGCACGTGTCATTGAAATGATTCGCGCCCGACAAGGTTCGCTTGTCGATTGCGTCGATGGACAGGTCGTTACGTCTGCCAACGATGGGTGTGCGCGGAGCGTTCCTGCGGCGACGCTCACGCGCGGCGCTTCGCGACTCGGACCCGCGCCGGATTTCGTCCCGAACGACTGGAAGCGGGCCAGCGGCCTGTCGCTCGATGTCGACGCCCGTGTGTCGGACTCGAACGAGGATGGCTACCCGGACATCGAGGACTGGCTCGCCGATCTCGCCTCGCCCCGTGGGAACTGATCGTGACGTTCCTGCCCTCCTCTATTCGGCGTCTGCTAGCAGGCGAGCGATCGCTGCTCGCCTTCGGCGGTGCCTCTCAGGTCTACGTCTCGGGTCTGTCGCTTCTGTTTTCGCCTTGGGTGCTGCGTACCATCGGCCCGGAGGCGTACGGGCTGGTGGGCGTGTTCCTGATCGCCTTCGCATGGTTCTCGCTGCTCGACGCCGGGCTGACTCCGGCACTTACCCGCGAGGGCGCGCGCTTCCGCGGCGGCTCAGGCACCGCGCTCGGTCTCAGCGACGCGCGCCGCGGGCTCGAATGGGTCGTCGGCCTGAGCGCCCTGCCCCTGCTCGTGCTGGCCTGGTTCGGGGCGAACGGTGTGGCGGGACACTGGCTCGGCAGCCGCACGTTGCCGATCGAGGACATCGTGCTGTCGCTCCGTCTGATGGCATTCATCCTTTTGCTTCGCTGGTTTTCGGGCGTTCACCGGGGGATGCTTGTCGGCTTCGAACGTCACGCGACCCTGTACTGGATTGCGGCGCTGTCGGCGACCGCGCGCTTCCCCGGGTTGATGTTCTGGTTCGCCGTCGTCGAACCCGGCGCGACCAGCTACTTCGCCTGGCAGCTGCTCGTGAGTGTTGCCGAGACGATGCTTCTCGTCGTCCTCTCGCGACGCGTGCACCGCACGACGCCCTCTCCGGGCATCCGGGAGGCCGGTGCCGCTCTTGCGCGCATCGCCCGCTTCGCCGGCAGTCACGGTCTCGTGTCGCTGCTCCGTATCCTGATCACCCAGACCGACAAGGTCATCCTGGCGCAGTTGCTGCCGCTCGCGACATTCGGCTACTTCTCGCTCGCGGCGGCGGCGGCAGCAGCCGTCAATCTGATTGTCTTGCCGATCAATCAGATGCTGATGCCGAGACTGACGCGTCTGGTGGCCAACGGTGACGAGCGCGCGATGGTCGACGAGTACCGCCGCGTTACCCGGCTTACTTTTGTTTTGATTGCCACTGCCAGCGCGACGCTTGCCTGCCTCGCCGATCAGGTTCTTCTCGCCTGGACGGGTGACCCGCGGATCGTGGAGCTGACCGCCCCGGTGCTTCGCTGGTACACGATCGGCAACGCGGCGATGGCGGCAGGCGCCTTCGCCTACTACGTCCAATACGCGCGCGGACAGTTGAGGCTTCACGTCATCGGCTCGTTCGTCTTTCTCGTGCTGGTCGCACCGTTGCTGTACATCGCGGCGTCGAACGGCGGTCTGCGCGGAACGGCTCTGGTCTGGGCCGGCGCCTGGTGTCTTTACCTCGTCACCTGGGTGACTTACACCCATCGTCATCACCTCGACGGCGAGCACTGGGCGTGGCTGTTCGGCGACGTGCTGCGACCGGTGCTGCCGACGCTCGTCGTCGGCGCGGGAATCGCGCACGCTGTGCCATGGGCGGATGGACGTCCCGCTCTCGTCGCGCAACTCGCCGCCGCGACCATCGTGCTTTTAACCACCGCCGCCGTTGTCGGTGGCTTCGTGCCATCAGGACTGCCATCCCGGTCCGACCGTCTGACCCGCTCGAAGTAAGGCGGGCTTCGTCCCGGCGAAGTGAAGGCAAAGCTCCCGTCTCGCGCTCGGCATCGACGCGCACAAGCGTCCCGATCGGCGATGAATGCCACGACATCGAGGACCGGCTAGCCGGTGTCGCCCGGTCGACCCGCCTCGCGCAAGGGACGGCGCTCGAGCCGTCGTCCGACCGCACGAGACAACGCGATCGAAGGCCGCTCGATCGCCCACCACGACAGAGTCGCGAGCGCGAGTGATGCGCAAAGGACGATGACGAACAGAGTTGCGGGCGCGACGGCCTCGCTGCCGAGCAGCCGGACCGCGGCCACGAGCACGACCGTGTGAACGAGATAGAGGCTGTAAGAGATGCGCCCGAGATAGACGAGGGGAGCGCGAACCAGCCACCGTCGGGCCGCGTCGCTGCCGAGCGTCAGCAAGATGGCCAACGCGATACCCGTGACCGTCGGGAAGTGGCCGAACACCCGTCGGGACGTCGTTTCCCAGGCGTCCGGAACGAGCGCTGCGTACTGGTACAGCGCGAACGCGAATATCCACAGACAGACCCGCACGCCTGTGTTCAAACAGCCCAGCCGTTCGACCAGAAAGCGCCGATGGCGCGCGAGCAAGGCGCCGACGGCAAAGGGGTATACATGCATCAGCGTCGCGAAGTGATCGCCCGGCAATACGCCGCTGGCGTTCGCCCACCAGTGCGTACCCCGACCGAGCACGAACAACAGCAGGCAGACGACGAGGGTCTGCCACCAGCGCGCCGCCAGCACCAGCACCATCAGCAACGGAAACGCGAGCGAGATGCGCATCTCGATGACGAGCGACCAGACGACCGGAAGAAAGGCATCGTTGTCGAAACTTCCGATCAGAAGCACGTGCTCGAGCAGAAGACGCGGCGTCGGCGGCACGCTCCCGATCGCGTCGAACCACTGACTCGTTGACGTCGGAGGCGCGTGCCGCGTCGCGTACCAGAGCCCGACGGCCAACGCGACCGCCGCAAGGTACGGCGGATAGATCCGGAGCGCGCGCCGCGCCAGCCAGCCCGGGAGCGACACCGGCCCTCGAAAGAATGGCAGCGCGAGCACGAAGCCGCTCAGCACGAAGAACAGGGTGACCGCTTCGGACCCGGACCACAACGCCGAGAACGGCGGCGCCTCGGCGATGGCGACCCACAAGGGCCGTGAAGCGTCGGCCGTCATGCCTCCACCGATCCACGGCGAGACGAGCAGGCAGTGCTGGGCGACGACCGTCACCGCAGCCATGCCCCGCATCGCGTCGAGCTCCTCGAGCCGCTCTACCCCGTTCACGGACTCCTACCACCGCACATCATCGACACACACTCCGTTGCGAAGCCACCGACTGACCCGATCGGGCCACGCCGTGACCCCGCCCGTCGTACCATGACCTCTCGGTCGTCGTGGCCGGCGAAACCTACCGGATTCCGCACCGATGTCCGCTTGTTCATTCATCGAGCCGTGATCGCGTTCATACACCTGGGCAAGACCGGCGGCCAGACCGTGCAATCGATTCTCGCCGGTCAGTTCGGCGGCAGGCACTGTGACGTGGTTCCCTGGACGCCCTTGTCGAATCCGCACGCACTGGTGCCGTTCGACGCGAGCGATGCGCGTCGGCTGCTCCGCCTCTATCCGCGCCTCGCCTGCGTTTCCGGTCACCACGTCATGCCTTGGTCGGATCTCGACACCGCCTGGGAACGGACCCTCTGGTTCGCCTTCGTTCGCGATCCGGTCGCCCGCATGGCGTCCGCTTATCGACAGATGCGCCGCAGCGTACCCGACTACATGAGCTTTGAAGCCTATTGCGACATCGAGACGCACCGCGACCAGCAGTGTCGGGTGCTCGGCGGCGCGGCGTCGGCCACGCAGGCGCTGGAAACCATCGAGCGCAAGGACGTTTTCATCGGTCTTCAGGAATCCTTCGACGTCAGCCTCGTCCTGCTGCGCCGCACGCGCTGCCCGTCCCTCTCCATCGGCTATCGCTCACGCAACCTCACGCCGTCGCGTGCACTAGAGGTCGACCGTCTGGATTCCGATCGTCAGCGCGCCTTGCTCGAGGAGGCGAATCGCGAGGATCTCGTACTTTACGAGACGCTTCGTGACCGCCACGAACGGGCGTTCGCCGCGGCCGCCGACGCGGACTTCGACGACGAGGTCGCCGCGTTGCGCGATGGACGGGCCGCGGTGCGAACGGACGGCATCAGAGTCTCGCGCTTCAAGCGACGACTCGTCTACCTGCCGTCTGTAGCCCTTCACCGAGCGGCCCGACGGGTGTTCGGAGGCGCTCGTTGAACGGCGCCAGCGCGGGTTCGAAGGCCTGCCGTCGGCGAGTGGCGCGCCGTTCGTGAACGAGCGACCCAAACGCCTGCTCTTCGTCATCGACAGCCTCGGTGCGGGAGGGGCGCAGAATCAGCTCGGCCTGCTCGCTGCCGGCCTGGCCGCACGCGGCCATCACGTCGAAGTGGCGCAGTACTACCCGGACGACGACTTCGGCTGGCGTCTCGACGCGGCCGGCGTCACGCGGCACCGTTTCTCGAAACGCGACCGAGCCGGTGCGAGCGTGGCGCGTGACCTGCGCGCCCTCGTCGCTCGCGGTCGCTTCGACGTCGTGACGAGCTACATGGATCGTCCGGGCCTCTACGCAGCGCTCGCCACCGTGGGCCCTGGCCGCCCGCCTCTCGTCGTCTCGCACCGTTCGATCACGCGCTGGTCGACACTCGGAATGGCCGAACGCGCGCTGCGCCGCTGGACCAACCGCCACGCCGCACGCATCGTCTGCAATTCCCGTCACGAGTGCCGGACCTGGCTCGCTCTCCTGCCCGGGGCGGACGTCCGCAGCATCTGGAACGGCTTGCCGGCGGCAGACGGGAACGACGACATGCACGCCAAACCCGACGTACGAACCGAAGCTAGCGGAGCCACGCTGCAATCCGACGACGCCCGAGCAGCCGTTCAGCCAGAAGCGGCCGACCTCACCGTTGACGACGGCGACACGCTTTTGCTGTGCGTCGGCACGATCACGCCCGACAAGAATCTTGAATCGTTGATCGATGCCCTCGTTCTCGCCCGGGAGAGGGGGAGCCGCGGCGTCCGGGTGGCCTGCCTCGGCGCACCCAAACAGACCCTGCCCCGCGACGTCGCGTACGACGCACGCCTGCGCGCCCGGGTCGCAGCCGCTGGACTTGGTGACAGCTGGCGCTGGCTCGGACACCGTGCCGACCCTCGGCCGTGGTACGGCCGAGCCGACGCGCTCGTGCACGTGGCCCGCACCGAAGGTCTGCCGAATGTCGTCTGCGAAGCGCAATGCGCCGCCCTGCCGGTACTGATTGGCGCGGTGCTCGATCATCCTCTGATGGTCGAGGACGGTGTCAGCGGTATGCTCTGTGATCCGAATGACCCAGCCTCGATTGCCACGGCGATCGAGCGTTTCGTCGCCCTCGACGACCGCGCCCGGGCGAGCCTCGGCCGCGCCGCACGGCAACACGCCGAGAACGCCTACTCGATGACGCGTTTCCTCGACGAACACGAGCGCCTCTACGACGAGCTGACGTCACCGGGAACCGGCGCGACGGGCTAGCGCCGCTCGCCGAGCAGCAGATCGAAGAAGCGTGTGACGCCGACCTCGATCGCGTTTTCCTTCTCGATCTTATGCCGTGCAGTGGTGCCGAGGCGCTCGCGAAGGGCCTCGTCGCCGAGCACTCTCGCCAATGCATGTTCGAGCGCATCGCTCGACCGAGGTGGTACGAGCAGACCCGAACGTCCATCGTCGATGACGTCCGGCGCGGCCCCGACATTCGTCGAGACCACGGCCAGACCGCTCGCCATCGCCTCCAGCAAGAGGTTGGAGAGGCCCTCGGCATGGCTGGGCAGCACGCAGACGTGGCTACGGGCGAGCAGTTCCGCCTTTCGCGCGCCACCGACCCATCCCTCGAAGCGGACGTTGGCGAGTCCGTCGCGTCGCGCCGTGGCGCTGACCCCCTCGAGCGCGTCCCCACCACCGCAGACGATCAGCTGGTAGGGCGGGACGTCTGCACGAGCATTCAGCGCGGCCGTCGCCGCCAGAAGTTCGTAAATGCCTTTCTCGCGAACCACCCAGCTCATGAACAGTACCGTGACGACGGCGAAGCGATCAGCTGCGGGGCCGACCGGGTAGGCGTCGACGTCGATCCAGTTCTGCACCACGGCGAGCGCGTCCGGCGTCTCCGTGTACCGAGCGTAGAAGTCTCGCCAGAAGATGCTCTGGCAGAGGACGGTCTCGCTCGCGGCGAAGACGCGCCGCGCGAACCGCGCCATGCGCGGGCGGGAAGGCAGCTCGTCTAGCAAAAAGCCCGAGCGGGGTGAGAACAGCACACGCACACCGCCTCGCCGGGCGATCAGCGCCATCAGCCCCTTCTCGTAAAAAGACCCGCCGTGTGCCGCGAAGATGACCGCCCGGTCCACACGACCGAGCGCGACAAGACGCGCCACCCTGGCCACCCTGACGAGTGCCGGACGCGCGCGTGCGAAAAAGGAGCGCTCGAGGTTCGTCGTTGCCGTCGTGTCCACGAGGAGCCAGTCGACCTCACGCGCGCGATTCGAGGCGAGCAGCGTGCGGCAGGCGAAGGTAATCCCACCCGTCGTGCCGTCGGCGCCCGTCGACGCGAACGCGCCGACGAACAGCACGCGCGGCCGCTTCATCCGGAGGTCGCGACGGAAGACGAACGCCGCTTGCGTCGACGTCGGCGACGCTGGACGAGCGCCTCCGCCCCACCGATCAGGCTCTCGGAATACGTGTCACTCAAGAGTTTCATGCAAGCCAGCATGACGAAGGGCATCAACATCTGGAACTTGTGCGAGAAAGTCACCAGGGCAAGATCGAAAAACATCTGCGAAATGAGGAAGAATCCGAAGAACAGCACCATGCGCAGTGTCGGAAGACGCAACAGTGCCAGCGCGATGAGGCCGTACACCGCCGCCATCATCAGCATGCCGATGACGCCGACCGACGAGAGCACATCGAGGTAATTGTTGTGTGAGTAGCCGCCGTTCTCCGCCTCGAACGTGGCGAGGCCCGTGCCGATCAGCGGTTCGGTCAGGAACTGACGATACGCCGCACGCGCGAGCGCTGCGCGGTCTTCGACGCTGTCGTCCGTCTCCTCGACCGTTCCCTCGAGTCGCCCGAACACGACTTCGCTGACTTCGGACAGCGTGAAGTCGGTGCCGACCTGGATCTCGGACGTGTCGACGGCGCCGAACAGGAACAGGGCGACGCCGAGCGCGATCGCCATCGGCGCAGCGAACAACGGGCGCAGGAAGGAGCCCAGTACGATCCAAACAGCCAGCGGCAGGGCGATTGCGAGCGCCGCCCGTGAACCGGTCACAAAGGCGACGAACAGCACCACCGCTCCGAGCACGAACAGCACGGCGATTTCCACCATGCGGCCGGCAGCCGGCACGCGGCGAGAGGGTACGGAGCGCACGTGCAGATAGATGCCGAACAGCGTGGCGGCGCAGATGTAGCCGAGGAGGTTCGGCTGATTGACGGTACCGCCGAAGCGCGTTGACGTTCTGTCCATACCGAGGTTGCCGAGATCGACGATGCCGAGGGCCATCAGGAGGTTCAGGACGATCCCTGCGTAAAGTCCGGTGAAGAACGCGATCGGGATGCGAAAGCGGACGATCACGTTGTAGACGACGACGATGTTGAGCAGAATGAAAGCGATCGTCCTCGCCCGTGCGGCGGAGAAATCAGGATGCGTCGACCAGGTGATGGAGACGGCGGCGAACAGCACGAGCGCGGCGTAGGCAAGTATCGGCGGCGGAAGCCGCGGAACGCTCGCCGTCGCCGCGGCGTAGATCGCGTAGCTCGCCGTCAGCGCGCCGCCGGCGACGTAGAGCAGCGGGCTGTAAGTTCCGTTGTCGAAGGCGACGAGCGCAAAGGCGTAGAAGCCAAGCACTCCCCGGAACCAGAGCGTGATGAGCGGATGGGCTGCGTTCATGATCGATCTCTCGTTCGGCGGGCGGCGGCCACCGGCTCAGAACTGGAAGTAGATGAATTGCTCGAGGGGTCGGAGGAACAGAAACAAAAGCAGAAGTAAACCTGCCGTCACGAGCGCTTCGCCGGCTCCCGCGATCGAAGGGGTACGCGCCCGCACGATCGGCCAGACTCGCCAGACGACGCTCGTGATAATGAAGCCGCCGCAGGTCAGTGCGGCGACCAGGTAGGCGTTCTCGCGCATGCCGAGCGACAGCCAGTCGCCGGGAACGAGAAGACGCCCGTAAAGCGCCAACGCCTGCTCGACCGAATCCGCTCGGAACGGGATCCAGGCGAGCATGCACAACCCGAGCGTCAGCACGCGTCCGCCATGAACCCGCAATGCGCCGGGCAAACGCTCGCGCCAGGACGTCGACCAGCGATAGCCCGCGATCAGCAGTGCATGATAGAGGCCCCATAACACGAACGTCCAGGCAGCACCGTGCCAGAGCCCCATGATCGCCCAGGTGGCGAACAGCACCGCGACCGACGGTGTGCGCCGCAAGGCGACCTCTCGCGGCCTGCCCGCGCTTGCCTCGTCGGCCTGGCCGAGCGTCGGTGCGGCTCGATCACCCGCAATGACGAGCCCCCCCGTGGCGCGGCTGCCGCTCGGGCGGATCCCGGCGAGCGGCAGATACAGATAGTCCCGTATCCAGCTCGACAACGAGATGTGCCAGCGGAGCCAGAACTCGCGCGGGGACGTGGCGGCGTAGGGGAAGTCGAAGTTTCTCGGGAGCCGGATGCCGACAAGCAGGGCCGATCCGATCGCGATCTGCGAGTAGGCGGCGAAGTCGAAATAGATCTGGAAGCCGAACAGGAACGCGAGCGTCAGCACATCGGCTCCGCCGAGCGACGCCGCCCCTTGGGCAAAGCCTGCGTCGACAAAGGGGGCGAGGTTGTCCGCCCCGACCGTCTTCAGGACAAGCCCTGCGACGATCCAGCGAACGCCCTCGATCATTTCCCCCGGGAGTGGCCTCTGCGGCCCCTTCAGTTGCCCGAGCAACGTGGCCGCGCGCACGATCGGTCCGGCGACGAGTTGCGGGAAGAAGGTCACGAATACGAGATAGGCGAGCCAGTCGCGCTCGGCGTCGATGTGCCGACGGTAGACGTCGACGGTGTAGCCGATCGTCTGGAAGGTGTAGAAGCTGATGCCGAGCGGCAGCAGGATGTCCGGGCGCGGAAGTACGATCGAAAGGCCGGCGAGCTCGAGCGCCGCCTGCACGTTGCCAAGAAAGAAGCCGGTGTACTTGAACAGGGTGAGCAGTCCGAGGTTGGCCCCGAGACTGGCCATGAGCCAACGCTTGCGCGTCCGCGCATCCGCGCTCGCCGCGATGCCTCGAGCGGCGACGAAGTCGATGCTCGCCGACAGCACCATCAGCAGTGCGAAGTCGACGCGCCAGAATGCGTAGAAGACAAGGCTGGCGACGGCGAGCAGTGCGAGCCGCGCCCGTCCGGACAGGAGCCGGTGCAACAGGACGACGAGGCCCAGAAAGACGACGTAGGTGAGCGAGTTGAAGATCAACGCACGGCAAGCCAGTCGGCGAGCGCGTCGGCGAGCACCGCGTGTCCACTCGCCCGGAAGTGCATGAAGTCGATCTCCGCGCTCGTCTTTCCGTCCAGTCCGCGCAGCCCGGTCAAGCCCCAGTGCCGGGCATCGACAAGAGAGCCGAGGTCGGCGAACTTCGCGTCGTTCTGCTCGGCGAGCGCACGCGCGTCGGCGATGAAGGCCGCGTATTCGGCCTCGTCGTACGGCAGCGGAACATCGTCGCGTATCGGCGCGATGTACACGCGCACATCGAGCCCGCGACGGCTGGCGCTCGCGACGAGCGCGGCCAACGCAGCCATGTTTTCCGCGTAGCGCACCGGGATCAGACGCCGCGTGCTGGAAGCGGTGATGCCTAGCGCTCTGTTTCTCGCGGCGTAAAGACCGAACAGGAAGCGCGAGCGGTATTCGCCACGTCGTGCCCAGAGATCGCCCGACGCCGACAATCGGCTCTCTAGCCACGCTTCGCTGTCGCGTTGCCAGCGTCCCGAAGGGTTATCCGCGACGGGCGTCGCCAGCGCCGCGTACCGCTCGAGCAGCGTTCGTCCGATCGCCGTTCGCTCAAGTGCTCGGGCGGTGACGGGCTCGGCCAGCAGCTCGACGATCCCGTCGCGAAGCCCGCTCTCGCGAAGATCGTCGAACACGAGCGGCAGGAGAAGCGTCTCGAATGGCAACGGCTTGACCTGCTCCCCGGCTGTCGCCCCGGGTGTCGAATCCGGCACCACTCCGGAGCGTGTCACGGTGAGCGCTTCCGCGAGCGCCTCGAACAGCACGTAGTGCTCCTGCAGATTCGCGTTTGGCTGACTGAAGACGATCAGATCGCGCTCATCGTCGGCCAGCGACGCCTGCAGGACGCTCGCCGCGCCCCGTTCCCCTGGCACGAGCTGGTTGACCGCGTGCAGCTGGGAGTTTCCGAGCCACAGCACCGCCGGCTTGCCGCCGCGCTCGATCAGTCCGTCCAGGCAACGGTGTGCGTCGCGCGCGTCGCGGCAGTGTACCGACGTGCCGTCACGCGTCGCGTAGTAGTCTCGCGTATCGGCCCCGGCCGCCGCGGCAGCTTCGAAGTCCGCCGTCGGGAGCCCGGCGAGGTAGATCATTCCGGCCGCCGCCAGTAGCACCCCGGCGCCAAAGGCGATCCGCCCTCTCCACACATATGACCCGGTACCCGCGGAAGCTGAGCTTGGGCGTTCGGACAGATTCATCGGACAATCGACCGCGTCACCGAGTGACGAGCCGGTTCTCCATGACCAGCACGTCCATGTTGGTCCTCAGAAAACAGTCGAGTGCCTGCTCGGGCGTGCAGACCACCGGCTCGTTCTCGTTGAACGACGTATTCAGCAACATCGGCACGCCGCTGATCGCCTCGAACGCAGAAATCAGACAGTGATAACGCGGATTGGATGTCGCCGAGACGGTTTGCAGGCGACCCGTGCCGTCGACGTGGGTCACTGCCGGTATGCGTTCGCGGCGTGCCTCTCGAATGCGGAACACCTGCATCATGAAGGGCACGTCCGCGTCCTGTTCGAACCAGTCGTCGACCGCGTCGCGGAGCACCGACGGTGCGAACGGGCGGAACGACTCGCGCCGCTTGATCTTGAGATTGAGGATGTCCTTCATATCGGCGCGTCGCGGGTCACCGAGAATGGAGCGATTGCCGAGCGCTCGCGGCCCCCACTCCATACGCCCCTGGAACCACCCGATGACGCGCCCGTCGGCAATTGCCGCGGCGACCTCGCGGCAGAGCATCTCCTCGTCCTCGACGTGTCGAACGGTGCAGCCACCGGCGGAGAGCTCGTCGCCTCTCGCATCAAGCGCGGTGACGACCGCGGCGTCGTCGAAGCATGGGCCCCAGGCGGAATGCGTCATCGCGAAGCGTCGCTCGCCACCGAGCCGATGCCAGGTGGCGAGAGCGGAGCCGATCGCCCCCCCGGCGTCACCAGCGGCGGATTGCACATAAACCTCGCGGAACGGTGTCTCGAGCCGGATCTTGCCATTCGCGACCGAATTCATGCCGCATCCGCCAGACACGCATAGCGCATCGACGCCGTACTCCGCGTGCGCACGGTTAAGAAGGTGGAAAAAGGCTTCCTCGTACATCTTCTGCACCGAGCGGGCGATGTCGTGGTGGCGCGCCTCGAGTGGCGCTTCGGGGGAACGTGCCGGGCCGAGCAGCGTCTCGAGCGCCGGCGAATAAAGCCGCGACACCGACGGGATGACCCCGTCCCAGCCTTCGGTCACGTTCTCGCGATGGTGGACAAACAAGTCGAGGTTCAGTCGGTAGCCGCCGTCGGGCTGCAGCGCGACGATCTCGCGCATCGCGTCCATGTGGGCAGGCTTTCCGTAGGGCGCGAGTCCCATGACCTTGTATTCGTCGCCGTAGTGCGGAAAGCCGAGATACTGGGTCAGAGCCTGATAGAAGATCCCGAGCGAGTGCGGGAAGAGCACGCGATGATCGACGGCGATGTCGGACCCCTTGCCGAGTCCCCACGCGGCGCTCGCGAAGTCTCCGAAGCCGTCGACCGAAACGGCGACCGCCTCGTCGAAGGGGGATACGTGGAACGTCGAGGAGAGGTGCGCGAGGTGATGTTCGACGGCGTGATAGTGGCCGCCGAACGGTGTGCCGGGGAAGGCACTCGCGAATCGCTCGGCAAGCGAGTCTCGCTTCCGGCGGTTCCGGAGCTGACGGGCGATCATCGCCGGGCTCAGGCGGTTGCGTACCGCGTAGAGCGCCTTCTGACGCCGATTCGCCCGCGAGTCCTGATTGATCGCGACGTGCTCGACGTCGGCCAGGGTCAGACCCGCCTCGGCGAGGCAGCTCGCGATGGCCTCGCTCGGAAAGCCGGCCCAGTGTTTGACCCGTCGAAAGCGTTCCTCCTCGGCTGCCGCGACGAGTTCGCCATCGACGATCAGCGCTGCCGCCGAGTCGCCGTGGTAGGCGTTGAGGCCGAGAATCACCATCGTGGTCAATACGCTCGCGTCCGAATCGGGAAGGCCGCCCACGCGGCCCGTGCATTGTGACGCAGCGCCGGAGGCGGCGGTGCGCAGCCTCTCACAAAGAGGTTCGTCCTGCCCCGATTCTCCCCACTCGCCCGGGATCCGCATCGAGCCAGGCCTGCACCATCAGCACGTTCCACAGGTCGTCCGGGCG
>ENA-ORXT01004581-ORXT01004581.1-marine-metagenome-genome-assembly--contig:-NODE-4581-length-14172-cov-7.922242_pt1 | contig 14172 bp, 11 predicted proteins | sample MGYA00237868_ERZ511482 | MGnify/ENA metagenome assembly ERZ511482 | reverse complement strand
CCCGCGGGATGGGGGGGGGGCTCGTCGCCGTTGGCGAGAAGCTGCAAGCCGCCGGTGGATCCCCGACGGCGGTGTCGGCCGCCGCCGCAGAGGCGGTGTGGGTGCCAGAGGGGGGGGAGGAGGTGGTCTGAGGGAAGTATGGGGAGAAGACCGGGACGGGTGGGGGGATGGGGAGCGACAGGGGGCTAAACGGGGGAAAAGCTGGTTTGCTGCTATTCACGACGGCCACACGGTCTCAGCCACTGCATTGGAGCATGCAAAAAGTAAACGCCTTGATACCTGTGCATGCCCGCACCCCCCGAGGGACGCGACTGACGTGGGCGGTGGTGAGCCGCCGCTACCTAGACAGAGAACCGCCACCCTGGCACGGGGCACCGATAGTGAGCCACTGCCCCCGCGCGCGGCACCGTCAGCATCACGGAGGCACGAGTCCCCCATAAGGCAGCTCTAGTCGACGGCCCGATGCAACGCGACCAGCGGTCAGCAGCCAGCCAGCCACGCATCAGCGCGCAACGGCTGGTGCTCCCCAGTGAATACCGGCAGGCGGTGGTGAGGCACCAGCCCCCGCTAACATGACTCCGTCTAGCGGTTGCGGAGACAACCGATGCGCTAATTGGCGGCGGTCGCATCCACACGCCCCCGTCCCCTCCTGCGACTCACCGCCATCCGGATCCGGCCGCCCGCGCCGGGCACCGTCGACGCGGGGCTTCAGGCAGGAAACTAAACAAGCGCCAGCCTCCTAGAGCGGTGAGATGGACAGGGACACAGGAACAAGGGAGGAGGGGGCAAACAGTACCACGCACAGGGACGCGCCTCAGACGCACGCGGGGAGCCCACGGGCAGGGCTCACCGTGCCTGGCTGCAAGACGGCTCACCGTAGCGGCGGCCACTCCTCTGCCGCGGCCGTCGCTGTTGCCGCCTCCATCGATTGTCAGGCGGACATGTCTGTCAGCAGGCGACGACGGCGAGCCCCCGCCCATGCGGACCACCCACAGCCAGCCACTGTAGGGGGAAACAGCGGACCGCGGCGGGAGACGGCGGTGTCGGCGGGCGCGGCCGCCGCCGGTTCGTCGCGCGGCGGTCCAAGTGCGCTCCTTCCTACCGCCAACACTGGGATCACGGCCCCGCCGATAGCGGCTAGTCGCCCGCTGCCCGAGGCCAGCCGACGAATGCAGCAGCAGCGACGAGGTGAGGAGGCCCGCGCAGCGCAGAGACTACTAGCCGCGTCACGTGCAGACAGCGCCCGACGATGTCGCGTCGGGGGCGCTGTAGCGCGGTCGTTGGCAGTGGGGGCCGCCTGGCCCACTGCCGCTGCAGGCACCCGGCGCACGACGGTGCCACGGCTCCGGCGTGTGCCCGCGTGCCGAGTCGTTTCTTGCCAGCCGCTAGTGACAGACTTACAGCAGTGCCGCACTGCTTCCTGCTGTCAGCCGCCAGGCAGTGTGCGACGCTGATCTTTGCATAGCGATTGGCTGGGGTTCACGTCGGTTGCGAAAAATTTCTGAGCGGTGGGCGGCCCTGCCCACCACTCGTTGAGGCACCCCCTCAAAAAGGGGGCCCTCGCTGCAGCGTGGCTGACACTAACCCACTGCCTGAGACGGCGGCACGCTCACTGTCGGTTTTTTAGGCGGCGGCGGCGGCCGCGTGGCTCGCCGCCGCCCGCGGCGGCACGTTCGGCCGGGCAGGCAAACTCTCGCGTCGGGGACCACGCACACCCACGCGTGGGTGTGACGACGGACGACCTTGGCCGCCAGCACCGCTGCCGTCGGGGCCTCCCTCTGCGGTGACCACCTCGCTCCGGCCGCTGGGCTGTCTCTGTTGCAACTGCCGCCGCTGCCACCACCCAAGTCGTCGCTGCTGGCGCTGCTGCTGCTATTACCGCCTGGGCTGCTATTACCGCCTGGGTCGGCCGCGGCCGCGACGACCGCCGCCGGCGCCACCGCCGGCGCCGCCGCTGCTGCCGCGGTGACCGGCGCCACGCCGTCGCGGTGAGGGGGGGGGGGGGGGGTGTCGCCAACTTGCGACGCGTTGCCCGACGTGCTGTCGCCCCCGCGCCGGTGGTGGTCGATTGTGTCGCTATTGCTGGGGCGTGACCACCGCCGCTGCCAGGAGCGTGGCGTGCGGCAGCGGCGGTGGGGGGAGTGGGGGCATGCGTCGGTGCGTGCGGTATTGAACGGCGTGACAGGCATTTGCCTGGAAGGTCGGGTGAGGCTGTTTTTTCGAGCGCTTGACTGCCGGTCTACCAGCGTCGGCTGTGCAGGGGGTGCCGACGCGTCCGACTCTGCCCCGGCGCGCCAGGTGAGTTACGGGTGGCAGACGCTCAGATCGTCAGCGGCTGTGCGTCTGGACGCTTGTGCGCGAGAGTGTACGTGTTCCCCAGGTGGCGGAGGAGGGACGCTCACCAGGGAGCGAGCGAGTGGCGCGACGAAGTGAGACAGGCAAGCCAGAGTGGAGCAAGGCGGATGTGCGCCCCCACCGCCCGACGTGCGCGCCACCCTCTGCCCAAAGTGCACGTGGTGAGCGTAGCCGCCCGCGAGTCCCGGCAGCGTGACGGGTGGTTGGCGCGCCGGCAACGCGGACGGCGCTGCGCCGGCACCGAGCTTGCGCCGGGCTGACGGTGACGTTTTGGCCTCCATGGGGGGCTTGCCCCTCGGGGGCGTGCCGTCAACGTTGCCGCCTGTCGGGGGAGGCGGCGGTGGGGGTGTGGGCAGCGGCAGCGGCGGCCGCGGCGATGGGGGTGACGGCGGGGGCGACACCCCCAAGGGGGGCTCCCGCCTTTCGTCGCGGTCCGTATCGCGGACGCGCGGCGGCTTGCGCGGCGGCGGCGGCGGTCCCGGGCGGATGCGGTTTCGGCGGTCTCTGGCGGGCGCCGCCGCCTGCGCGCTGCTCTTTTGCGCGGGCTCCCTCGTGCTCGTTGTGCGGTACGGCTCGCCCGACGCGCTCGGCTACGTGTCGGCCCCCGCCGGCGGGTCGTTGTGGGGAGGCGGCCGCTTGGCAGGGCTGTTGCAGGGGTCCACCGACGCGGCGGTGTCGTCGCCGTCGCGCTCCCTCTTTTTCGATGTGGGGGGGAGGCGAGGCGGCTGGGGCGCCCGTGTTGTGGGCGCCTCGGTGGAAGAGGAGGGGTCGGCGGGCGTGGAGGCGGACGCGTCGGGGGAGGGCCCTGCGGATGCGCGGTGGGGCGTGGCGGCTGGGGGGGTTGGGGGGCGGGGGGGCGAGCCGCCAGGCATGGACGAGGCAATCTGGGGGGCCGACGCTCAGGCGGCGCATGCACTCCACCAGCGGTACAAAGTGCCGCGGCGGTTGTTGCGGCGGCTGGACGTGGCCGCGTCGGGGCGGCTGCTGCGCTTGATGGACGCGGCGGCGGCGACGGCGGCGGCACGGGATAACCCATCGACGGCGGCGGACGGGTCAGCCGCCGCTGGCAGCGACGCGTCTGTGTCATCAGCGTCGTTGGCGTCCACGTCTGTTCGCAACGCGGACGCGAAAGGCGCGGCGGCTTCGGCTGGGACGGGCGGCGAGTCGGCCGCCGTCCCCGCTGTGGTGGCTCTGCGCGTCGACGCGGCAACGCTCACCGCCCGGCTTCGCGCGCTGGCCACCACGTTGGTCTTTGCGCGGCATGCGGGCCGTGTCCCAGTGCTCCTTTGGCACGTGACGGATGCCTTCCCCTACCCCTTTGAGGCGGTTTTCCCTTCCGGCCTGGGTAGCGACGACGACTTGGTCGCCGTCGACGTTGTCTCCCGGGCGGGCGCGTATGGCATGCCGCTGTGGCCGGCTGCGTCGGGGCGGCAAGTCAGCGGCAACCTGAGCATCAATGGCGGCATGCGGCTGACGCGGCAGCCGGGCGTCGACGTCGAAGACGCGGACGATTGGGCTGAGCTCAACACCGAGGTCGTCGACCAGCACGGCGTTGGTGCCGATGCTATCGGCGGCGCGGCTCCGCCCTTTGCGCCGGGCGTCAAGCCATCGCGGCGGCTGACGCTGACGGCTCTGGTGGTGGAGCCCGCACGCGCGTCGCGCCACCTCATCCTGCGTTCGAACGATTGGCTCGACTCGGAGTACGCGCCTCTTTCTGAGGCTGTGGAGGGCCTGTGGGCACGCGTGATGGGCCCCTCGGCAGGCGCCAGGACGACAGCGAGGGCGGTGACGACGACGTCGAGGAGCACCAGGAACCGCCTTCGCAGCTTCCTGCGGCGGCCGTGGACGGCAATGGCCGGGCCGGAGCGGGACGGCCCCCGCGTCGCCGCCGGCTTTCTTTCCGAGTGGACGGCTTTCGTGGAGCGCTTTGTTCGCCCGTCCCTGTCCAACGCGGATGTGTACCGGCTGTTGCACGACCAGCACCATGTGCCCCACGTGTTTCTCGACGGTATGCAGCCGCTGATGCGGCGGCGGTTCGTCACGCGCCTCCAAGAGGCGGGCGCGGAGCAGATGGACAAGTACACGGCGCAGGTCGCCCGCTTTGACGCGGCGGCCGTCAACCAGACCAAGCAAGCGGAGGATGCGGCGGGGCCGCGGCCAACGCCACCGCCCTCCCCAAAGGCCATGTTTGTCCACACCCAATACGGCCTCGGCAATCGACTACGGGCGTTGGGCTCGGCACTCGCCTTTGCCCGCGCCGCCGGCCGGGTGTTGGTGCTGGTATGGGTGCCCGACGCGCATCTACAGTGCACGTTTGCGGATCTCTTTGTCAACGACCTGGTGTGGCAGTCGGAGCTGTCGCTGACCTTCCCCTTCCGAGAGGATGCCACCTACCGGGTCGACGCCCCCCTCCGCCGCATCCGCAAGTACTCCTTTATGCGGCACAACGCGACGCATGTGCTCGACCCCAACCGGGTGGCGGTTGCCAATGATAGGCGCCACCACCTGTACGTATCGACCGCGTACGTCATCCGCTCGCAGCTGACGCCTAACATTATTGCAATGGACTCACCCTACTGGGCCGCCCTCCGCTCCCTCATCCCCGTACCGCCGGTCCTCCGCCGCGTGGAGAGCGTGCAGGCGCGGGTCGACTCGTCCCTCTCCCCCGGGTCGGCGTCGGCAGCCTCCTCGGGGGCGACCCGCGGGCTCGCCACGATGGTCGGCGTGCACATCCGCTCCCGCTCCATCTCCACGGACATTACGGGGGTGACCGCCGCCGACTACTCGCCGACAGCCGCAGCCATCACCGACTACTGGCGGTCCGTGACCGGGGTGTCCACATTCCTGACGCGCATGCGCGCGGCGCCGCTGAGCGTACGCTTCTTTGTGGCGACCGACTCGCCGGGTGTGTACGACGCGCTCGTCGAGGAGCTCGACGCGTCCCGGGTGGTGCGGTTGGAGCGGCCGCCGTGCCCAGACCGCACGGCGGCGTGCGTGCAGTTGGCATTGGCTGACCTAGTTGCGCTGTCCCGCACGCGCCTGCTGCTCGGCTCCCACTGGTCGTCCTTTTCCGAGGCGGCTGGGCGGTTGGGAAACAAGCGCCTGCTACTAGCGGGGCTCCACTTTGGGCGGCCACGGCGAGCGCCACCGCGGCAGTCGGGAAGAAGGCCCAGGTTATAAACGGGTTGCGGCGGAGGTGCTGAGAGGAGCGGGAGACCAGACTGGTCGTGTTGAAGAAAGCATGTGTTCAGGAATGTGAGCGGCGGCTGGTGGAGTAAACAAGGTGGGGTCGCGAAATCGCGCCGGTCAAGAAGACACACGGTAACACTGTTGCCTTCGTCGGCTCGCGTTGACCTTGAGGACATGGGGGCACACACCTCACGTCTTGTTGTTTGGTCGCATCCTGGCTGGACCCAAACGCCTCCCCAACAGATCGGACCAAACATCATTTACAACGTCCCAGTGTCTTCTTGTCGAATCGAGCTGCACATGACGATGCCTCTTTCATGCGTCAGGTGTGATCATGTTCCGCTGAGTGACATTGCTCGAGCGGTGGAGCGTCTGCAACGTCTTGCTCCGGTGGAGTTCTTATTGCATTGGTTCTGCCTACATGGGCAGACAACGTGCATACAAATACGCACGTGCTTGTTTTAGTACGTGTGTGTTGTGCTGGGGAACGCATGCTCGTGTTCATCCGGGCTGTGATATCATGAGCTCCACCGCTTCCGTATTGCACCGTGTTGCAGACAACTATGAACTACAGCAGATGACGGGCCAGGACGCACCCAGTTCAAACCAATTGCTTCCGGTCTTCTGACGATGAGCCCGTGAGGCCGGTTGAGGTGATACGCTCCTGGAAGAGAAACCAGGATATCAGAAAAGAAGAAGAGAAGACGCGGCTTCTGAGCATAGGGTTCCCTTTCTCTATCGGCCAACAGAGCCTGTCTGTGACTCTCAGTTCAACCAAGAAGTAGAGGAACATCCCTCTTGTGGCTGGCCAAGGACAACGTTGCCACGCGATCCAACAAAAAAAGAAGACCTCCCAGATCTGGGTGAAATAGTGGGCGATAAACGCCCCTCGGCTGGGCAGGCAGTAGTATGTAAGAGTCAAATATTTTGATGCCGATCCCCTCTATTAGCCCCCTTTGCTCCAGTGAAAGGTCCGGGATTGTCTTGAGGATTCCAACCATCATCAATTACCGCTCAGAGAAACCACTTGGCATCTTCGTTGCAGAAGGACCTTGCTGTCAGCGACCGTCCTATCGCCCACACGTCAAGCTCTGTTCCTGGCGCTCGCTCACCTGCACCGCCAGCGTTGGTGGTGATGAGCCGGCGTCAACCTCACTCCGCGCCTGGTTCTCTTCCCCAAGCGCTTGTCAGGAGCCCCTCCTTGGCTGGCCGGGGCGGCCGCCAAAGTGTGGCGTGCTGTCTGGCTCTGACATCGGCCGCCGGTTGCCCTGACCTCTTCACCTAACCATCAATATTCTTGCTACTCCCACTCTGCTCTTCCGGCTCTCTCGGTCTGGTGTGTTGGTTCACCGCCCACGGGCCCACGATGGCGAGCTCCCGGGGTGGCGCCTCCTGGGGCGCCACCGGATGGGGTGACGATGACGAGTGGGAGGATGTGGACGCCGTGGCGACGGTCGCCACGACGGCGGCCGTGGCGCCAGCAAAGGCGGCGGTCGCGCCGACAAAACCACCTTCACTGGTAGAACTACCTGTGCCGCCGACATCGATGGCCTCGGACGCAGCGGCTGACCGCAATGGAGCCTCGGAGGAGAGGCGTACTGCCGAGGACAACGCAGCGCGGCCTCCCGCTGTGGTCGTGGGAGAGACGGTACGTGATGCTGCTGCGGTGGTCTTGTTTGCATGTACGGCTGTCGATGTTGCAGCGTTTCTTAGACATGAGACATGGTAGTCGCCGTGCTCTACTTGAATGAGCGCCAGACATGGTGTGTGTGTGCCTGCCTGAGCTCTCTGCGTCGTTTGGCGGCGGTGGACGCGACGCAGACGTGCAGGGGCTGCTGAGCCTCAGCACACTGACCATGCCCAAATTCTGTGTTCTCTATGCTGCCTTGCGTGTGGGTACCTTGCCCGGTCCGTGCACATGTGCTGCTGCCGCGTCCCGCCCCGTCCTGTTCTGCGTTTGTTTAGGATGAGCCCAGACCACAAGACGATTCTTCCGCGCCCCGTTTGGCTGAACCACCCGTTCCACCTGCGCCCGAGCACCAACATTCGGTCGATTCGCCACGGGGTGGGGACACCTCTGGCGGTTCCGCGGGCCTTTTCACCCCCACCGCACCTGTGGCGCTGCCGTTTGTGGGTTCCCCGGCGGGTGCATCCCCCGATATCTCCCCCGCGTCCAACGGGGCCCTGACCCCATTGACGGGTGCCTTGACTTCTGGGGCCGATGCGGTGGTGCTGCCCCCCCCTCCCCAACCCCCTCCGTCAGCTGTGTCGGCCGCACCTGCCCCCGACGACGCCACATCGTCCGCCGCAGCCGCGGCCACGGAGGCCATGCACGCGGCGCTCGCACGGGCGGAGCGGGCCGAGACGGCGGCTGCCGATGCGGCGCGGCGGTTGACGACCGCCGAACGCAAAGCTGCCATTTTGATAAAGGAGCGGGACTCCCTGCGGCGGGTACGGGATTCCCGCTCTGCTGAAGCGGCGCTGCTGCGGGACAAGGACGCGCAAATTGCGGCGGTGTTGACAGAGGGCGCCGCCCTCTCCGCGCGGCTCACGGATCAGGAGACGCTCAACAGGAAGCTCAAAGTCGCCGTCCGAGAGCACGCCTCCCAAATCGAGGCGCTGACGTCGGCGCGGGATATGGCGGCCGCGCAAGCTGCCTCCCTCACCTCCCACCTGCGGACGGTCGAGACATCCGAGCGGTCGGCGCGGGAAGCTGCCGACGCGGCCAACCGGCGTCTGCGCGAGGTCGACGCGGACGCGCGGTCGTCGGCGGCAGCGGGCGCGGCGGCGGATGAGGCGCGGTCCGAGCTCGCCGCCACGACCGCCCGCCACGCGGAGGAGCTTCGCGTCGCGCGGGCGGCGGCGTCCAAAGAAGCTGCTGAGGCCGCTGCGACGACCGCCGCCGAAGCGGCCCGCCGGGAGCGCGCGCTGTCGGCGGCCATGACCGAGCTGCGCGCCCACCTGAGCCGCGTGACCGACTCGGCGGGGCGGCGGGAGGACGAGCTGGCGGCCGCCGCCGCCGACGCAATGGCCCGCTGCCGCGCCGCCGAGGCGGCGGCGGAGGAGGCGGCGGCGAGCGTCCCCGCTGCCACCCGTCCGCTGCTGCGTCGGCTGGACGGCCTGGCCGCGGAAGCCGCTGAGCGGGAAGCCGCCGCCGCAGCGGAGCAGGAAGCCGCTGCCGCGCGCCTATCGGCCGCCGACGTGCGCGTGACGGCGGCGGTGCGTGAGACTGATGCGGCCAAGGCAGCAGCCGCTGCCGCCGACGAAGCACGCCAACGAGCCGACGCCGCCACTGCTGCCGCTGAGGCCAAAGCGTCCGCTGCTACGGACGCGTCCGAGGCGGCTGCCCGTGAGTTGGCTGCGGCGGTGACCGCGCGGGAAGCCGACGCGGCGTCGGCCGCGGCAACTGCGTCAGCCCTCCGCGCGGACGTGGAGCGCCTTAGCACCGCACTGTCAGCGGAGCGCCTGCGTCGCGCAGAGGCGGCCGAGGCCGCCGACGCCGCCGCGGCGGCGGCGGCCTCTGAGTTGGCCATCTCTCAGTCGCGGTTGGCCGACGCGATAGAGCGGCTGCGGGTAGCTGAAACGATCGGTGGGGGCAGGCCGCTGCGGTCGTTGGCAGATGCAGATGGGCCATTGTCGGCGACCGGCCGGAGTATGGACGGCTTGCTGTCTGGTGCTGGCGTTAGTGGTGCCGCCGGGGGTGCGGGCTTTTCGTCCGCCTCCATCCCCGGCGCAGGCTTCTCCTCCGCTTCCATACCTGGGTACCCGCGCTCTCCACAGACGCCTCTCTCTGCCCGCCCCCCGCGGCCGCTGCTCGCATTTGCAGACGGGAGTTATCTGGACGCTGGCGACGCAGGGGCGGGCGCTCCGTCGGGCCTTGACGGTGGAGACGTTGGCGGCGGCGGCGGCGGGGGCACCGGCGGTGGTCTCCTGGGCGGCGCCTACGACGACGGGGGCGACTCTGTGTCGGCTGTGTTGTCTTCGGGCGACGGCGACGGTGGTGGTGGCGGCGGCGGCGGCGGAGGTGGTGGCGGTGCCAGCGGCGGTGGCGGCGGCGGAGTGTACAGCATCGAGCGTCTGACCGCCGCCCTCCGCCAGCGCACCGGCGAGTCGGCAGCGCTGCGGGCGGCGCTCGCCGCTCGCGACGCGAGCACCTCCTCCCTCGCTGAGACGGTCGTGACACTGACCGCCCGCGTCGATGAGTTGGAGGCTGCCCTCGCGGGCGCGCCGGCGCTCGAAGCAGAGGTGGCGGCGCTGCGCGCGGCCGCGGTCGAAGCGGCCGCCACCGCCGCCGCGCGGGAGGAGCGCATTGGGGAACTGGAGGCAGACCTGGACGACGTGAATGGGATGTACAAGGACCAGGTTAACACTCTCCTCATGCGCATTGAGGCGCTCGAGTCGCGCTGAAGGGATGCCGGTGAGTCGGACGACTACCCCGATGGGGGTCAAGCGGCCGTACGGAGATGTTTGCCCCCTTGCGCCGTCCCGCGCGCCTCCATGACTCTAATCCTGTGCGCCTTTTTTCCTGTGGGACCTTTCCCTGCATGTGCTGCGATGCGAAAAACGGCTCCTCGCGCTCACGTATTCTCGCCAGGCCCACGACGGGCGCCTCGCTGTCGCAGCACCCAGACGCGACGACAGACTCGTTGGCGACGTTTTTGCTGCCACGCACGCGAGGCGTTGACCCGTGGGCCTCTCGAGAAAACGGGCAACCGACACCTGACTCCCGTTTCGGGAATATCCACGTAAAACTGCTCAATAAATCTCCGGCAGATTCGATCTCTCGTTTAGGCGGGGTCGCAACGTACAGCAACGGAGGTGCTGCTGGGGCTGCTTGGAGGGGACCCGAGGTTGCTCTGCCAGCGCGGTCTGGGTCACCCCCCCCCGCCCCACCCGCCCGAGGGCTGCTGTTGCTGGAAACGGTGGTGGAGAACGCTGTCGCTCTGGGCCAGCACTGCCTGACTTGCCCCGACTAGTGTGGCGTGGCGGCGTTCAGGCGAGCACTCCCTGGTGCCTGTCAGGTCCGGCTGCGTTTCCACGACCGACGTGGGCGTGTGTGTGTGTGGGTGTCGGTGTGGCGGCGAGGGTGGGCGTACGTGCAGCGTGTGCGTCGTCGCGCGGGTGCTGGTCGACGTGGTCGCCCACATCCCCAGGCGCGTGGCGCTCCACCTACACCCTATTCATCGGCGGGGTGGTGCTGGTGGTGTGTTGATTCCCATCGCCTGTGGCCCTGCCGGGGTACGCCCCGACGCGTTCTTTCGCAGCCGTGTGCCATGCCGCCATTACCACCATTACGGGCCTGTGCGGGGACGGGCGCGACGCCGGCCTCGGCGGTGCCCACACCAACTGTTGGCGCTGCGACGGGCAGTGGCAACGACCCGGGGGTGCCCCCGGGTTTATCAGGCTCGACGCGGTTAGGCTCGCCGCCGGTGCCGCCGCCGTCCTCCGCAATGGCGACGGTGGCGCCGGCAGCAGAGGGTTCCGGCGGGGCGTCCGGCGGGGAGGCGCTGGTGAAGGCCGTAGGCGTCGTGGATGGCGGAGAGCCAGTGGTCATCGCACCGACGCTGCTGCCGCGCCCAGCCGTGTCACGGATGCAGGAGCTGTTGACCGACGGCGGCAGCGGCAGCGGCAGCGGTGGGGGCGGCGTGGAGCTCATGTTTGCGGATGACCTCGATCCCGAGGACGACGAGGGGTCTGTCGAGTACAAGTGGAGCCTGGTGCAGCCGCCCCCCGCTCGCTTCATGGAGTTGGTCACGCAGCTCAAGTACCGGCTGTTGGAGGGCAGTGGCGAGGCTATCTATGAGATTGGTGTCACCGACGATGGGCGCGCGCGGGGGCTCTCACCCGACGCCCTGACCGCCTCGCTCGGCACCCTCACCCGCATGGCCGATGAGCTGCACGCAGAGTGCACCGTCGTGCGCCGTGCGCGTGCGACTGGCGGCTCTGCCGGCGACATGGTTGCGTCTGTCCTTGTCCGGCAGCTGCCCGAGACGCTTGAGGATTACCTCGACTTGCGCGTGGCTGTCGCGGGTAACGTCGACAGTGGCAAGTCGACGCTCATCGGCGTCCTCACTGGCTGCGGGGCGCTCGACAATGGGCGTGGCCGCGCCCGCGCGCAGGTGTTTACCCACAAGCACGAGATGGAGAGCGGGCGGACGTCGAGCGTCAGTCAGCAGATCATGGGCTTTGGCGCGGGGGGGGCGGTCGTCAACTACACGGGCGTCCGTGCGCTGACGTGGGCGGACGTGGTGTCACGGGCGGCTAAGATTGTCACCTTTTTCGATCTGGCGGGGCACGAGCGCTATCTGCGAACGACTGTGTTTGGGCTGACGGCGCACGCACCGGACTACTGCATGCTTGTACGTTGGTCATCAGTGTTCTTGCGGTGGGCGCTGTGAGAGCATGTCGCCTTGACAGTAGTTTCTGCTTCAGTTTGTCTTTCATGCTGGCAGAGACTGACCCACGCAGTCACGTTTTTGCTGTGCCCTTGTTCCGCACTCCACTGTCTGTTGTCTTTTCTTGCGCAGGTTGTGGGTGCCAACATGGGTGTCCTCCGGATGACGAAAGAGCACCTTGCCATTGCGCTTGCGCTCAAGGTCCCTGTGCTCGTCGTCATTACGAAGGTCGACCTGGCGCCGACGCACGTGTACGAAGCTACTGTGACGCACATTCAGAAGCTGCTCAAGTCGCCAGGCGCCCGCAAGCTCCCCGTCTTGGTCAAGTCGTCTGACGAGCTGTCACTGTGCGCCCAGAACATTGTCAACGATCGTGTGGTGCCCATCTTCTCCGTGTCCAATGTCACTGGCAACGGGCTGGACCTGCTGCGTGGGTTCCTTAACCTGGCACCGTCGCGCCGCAACTGGGCCGAGTTCCGCTCGTCCCCCACCGAGTTTGCCATTGACGAGACGTTCCTGGTGCCTGGCGTCGGCACGGTCGTGTCTGGCACTTGTTCCGCGGGATCGGTCGGCGTCGGCCAGTCGCTCTCCCTGGGCCCGGACCACAGCGGCGCCTTTGTGTCGGTCGTTGTCAAGAGCGTGCACTACAAGCGGGTGCCCGTGCGACGGGTGGTTGCCGGTCAGGCTGGGTCGCTGGCGTTGAAGAAGGTTAAGCGCGCGACGGTGCGCAAGGGCATGGTCATGCTCGACACGCGCGTGGCGCCGGGCGCGGTGTGGGAGTTCACTGCCGAGGTGCTGGTGCTCTATCACGGCACGACCATCCGCCCGGGCTACCAGCCGGTCATCCACTGCGCGGCGGTGCGCCAGGCTGCGCGCGTCATGTCGATTGATAAGGAGGTGGTGCGCACGGGTGACCGTGCGCTCATTCGCTTCTCCTTCTGTTACCGCCCAGAGCACATCAAGGCGGACGCACGCTTTGTGCTGCGGGAGGGCAAGACCAAGGGCATTGGCCGCATCCTCGACATTGTGCGCAGGTGCTGACGGGGCCACCCTGGCCATTTTACGGCGCCAAGTCCATTGTACAAGCCACCCCCCCGCTGCAACCTCACGAGCAGTTCCGCTGCCCCGCGGTCGCCTGATCCCGGCTTTTTTTGACGGTCCTGTGCATGTTTTTTGTTGTATTGTTTTTCTTTTTTTTAATGCATTACTGATTGTTTTCTGTTTTTTGTTCGCTCGTTTGGCAGCTCCTTGAGCACCCACGCGAGGCACTCGTGGAAGCATGGTACACCAAGTGTAAAGACGTACTCGGTGGCCGAGAAGGCAACCAGCGGCTCGTGGGCGTGGCTGCCAGAACTGTGGTGTTTTGCCAACACGGGCGGGGGCAGCCGGCTACGCGGGTGACGATGCTGCTAACGTCGGCGGGGTTGGTGGTAAGGGCGGCGGCGGCCGCTGCTGCAGGCCATGCGGACGCGTCAGCGTCATGGTTGCTGCCATCCCTGGCCGTTCCCATACTGGCCAAAGCAACGTCAGCACCACGTCGATGGGCACCCGCGCGTTGCTCCGCGGCCGTGGCGTGCTGACGGCGACGACTTTGTCGGCGTGGTCCTCACGGACTTGCACTACCCGACGGCGTCAGCGTCCCGGTAGAGCCGCCGCGGTCCTGCGCGTGCCCGGCTGGACCGTTGGTGCCCGTTTCGCTGCCGCGCACGATGCAGTCAGTTTCCGCCAAACGACGGCCGGCCCTCAGATGATTTTCGAAATGAGCTGCGTTCCCACGACCTGGAGGGGGGTCAGCATGAAAATAGCAAAGATATTGCAAAGTTCCCCCTAACTTTCGAGAGGGAACGGAACGCAACGGCAGCTCAATCGTAAGCACACCCAAGAGGGACGGGCCAAAGACGAGCTGTGAAAGCTTTAGTAGTGGGCCCGCGGGGACGTGGCAACCGATTGTTTTTGTTGTTGCGCTCGCGCGCGGGACCCAAACGGGACAGGCAGCGCCGTCGCGTCCGCGGGGCCCTCGCCGCCGCGCTCGGGAAGCCCACGCGCGCACCAGAGACGCGCAGCGCAGCGGCGTACGGGCGCGCGGGGCGAACGGACCCCCTGGCCGGCCCCCGCGGCCGACGCCCAACGCGGCAAACCCGTGGGGTGGCAGCGGCGAGCGCCGCCGCGCCCGAGGCCCCACGGCCGCTGCGCCGCGACCACGCACGCCCTCCCCGCGGCGGGCCGGCCAGCG